>Ga0265296_1002073_pt1 | contig 20998 bp, 14 predicted proteins | sample MunlanPumphouse1_FD_189073 | JGI IMG/M metagenome (GOLD analysis project Ga0265296, IMG submission 189073) | Groundwater microbial communities from a municipal landfill in Southern Ontario, Canada - Pumphouse #1 | ecosystem: Environmental > Aquatic > Deep subsurface > Groundwater | place... | reverse complement strand
CGCCCAGTCGAACGCAAAACTCTCCATGTTCGCACCCCCCGACAATCGCGTCAGGCTCGACAACACGCCGGGGCCGACAACGCGGGTCATCAAGGCAGGGAGCATCGCGGCAACGTCGGTCATGCGAACAGCGTCCTGCAGACGGCAAATCTGAAGATATTCGGCATTCCACCCCGCATTGCCCGCGCTTTCTCGTTCATCATGTTACTTAGTATACTAACTATATGCGATGAATTCTTTTGCGGCAAGTAACCTTCGGGGCCGCGACGGCGAAACCCTCCCCAAGCAACCGGAAACGCCATCCCACCCACGCTAAAGGAGGCCATCATGGCCCGACACATCCGCACCCTGTTCACCGCCGCACTCCTGCTCGCGAGCCCCGCGATCGCAGCGATGCCCGTGCCCGAGGGCGTCAGCCGGACCGACCTGCAACGCCACGACCTCTCGGCGCCCGGCCGCGAGACGATCCAGGCGCGTATCGACATCGCGCCCGGCGCTGTCGCTCCGTGGCACCGCCATCCCGGCGAAGAGGTGATCTACGTCATCGAAGGAACGCTCGAATATCAACTCAAAGGACAGGCGCCCGTGACGCTGAAAGCCGGCGAAGTGCTGTTCGTGCCCGCCGGCGTCGCCCACAAGGCGCGCAATCGCACCGCCAGCAACGGCGCCGAGCTCGCAACCTATATCGTCGAAAAGGGCAAGCCGTTACTTGTCCCGGCCGAAGTAATCGAGGCGCGCTGACGCGCCCGCCGACCATCCGATAAGGCAATATTTAGAATTGCGAGGTAATAGGGCGACGGGGACCAGGGAGAGAATGCATGTTCAGCGTCCTCGAATGCGTCGTCTATCAGCACGATCTGCGATTTGTCCTGATTGCGGCGCTCGTCTGCATCCTCGGAAATATCAGCCTTTTCGTAGTACTTAACCGCTCGACGCACTGCGTCGACGCCCGCCGGCGTCACTGGCTCATGGTCGCGGCGGTGGCCGAAGGCGTGGGCGTGTGGGCGACGCATTTCGTCGCGATGCTCGCCTATCGCGGATCGATGCCGATCCGTTTCGACGTCGGCCTGACCATTTTGTCGGTCGCCATCGCGATCGGGTTCTTCTGGTGCAGCTTTCGATTGCTGGGCAAGGCGCCGAGCGCGGCACGCTGCGCGGCCGCTGCCGCGGGCGCGGCCGTCGGGGTGGCGGCGATGCATTTCACCGGCATGGCGTCGATCATCGCACCGGCCCGCTTGACCTATGACTGGGCGCCGATCCTCGTCTCGCTGCTGCTATCGGGGCTGTGCTTTTTTGCCGCCTTCCTCGCCTTCGCAAAGACGCAGGGCTGGAAGAAGGTCGCCCTGCCCGCGGGTTTCGCGGTGCTCGCGATCGTCGTCCTGCACTTTACCGCGATGTCGGCCACCACGCTCGTCCCCGATCCGACGCGCGGCGACATATTGGGAGCGGCGAGCAGCCGCGACTGGCTCGTCCCCGCGATCGCGATTGCCAATGTCGCCCTGGTCGCGCTGGCCCTCACCGGCTCGCTCGTCGACCGCTGGCTGACCGACGCGCACGGGCTGGCCGATGCGACGCTTGAGGCACTCGCGATCACGCACGACGGGCGGATCATCGAAGTGAACGCGCGGCTTTGCGCCCTGCTCGGCGTCACCAGCGGCGCGATCGTCGGCAGCACGCCCTCCGACTGGTTCGTCGCGGGCGACGGCGGCTTGTTCGAGGCGCCCGACGGCCATTCCGCCGAGGCGCGTATCCGCAGCAGCGTCGACGAAGACCATATCCTGGAGATTGCGACCCAAACGATCGAATATCGCGGGCGAAGCTGTCAGGTCCTCGCGATCCGCGACCTGTCCGACCGGAAACGCGCGCAGCGGGCGATCGAGCATCTGGCGTCGCACGACGCGCTGACCGATCTGTCGAACCGGGCCCACTTCGTGCGCGCGCTCGACGCCGCGATCGACGCGAAGGCGCCGTTCGCGCTGCTCGCGCTCGACCTCGACCGTTTCAAGGCGGTGAACGACATCTTCGGCCATGGCGCCGGCGACGAGATTTTGTGCCGCATCGCCGACATTCTGCGGTCATCGGTGCGCGCCGACGATATTGTCGCGCGCATCGGCGGCGACGAATTCCTGGTGATCCAGACCGGCGTTTCGGGACCCGACGAAGCGCGCAAACTTTCGGCGCGCATTCTCGATACGCTGGCGATCGAAATGGATGTCGCGCGCGATCCGATGGCGGTCGGGGTCAGCATCGGCGTCGCGCTCTTTCCGCAGGACGGAACCAGTGCCGAGGTGCTGCAGCGCAACGCCGATACCGCGCTCTATCGCGCGAAGAATAACGGACGGGGCAACGCCGCTTTCTTCGATCAGGAGATGGACGAGCTCGCGCAGGAACGCCGCGCGCTCGAACATGATCTGCGCCACGCGATCGCCCGCGATCAGCTGTATGTCGTGTACCAGCCGCTCGTCGCGACCGCCTTTGCCTCGGTCATCGGTTACGAAGCCCTGCTCCGCTGGAACCATCCCGAACGGGGCGAGATCGCGCCCGACGATTTCATCCCCGTCGCCGAGGAAATCGGTGCCATCGTTCCGATCGGCGAATGGGTGCTGCGCGAAGCTTGCCGCGCGGCAACGAACTGGCCCAAGAATGTCTCGATCGCCGTCAACGTGTCGACGATCCAGTTTCAGGTCCCAAACCTGCCCGCCGTCGTCCGCGACGCGCTGTCGCAATCGGGGCTCGAGGCGCATCGGCTCGAGCTCGAAATCACCGAGACCGCCTTTCTGCGCAACCGGCACAGCGCGCTGAAGGCGCTCCACGAAATCCGCGCGCTCGGCGTCCGGATCGCGATGGACGATTTCGGCACCGGCTATTCTTCGCTGAGCAATCTCAAAGCCTTCCCGTTCGACAAGATCAAGATCGACAAGAGTTTCGTTGCCTCGATTTCGGACGACGAAGCGGCGCGATCGATCGTTCGCGCGATCATCGGGCTCGGCCGCAGTTTCAACATGCCGATCGTCGCCGAAGGGGTCGAAACGCAGGAACAGCGCCAGATGCTGCTCGACGAGGGCTGCCCGCAGGCGCAGGGCTATTATTTCGGCCGCCCCGCCGCCGATCCCTTTCAGCCGGAGGCTTGGCCGCTGGGCTTGTCCGAGATGGAAAAGCGCGACGCCGAGGGCTAGCGCCGAAAGTCAGCGATGGCCTTCGCGCGGCGAATGAGGCACAACCTGCCCTGATGGCAGGATGCGGGGGATCAATTAGGCCGGTGAGCGACTTTCTGTCCGCCAACAGAATCTGACGCATGGCCGACGCCGACGAACCCGATATTCTTGCGGCAGCGATTGCGGGCGACCGCGACGCCTTCGAAACATTGCTGCGGCGTCACTATGACCGCATCCACGGCCTCGCATGGCAATTGACCGGATCGCGCGCCGATGCCGACGATATTGCGCAGGACGTCTGCTGCATCCTGGCGGAAAAGCTTTCCGCCTTTCGCGGCGACGCCAAATTCACGACCTGGCTGTGCAGCATCGTTTACAACGCCTGCCGCGATTTCCATCGGCGGCGGTCAGCGTTTTCACGGTTCACTGGCCGGCTGAGTATCATGGCGGGGCTGGCGCGGGGCCCCGACGGCCGCGACCTGTATGACGCACTCTGGATCGAAAGCGCGATCGCGCGGTTGAAACCCGACCTTCGCGATACCGCGGTCCTGATCGCGGGGCAGCAGCTGTCGCATGCCGAAGCCGCTCAAATCCTGGGGATCGCCGAAGCGACGGTGTCATGGCGGATGCACGAGATCCGGCGCCAGCTTGCGGCGAATCCCGGCCCCGGCGACTGACCGCCACGCGCCCCCGAAATTTTTTCGCAAAGGCCGCCAAGGATTTCCCGCGCCCGTGCGTCCCAGGGACATGCGGGCGATTGTGCGCCGCTGTTGCCAGGGAGACATATCATGTCCCGTTTCTATCTGACCCTTACCGCGGGCCTTTCGATCACGCTCGCCACCGCCTGCTCGCAATCGAACGAAGCCGATATTGCGTCGCCGTCGTCGGAAGCTGCCCCACCGACATTGAAAGCAGAGGTCGAGGAGGACAGCTCGGCGATCGTCGTCACCGGGCAGCGGATTGACGCGCGCGTGATAGACGCGCCGGTGGCGATGTCGGTGATCGGTTCGCAACACATCGCATCACCCCCGCCACCGCCGGCGCAGGCCCGCAACATTGTCGTGACGGGCAGCGCCATTCGCGCGCCCTATCCCGATCGGATCATGCCCTGGTATCAGGACGTCGGGCGCGACAAATTCACCGCGACGCAGGAAAATGCCTTCAAGATCGCACGTGACGAGCCCGTATCGACTTTTTCGATCGACGTCGATACCGCCTCCTATTCCTTTGTCCGCGCGTCGCTGAACAACAATGCCCTGCCGCAGCCCGCCGCGGTACGGACCGAGGAATTGGTCAATTATTTTCCCTATGATTATGCGGCGCCGCGCAGCGCGCAGCAGCCCTTCTCCTCGAATGTCGCGGTCTTCCCCAGCCCGTTCACGGCGGGCCGCAAGCTCGTTCGCATCGGCATCAAGGGTTATGCGATCGAGCGCGCGACGCGGCCGCGCGCGAACCTCGTCTTCCTGATCGACACGTCGGGGTCGATGCATGCGCCGAACAAGCTGCCGCTGGTCAAGAAGTCGCTCGGCCTGCTCCTCGACCAGCTCGATCAGGGCGACCGCGTGTCGATCGTGACCTATGCCGGCAATGCGGGCACCGCGCTCGAGCCGACGCCGGCGAGCCAGAAGGGCAAGATCCTTGGCGTAATCGACCAGCTCGGCGCGGGCGGGAGCACCGCGGGCGCCGAGGGCATCCGCCAAGCCTATGCGCTTGCCGAGCGCAATCTCGACCCGAACGGCGTCAACCGCGTTGTCCTTGCTACCGACGGCGACTTCAACGTCGGCATCACCAATCAGGACGAGCTGAAGGGCTATATCGAGCGCGAGCGCGGCAAGGGCATTTTCCTTTCCGTCCTCGGCTTTGGCATGGGCAATTACAACGACGCGCTGATGCAGACGCTCGCCCAGAACGGCAACGGTGCCGCGGCCTATATCGACACGCTCGGCGAAGCGCGCAAAACGCTGGTCGACGAGGCGACCTCGACGCTCTTCCCGATCGCGAAGGACGTGAAGATCCAGGTCGAGTTCAACCCCGCCACCGTCGCCGAATATCGGCTGATCGGCTATGAAACGCGGATGCTCAATCGCGACGATTTCGACAATGACAAGGTCGATGCGGGCGATGTCGGTTCGGGACAGACGGTGACCGCGATCTACGAGATCGTCCCCGTCGGCGGGCCGCGCACGATGGGCGACCTCAGGTACAGCAAACCCGCCCCGCGGTCCGTCGCGGCGGCGCCCAGCGAATATGGCTTTGTGAAGATCCGCTACAAATTGCCGAAATCGGATCGCAGCCAGCTCATTTCGACGCCGATCGATCGCCGCGTCGAATTCGCCCGCTTCGCCGACGCGCCGCAGGACGCGCGCTTCGCGACCGGGGTCGCGGCCTTTGCCGAACTGCTCCGCGGCGGGCGCTACAGCGGATCGATGACCTATGACGATGTACTGCAAATCGTCGGCGCCGCGCGCGGCACCGACGATTTCGGATATCGCATGGAGCTGGTCCAGATGGTCCGCGCCGCCAAGACGGCGGGATCGATGGCAAAGCTGGAACGCTAAGATGGTGCGGCGGCGGTTCCTGCGAAACGTCGCCGCATCCGCCCCGCCCGTTTCGGCCGGTCGATCGAGATATTCGACCGCCGCGATATTGTGCGTATAAGGCCAGACGATGCCCATGCCCCTTCTCTCGCGCCTGCCGTCTCGACCTCGTTCGAAATCGCGCCGCGCCGCGCCGGAGGCATCGTAACCATGACGGGCGATGACGAGCTGAAAGCCTTTCTGCCCGAGCCGCCGCCGCCCGCCCCGAAGCGGCGCGAGGCGGCGATTGTCGGCGCGCTGGCCCGCTTCGACGGCGCCCCCGCGCCGCAGGTCGCGCCTCGACCGGCGAGAGCATCGTGGTGGACCAATCTTCGGCGTCCGCAGGCCGGGCTGTTCGCGACCGCCGCGCTGGTCGCCGCGATCAGCCTGCCCGTCGCATGGACGGCATTGGATCCCGGCGCGCCGGCGGCCGACGAACAGATTGCGCGAGAAACAGGCGAGCCGGTACGAACGGTCGTAGACAACCAGGCCGAAGTGCCCGCTCCGGTCGCGATCGCGGCATCGCCATCCGCAAAGAACCGCCCTGCCGCCGAACAAGTCGCGGCGGCCGCCCCTGCCGTTTCCGCGCCCGCGACGAAGCGGATCGAATTGGCGCAGCCGCCCCCCGCCGCGCCCGCCGCAAAGACCGAGGAACGCGAGGCGATCATCGTCTCGGCGCAGCGCGTGGCGCGCCCTGTCCAGGACGCACCGTCCGCCATTTCGGCGTTTTCGTCCGCCGATGCCGCCGAGGATTCGGTCGTCGTCACGGGAACGCGCATCGCGCCGCGCGGCGTCCCCAAGCGCGGCGACTGGAACGCCTGCACGGTGAACGATCCGAGCCGCGCGCTGTCGCGGTGCAAAAAGCTGGCGAACAGCGGCGCGAAAACCGTTCGGGCGCAAGCCGACGCGCATCTGTCCGACGGGCTGAAACAGGCGTGGGAAGGCGACCTCGACGGCGCGATTACGGCGTTCGACCAGGCAATCGCCATCGCGCCCGATCTGTCGGTCGCCTACCTCAATCGCGGTCTCGCTTACGACCGCCAGGGCGAAAGCGCGCGTGCGATCGCCGATCTGGACCGGGCGGTTCGGCATGCGCCGCAGTCGGCGCGCGCTTACTATAATCGCAGCCTTCTGCTGCGAAAACAGGGCGATACGAAGCGCGCCGATGTCGACGAACGGCGCGCGATCAACCTCGACGCCCGGTATCAGGCGGTACAGCAGCCGCGCGAGCGCGAATAAACCGGCGCGCGTTAAATCTGCGCCATCTCCATATCCGTTCGTGCTGAGCTTGTCGAAGCACCGTTGTTCATTCTGCTACCTTCAAAGAAAGAAGGCCCTTCGACAAGCTCAGGGCGAACGGCTTGGGGTAACCGTTGCCCACTTAACGTACGCGGCTCTAAATCAGGCTGTTCAGGCTGCGAACCATCGGCGGGCGGTCAGCGCCCGCAACGTCGAGCCGATGATAGTCCTGCACAATCTGTGACAGCGCCGACAGCGCCAGCGTCGCCGGATCGCGCGTCGCCGGGATCAGCCCCACCGACGTGCGAAGCTTCAGCCGAAGATCGTCGGGCACACCGGCTTCGCGCAAGGCGCTCCGCCGGACATCCTGCGTCCGCTGGCTCCCGATCGCCCCGACATAAAAGGAAGGAAGCTGGAGCGCGCGCGGCAGCAATTCCTCCTCCCAGTCGCGGTCGTGAAAGACCGAAATGATCGCGGTCCACGGATCGGTGACGAGCGGCGGCACGCGCGTGCGCGAAGTCAGCCGGACGGTGTCGAAACCCTCGACATCCAGATCGGCGAGCGCCCGTTCGTCGGGGGAAAGCACGCTGACCTCGGCCCCGAAGGCGGCGGCGAGACGCGCCAGCGCCGTGAGTTCTTCGCCCTGCCCCATCGCGACGATCCGGAGCTTCGGTGCATAGCCGAGGCGAAAGCTTCCATCGTCCCACCCGGCGATCGCGTGCGCGCCGGTGACCGTATCGGACTGCACGCCATCGTCGGCCAGCCGCAGCGCTGCGGTCTCCCGGCGATCATGCTGCGCCAGCGCCTGTGCGATCGCATGGGGATCGGGACGCGGATTGAACAGCAGGTCGATGCCGCCGCCGCACGGAAGCCGGATGTCGAGATAGGGCGACCCCGCGCCGAACCGAACGAGCTTGGCGCGCCCGTCGGACAGCGTTCCGATCGCCTCCGCGACCACCGCCGCCTCGATGCAGCCGCCCGAGAAGGAACCGGCATATCGCCCGTCCTCGGCGACCGCCATCTGGGCGCCGATCGCCCGCGGCGACGATCCCTCGATCGCGGTGAGCGTGATGAGGATCGTCCCGGCACCCTCCGCGGTCCGGGCCAGAACAAAGCGCAATATGTCGGCCGGCGTGGTTGCTATCATCTGCGATTTGCTTTGAAGTCAGCCGACGCGCAAAGGGCGCCTGGAAGGACGAGAGCCGTGATCGAAGCCGCGAACATCGCCGTCATCCTGCTCGCCGCGGGCATGTCGCAGCGGTTCGGGACCGACGACAAGCTGCTGGCGCCGCTCGCCGGCGAACCGCTGGCGCTGCACGCGGCCAGGCATATCGTCGAGCTGGCGCCGCGGCGGCGCATCGCCGTCTGCCGCGATGGCCATGGCGCGCTCGCGCGGTTGCTGGCGGCGCACGGCTTCGAGATTGTCGCCAACCCGGATCCTGAACGCGGGCTGTCGCGATCCCTGTCGTGCGGCATTGCCGAGGTGGCGCGCGGGCCGGACATGGCGGCGATGGTCTGCCTCGCCGACATGCCCTTCGTCGGCACCGGCCATCTGCGCAAACTCATCGCGCGGTTCGATCGGGTGGAGGCGCCCGTGGTGGCATCGACGAACGGCGACGCGGCGATGCCCCCGGCGCTGTTCGCCCGCGCGCTGTTCGAAACGCTGCACAGCGGCGAAGGTGACCGTGGCGGCAAGGCCCTGCTGGCGAATGCCGCACTCGTCCGCGCCGACGCGAACGAGCTGATGGACATCGACCGGCCGGACGATCTGCCCGAATGAAACCCCCGCTCTCACGCTGGCGATCACACCATGTCCGGCAGCTTGCCCAGCAACTTGTCGAGCGTGATCGGGTAATTGCGGACGCGCACGCCGGTCGCGTTGTAGACCGCATTGGCGACCGCCGCCGCGACGCCGCAAATGCCGAGTTCGCCGACACCCTTTGCCTTCATCGGCGACGTCGTCGGATCGGCCTCGTCGAGGAAGATAACGTCTTGATGCGGAATGTCGGCGTGGACGGGGACCTCGTAACCGGCGAGGTCGTGATTGACGAAAAAGCCGAAGCGCTTGTCGACCGCAAGCTCCTCCATCAGCGCCGCCCCCGCGCCCATCGTCATCGCGCCGATCACCTGGCTGCGCGCCGCCTTCGGATTGAGGATGCGCCCGGCGGCGCAGACCGCGAGCATCCGGCGGACGCGGATTTCGCCCGTCATCGCATCGACGCCGACCTCGACGAAATGCGCGCCAAAGGTCGATTGCTGAAATTTCTCGGCGAGATCGCCATATTCCATATTGTCCTCGGCGACGAGTTCGCCGTCGGCGGCCGCATCGCCAAGCGCGACGCTGCGGCGCCCGGCCTTGACCTCGCCGTCCGCAAACACCGCATCGGACGCCAGGCCGAGCTTCTGCACTACCGCCTCGCGTAGCTTGACGCAGGCGGCATAGACGCCCGCAGTCGAGCTGTTGGCGCCCCATTGCCCGCCCGACCCCGCCGACACCGGAAACGCCGAATCGCCGAGCTTCACGACGACCCGGTCGAGCGGGACGCCCATCATTTCAGCGGCGGTCTGCGCGATGATCGTATAGGTGCCGGTGCCGATGTCGGTCATGTCGGTCTCGACCGTCACGACCCCCGATTTGGCAAGCCGAACGCGCGCCGCCGATGGCCCATTGATATTGTTGCGGAACGCCGCGGCGACCCCCATCCCGATCAGCCAGCGTCCGTCACGGCTGGCGCCGGGCTTGGCGCGCTTGCTCCAGCCGAACTTGTCGGCGCCGGTTTCGAGACATTTGTTGAGCTGGCGCTGCGAAAAGGGCCGGCTCGGTTTTTCGGGGTCGACCTGCGTGTCGTTGAGGACGCGCACGGCGACCGGATCCATGCCCAGCTTCTCGGCCAGTTCGTCGACCGCGATCTCGAGCGCCATCAGCCCCGGCGCCTCGCCGGGCGCGCGCATCGCATTGCCTTCGGGCAGGTCGAGCACCGCAAGGCGCATCGCGGTCATGCGATTTTCGCCGGCATAGAGCAGGCGCGTCTGCGCCACCGCGGTTTCGGGGCCGCCGCCGGGCAAGTCGCCCGACCAGCTTTCATGCCCGACGGCGGTCAGCTTGCCATCGGCGGTCGCGCCAAGGCGGACGCGCTGGATCGTCGCCGGGCGGTGCGTCGTGTTGTTGATCATCAACGGCCGGGGCAGCGCGACCTTGACCGGCCGCTTCGCCGCCTTCGCCCCCAGCGCGGCCAGCAATACATCGGCGCGATTGAATAATTTTCCGCCGAACCCGCCACCAATATAAGGCGAGTCGAAGCGGATATTCTCCTTCGGAATGCCCAGCGTCTTGGCCATGTCGCCGACCGACCAGGCGATCATTTGGTTCGACGTCCAGACGGTCAGCTTGTCGCCCTCCCACGCGGCAATCGTCGCATGCGGCTCCATCATCGCGTGGCTGTGATCGGGGGTCGTGTAGCGCGCATCGATCTGCACCGGCGCCGCGGCGAAGGCGGCGGCGAAATTGCCGGCGGCGCTGTCGGGTTCGGTGCCGAACGATGCTTTCGGCTTGATCGCGGTGTCGATCGCGGCGGCGAGATCGTAAGCGCCCTTGCCGCGCGCATATTCGACGCGGACGAGCGAGGCGGCGGCGCGCGCCTGTTCGAAACTGTCGGCGACAACGAGCGCGATCGCCTGATGATAATGTTCGATGTCGGGGCCGCCGAGCAATTTGGCGGTGTTGAAATCGCCCTTCGCCAGCTTGCCCGCATTGTCCGCGTTCACGATCGCGATGACGCCCGGTGCCGCCCTCGCTTCGCCGAGGTTCATCGAGCTGATCCGCCCCTTGGCGATCGCCGATCCGACGACATAGCCATAGGCTTGGTTCGCCGCGACATCGTGCCGTTCATAGGCATAGGGCGCGGTGCCCGTCGTCTTGAGCGGGCCCTCGATACGATTGGTGGGTTTGCCGACGATCTTCATCTGATCGATCGGGTTGGTCGTGGCGGGCGTGTCGAATTTCATGGCTCAGCCCTTCGCTTGTGCCAGCACCCCGGCGAGCGTCCGCTCGACGAGGGTCAGCTTATAGGCGTTTTCGTGGGTGGTCTTGGCGCCCGCGAGCAGGCCGTCGGCGACCGGCTTCGCGCCGCGCGGCAGCGCCGCCTCGGCCGCTTCGACGCGCCACGGCTTGTAGCCGACCCCGCCAAGCGCCACGCGTCCGGTTCCGTCGCGCTGAACGATCGCGCCGACCGCGATCAGCGCAAAGGCATAGGACGCGCGATCGCGAACCTTTTGATAGATATGCGTACCGCCAACGGGTTTTGGCAACGTGACCGCGGTGATCAACTCGCCTGGCGCCAACACCGTTTCCAGATGCGGGGTCTTGCCTGGTGCGCGGTAGAAATCGGCGATCGGAATCGCGCGCGCCTTGCCCGCCGCGTCGACCGTCTCGATCGCGGCATCGAGCGCACGCATCGCCACCGCCATGTCGCTGGGGTGCGTCGCGATACATGCGTCGCTCGCGCCGACGACCGCGTGCAGCCGGTTGAATCCGCCGATCGCGGCGCAGCCGCTGCCGGGCTTGCGTTTATTGCACGGCTGGTTGGTGTCGTAAAAATAGGGGCAGCGCGTCCGCTGGAGCAGATTGCCCGCAGTCGTCGCCTTGTTGCGTAGCTGCCCCGATGCGCCCGCGACGAGCGCGCGGGTGAGCAGGCCATAGTCGCGCCGCACGCGCATATCGCTCGCCAGGTCGGTGTTGCGGACCATCGCGCCGATGCGCAGACCGCCCTCGGGCGTCGCCTCGATCTTGTCGAGCGCGACGCGGCTGACATCGATCAGGTGGCTCGGCGCTTCGATCTCGAGCTTCATCAGATCGAGCAGGTTGGTGCCGCCCGCGATGAAGCGCGCGCCGGGCGTCCGGGCAAAGGCCGCGGTCGCCGCCGCCGCGCTGTCGACGCGTTCATAGGTGAAGCTCTTCATGCCTTCACTCCCGCCACATCGGTAATCGCATCGATGATGTTCGAATAGGCGCCGCAGCGGCAGATATTGCCGCTCATCCGCTCGCGCAGTTCGACCTTGGTCACTGCCGGTGCGGCGCCGAGGTCGGCGGTGACATGGCTCGGAATTCCGGCCTTGATCTCGTCGAGCACCGCGACCGCCGAGCATATCTGGCCGGGCGTGCAATAGCCGCACTGATAGCCGTCGTGCGTCACGAACGCGTCCTGCATCGCATGCATCTTGTCGGGGGTGCCGAGCCCTTCGATCGTTGTGATCTTGTCGCCCTCGTGCATCACCGCCAAGGTCAGGCAGCTGTTGATGCGCCGCCCATCGACGATCACGGTGCAGGCCCCGCACTGGCCGTGGTCGCAGCCCTTCTTGGTGCCGGTCAGGTGCAGATGCTCGCGCAGCGCGTCGAGCAGCGACGTTCGCGTGTCGAGTTCCAGTTCGCGCGCCGTGCCGTTCACCTCGAAGGCCACCTTGGCCGTCGGCGGAGCCTTGGCAGCCGGGGTTGCCGCCGCCGCTGTTCCGATCGGGACCAGCGTCACCGTCGCGACCGAGGCCGCGCCGCCCACCAGCACGCCGCGCCGGGACAGCTCATATTCTTCTGGAGTCTGCATCGCGTTCGTCCGTTTCTGTTCTGTTTGCCAATGGGCGCGGAGGCCCACGGGGAAGGTTCAGGCAGTCGATACCGCGCGGCTTATAGAGACCGCGTCGGCACAGAAATTTCGGATTCCTGACGCAGGGTTATCATAATAGTGCGCTGCGGAACAAGCGCCGCGCCGGGCCTGGAGCGCGATAATATCGGCGAAGACCGGAAGGTCCTCGATGATGCGGTGCCCGCGGGCCGCCCCCGCCGTCTGCTGCGGTTGCATATGGTCCGAATGGAAGCGCGCGCCGCCTTTATGCCCGCGCCATCGAATTCCTATTCCTCCGAATAGGCTGCATGCGCCCCGGCGATGCGGTAAGGAAAATCATGATTATCGAACCGACTCGCTCCGCTAGTGGCGCGTCCATGACCGTGAAGCCGGCCTGACCCGCCATGGCGGATTATGTCTTCAAGCCCCACGAGCGGCCGACGCTTCCGGGATCGCCCGCCAATCCCGATCATCCGACCGCGCGCATGGTGCGCCATTTCCTGATCGGCTGTCTGATCGGGATCACCGGCGGGCTCGGCAACGCGCTGGTCACGGTCAACCTCAATTTCGCGCAGGGGACGCTGGGGCTCAACAGCGACGAAGCGGCGTGGCTGACCGCCGCCTATTTCATGACCAACGTCACGGCGAACCTGCTGCTCGTCAAATATCGCCAGCAGTTCGGGCTCCAGCCGTTCATCCGCTACACGCTCGTCGCCTATGCCGTGACGACGCTGATGCACCTGTTCATCCACGATTTCTGGACCTCGGTCGCGGTGCGCGCGATGAGCGGGATTGCGGCGAGCGGCCTCTCGACGCTCACCATCCTCTATTTCTTCCAGGCGCTGCCGGCGTCCAAGCGGCTTGCGGCGGTGATGATCGGCATCTGTATTCCGCAGATCGCGACGCCGCTCGCGCGGGTGCTGTCGCCGGGGCTGCTCATCTGGGGCGACTGGCACAATCTCTATTGGTTCGAATTCGGGCTCGCGCTCGCGACGCTCGCCGCGGTAATGGCGCAGCCGCTCCCGCCGAGCGAGCGCGAAAAAGTGTTCGAGCCGCTCGACTTCCTGACCTTCGGCCTCCTGGCGCCGGGATTGTGGCTGCTGATCGCCGTCCTTTCGCAAGGACGGATCCAGTGGTGGATCGAGCGGACGTGGATCGGCTGGTCGCTGGCGGCGAGCGTCGCGCTGATCGCCGCCGCGATATTGGTCGAGCATCATCGCAGGAATCCGCTGATCAACACGCGCTGGCTCGGCACGCGCGAGATGCTGCGGCTGATGGCGGTCGCCGCATCGGTTCGCATCCTGCTCTCCGAACAGGCGTTCGGCTCGGTCGGATTCCTCAATACCGTGGGCATGATCAACGATCAGATGGTCACGCTGAACCTGATCGTCGTCTTCGCGTCGATCGCGGGCCTCGCGACCGCGGTGCTGACCTTTCGTCCCGACAATCTGTCGCGGCCGATCCTCATCGCCGTCATATTGATCGTGATCGCATCCTTCATGGATGCCAATACGACCAACCTCACCCGGCCGAGCCATTTCTACCTCAGCCAGGCACTGATCGGCTTCGCCTCATTGCTTTTCCTCGCGCAGGCGATGGTGATCGGCATCGCGCGGACCTTGCTCGCGGGCGGCAAGAATTTCATCAGCTTCGTTGTGTTGTTCAGCATGAGCCAGAGCATCGGCGGGCTTGCTGGCGGCACCCTGCTCGGGACGTTTCAGACGGTGCGCGAGAAATATCATTCGCACGAACTGGTCCAGAACATCGTCGCGAGCGACCCGCTGGTCGCGGCCCGGATCGGCGCCGGCAGCCGCGCCGTTGCCGGGACGATCGGCGATCCCGCGCTGCGCAGCGCGGAGGGCGCCGCGCTGCTCAGCCAGCAAGTCACGCGCGAGGCGCATATCCTTGCGTATAATGACGTATTCCTGCTGGTTGGGGTCCTTGCGATCTTGACGGCGATATGGGGTTTCATGATCAGCCGGGCGATCCGCCGACGGAACGAGCCGTCGCCGGTGATATTATTGGTGCAGCGTCTACAGGCGCAGGCACAAGCTCAACAGGGGCAATAGGATGAGCGACGAGCCCAAGGCGAATACGCCGAAATCCGAACCGGAAACGGCAAAGCAGCCGGCCGAAGCGGCGGACGCCGCCGCCCCGGCCGATCCGCAGATCGACGCGCCGCCATCATCCTGGCGGCCGCCGGACAAAACGCGCACGACGGTGATCATCATCGTTGCCGCCGCCGTGCTGGCGATCCTCGCCATCCTCTACGCCTGGGACCTGCCGCCCTTCGCCGGCGGCGCGGAAAAGACCGACAATGCCTATGTGCGCGGGCGCGTGACGATCATCAGCCCGCAGGTCAGCGGCTATGTCACGCGCGTCCCCGCCCAGGATTTCGCCGAGGTCAAGGCGGGCCAGATCCTCGCGACGATCGACGACCGCATCTATCGCGCGCGCGTCGCGCAGGCCCAGGCCAATGTCGCGGCGCAGCAGGCCGCGCTCGCCAATTCGGCGCAGGCGCAACGCTCGCGCGAGGTCGCGACCGACAGCCAGAATGCCGGGATCGCCAACGCGCAAGCGCAATTGACCAAGGCCGACGCCGACATGCGCCGCGCCCGTGCGCTCGTCGCCGACGGTTCGATCTCGACGCGCGAATTCGACCAGACGCGCGCCGCGTTGCTCGCGGCGCAGGCGGCGCTGCAACAGGCGCGCGCCAGCCGGGCGATCGGGACGCAGGACGTCCGCACCGTCGTCGTCGGGCGCGCCGGCCTGGAAGCCGCGGTCGAATCGGCGACGGCGCAGCTTCGCCTCGCGCAGATCGATCTCGACAACACGGTCATCCGCGCGCCCGCCGACGGCCAGCTGTCCGAAATCGGCGTGCGCGTGGGCGCCTATGTCACCGCCGGAACGCAATTGTTGTCGGTCGTCCCGCACCAGGTCTGGGTCATTGCGAACTTCAAGGAAGCCCAAACCGGCAACATGGCGATCGGCCAGCGCGCACGGTTCAGCGTCGATGCGTTGGGCGGCGCCGAACTGACCGGGCGGATCGAGAATCTGTCGCCGGCGGCGGGGTCCGAGTTCGCCGTGCTCAAAGCCGACAATGCCACGGGCAATTTCGTCAAGGTGGCGCAGCGCATCGCGGTGCGGATCAGGATCGACGAGAAACAACCGGTGGCAGCACGGCTGCGGCCCGGCATGTCGGTCGAGGTCCGCATCGACACAAGCGGCGGATCGAAGCGATGAAGGCCCTGCGGCTCGCGCTGACGGCCGGGCTGGCGGCGGCGCTCGCCGCCTGCGCCGGCCCGAACGTCGCGACGGCCCCGGTGGCGCCGGTCACGCCGCCGGTGGCATGGCGAACCGACGCCGATCCGGCCGCGCCGTTGCAGCGCGACTGGTGGCGCTCGTTCGGTGATCCGACGCTCGCCGCGCTGGTCGACAAGGCGCTGGCTAACAACAGCGACGTCGGCGTCGCGGCGGCGCGCGTGCGCGAAGCGCGCGCCAATTTCGCGCTCGCGCGGGCGCAGACGCTGCCGACGATCGATGCGGCGATCAGCGGCGGCCGATCGCGCTCGGTCGGCCCATTCGGCCAGCCGTCCGAACAGAGTTTCGCGCAGCCGCAAATCCAGGTCGCCTATGAGGTCGATCTGTTCGGCCGTCTCGCCGATCAGAAATCGGCGGCGCGCGATAGCTGGTTCGCGAGCGAAGCGGCGCGCGATGCCGTGCAGCTGTCGATCGCCGCCGCGGTGGCGAGCAACTATGTCACGCTGCGCAGCCTCGATGCGCGGCTGGAAGTCGCGCGCGAGACGGTGCGCGCGCGATCGGAATCGCTGCGAATTGCGAAATCGCGCGTCGGGTGGGGCTATTCACCCAAGCTCGAACTTCAGCAGGCGCAAGCCGAATATGACGCGACGGAGCAGATCGTGCCGCAGATCGAGCTCGCCATCGCGCGAACCGAGGATGGTTTAAGCGTACTTGTTGGCGACACACCCCGGGCGATCGAGCGCGGCACGCCCCTCGACCGCCTCGCCGTTCCCGGGATCCCCGATGGCCTGCCGTCCGAACTGCTGCGCCGCCGTCCCGACGTTGCGCAGGCCGAATATCAGCTTGCGGCGTCGGACAAGAATCTCGCCGCGGCGCGCAAGCGTTTCCTGCCGCAGGTGCGCCTGACCTCGGCAGCGGGTGCGGCCTTTTCGACGCTGATCGGCGACCCGATTTCGATCTGGTCGGTCGGCGGCAGCATCCTTGCCCCGATCTTTCAGGGCGGCAGGCTGACGGCGCAGGCCGAAACCGCGGGCGCGCAGCGCGATCAGGCGGCCTTTGCCTATCGCCGCACCGCGCTGACCGCATTTCGCGAGGTCGAGGATGCGCTCGCGGCGGTCAGCCGGATCGACGCGCAAATCGCGTTCGCGCAGTCGCAGCGCGATGCGCTCGCCGAGGGTTTGCGGCTCGCGACCAATCGCTACCGCGAAGGCTATTCGCCCTATCTCGAACAACTCGACGCCCAGCGCGGCCTGCTCGGCGCCGAACTGTCGCTGATTCAGCTCCGCGCCGACGCACTCGCCGCACGTATCCAGCTGTTTCAGGCGATGGGCGGCGGTTGGACGAACTGCGGGGCGTCCGAAGCCCCATGCGCTCCGGCGCCGTAGCGCGCCGTTTGACTCAAAACGTCCGTTAGCAGCGGCACGATGGCGCGGCGCCTCGCCTCGCGCTCAAAATGATGCCGCGAAATCGGATCGGGCGATGTCCGGAAGATGCCGGTTGAAAAATTCGAAATTTTGAAACATGATCCTTGGGGTAAACGCCTTATAATTCATAGGATTATTGAGCAAAATCGCTCGTTCCTCCGATAGAATATTTTCTATAATTGAAAATTATGTCTTGATCGGGGTTGATTTTTCAAAAAATTCCGACTTTATAGAAAATCGCATGCCCGAGGATCGCAGGAGCCTCGCGGTAAAAACATAAGCGAGCACCGGACAGCGGAATTGCGGTCCACAGGCGAAGGGGATAATTATGAAGTTCGTTCAATCCGGTTTGTACGCGGGCACCGCCCTGTCGATGCTGGTCAGCCTGAACCCGGCCTATGCGCAGACCGCCGACGCCGCGACCGACCTGGTTTCGGACGAGGAAATCGTGGTCAGCGGATCGCGCATTCAGCGCGAAGGTTTCGATGCGCCGACCCCGACGACGGTGATCGGCGAGGCCGAGCTTGCGCTGGGCAATCGCCCGAGCATCGCGCAGGTGCTGAACGACACTCCGCAATTTCGCCCCACCTCGAGCCCGACGACCACCACCGGCAACACCGCCAGCGGTGTTTCGACCGCCGACATGCGTGGGCTGGGAGCGGTCCGCACGCTGACGCTGCTCAACGGGCACCGTTTCTCGGGTGCCGCCGATCTCAACACCGTGCCGCAAAGCCTCGTCAAGCGTATCGACGTCGTTACCGGGGGCGCTTCGGCCGCCTGGGGCTCGGGTGCCGTCGCGGGCGTGGTCAACATCATTCTCGACGATGATTTCACCGGCTGGCGCATGGGCGCCCAGGCCGGCCTATCGTCGCGCGGCGATGGCGCGCGCTATGGCGCCGATATTGCGTGGGGCACCGACTTCGCGGAAGGCCGCGGCCATTTCATGGTTGCCGCCGACTATATGAACGAACGCGGCATTCTCAGCCGCAAGGGCCGGCCCAAGCTTGAATCGGGCGTGTTCCAGCGCCCCGACCGCCGGCTCGAACTCGTCGAAGACCCCAATTCAACGCAGCTTTACAACGGCGGATCGATCCTCAACCTAAGCGGCGCTCCCTATAATCTGGTCTTCAATCCCGATGGCAACATCGGCCGGTTTCCGTTCGGCAGCGTGACCCAAGGTGTCACGACCGTTGGCGGCGGCGGCCAGAACATTTTCGACTATGTCGCGGTCAGCACGCCCTACGAACGCATCAACGGCTTCGCCCGCGCAAGCTATGACGTGACCGACTCGCTCAAAATCTGGGCCAATTTCAGTTATCACCGCATGACGGGCAATTACGGTTTCTTCCCTGAAACCCCGACGGCCGTGATCATGCCCGACAACGCCTTCCTGACGGCGGCGAACCGCGCCCAACTTGCCGCTGGCGGCGTTACCGGTCCGTTCGTCCTTGGCCGTGTCCTTGACGATGTTGGCGCCGACAGGATGATGACTTTCAAGTTCAACCGGCGCAACCTCGAAGGTGCGATCGGCCTTGAGGGCAGTTTCGGCGATGGCTGGAAATATAATCTCTATTATGATCACGGCGAAGTCCGGATCAATCAGGGGCTCAACAACCAGCGGATCAAGTCGCGCTTCAACAACGGCGTCGATTCCGTCCTGGTGAACGGCACACCGACCTGCCGTATCAACGCCGACGCATCGACGACCAACAACGACCCCAATTGCGTGCCGATCAACCTGTTTGGCAATGGCAGCATATCGGCGGCCGCGGCGAACTGGGCTTTCGGCGGATCGCAGCTGATCGCCACGACCAAGCTCGACGCCGCGGGCGCCAGCCTTTCGGGTCAGCCTTTCTCGACCTGGGCAGGGGCCGTCGACATCGCGATCGGCACCGATCTCCGCTGGGAAGAACTGACCACCAACTATGTCGATCCGCTATCGCTGGCGAACGCGTTGGGGACACTCAATTCGTCGGCGACCAACGGCGGCTTCAACGTCAAGGAAGCCTTCGCCGAAATGAACGTGCCGCTGCTCGACATCGCCGACGCGATCAAGCTCGAGGTCAACGGCGCCGCTCGCTATTCGGATTACAGCACCAGCGGCGGAATCTGGTCGTGGAAGACCGGCGGCACCCTGCGCGTCGCGGGCGACCTGCTGCTGCGCGCCGTCTATTCGCGTGACATTCGCTCGCCCAGCATCACCGAATATTTCCTGAACCGCTCGACGAACATCGGCAATGTCTTTGATCCGTACCCCGACGCCGCCGGTGTCATTAACCGGCCGCAGACCAATGTCGTGGTCTATGGTGGCGGCAATCGCAACCTGACCCCCGAAATCTCGCATACGCTGACGCTCGGCGGCTCCTATTCGCCGCACTATATTCCGGGCTTGCGCCTGTCGGTCGATTATTACGAGATCGACATCGACAATGTGATCACGACGGTGACCGCACAGGATCTGCTCAACCAGTGCCGCGCCAGTTTGCCGAATGACCCGACCTGCGGCGGCGTCGTGGCGCGCAAGCCGAACGGCGACATCGAAACGATGACGAACACCTTCCGTAACCTCGCCAACTACCAGACGCAGGGGCTCGACATCGAAGCCTCGTACCGGATGGGGCTTGGCGACGGCAATCTGACCTTCCGCGCCCTTGCCAACCATGTCTTCAACCTGAAGATCAACGGGACCGACGTGTCGGGCATCGTCGGCGGCGAAACCGCCTTCTCGACCCCGAAATGGCGCGGGACGGCCACAGTGGCCTTCGACAACGATGATTTCGGCGCGAACGTACGCGTTCGCTACGTCGATGGCGGCCTCTACAGCAGGCAGAAGGGCCCGACCAACGAGATGATCGTGAACAACAAGAACGGCAGCCGGACCTATGTCGACCTGGGGTTACAATTCAAGGCCGGGCCGTTCACCTTGTTCGGCAACGTCAACAATCTCTTCGACGTCAAACCACCGTTCACGCCCTACATCACCCCGAACTATGATGTGATCGGCCGCTATATTTCGGGGGGCGTCAAGCTGAGCTTCTGACCCTTCTCATCAGCTAGTCCCGGGGGCAGCGGTATCGACGATACCGCTGCCCTTTTTTGCGTCGGGATGACGGCTTCGAGACGATGCTTTGACCTTGGGCGAGAGGCGTTATCCGGGACGCCCACCGCTTAAAGCCACAACGCCCCGCACGCGCGCATCGATTGTGTGTACTTTGTGGCTTAAGGGCGGCCTTGACCTGCCCGGGATCGGCTTAAAGCCACAAAGGACACGCATAGGCGCGTCGAAACTGTCTCCAATGTCGCGTTAGCGACGGTTTGAGGAGGCCGACGATTTCAAGGAGCGGGCCGCAGGCTGACACGGTGCGATGATGTAGGACAGCGCTTTTTTGCGATCAGCCAATGTCCGCATTGGGGTGGGAATTGGCCATCCAATACTCGTCATGCTGAACTTGTTTCAGCATCCATGGCCTGCATTTTGATCACGCGCGGCGCCGAAGGATACGGCGGGCCATGGACCCTGAAACAAGTTCAGGGTGATAAAGGATAGGTCCACTTCCGGTCGCTTCCTGCCGCTCCAGAGCGCGACGCCGCGGACGACCGATATGGTGAAGGGTTTCGGGCGCTTCAGCGTACGAAAGCCTCTCATGCAGGAACCCGCGTGGGTTCTGGGACTGAGCTATGGGGATTTGTGCTTTGGCCTGGTCGGGAGGCCGCCGTGCGCAGTTGAA
>Ga0265296_1002071_pt1 | contig 21013 bp, 15 predicted proteins | sample MunlanPumphouse1_FD_189073 | JGI IMG/M metagenome (GOLD analysis project Ga0265296, IMG submission 189073) | Groundwater microbial communities from a municipal landfill in Southern Ontario, Canada - Pumphouse #1 | ecosystem: Environmental > Aquatic > Deep subsurface > Groundwater | place... | reverse complement strand
CCGTAGTGGTCGAGGCCGATGACCTCGCCCTCGTCGCCCACCCAGCGCTCCCAGCCGAGCGTGACGCCCGCCTCGACCGCCAGCCGGCGGCGGCAGGCGGGCGGCAGGACGCTCTCCCGGTAGGCGGCGCCCTGGCGGGCGAAGAGCTGCCAGGAGGCCATATTGACGACGCGCGAGCGCACGCCCTCGGCGGTGAGCCGCTCGTGGGCGGAGAGCACCGGTGCGACCTCGCTCCCGCTGCCGATGAGGATCACGTCGGGGGCGGCGTCCCCGGCGGAGTCGGCGAGCACGTAGGCGCCCTTGACGATGTTGCCGGCGGGCGCGTACGTGCCGCGGTCGATGGTCGGCAGGTTCTGGCGCGTGAGCATCAGCGCTACGGGGCCGTCGCCGTACTGCAGGGCGAATTTCCACGCCTCGACCGTCTCGTTGGCGTCGGCCGGGCGCAGGTCGATCCAGTTCGGCGTCGCGCGCAGGATGGCGAGGTGCTCGACCGGCTGGTGGGTGGGACCGTCCTCACCGACGCCGATGCTGTCGTGCGTCAGTACGTAGGTCACGGGCTGGCCCATGATGCTCGCGAGGCGCATCGCGGGGCGCATGTAGTCGACGAAGACGAAGAAGGTGGCTACGTAGGGGCGCACGCCGCCGTGGAGGGCGAGCCCGCTGCCGATGGAGGCCATGGCGTGCTCGCGCACTCCGAAGTGGAAGTTGCGCCCCGCCGGCGTGGCCGCCTGCTGATCGGGGACGTCGTTGATCCAGGTGTTATTGGAGGGCGCCAGGTCGGCAGAGCCGCCGATCAGGGTCGGCAGGTGCGGCGCCAGGGCGTTGATGGCCTTGCCGGAGGCGGACCGCGTCGCCACGGCGCCGTCGGCGGGGTCGAAGACGGGCAGGTCCGCGTCCCAGCCGGCCGGCAGCTCTCGGCTCCAGGCAGAATCCCAGGAGGCCGCCCGCGAGGCGTCGGCAGTGCGCCAGGCGGCGAAGCGTTCGCTCCACCCCTTGTGCGCGGCGGCCCCGCGCGCCGCGGCCTCCTCGTAGAAGGCTTTCACGTCGTCAGCGACAAAGAACGTCGGCTCGAGCGGCCAGCCGCAGGTCTCCTTGGTCAGCTTGACCTCGTCGTCGCCGAGCGGCGCGCCATGCGCGCCGGCGGTGTCCTGCTTGTTCGGCGAACCGCAGCCGATGTGGGTGCGCACGGCGATAAAGGACGGCTTGCCCGCCTCGGCCTTCGCCGCCGCGATCGCCGCGTCGACGGCCTCGACGTCGTTGCCGTCGGCGAGCTTCTGCCCGTGCCACCCGTAGGCCGCGTAACGCGCCGTGACGTCCTCCGTGAAGGCGAGGTCGGTGGGGCCGTCGATGGTGATGTGGTTGTCATCGTAGATGACGATGAGCTTGCCCAGCTGCTGGTGCCCGGCGAACGAGGCGGCCTCACTGGCGATGCCCTCCATCATGTCGCCGTCGCCGGCGAGGACGTAGGTGAAGTGGTCCATGACGCGCGGACCGTCGCCGTTGAACGTCGCCCCCAGGAAGCGCTCGGCGACGGCCATGCCGACGGCATTGGCCAGGCCTTGGCCGAGAGGCCCGGTCGTCGTCTCGACGCCGGCGGTGTGCCCGTGCTCCGGGTGGCCGGGGGTCCTGCTCTGCCACTGGCGGAAGGCACGCAGGTCATCGAGGCTGAGGTCGTAGCCGGTGAGGTGGAGGAGCGAGTAGAGCAGCATGCTGGCGTGGCCGGCGGAGAGCACGAACCGGTCACGGTCCGGCCAAGCCGGGTCGGCCGGGTCGAAGCGCAGGTGGCGCGTGAACAGCGTGTGCGCCACGGCCGCGGCGCCCATGGGCATGCCCGGGTGGCCGGACTTGGCTTTCTGCACGCCGTCGACGGCGAGAAAGCGGATGGTCTCGATGCAGCGCTCTTCGAGGGTCTGTGCGCTCGCCTCAGGGCTCACGTGCGTCCTTTCGTTCGGGATGTCGGCAGATCGAGCAGGTGGATGCCTCGGTCTACTTGGATCGAGAGCAGAAACCCATCAGCCCCCGCCTTCCCCGGCGAGGGGAAGGCGGGGGCTGCGGACGGGCGTCATGTGTACGCCGGACTTCTCAGAAGTACTCCCGCACGAACGTCACGAAGCGTTCGCACTCCGCGGGGGTGCCGGGAGTGACGCGGAAATACCCCTCCTTGCCGTTGATCGGCTTGATGGTCTTGAGGAAGAGCTTCTGCATGTCCGCGCCCGCCTGCACGATCTCGGCGCTGGTCTTGCCGCTCGCCGAGGCGTCGATGAGCATGTAGTTGCCGTGGGGCGGGTACGGCTTGAGGCCCTTGGCTGCGAGCTCCTTGACGAACGTGGCCATCCACTCGTTGTTGTAGGCGACCTTCTCCTTGACTTCCCCGGTGTCGAGGATGGCCTCGGCGGCGGCGATCGCCATCAGGCTGAGGTTCCAGGGCAGGTACATGAGATTGAAGGCGTCGACGACCTCAGGAGAGCCGACCACGTAGCCGAAGCGGACGCCGGCCAGGCCGAAGGCTTTCGAGAACGTGTGCGAGAGGAACACGTGCGGATACTTCTTGACGAAGTCGACCTTCGCCTCGACGTCCGGGTGGTAGTCGAGGTAGGCCTCGTCGATGCACAGGGGGATGCCGAGCTCGGCGAATCTCGTGAGGTCGGCGTCGTCGATGAAGATGCCCGTCGGGTTGTTGGGGTTGATGATGAGGATCAGCTTGGTCTTCTCGTTGACGGCCGCGAGCATGCCCTCGACGTCATACTGCAGGTCCTCATCGCGCAGGGGGACCTGCACGGTCTTGGCGTTGCAGAGGCCGGCGCGCGAAGGGAACATCTCGAACGTCGGGTTAGAGCACAGGAACTCATCGCCCGGCTGCAGGAAGATGCGCATCATCGCGTCGATGGTCTCGGAGGAGCCGTTGGCGAGGGCGATGTTCTCCGCCGACACGCCGTGGAGCTTGGCGAGCTTTTCGCGCAAGCGATAGGCGCGGTCCGGGTACCGGTTACCCTTTTTCGCCATGTCGGTGACCGCCGCGACGACCGCGTCCGACGGCGGCACCGGGTTCTCGTTCAGCATCATGCGGCCCATCTCGGGCTGCGCCCAGGCCTTGTCGAGGATGCCGGTGTTGTACTCGGGAGCCGTCCACACGTACGGGTTGATCCTGTCTTTGATGTCCGTCATACCCCTTGTCCTTTCGTCTGTCAGGTGCCCGTCGAGGGGATGCTCAGTCGGCGCGGCAGCGGCCCTCGAGGCAGCTGCCCGCGAACGCGACCATCTCGTTGGTGGCCTTCGAGAAGGCCTCCGCGGTCTTCATGAGCGCCGGGTGCGCGTTGTACTCGTCCCGGGTGTAGCCGTTCTCCTCGTAGGCGCGCTCGAAGTAGGGGATCCGCAGGAGCTTGTCCATGACTTCCTTGGGCGGATCGACGTCGATGCGGCCTTCCTCGAACTTGATGTCCGCAGCGTTCGGGAAGTTGATGACTTCGTCGATGAGGGACGGCGGGCAGGTGACGATGACGCTGGCCCCGGCCTTCTCCTCGAGGTGCCAGATGCGCTGCTTGCCGTCGACGGTGGGGCCGAGGCGGAGTGAGCAGGACAGCATCTTGCTGTGGTAGCCCCCGTCTCTGACGAGGCGGTACGCCTTCTTGAAGATCGCCAGCTCGGCCAGGCGGACGTCACCCTCGGTGAGCTCGATCCCCTTCTCGGCGCCGGCTTCGCGCAGGCCGCCGAGGTCGCCGTAGCGCGCCTCCATGTGCGTGATGACCGAGCGCCAGTTCGACAGGTCGACGCCGTTGGCCTTGGCCTTCTCGAGGCCGCGGTTCACGGACTTCGCGCAGTCCATGAGCTGCGGCAGGACGAAGGTGAGGGTGTTGTTCGTGGCGATGCCGCGGGAGGTGAGCTCCTCGATGACGCCGTAGCCTTCGGCGGTGCCGGGCACCTTGACCATCACGTTGGGATTGATGGCGTGGATCTCGAGGGCCTGTGCCAGCATGGCATCGGCGTCGAACGCGCTCCGCGGGTCGACCTGGCCGGAGAGGAAGCCCTCCTTGTGGCCCGACGCCTCGTAGAGCGGCAGGAACATGTCGGAGCCGCGCTTGACGACCTCCTTGTACAGCACCCAGAAGAGGCCCTCGGTATCGAGCCCGTCGTTCTCCGCGAGGATCTCCTTGGCGACCTCCTGCCAGTACGGCGGGTCGTCCTTGAAGGCCGCCAGCGAGAGGGGCGGGTTGGTGGTCACGCCGCGGAACAGCTGGTCGGAAGGGTCGGCCGTGTCGTACATGCGCGCGAACTGGCGCTTCAGGACCTCCTGGTCCCCGGCGTCGGCCTTGGCGAGCATCTTCTCGCACCAGTTGCCGAAGATGACCGGCGAGGAATCCCACCAGATCTCCATGCCGGGGCTGACGGCGACGAGCTCTTCCAACAGATTGCGTTCCTGCATGATTCCCCCTAGGTGACGGATTGCACGGATATGGCGGTGCGAGTGGAGGGCGGAGCCAAGCCGCCAAGCGGACCCTGGTCGGCGACCCCTCCCCACAAAAGAACACACGCAAGCACTGACACGAACAGATTCGCTCCTTTAGTGTCTGTTCGCATGTTAGTTCAGGTTCATCGATGTGTCTAGCGCTCAGACCACGCCGTGTGCCCGCCGGCGCGCCCTCGGGCCCGCGGAAGGCCGCGGGAAGCGGGCAAGGAGGTGCGGGCCGCAGCCGGGAAGACCCCGCGCGGAGCACGAGAAAGGCGCGGCGGGCAGAGCCCGCCGCGCCTTTTCGTGACTCGCTTGACGCGACTTCAGATGCTGAGGTCGCGCTCGATCTCGGCGAGCTCTTCGGCGGTACCCTGGACCTTCGGGCCCTTGAACCATTTGCGGGCCGAGACTGCGTACCAGAGGCCGGCCCCGCCGACGACGGCGGCCACCGCGATGGGTGCGTAGTTGAAGCTGAGCGTGGTGACCGGGCTGTACTGCGGGAGCATGAGCAGGATGACGATGAAGACCACCCAGACGATGGCGACCCAGTTGATGATGGGCCCCCACGTGCGGCTGAGCTTCCAGGGTCCCTCGATGAACGCCCCCGGATTGATGCGGCGCAGGAAGACCGGCGTGAGGTAGGAGATGTAGAGGCCGATGACCGCGATCGAGGTCACGGCGGCATAGGCGGTGACGTTGTAGAGGTACGGCAGCGCCAGGATGAACGCCCCGACGGCTCCGAGCCAGGCCGTACGCACGGGGACGCGCTGGCCCTTGCTGACGTGGTGCCAGAAGTTGGAGAACGGCATCGCCCCGTCGCGTGAGAACGCGTAGACCATGCGCGAGTTGGCGGTGATCGACGACATGCCGCAGAAGAACTGCGCCACGATGACGACCAGGATCAGCAGCAGGCCCACGGTGCGGCCGGCAGCGTACTCGAAGATGGTCGCCCAGGGCACGAGGTCGGTCGCGATGCTGTCGTAGCCCGTGTACTCGACTCCGCCGATGGTGACCGGGAAGGTGTGCGGGATCGCGTAGCTGACGGCGATCAGGAGGATGAAGCCGGCGACCATGGAGATCCAGATGGAGTTGACGATGCCCTTCGGGGCGGAGATCCGCGCTTGGACCGTCTCCTCGGACACATGGGCCGAAGCATCGTAGCCGGTGAACGTGTACTGCGCGTTCAACAGGCCGATGGCCATGACGTACAGAGGGATGGTGAAGCCCGAGAGCCCCTCGAACGCCTTCCACCCCTCGCTCCCGAACAGGAATCCGATGGACTGGTGGCTCCCCGACTCGGGCGCCCAGAAGAGGAGGACGAAGATGATCGCCACGCCGACGAGGTGCCAGTACACCGAGACGTCGTTGAGGAGCGCCACCAGGCGCACGCTGAACGTGTTCAGCAGGCCCTGGACGAAGAGGACGACGGCGAGGATGCCGATCGTGTACCCGGCGTCCAGCCAGTAGGCGTTGCCGGTCCAGATGGCGAGGAAGGCCGAGATCGAGAAGGCGCAGCCGAAGCTGATGCCGGCGGTGACCGCGACCTGCCCCAGCAGGTTGAACCAGCCGGTGAACCAGGACCAGATGGGGCCGCTCTTGCCCGGCGCCAGCTTGGCCGACCAGTAGTAGAGACCGCCGGCGGTCGGGAAGGCCGAGCAGATCTCGCCCAGCGACATGCCGGCGAAGATCACCAGGGTGCCGACGAGCAGCCAGCCCCAGAGCATGACCGGCGGGCCGCCGTGCAGGAGGCCGTAGCCGTACAGGGTGAGGCAGCCCGAGAGGATGGAGATGATCGTGAAGGAGACCGCGAAGTTGGAGAACTTGCTCATCCTGCGGTCGAGCTCCTGCGCGTAGCCCATCGCGTGGAGATCTTTGGTGTCCTGGTCGAGGTGTTGACCCGCTGGTGTTGCGGAACCCTGTTCAGCCACGATGCCCCCCTGTTTGCCTGCATGCCTATTATACAAACACGTTGCTCGCCATTTAGTACGAGGCGAGCGGCCGCTGTCAAGGAGTCCGCCGCCGGCCGGGCGGCCCGCGGCTCCTCCGGACCGCCGCGGGCTGCCGTCACACGGTCTCGAGCCAGGCCTCGTAGTCCGGGTGGGCCGCGTTGCGCTGCAGGCGCCGGATGCGGTCCATCCCGTAGTCGAAGAAGTCGAAGTCGAGCCGCGAGAGGGTCGCCTGGATCATCGCCCAGATGCTCCACCAGAGGTCGGCGACGATCTTGTGCAGCTGCATCCGGCTGTAGCGGTGCTCGTCCGGCGCGCCGCAGTAGAGGGTGAGGATGCGCTTCTCCTCGGCCTCGCTAAGGGGCGTCTCGACGCAGAAGTCGCCGAGGTCGAAGTACGGGTCGGCCATGCCGCCGTACTCCCAGTCGATGACCCACATCTTGCCGTCGCTCCCGAGGATGAAGTTCTCGCTGAGCAGGTCGTTGTGGCAGGCGGTGAAGGCGGGCTCGTCCCGCTTCATGGCCGCCTCGATGCGCCGGCCCTGCTCGAGCATCCAGCCGGTCTCCTCCGGCCGCGGCGCCTTGACCTCCTGCGCCATGCGCAGGTAGTCGCGGATCATGTCGAAGACGTGGATCCGGTTGGCGAAGGCGGCCTTTTCGTGGTAGGTGCGCAGCGCGGCGACGATCTTCTCGATGCGCTCAGGGTGGCCGGCGATCGACTCGGGATGCAGGGTCTCGCCCTCGATGAACGGGACCACCGTGCAGTCGCCCGGCTGGATCACGTGCAGCAGCGGCGGGGTGACTCCCGCGGCCGCCGCCGCGCGGTGGTTGCCGAGCTCGCGCGTGCGGTCGATGAAGTTCTCGGTACCCTCGCCCGGGATGCGCAGGACGAACCGCCCGGCCCCCGGCGTGCCCGGCTCCCCGGCGACGGTGACGAGGTAGTTGCGGTTGGTGATGCCGCCGCCCAGCACCTCGTAGCGGACGTCCTTGCCGCGCCACTCGTCGACCCTCGCGATCACGTCCGCGGCATTGATCGGCTCTGCCATGCCTGTCCCTTCGTTCGGTGGCTACGGGGTCGCGGCCGGGGTCCCTCGCGTTCCCGAAGGGGGGAGGCGCGAGGGATCCCGGCCGCGTCAGCGGTGCGTCGCGGTCAGGAGACCGGCACCTCGAGGCCCATGCCGGCGAGCTCGGCGCGGACGTCGTCCATGGCCTTCTGGTACTCGGCGTTCTTGATCCTCTTCGTCTGCGGGTCGTAGACCTCCTGGAAGGTGAGGCCCTTGTCGGGGTCCTTGAGCTTGTCGCCGAACAGCGGGTACAGCTTCTGCGCGATGGGCTCGGCCTGCTCGCGGGTGAGCTTGGCGGCGGCGAGGCCCATCTCAGCGTGGAACTTGTGGTCGTCCGGCACCAGGGAGTCGGACTGCACGGCCATGGCGGGGTGGCCGGAGAACACGTTGCCGCCCGACGTCACGATGGCCAGGAGGTAGCAGGCCATCTCGTAGTGGTACTGCTTGGTGCCGGAGCCGCCGCCCAGGTAGGGGAGGTTGACCATCGGGTAGCCCATGTTGCGGCCGATCGCGGCGTTCGACATCGCGATCGCCCAGATCAGCGGCTTGGTGGACGAGAGGTGCAGCTTGCTGTGCAGCGGCGCGTTGTAGTGGTAGGTGCCGCGGAACACCAGGTTGCCCATGATCATGTACGCGGTCGCGGTGACCGCGACTCCCTCGGCGCCGCCGGCGTAGCCGCCGAACAGGGGGGTCGACGTGGAGCCGATGTTGGCGCTGATGCTGTTGTAGAAGGCGACCTTCTGCAGCGCCTCGTAACCGACGACCATCTCGCTGAGGAAGTCGATCAGGAAGCCGTCGCTGGGGCGCAGGCCGAAGGCCGGGTAGGTGGCGGCGAACATCGAGGCCGGTTGCGACGCCGCCGAGATGCCGTTGATGATCGGCAGGCCGGTGCGGCCCGAGCGGCGGATGCCCTCCCGGGCGAGGCGCACGGTCTTGCAGGCGGCGAGGATCTCCTGGGGCGAGCGCACGCGGGAGTCCTTGCCGCGTAGGTGCAGGATCGACGGCACGCTCACCGAGTCGACGATGCTGATGGAGGCCATCTTCTCGACGGTGTCCATGTACACCTGTTCGTCGGTCGTGTAGATGCCGCCGCCGACGTGCACCCAGGGGCGGTCGTCGGTGGTGTCGGGGCGCCGGCCGTGCATCGTCTTGCGCTCGCGGCCCTCGCCGAACGTGGCACTTCTGGGGCACTGGGCGCTGGCCGTGAGGATCTCCTCGCGCGTGAACTCCATCACGCGGTTGGTCTCCGGGCAGTAGGCACCGGCCTCGGCGATCAGGTCGACGGCCGCCTGGAAGACGCGGTCGGTGAGGTCGTCGTCGCGGTTGACGATGGTCTCTTTGTCCCACTTGATGGCGTGCCGGGCGATCAGCTCGCTGAGCTTGGGGACGTAGCGCTTCATGTAGTAGTCGGTCTCGGAGATCAGCGGGCCGACCTCGGCGCGGTCGAACACCTCGATCAAGTCGATCATCTCGGGCTCCTCACGTGTGGGTTCGGGGGTTCGTCTGAGGACCGGAGCGGCTCAGGCGACCAGCGCGGACGCTTTGACGACGGCCTCGTAGGCGGAGGCCGCCCAGCCGTCGGCGCCGATGCTGTTCGCCCACTCCTCGGTGGTCGCGCCGCCGCCGACCATGACCATGTACTTGTCGCGCGTGCCCTGGTCCTTCAGCGCGTCGATGACGTCTCTCTGGCCGATCAGCGTGGTGGTGAGCAGCGCCGAGATGGCGATGATGTCGGCGTCCACCTCTTTGGCCTTGTCGACGAACTTGAACAGGTCGACGTCGATGCCCAGGTCGTGGACCTCGAACCCGGAGGTCTCGAAGAGCAGCTTGAGGATGTTCTTGCCGATCGAGTGCAGGTCGCCCTTCACCGTGCCGATGACGATCGTGCCCTTCTTGGGGCCGCTGCCGCCGGCCTCCTTGATCTTGGGCTCGAGCACGCCCATCGCCGCCTGGAAGGCGAGTGCGGCCTGCATGAGCTCGGGCAGGAAGATGTCCTCGCACTCGAACTGCTCGCCGATCACCGTGAGGCCCGGGAGCAGGCCCTGGTCGATCGCGGCCTTGGGGTCGATGCCGGCGGCGAGCGCCTTGTCCACGGCGGCGAGGACCGCCTCCTGATCCTGGTCGATGATCGCCTGCTTGAGCTCGGCGAAGATGGCTTCGTTTCCCATGGTGCTTCCTTCTCGTTCGGGGTTGGTATCAGCCGGCCGCCGGGGCGCAGGCCCCGGGCGGCGGGTCTCCTGGGCCGCGCCGGCCGGGCGTGCCGGGCCCGGCGCGTTGCCGTTGCTGAGGAGGGCGGCCTCGTGGCGGGGTGTCGTTCAGCCCGCGACCTCCGCCTCGGCCCAGACCGCGTCGCCGGCGACCAGGCCGGGGAACTCGGCCCGGATGGCCCTGTCGACCTCGGGCGCCCAGACGGCCGCGTTGGGCGCCGAGAGGATGCCGCGGGCCACGGCCCGGGCGCGCTCCTGGGCGTCCGGCCTGCCGGCCGCCTCCCACTGCGCCCGCATGCCGCGATCGGCGACCTTGGGGAAGAGCGCCGTGGTCTTCATGAGCTTCTTGGTGTGGCGCGACCTCATGTAGTCGCCGCCGGGGCCCACCTCGGCGATGACGTCGAGGGCGAGCGCGTCGTCGCTGAGCTCCAGCCCGCGCACGACGCGCTTGTTCATGAGGGCGATCTCGTCGTCGACCACGGCCTTGCCGAAATCGAAGGCCATCAGCGAGCTGAACAGCCCGCCCATGTTGAGCAGCGTGGCCCCGGCCAGCACCGCGCCGAGGGTGTTCATGCCCGTCTCGTAGCCGGACTGAGCGTCGTTGGCGTGGGCGTTGGTGAGGCCGATGTAGCCCCCGGTGGGGACGTTGTAGAAGTGGCCAAGCTGCGCTTGCGCCATGCAGAGCATGCCGGTCTCGATGGCGCCCGGAGCGTATGCGCCGCTGCGCATGTCGGCGACCGTGGGCAGGCTGGCGTAGATCAGCGGCGTGCCCTCGCGCACCATCTGCTGGAACACCGAGATGGCGAGGAACTCGGCGTTGCCCACGACCAGGGTGCCGAGGAGCGTCATGGGCGAGGTGAGGCCGGCGTTCGGGACCACCGTGGTGTAGACGGGCAGGCCGCGCTCCGTGAGGTAGTGCACCGCCTCGGTGGAGCCGACGTCCATGGTGAGCGGCGACACCATCGGGCAGTAGTGGTGGTTGATGACCGGCCGCTCGCGGTACGCGTCGGCGCCCCCGGCGATGAGCTCCCCAAGCCTCAGCACCTGGCGCAGATCGTCCATGTTGGGCGTGTTGCTGCGCACGGGCTTGAGGCAGTTCTTGAGGGCGGGGTAGAAGCGCGAAAGGCTGAACTGGCCCTCCGGGGCGTCGGCGGCGAGGGTCGAGATGGAGAAGATGTCGAAACCCTGGAGCTCGTTGATGAGGTGGGCGATGTTGGCGATGTCGCCCGAGGTGGCGCGGCGCTCGGCGCCGGTGCCCGGGTCGACGACGTTGGGGGCCGAGCTGCCGGTGACCACCACGGGGCCGTCGTCGGGGATCGTGCGGTCGTACCGGGGGTCGCGGCCCCGGAAGGTGAAGCTGGGCGGGCACGCCTTCATGTGCTGCTCGACGACGGCCGCCGGGAACTTCACGAGGCCGCTGGCGTCGACGGTGCAGCCGTGCGCCTTGAAGACGTCGCGCGCCGGGCCATGGTGGGCCAGGATGCCGACGTTCTCCAGCACCCACAGCGAGGCGTCGTGAACGCGTTGGACCTGCTCGGCGGTGAGCAACTCGGCGTACTGCATTGGCATCAGATCCTCCCGGTAGAGTGCCGACTGGCGAGTGGATCGCTCCTGCTGGTGTCCTTGCCCTTCATCGCCGCGCGGCGCGCGAGCACAGCGTTGTCAGCTCGTCGAAGTGCCCCTCGATGAACTCGAGGACCATGGCGTTGTGCTTCAGGTACACGAGGTACTCCTGGACGTTGGGCTCGCGGTCGCCGTAGTAGTCGGCGAGGTCCCAGTTGAGGACGAAGAGGTTACCGTTGGCGATCATGCGCGGCAGCAGGGCGAGCTCGCGGGCCGCGAGCGGCCCGGGGTCGCCCCAGCGCGCCGACTCCTCCTGGTAGGCGGCGAGGAACAGCTCCACCTTGCCGAGCCGCAGCTCGCCTGCGTCGGCGCCCTCCCATGAATCGCAGAAGTAGCTGAGCGCGAGGCCGAGGTCGAAGACCCGGTAATCGAGCTTGCTCCAGTCGAAGTCGAAGAGGCCGACGATGTCGGCTTCGCCCGCGTACTTGAGGTTGCCGGCGTGGTAATCGCAATGCACGGGGATGAACGGCAGGCCGGCGAGCTCGGAGGCGATGGCGCCGCCCCTGGCGATCACTTCCCGGATCTGCGGCAGCTTGGCGAGGAAGTACTCGTCGAACGCGGTCCCCGCCGCCCGCCGCGCGAACGCCTCGAAGGCGGGCGCCAGGGTAGGCACGAGCTCCATGATCGGCGGCTGCTCGCGGCGCAGGGTGCCGGGCTCGAAGTCGCTGCCGCAATGGTGGAACCGGGCCAGCACGCGAGCCGCGCCGGCGTACTCCTTGTCGGTCAGGCGGTTGTTCACCCAGCTGTACCTGTCCTCACCCTCGAGGCAGTCGTAGACGGCGAAGAAGCGCTTGGCGCGCTCGCCGAGGGCCGTCTCCTCGCGGGCCGCGAGCGTCACGCCGGCGCGGTCCGCGTGGACCTTCGCGGCGATGTGGAGCCCGCGCTCCACGACGTGGTTGACGAGCGCGTGCTCGAAGCGCACCTCGTGCTCGCGGATCGCCTTGTTGTACTTCCGGACGAAGAACTTGTGGGCGCCCGCGGCGTCCTCTGTCCAGACCGCGAAGCTCAGGTTCACGAAGCCGCCGAGGATCTGCTCGACGCGCGTCACGCGGCCGAGGTCGTAGTCTCCGTCGATCACTTCCGTGATCTGCTTGCTCAGGAACTCCCACTCGAGGGCGGTGCGCAGGCGCTGGCCGTCGGCCACAAGGCGCTCCGCCGCTTCGAGCAGTCCGTTGGCCTCAGCTGCGTTCATGCCGTCTCTCCTTCGATGGCCGGGCAGGGCGGGAGAGGCTTCGTGAGCTCGGCGCGAAGCCTCGGAGGTAGGATGCCGCGCGTGGGGGGAATCGAGGTCCGCTCCGGCGGCTCACGCGACGACCACCCGTATGCCTCGGCGGCGCATCTCGTCGCGCACGTCGCCGTCGACGCCGTCGTCGACGATGATCGTCTGGATGTCGTCGAGAGGGCAGATGACCGCGTCGCCGACCACGCCGATCTTGCTGTGGTCGGCGAGCACCACGACCTCTCCCCGCGTCTGGCGGAGCATGGCGCGCTCGACGCCGGCGAGCCCGAGGCTGGGCGTCGTGAGGCCCTCCTCGAGGCTGAGGCCGTCGCAGCCGAGGATGAACAGGGGGGCATGGAAGCGGCTCACGATCTCCACCGCCAGAGCGCCCTCGACGGAGTTGGTGTGCGGCCGGTACTGGCCGCCGATCAGGACGACGTCGAGGGACGTGCCGTGGGCGGAGGTCACGACGCCGAGGTTGTGGGTGACGATGCGGGCCTCGACCTGTGGGTCCACGTGCGCGAGCAGCTGGCTGGCCGTGGTGCCGGAGCCGAGGAAGACGGTCTCTCCCTGCTTGATCAGGCGGGCGGCGGCCCTGGAGATGCGCTCCTTCTCCTCCGTGTGGGCGCGCACGTTAAGGACGTACCGCGGCTCCTCCACCATGCGCTGCCGGAGGATGGCGCCGCCGTGCGTACGGGAGAGGATGCCGTCGTTGGCGAGGCGCTCGAGGTCGCGGCGGATGGTCATCTCGGAGACGCCGAGGAGGTCGCTGAGCGACGCCACACGCACCGCCCGCTGCTCCTTGAGAAGCTCGACGATGCGCCCTTGTCGCTCTGCGGGGAACATCTCCTGGATGTCCGGCGCGGTCAAGTAGCCCCCCAAGGCCCGTGTGCTGTCACAAACGATCAGAATCGAACGTCGTTGCGCACATGATAGGTTCACCTCTGCGGATGTCAAGTGTCGGAGTGTGTGCGAGTGCGTGGTAGCTTGGGAGAGCGCGCGTCTCGCCGGGGGGAGGGCGCGCAACGGGCGGCGGACCGTGAGGTCCGCCGCCCGTTGCGGACGGAGCGCGAAGGGCGGCGCGGCGGCTCAGTACTCCGCGTCGGCCGCCTTCACCTTGCCCCTGAACGTGCGGTACATCCAGGCGGTGTAGAGCAGCACCACGGGGACGCCGAGGATGGCCACGATGAGCATCACCTGCAACGTGAGGTGCCCGGAGGCGGCGCTCGTGACGGTGAGGCTGGTCGCGGCCGGCGTGCCGCGCGCGGGGATCATCTCCGGGTAGTTGCCCACGGCGGCGATCCCCGCCAGAGCGATGACCGTGGCGGCGGAGCCGAGGAAGGAGTGGAGCTCGCCACCCTCCCTCATCATCTGCAGGACGGTGTACAGCAGAGCGAGCCCCAGCACGGCGAGGAAGAGCCAGCCGACCGGGCGTTGGAGGACGTTGTCGGCCGCCCGAGGTACCGTGGCGATCGTGGCCGCGGACGTGGCCACGGCGAGCCCCGCGAAGGCCCAGAAGGTCGCCCGCCGGTACCGGAGGGCGCGCGCGTGCAGCGCGCCCTCCGACTTGAGGGCGACCCAGGCCGCGCCGTGCGTGAGGATGAGGGCGAGCCCCGTGGCCGCGACGAGCAGCGCGTACGGGTTGAGGAGTTGCAGGAAGGTCCCGCCGTAGTCGCCCGCGGCGTCGAGGGGCACGCCGCGGATCACGTTGCCGAGCGCGCAGCCGACGAGGACGGACGGCAGGAGGCTGCCCACGAAGAAGGCTCCGTCCCAGACGCGCGCCCAGCTCGCGTCGCTGTGCCGGTACTCGAGCGACACGGCGCGCACGATCAGCCCGAAGAGCACCAGCATGATCGCCAGGTAGAAGCCGCTGAAGGTCATGGCGTAGACCAGCGGGAAGGCGGCGAAGATGGCGCCCGCCCCGGTCACCAGCCAGACCTCGTTGCCGTCCCAGACGGGGCCGATCGAGGCGCGCATGACGCTGCGCTCGGCCTCCGAGTGGGCCAGGAAGGGGTAGAGTACCCCGGCCCCGAGGTCGAAACCGTCGAGTACCACGTAGCCCGCGAGCAGGAAGGCTACGAGGATGAACCAGATGGTCTCGAGAGACATCACGTCACCTCCCCGCGCCGGAGGGGGCGGGCAACGCGCCGGCCTGGTCGGCCTGCAGCATCTCCGCCACGTCGTCCGGGCCCTTGCGGACGATCCCGAGGAAGATCCGCAGCCAGCCGATGAAGAGCACCAGGTAGACGAGCGCGAAGAGGCCGAGGGTGGCCCACACCTCGCCGGCCGACACCACCGGCGAGACGCCGTCGCTGGTGCGCAGAAGCCCCTGGACGATCCACGGCTGGCGGCCCACCTCCGTGGCCGTCCAGCCCATGTTCATGGCGATGATCGGCAGCGGGAAGCAGACCACGAGCAGCCAGAGGAGCCAGCGCGTCTGCTCCAGCCGTTTGAGCACGTGCATCGCGAGCGCGAGCAGCATCACGGCGATGAACACGAACGACAGGGCGATCATCAGATGGTAGCTCTGGAAGGTGATCTGCAGCGGCGGCCGGTCCTCGGGGGGCACGCTGTCGAGGCCGGTGACCTGGCGCGAGGGGCTCAGCCCCAGCAGGAGGCTGAGGCCGCTGGGGATGGCCAGGCCGGTGACCTCGGGATGGCCGTTGTTCTCCCGCACCCAGCCGAAGAGGTACATCGGGGCGTGGTCCCGCGTGTCGTAGAGGGACTCGAAGGCGGCCATCTTGACCGGCTGGTGGGCGGCCACCTCGAGGGCGTGCCAGTGGCCGATGAGCGGCATGGCCGCCGAGGCGACGAGGCCGACCACGAGTGCAGTGACGAGGCTTTGCCGGGCGAAGTGCAGGTGGCGCTTCTTGAGGAGGTACCAGGCGCAGATGCTGGCCACGACGAAGCACCCGGTGATCACGGCGCCGGTGACGGTGTGGACGAAGCGCGGCGCCGTGGAGGGGTTGAGCGCCGCCGCCCAGAAGTCGGTGAGCACGGCCCTGCCGCCCTCGATCCGGTAGCCGGCCGGCGTCTGCTGCCACGAGTTGGCGATGAGGATCCACAGGGCCGAGAGCACAGTGCCGATGAGCACCAGCCAGGAGGCGGCATAGTAGAGGCCGCGCGAGACCTTCTTGCGGCCGAAGAGCAGCACGCCGAGGAAGGTCGATTCGAGGAAGAAGGCGAAGAGGCCCTCGGCGGCGAGCGGCGCACCGAAGATGTCGCCGACGAAGCGCGAATACCCGGCCCAGTTGGCGCCGAAGGCGAACTCCATCGTGAGGCCGGTGGCCACGCCGATCGCGAACGTGGTGGTGAAGAGCTTGATCCAGAAGCTGGAGGCGGCCTTGTCGGCGGGGATGCCGCTCTTGTGATAGCGACGCTCCGCGAAGACCACCATGATCGCGAGGCCGATGCTGATGGGCACGAAGATGAAGTGGTAGCCGATGGTGAACGCGAACTGGATGCGGGACAGCAGCACGGCGTCCATGGGAGTCCGCCACCTCCTCGGCGAGCAGCTGACCCGTGCCGGCGAGACGACCTCGTACCGGCACGGCGCGGGCGAAGCCATTTTCCACGCTGCAACGACGCTACGTCAACGACAGCGGCCCGGCCAGCCTCGGAGGCTCTTTGTATATATGTTATTAAGTCCAGATTAAGCGTCCTGTTCAGGCACGCGTGCCGTGTGTTACCATTCCCCGAGGGCCGGCCCGGATCGCCGGCCGTTTCGCTGTAGGAGGCTGATCCTGTTGTCTGAAGAACTGCTCGAGTGCCAGGAATGTTCCGCACAATGCGAGAAGGTCGTCTACCCGGCGGCCTGCCTCAGCATGAACTGCCGCTTCCTCTACGCGTTCAAGGAGGACGGCGACACGTACTTCGGGTGCATCGAGAAGGTGTTCCCGCACGAGATCGACCTCAAGATGTTCCAGGACATCGAGAGCGGCAAGGGTGGATTCGGCGTCGTCAAGGTCGCCCGCACCCCGCTGCCCCAGTGCTCGGTGGCCGTGCAGAGCTGCTACGCCACCGGCGAGGGCCCGCTCTGCCGTAACATGTACTTCCGGCGCCGCGACCGGCGCGAGGTCCAGACGGTCGAGGACTGATCGGCGCAGGCTGATCGGCATCTTCCGGATCTGCAAGGCGAAACCGCGGCTGTGCCGCGGTTTCGCCGTCTCCGGGGCTGGTATACTCAAAGAGCAGCCACCAAGGCTGCCCATGGGGGCGAACAGGTCTCGACATGGGCTGTACCGGGGTGGGAGCAGCAGGCCGAGGTCCGGTGGCCTCGTTAAACTGCCGGAACCATATACTTGCCGAGAATAAGACTCTCGCACTCGCCGCCTAACTAGTTAGGTAGCGCATCGCGCCCAGCTCGCCCATGGCCGGGATCCGCGGTGTCATCAAGTGGGCTGGGGTGCGGTCGCGCTGCTCCGAGCGAGCGCACCCGAGACTGATCGGAGCTGGCAGACGGCACCCGGCCGACGCGGGGGCCGCGAGCGAGATCAATGCGCCGGCTATGCCTGTAGAGACTCCGCCAAGGCGTCCGTGGACGCGGGTTCGATTCCCGCCGCCTCCACCACTCTTCTTCTCCGGCGGGCCGGGCGCCGGCGGGCGCATGCGTCCGCGAGCCTGCGGGCTCCCGAGGGTGCACTATACTGCGGCTCGTGGATCACCCGGCCGACACCTCCGCTTCGCCGGCGACCGCCGGCGCCGCGCCGCCCGGCGCTCACCGCCTGGCGCACGTCCTCGACGCGCTGCCGCTCAGCATCGCGCTCGCTCTGGTGTTCACCGCCGCCGGCCTCGTCGAGCTCCTGACCCGGGGCCGGGTGCCCGCCGCCCACCGGGCCGACGACGGCGCGCTCATCGTCCTCACCGTGGCCAGCGCCCTGGCGCTGGCCCTCCTCTGGTGGTCACCGCTCGCCGGCCTCGGAGTCTCGCTCGGCCTCCTCATCGCCCAGTCGGTCAGCGGGTACGAGTTCACCGGGGCGGCGCTCTGGGCCGTGGGAGCCGCGTCGTTCGCCACCGTGGCCTTCGACCGCTGGCGCCGGGCCCTGACCGCCGGGTTCCTGGTGAGCGCCGGCCTGGTCGTCGTCCTGCTCACGACCCCGGGGGTCAGCTGGGCCAGCGCGCTCAGCACCTGGGCGTCGCTGTCGGTGATCTGGGTGGTCGCCGTGGTGATCCGCGTGTACCGGGCGAGCATCGAGCGCGCCGAGCGCCGGGCGGCGCTCTTTGCCGCCGACCGCGAGGCGCGCGCCCGCGAGGCCGTGGCCGAAGAGCGCGCGCGGCTGGCGCGCGAGCTGCACGACAGCGTGGGGCACGCCCTCAACGTGGTGGTGCTCCACGCGGGCGCCGCCCAGCGCGTGCTGGACAGCAAGCCGCAACTCGCGCGCGAGGCGCTCGATTCCATCGAGACCGCCGGCCGCCAGGCCCTCGGCGACATCGAGCGCATGCTCGGCATCCTGAGGGCGCCGGACGAGGAGGTGTGCTGCGACGTCACTCCCGGTCTGGGGCAGATCGGGGTGCTGTGCGAGCAGGTGCGCGAGGCGGGCCTGCCGGTGACGTTCAGCGTGGAGGGCGAGGCGCGGACTCTGCCGGCGAGCCTCGACCTCACCGCCTACCGCATCGTGCAGGAGGCGCTCACCAATACGCTCAAACACGCCGGCAAGACGCAGGCGGCGGTGACCGTGAGCTACGAGCCTGATGCGCTGGCGCTCGAGGTGCTGGACGGCGGCCGCGGCGCCGGGGCCGGCTCGGCCGGCGGAGGCCGCGGCCTGCCCGGCATGCGCGAGCGCGTGGCGACGTTCAGAGGGGTGCTGGAGGCGGGCCCGCGGGCGGAGGGCGGCTTCGCCGTCCGCGCCCGCCTGCCACTCGATACGGAGGGGACATGACCATCAGGGTGGTGTTGGCCGACGACGAGCAGCTCGTACGCTCCGGCCTCAGGTTGATCCTTCAGACAGAGGACGACATCGAAGTGGTGGGGGAGGCCGGCGACGGCGCCGAGGCGGTGGTGCTCACCCGCCGCCTCGACCCCGCCGTCGTGCTCATGGACGTGCAGATGCCGGTCATGAACGGCATCGAGGCGACGCGTGAGATCGTCGCCCTGGGGCGCTCCGAGAGCTCGCGGGTGCTCATTCTCACCACCTTCGACCTCGACGAGTACGTGTACGAGGGTTTCAAGGCGGGGGCCAGCGGCTTCCTGCTCAAGCGTACGCCGGCCGAGGACCTGGTGGCCGGGGTACGCGTGGTGGCCGCCGGCGACGGGATGATTGCGCCCTCGGTGACCACGCGCCTCATCGCCACCTTCCGGGCGCGCGAGGAGCGCGTGACGGCGCCGCGCGACGCCCGGGTGCTCGACGACCTCACGGAGCGCGAGCGCGAGGTCCTGGTACTGGTGGCTCGCGGCATGACCAACGGCGATATCGCCGCGCACCTCTTCCTCAGCGAGGGCACGGTGAAGACCCACGTGAAGCGCATCTTCGCCAAGCTGGGGCTGCACGACCGCACCCAGGCCGTGATCCTCGCCTACGAGGTGGGGCTCGTGCGGCCCGGGGAGGCCGCCGCCGACTGACGGCCGGCGGCCGCGGCGGCTCGCGCTCCCGCCGACCGGCGGGGGCGGCGGCGTACCCCTGCGGGGGTACGGGGGCCGCCGCAGGAATCCCCCTCTCGACCACCGCAGGTTCCCGCTCCGGGGTGACGACGCCCGGCCGCGCTCCGGCTAGGCTTGCCGTGCAAGCTGAGGTCGATGACCTGGAGGTGCGCAGATGAGCGATTCACGGCTCGGCCGGTTCTTCGGGGTCGCCGCACGCTCCCAGACCTGGCTCAACGTGCTCTTCCAGTGGCTGGCGTTCCCGCTGGGGCTCTTCTACTTCGTCTTCCTGTCGGTGGGGCTCTCACTCGGCCTCGGGCTGACCATCATCTGGGTGGGGATCCCGATCCTCCTGATCGTCGCCGGCGCGTGGTGGCTCTTCGGGGCGTTCGAGCGTCTTCAGGCGCGGTACCTGCTGGGCGCGGACGTGCCCGGCGCGCCGCGCTCCTGGGAGCGGGTCGACGGCGTGTGGGCCAAGCTCAAAGCTCATTTCGGCAACGGGGCGACGTGGAAGGACCTCGTCTACCTGTTCGCCAAGCTGCCGCTGGGCATCGTCGCGACGACGCTGCTCGGGACGGTGGGCGCCGTGGTGGTCTGGTGCTTCGCGCTGCCGGTAGCGGCCATCGGCCACTTCGACATCGTGACGACGTCCGCGGGCGGGTGGCAGCCGCCGCTGTGGCTCGGCGCTCTGGGCGCCCCAGCCGGCGTGATCGCCTTCTTCGCCGGCCTCCACCTGTTGAACGCCTGGGGCTGGGTCTGCCGCTGGTGGGCCCTGGCCCTGTTTGCGGGGCCGCGGGCAGCTGTGCCGCCCGCGGCCGGCGTCGTGCGGACCGAAGAGAACGCCGCGACTCCTGAGGCGCCGGTGTTGCCGGCCGCGCGTCAGGTGCCGGGGCCGCAGTGACCCGTGTGGTCGAGGAGGTGTGGACGTGATGAAGACTGAACGGCTGCCGCGGGTCCTGGCCGCCGCCGCGGCCCTGATCGCTCTGGCCCTGGCGCTGGTCGCGCTGGGCATGGCCATGACGGGGCCGGCCGGGGCCGCGAGCCCGTCGCCCCAGGAGACGCGCCCGGCCTCCGGGCAGGCGCAGGTGCGGGTCGGGTCCGCTGACGGCATCGTGCGCTTCAGGGAGCCGGTCGACATCGGGCCGGCCGAACGAGTCGCCAACGTCGTCTCGTTCGGCGGCGACGTGACCGTGGCCGGCACCGTGGACGAGGCCGTGGTGGTCTTCGGCGCCGACGTGCACCTGCTGCCCACGGCCGTCGTCGGCGCGAACATGAACGCCGGGGACGCCAGCCTCGTGCTCTTCGGCGGCACGCTCACCCGCGACCCCGGGGCGCAGGTCGTCGGCGACGTGCAGCGCTTCGACGGCGCCCGCTGGGGTGAGGCTGCGAACTGGGCGACGCGGCACACGTTCATCGACCCGTGGTGGGGCTTCACCTTCATGGGCTGGGTGGTGCAGACGGCCTTCTTCCTCGTGTTGGCGCTCGTGGCGGCGGCCCTGATGCCCCGGCAACTGCTCGCGGTGCAGCGCCATCTGGCGTTGAAGCCGGCGCCGTCCCTGGGCTGGGGGGCTCTCACCTTCTTCATCGTGGCGCCGGCGCTGCTCGTGGTGCTGGTGATCAGCATCGTCGGGCTGCTCCTCGTGCTGCCGTACGTCCTCGTGCTGCTGCTCGCCTACTTCTTCGTCACCACGTCGGTGGCGGCGTTCGTGGCGCGGCGCGCCCTGGGCGGCAGCGCCCAGCACGACAACCTCATGCTCGCCACCACGCTTGGCGTGCTCGGCACGACCGTCGTCTCGCGCATCCCGGTGGTCGGCTCGCTGGTGATCCTCGTGATGATCGTCTTCGGCACGGGTGCCGCGGCGCTGGCGATCGTCGAGTGGCGCCGGGGCCGCAGGCTGGCGCCGGCGCCGGCCGGAGCCCCCGCGGCCGTC
>Ga0265296_1002070_pt1 | contig 21025 bp, 24 predicted proteins | sample MunlanPumphouse1_FD_189073 | JGI IMG/M metagenome (GOLD analysis project Ga0265296, IMG submission 189073) | Groundwater microbial communities from a municipal landfill in Southern Ontario, Canada - Pumphouse #1 | ecosystem: Environmental > Aquatic > Deep subsurface > Groundwater | place... | reverse complement strand
TATGCTGTACCGTCCATTGTGCAACAAGAGATGTTAATACTCTTAGTGACAAAGTGTTTTTCGTTCACTTTCTCCTCCTTTATTAAATTTTAAAAGAAACTCATCTGTCTAATTCCTACACCAAAACAAATGTTTTATTAAGCGCAAAAAAGTTCTAACTCTTATTAGTGGTAGAAAAATTAGTATTAAAAAATAAGGTTACAATATCGCGAGGTGCCTATCGGGATTTGAACCCGATCCGAGAGTTCCACAAACTCTAGTGCTGACCATTACACTATAGGCACCATTAAAACTAGCCCTCAGCTGTTAGCTTTCAGCTTTTAGCATTGAAACACTAACTACTCAACTTTATAAACCTTTGCGTGTTCGTGGGTCGGCTCGTCAACCTTTATCGCCACCTCCTCTCCTTTCTTCCCCGACTTAATCGGCTTCCGGTCTATCTCCATGGAATTGACCGTTTGGACAACCTCCTTGTCGTTGTGGATAAATTTCACGGCGTCACCCACGGCAAGTTTGTCGTTCAATCTCACCACAGCCACCATGGCCTTGTCAAAATAGTGGATTACTTTACCAAGTTGCCCGCCTTCGGATAGGGGTTCTTTTTCCATAAAATAGTTAAATTAACCAATAACAACGACCTTTACCTTCTAATATGATATAATAATTTGTAATAAAATTAAAGGTCGGACGTCTAAATATGTAAAGTCGAAAATAATTAAAATTAACAAATAAATTAACAGAAAAAATGAAAAAAATAATAATCATGTCGTTGTTTCTCTTGGCGATAACAGCCGCGCCTGCAGCTTTTGCTGAAGAAACAACAACCGCAACCGCTCCGGTCGCGGAAGTCACAACCGCGGATTTGGGGGTACAGAATCCGGGTATCCTTCCCACCAGCCCATTTTATTTTCTTAAAAATTGGGGGAGGAGTATCAAAAGGGCGATAACAATTAATTCAGTAAAAAAAGCGGAGTTGGAACTGGATATTGCCAATCAACAGGCGGCGGAAATAAAAAAGATGGAAGAAGTGGCGCCAGACAAAATCGCCGCCATCACGAAAGCGACTCAAAAATATCAGGACAACATGGAGAGATTAAAAAATAAAATAGAGGGCTTAAAAGAAAACGGCAAGAATCCGAATGTTGACAAACTTATTGAGAAGCTGGCGGACCGCACAACCAAACACCAGCAGCTTTTTGAGGAATTGAAAAGCAAATTTGAAAACAAACCGGAGATGCAACAGCGCCTTGAAGAAATGAAAAATAAAGCAAAAGAGGCGGTTTCTAAACTTCCGGAAAAATTAGACAGGAAGGAAGCGGTTGAAAAAATGATAAAAGAAGCGGAGGCAATGATAGTGAAAGCCGAAACGGCAATCGCCGCCGCCACCGACCAGAAATTGAAGGGTTTGGCGACAAGGCAGATAACGGATGTAAAAGCGAGATTGGAATCGGCCAAAAAATTACTTGCTGACGGAAAAGTCGGCGAAGCGTTCGGCCAAGCCACATCCTCTCTGGCACAAATAAGAAACATTCTTATGAAAGCCGGCAGGCCGATGATAGTAAAACCGGTCCCGCCAACCACGACAACCACCTCTCCCGCCGTGAACACCGCGCCACAGCAATAAGATTAGATAAAAAAACAATCCCGCTTTTGGCGGGATTGTTTTTTGTGTGAATGCGCGGGAGAGGACTTGAACCTCCAAGGGATTGCTCCCACATCCACCTCAAGGATGCGCGTCTGCCGTTTCGCCACCCGCGCGCTATTCCGCTTTTTTAGTTTCCCTCACCTCTTTCATTTTCTTGCGAATCTGTTTGGCCGCTTTTGTTCTGACAAAATAAAGTTTGGCTCGCCTTGTTTTCAGCTTTTTAGTTATTTCAATTTTATCAATGTTGGGAGAAAATATGGGAAAGATTCTTTCCACGCCGATGCCGTCGGAAACCTTGCGGACGGTAAAAGTTCCGCCCGGCTCAAATCCGTGCTTGCGGGCGATAACCATGCCTTCAAACGCCTGAAGACGTATCTTGTCTCCTTCTTTGATTTTCTGCCAGACCTTGACTATATTTCCTGGCTTTATTTCCAGCTTCTTTCTTTCTTCAATGTTTATTGACATACCCAGTTAGTACAAATTATGATTGCTGTATTTTACAATCAACAACCCATTAATAATAATATAACCACAACTATTGAATTATATTCTAAATTTTAAACACCCAGCAAAATAATCATAATTTGTTCTACTGGGCATAACATTAACAATGTAGCATATCCAGCGCAGTTTGCAAATCTTTAGGTAAATCCGTTTCTAAATTTAATATTGAGCCATCAGGAAGAGAAAATTCCAAAGCGTTAGCATGAAGAAATTGGCGAGTTAAACCAAAAGGACAAATTTGCTTTTTCGGTCCGTATAATTTATCGCACACAATCGGATGGCCGATGGCTTTGAAATGCACTCTTATCTGATGAGTCCTGCCTGTCTTGGGGTATGCCTCAATAAGAGTAAACTTTTCAAATCTTTTAATAACTTTATATTCTGTCGTCGCTTCTCTTTCTTTGCCAACCATTTTCCCGACTGACGTCTTTTTGCGAAAATCGCTTTTGCTTTTGGCGATTGGCAAATTAATTGTTCCGCTTTCAGCTTTCAGCTTTCCGTCCACTAACGCTATATATTTCTTTTTAATTTTTCTGTCCTGAAATTGCGATTTTAGATATTCAAATGATTTCTGATTTTTAGCGACAAGCAGAACGCCGGAGGTATCCTTATCTAGCCGATGAACAATCCCGGGGCGCAAATCTTGCCCCGAGCTTGTCGAGGGGTCGCCGACTTTTTTTATCTCCGGATATTTTTCCACCAGCCAATCAACTAAGCTTAATTCTTGAAACTTGGAACTTGGAACATTATGGACCAAAAGACCCGCCGGTTTATTGACCGCCAAAATGTTTTCATCTTCGTAGATGATTGGGATATTCATTAATAAACTCGAGAGTCCAAGGCCTTAATACCCTTTTTAACTCCCCAAACTACTTCTTCGGGAGTCGCCTCATTTAATACTTCCAATTGTTTGTTTAAGAGCTTAATATATCTTTCCTCCCCTTCCAAATTTTCCCCAAGATTTGCGATCGCAAATTCTAAATCTTTTATAAGAAATTTTTGTATTTCTGCCATTCTCTCTGGTGTCATTTCTATTAATTCCCCCTCGTTTGGTTTTTCTAAATTATTCATATATCGTCATTATAGCAAATAATTAATGGCTGTCAATATCAAAACCCCAACAATTTATTAATTTTAGCCATCGTTGTTTTTCCGACAAAGCCAGTGCCTTCGATTAGGCCCCATGGAGCCAAAATATCTTGGGCGTATTTTTCCTGGAATTTAATAACTGCTTTCAAGGTAAGTAAGCCAAAGAGATTGGTTTCATTTCCAGAAGAGCCGGGGCCAGAGACAGCTAATGCGGTATCCGGATCTTTATTTAAGAAGGCCTGAAGACGCTTAACTTCGCTGTCCGCTTGGAACAATTGAAGATGCCTTAAGAACAACGAAGAAGGTTGATTGTCTGTCTTGTAAGTTATAGTACTTGTAGTGTTTGGAGCAGTTTCTTTTACAAAAACAATTTTACCGTCCGGATATATTGTTTGCCATTTGGCTTGGGGAATAGAACTGCCGCCGCTGGCTGAGCCAGGGATGCCACCGCCACTTGAAGCGAGAAGTGAAGAGGGTAAAGCGATGGTCACACTATCATTCTGACTCGTGGAAACATTCCCGGCCGCATCTTTTGCCCAGGCGTAGAGGGTTTTAGAACCAGCAGAGGCGAAAACATATTCTGTTGGCGCTGTTCCCTGCCAGCCGGCATCTCCAGAAGCCGGAGCGGAAGAGGATTCCGTGAGCATGTAACCAGTGACACCAATTGCATCAGTGGCGGTGAACATGGTGATCGGAACAGTCAATGATAAAGATGTTGCTGAAATTTCGAATGCAGTAATAGTAGGATTAGTAATATCTTCTGAGTCAGCAAACTCAGCTGATCCAATATCCACTTGCCCCGCCTGCCTTGGCCTTCCAAAAAAATCGACGGGAGCAATTGCCAAAATACTATCTGATCCAACATTTATTGCTGGACTGGTTGATGTAAGACTAAAATCATTATTGGCAGCGTCGGTAAATAGTGGATCGGAATTTATAGCTCCTGTTGCCCAAGCAGGTACTGTGGGAGGAGTGCTGAATGTACTATAAAATAAATTATTTCCTTGCGTTTCCGGTGTTCCGGCTCCCGCTATGTATGGCAATCCCTGTTTGTCTATTATCAAGTTATTTTTAAAATCAATATTTCCAGCTACTAAGTTATTGGAGGCTCCATACCCATAAATAGTATTGTTATAAAATTTTATATTACTGGACGGTGTAGGAGGACTTACATTAATCGGAGCATTTAAGGCAAAGGCTGCACCATCATAAACAGCGGATGTGTCAGAAATCAGCAAGTTATCATAAATATCAAGAGGAACTATAAGCCTAGGATTGCTGCAGTTAGCTAAATCAACATTAATAGCTGATGCCCGCTGGTTTCTTACGACATTATGATGAATCTTCATAAAGCCTGTCCAATCGCCACAAGTTGCTTGATCATAAATATGAATGCCTGAATATATGGGATTATCCGTAAGATTATTCCATGCTATTTCATAAGCTTTTGCCGTATGACCCGATCTGTTTGATATATAATATAAATGCTGAAATTTATCCCAAGTGTTTTTTAGGGCTGGTGGATAAGGAGGTTCGGTGCCAGTATTTCCAGATGATGGAACATCAGGATTACTGCCATAATTATGAATGTATACACCAAGATACTTTCCACCCTCTGCTCCGTAACCGCCACTACCATTTGAACCACCGATAGCACCCGAGTAACCATCATATGCGGTCGGTCCAGTAATTTCTACGCCAACGATTCTGTTACCTTGTGACAATCCTATTCCGCTAGTGACAGTGGTAACTGATATTTTAGACCAATTCCAGTATGGATTATCATAGTTGTAATAAATTGTGTAACTGGCATTATCATTTCCTGAAACCAAAACATCGGAATTAGGGTAAGAAATTACGGATACAGGATTTGATTCGGTACCAACTATCTGTGAAGTTTTTCCGACAAGCAGTCCGGCGGTTGTTCCAACTCCCACACTGTATACAATGTCCCCCGCATCAATCTTGCTGTTTCCGCCTGCGATGGTAGAGCTGAGAGTTGCCCAAGGTGAACTCCAAGTTCCATTTCCAGTGGAGTCATTGCCATTTGACTTAATAAATTTGATATCACCGCTCCTGACAGTGAACGGCAATGGGGTGGAATTTACTCCTCCAACCTGAACATATATTTCTCCCTCGCCATCTGCGGCAGTTGCCGGGACGGAGAAAGCAATTTCTTGCATTTTATGGTAAGTATAAAGATCAGCAGGGCCACCCGGCAAAGTTCCGTCTGCATTTTTCCAATAATAAACATGAGCAGCTTCATGAGAAACACCACTGGAATCTTTAAAGTAAACTTTTGAACTGCCCTGCGTCGAACCAAATCTATTTCCCCAAATTGTAACGATTGCGCCATGCTGATTTTCATTTAATCCGCCCGCCCCATCGGTATTTCCAGTCTTTGGCCCACTAGTGATATCAGAAAAATTAAGCGCTATGGTTGAAAAACAAGTCACTTCTATGCTAGTAATGTTTGTTCCTGCTACTATCCCATTCCTATTTTCAGTAACCGCACAGGTTTGGTCACTTGGCTGGGTAAGAATTGTAAGGGCATAATTATCCCCGCTATGAAGAGGAGTAGAAAAAGTAAAAGATCCATTACTAGAGAGGCTGAGATTGTCCGCTCCATTTTTTTGCAGGACTATCGTTCCGTCCAAGCCTCTGACTTTGCCTCCGATGGTATAGGTGGGTAGTGTGATGGCTACAGAATCAGCGAGACTCACTGACACATTGCCTGCTTCATCTTTTGCCCAAGCATGGAGAGTTTTTGTGCCTTCGGATAAGAAAGAATATTCCGTAGGTGCAGTAGCGGACCAACCAGAATCTCCAGGCGCTGGGGTTGACCCTGATTCGGTCAACATGTAGCCTGTTACCCCGAAATCATCTGTAGCAGTAAAAGAGCTAATTGTCACAGTGAGAGATGTAGCTGTTGCAGGTATACCGAAATCCGTCACCGTCGGAGCTGTATTATCAACGGTAACAGTGACCGAATCATTGAGGCTGGCAGATACATTTCCTGCCGAATCCTTTGCCCAAGCGTAGAGAGTTTTCGCCCCGCCAGTTGAAAAAGTATATTCTGAAGGTGCCGTAGCGGTCCAGCGTGAATCTCCGGCCTCGGGAGCAGAGGATGATTCTGTCAGCATATATCCAGTCACTCCGTAAACATCTGTGGCGGTGAAAGTTGTTACCGGAACACTTAGCGCTGAGTAAGTATCCGGAATCAAAAAAACTGTAACTGTAGGGGCCACATTGTCTGAGTCGCTGGAAAAATATTCATCCGCCCCGATATCCCATAAAAGATTGAAGGGCCTAGTCTGCGTATCGATATCCTTTGAAAAGGTAGAAGAAATATCTGCTCCAACATCTTTCGCGTCAGAATTTGATTGGAGATGAAAATCTTCACTTCCAGCCGTGACCGAAACAAATTGGGGGTTCTTACTATCGGCTGTTCCGTGAATTGGATTAGACCCGTTGGCCGTATTGTCTTTAGAAAAATTTTTAGCAGAACCAGCTTTCGGCGTACCAGTAAAATCGGCAGTAGCATTATTATACGATATATTGTTTGAATAATAGGCAGAAGAATCCTGGACTATACCAGTAGCACAATCATAAACCGTATTATTATATACGTAAGGAGTAATATCTCCAACTACTTGATCAGAAAGTGTAATTCCATAAGATCCAGCATAATTAAATCCATATATGATATTATTGTATAAAGAAATATCCCCGGATATGCCTGTCCATCTCATTCCATAGGAAACCGCTGTAAAAGGACCTGCGCCCCAAATAATATTATTTTTCAAGAATTGACCTCTTGAGGCATAAGGCGCGTTTGACGTTATTGCGGTACCATTTGCCGACTTCTTCATTTGCAGCCCATCAAGAGTCACGTAGGAATTACTTACATATATTCCATTCGTTGTGAAATTAATGTAGTAAGCACTATTCGTCCATTTCCCTGAATGCCTTTGACTTACCCCCACCTCAGATATTAAAAATGGCGTAAAGACATTAATAAAATTTCCATTTCCGGTTGTCCATCCTGCAATAACGAGATTATTAGCACTTGGAACTGTATCTGGCCCTGCTCCGGCATAACAAGCAATATTCCAAATTTGATCAGCTGACACTAAATTTTTGCCAACGTCATCCGCATCCTTTGTTCCTCCCGCTGTCCAATCGTCAAAATTTTCTACTGTATCATTTAAAGAATCATTTTCATTGCCTTGTTCAGAATTATACAATGAGGTATAGGCACGATACACACTGACTGCGGTACCTACTACAGTGGATTGTGGAGTTCCACCGTTATTGGCTTGCACGGTATAAACTGTGGAAGATGTTCGTCCGGAAATAAAAGCCAAGTAATATGTGCCGGTGACTTGATACTGCAGGACGTCTCCTACACCCATATTATCCGGCATGACATCAGAAAAAGTGGCGGAGGTACCGGAGATTTCCACTGTCCGTGAGTTGGTGTTTAGATCGGAAGTAGCCCCCGCTCCGACGCTCCGGTAAATCGCCGTCGCCGCGTTCGCTTGCCCGGCCAACCCAAAAAACAAAAAACTAGCGAAGAATAAAACCGCGGCGGTTTTTACTCTCTCTCTCTCTCTCTCTCTCTCTCGTAATTTCGACTGATAATTTGTTTTTCATTCATTCCTTTGTCTATATTATACATTAATTTTTGGAAATTAGACAAGTTCCTGTCAATGCGCTGGACGATGCAGGGCTTGAACCTGCCACCTCCTCAGCTTGCCCCGTTAGATTTTCAGTGCGCGTTCGAGGGATTTGAACCCCCGACCCACTCGATGTAAACGGAAAATTATCCTCAAGGATAATTTTCCTCTGCCGCTAAGCTAAGCGCACGGCAATGGACGATGCAGGGCTTGAACCTGCGACCTCCTCAGTGTAAATGAGGCGCTCTGGCCAACTGAGCTAATCGTCCAATAAATTTTCAAAATGGGCGTGAGAGGATTCGAACCTCTGACCTTTGCAATGTGAATGCAACGTTCTAACCAACTGAACTACACGCCCTCTAATCTCGTTTGCCCTCGGTAGGAATCGAACCTACATCAATGCCTTAGAAGAGCACTGCTCTGTCCATTGAGCTACGAGGGCATAATTTTAAAAAAATTTAAAGCGACGGGTCTTTGACGAGCGGCGTGCTTGTTGAAAAAACGTCGTTAAACATTTTTTCTCTCCCTTCAAGCTCTTTCACAATGCGCTCCAACGATTGTTTTTTAAGAACAAGGATTTTTGTTTCGCTGGCAAAATCATTATTAACGCCAAACGGCGAACCAAATTTAAACTCCCAAAAAATATATCCGTCAATGATAATCGCCGCCGCCAAAAAAATAAGAAGCCCGACAATCATTATTTTCCAATCCCGCCAAGGTTTTAAGGAAGCGAACCTGTCGTCGCTGTAGATAAAATACCTTGTTATTTTCTTAAAATCAAGCTTAATCATTTTATTTTAACGTTTCGTAACTTGCCAATGACATGCCGACATTCGCCTCCCATTCGCCGGCTGACGGGCTATTTTCTCCGTTTTTACTGATATCCATTCTGTCAAAAACAATCTGATTGGGAATATTTTCCAGCAAAACAATAAAACGGAAAACATTTTCAAATTTTCCTTTCAAACTAAATTGAAAATACGGCTTTTCCTGGCCGGTGTCGTCCAGTTTCACCGAGCTGAAATCAACTGATACGCCAATGTCTTTTCCCGTTTTTTCTAGATACTCCATGAACGAAACAATATCCTTTTTCCCTAAAAAAACTTTGTCAATTATTTCCTTGCTTCCCGCCGTTTCTTCCGTTTGATTCTTCAGCAGTTTCAAGTTTTGGGCGTTTGCCTCGGAAAAAGCGAGATCATTGGTAATTTTAACGATGCTTGTCTGCCATTCTTCTATTTTTGAGTACAAATAAAACCACAAAAAAACGGCAGCGACATCAGCCAAAACAATTGCTGTGAAAAAAATGATTAATTTTTTATTCTTCATAAAGGTCAATGGAAACATTAAATTTTACGTTACTTTCTTTAAGAAAATTACTTATTGGAGAATCAACCTTTTTAAAAACCTGTTCTTTCTTCAAGCTTTCCACAAAAGAAAGAAGTTCATTTCTCGTCTTGGCCGTGCCGTTAAACGAAATCTTGCCTGCCTGCGCAGGCAGGCCTACGCTTAGGGAAAAATAATTTATTAAAATTCCTTTCGTTTTTGTTTCAGTGATTATTTTAATAATTTCGCTCGCTTTTTTTTCTTTTTTTCCGTTCTCTTCAAAAAATTTCACTTTTGAATTGATTTCATTAACAAAAGAAACGACTTCCTCTTCGTTTAAAAAAGAAAGGTGCTTTTGTTGCAAGGTAAAATATTCTTCATAGTCGTTTTTTTCCTTGTCCACCAAAAACAGAAGAAAAACCAGTAAGAGAACGGCGATGGCGGCGGTAATCAAAGAAAAAAAACCAAACACTAAAACCAGACGCTTTAAATATTCCTTTTTGACCAAAATCTTGTTTTCAATCGGCAAAAGATTAATCATTTTTTTTTATAAAATGACCTGTAAGACAAGCCCATGGCCACTGCGTAACCCAATGACTCTTCAATTCCCAGTTCGGGAATTTCTTTTTCAAAAGAGATCAGATTGACCCACGGATTGGAGGGTTCCACCGGCAACTTCAGCTCGTGGCTTAAATATTCCGGAAGCCCTTTCAGGTTTGCTTCTCCGCCACAAAGAATAATTTTGCTTATCGTTTTTTCCGCATCGCTGCCTTCCATATGCGAATTCCAAAAAATTATATGCCTGCTTATCTCATCTTTGACGGCTGCCGCGGTGGGCAAAAGAAAATTAAAAATCTTTTCATTATCCTTGCTTCTGACAAGTCCGCGTTCTTTTTTTATCTCTTCCGCCTTCAATTGGCTGATGTCTAAATTTTTTACGAGAACTGTATCAAAATTGTCTCCTCCTATCTTAATGGTAGATGCAAACTGCATCGTTCTCTCGCCCACAATGGCGAAGGTGGTGCGGGTTTTTCCCATATCAACGATGAAACAAAAATTTTTCTCTTCCTCCGGCATAATAACGCGGGCGGAAGCGTAGGCCTCCATTTCAAAAACCAACGGAACAAAACCCGCCTCTGTAAAAGCGTCTTTGTAATTTTCCACCAAGGCTTTCGGGAAGGCGACGATATTGACGTTTAAAAATTCGCTCTTTTTTCCAGCGTCTTCTTTCTCTACTACTTCAAAATCAAAAACAGCGTCTTGGGCGGAGAGAGGAATATGTTCTTCTAATTGAAATTCCAAAATGCCCCTCAATTCTTCTTCTTTCGCGGTCGGAATTTTCACCCTGCTCAAAAACGCCCTCTCTTCCGGAAGAGAGACATTGACAAATTTAACTCCTAGCTCGTCTTTTATTGATTTCAAGAAATCAACGAATTTTTCTTTCTGCTTTATTTCTCCTGATTCAACAATCCCCGGCGGTAGGTTTCTGGACCCGAATTTTGATACGGAAAAACCGCCGTTTTTTCTCTTTAATTCAAAAAACTTGATTGACCGGTCGGAAATATCTAACCCGACAGCCGGCATAAGTAGATAATCCGGCGGAGGAAAAAAATCAAATAACGACTTAGCCATTCCCTTTATTTTACCTTGTTAGAATAAAAATTTAAAGGCGAGGAAGGCGGCTATGGCAGCAAGGCCGATGACAATGGAAACGATTTTGAAATATTTCAGAGCCAAGTCGCTTATTCTTTTTCCGAAAAGTTTTATCAGATACGCCTCCCCGAAATAGCGGATGCTTCGGCCCAAGACAGCGGCGAGGAGCATCGGCAAAATCGGCACGCGGAACAGCCCCGCGCTGATGGTAAAAATCTTAAACGGAATGAAAATAAGGGTGCCCGCAAAAATTGTGAGGAAAACATGATTGGAATATTGCGCGCCGATAAGATTAACCGTTGCCTGAAGATTGTAAGTGGTGATAATATAAACGCCCACCGTTGAATAAAGCGCCCAGCCTATGAAATATCCGAGAAGCGAGCCGATGACCGAACCCGCCATGGTGAGGCCGGCGTAAAACCACCATTTCTCCGCATTTATCAAAAGGATGGCGACCAGCAAAATGTCGGGTGGAATGGGAAAAAACGACGACTCAATGAAGGCGATGAAAAAAAGCGCCGCCGCCATGTGGCGCGAGTGGGACCATTTGAGGGTCCATGCCTTCAACTTTTCAAAAACATCTAGAATAAAAATTTTCATTTATTTTTTCCGTTTTTTGCTTTCCGCAGTTGTTCTGCCGCCTCCTCCGGCGGGACGGCCACCACCTCCACGCCCGTGCCCAACTCCAGCCCGGCCCATTTGTAAACGCGGGGCAGAATTTCAATATGCCAATGGTAATACGGAACGTCTGTCACTCGCGCTGAAGAAGTATGAATGAAAAAATTATAATCGGGATTTTTGAGAACTTTGGAAACGCGCGCGAGGGCATCTTTCATGGCGTCGGCAAGAAACGGAATTTCTTTGTCGGAAATATCTTCAAAATCGGAGCTGTGTTTGAGGGGAAAAATTCTCATTTCGTAAGGCACGCGGGAGGCGTAGGGCGCGATGGTAATGAAATATTTATTTTGATAAATTATTCTTTTTTTCTCTTTCTTTTCGTAATCAAGCATTACGCAGTGGACGCATTTTTTACGGCTCTCGTAAAAATTTAACCCGCCGTTGATGCTTCTTGAAACGTCCGGCGGAACAATGGGCATGGCCACCAGCTGGGAATGGGGATGAGGGATGGAGGCGCCAGCCAATTGTCCTTCATTATGGAAAATCAAAACATACTCTATGCAATTTTCCCCTTCAAGCATCCGATACCTCTCGCGATATACCCGCAACACGAGGGAAATTTCCTCCGGAGTCATTTTATGGATGGGCCTGTTGTGGTCGCGCGTGATGATGACTTCGTGAAATCCCACTGATTCCACTTTTTCGTAGGGACCCTGCAAGTTTATTTCCGGGCAAAAATTGCTTTTCAAGAGAACGGGAAATTTATTTGGGATAATTTGGATAAACCAGTCCTTGAAATCTTTTGCCTTCGGCTTCGGATACCAGAGAAGCGGAAAGGGGTTGCCGTTTTTTTGCGGGTCTTCAAAAATGCATCCTTTTTTTGACGGCTTCTTGCCGGCTTTTTTTTTGCCGAAGGGATGCGGCCTCAATTTTCTTTTTGTGGAAATAAGAATCCATTCCCCGCTCACCAAATCTTTTCTGAATTCCGATATTGATTTTTTTTCTTTGTTTTTATTGTTCATCGTATTTTCTTCTCATTAAATTCAATCTTATTATTAAAACATCAAAAAGAACTTTAAGATACGACATCATGCCCACGTGGCTGCTGGGGTCGTTTATCCAACGGATGGGAATGATGCCGATTTTATAGTCAAATTTTTTCGCCAGCGCCAGTGCCTCCACGTCAAAGGCCCATCTGTTAATTTTTACGGCGTGGAAAATTTTCTCCGCCGCGTAATCGCGGAACGCCTTGAAGCCATTTTGCGTATCCCAAATTCCCGGCACCGCCATAATTTGGATGTAAAGATTTCCCATATTGCCCATCATCCTTTTTAAGAACGATTGGGGCACTTCTTGCCCGGCTCCGGAGGCGTCTTTTTGGTCGCGAGAGCTGATAACCACATCTATTCCCTTATCAAACAGCGGCTTCATTTTTTCAAAATAGGAAATGTCGGTGGAGTTGTCGGCGTCCGTAAAAAGGCGGATTTTCCCTTTGGCGGCGAGCATCCCCTCTTTTACCGAGTAGCCCTTGCCCATGTTTTTCTTTCTGTCTATTACTTTTAAATTAGGAATTTGGACGGTGAAGTCGCGCGCGATGTCGGCTGTGGCATCCTTGGCGCCGTCCACAACAACTATAACTTCGTAAGTGTAAGGTTGTTTTTGCAAATAAGAAGAGACCGCGTTGAGCATTTTGGTAATTCTTTTTTCCTCGTTATAAGCGGGAATAATGACGGATAAATAAGGGTCCATGATGTTTTATATTATATCACTTTTTTTGCTCCAGAAAACTCCTTAATATGAGAGCGGCGGCCGAGGCGTCTATTTTTTTATTTCCCTCCCGCCTGCAACGCTTCGCGTAGCGATGCGGGCAGGCCTGCAACCTCTCCGCCTCTTTTGTTGTCAAGGTTTCTTTTTGATATTCAACCGGCAGGTCGATTTCTTTTTCTAAAAGTTTCTTAAGTGGCGCAATTTTTTCCATTATCGGATTCGGCTGACCTCTGTAATCAACCGATTCGCCCAAAATAATTTCTCTGACATTATTTTCCTCGCATATTTTTTTTATCGCGCCAATCGCGCTTTTATTGTTTTCAATCACGCTATGCGCAAACGCAAACTCGCCGCTTTCATCCGAAAGCGCGATGCCAATCCTTTTTGCCCCATAATCAATTCCCATCAGCCGCATAAATTTATTTAGTCAATATCTCTCCGCCTTTTTTGGTGACCACTATTGTGTGCTCGAAATGGGCCGATAGAGAGCCATCTTTCGTTTTCCATGTCCAATTATCGTCATCAAGAATAATTTCGTATCCGCCGGCTGTTATCATTGGTTCAATTGCTAAAACCATTCCGGCTTTTAAAATTTCACCGGTGCCTTTCTTTCCGAAGTTTGGGATTTCCGGCTCTTCATGCACCTTATACCCCACTCCGTGACCAGCTAAATTGCGCACCACTTTGAATCCTTTTTTCTCAACATAACTTTGCACGGCAAAACCGATGTCGCCGATTGTCGCCCCGCTCTTTGCCGCCTTAATTCCTTTGCTTAATGATTTTTTACATACTTCTATTAGTTTCTTTGTTTTCTCTTCAACCTCTCCTACTGGCACGGTTATTGCCGCATCAGTATATAGGCTATTATATTTCATCCCTAAATCCAAACTAACAATATCACCTTCTATTAAAATTTTTTCTTTTTTTGGAATCCCATGCACCACTTCATCATCTATGGAAACGCACAGCGAGGCGGGGTACGGAACTCTGTCCTCTCTTGTTTTGTAATTCTTAAAAGACGGCTCGCCTCCGGCTCGCCTTATCAATTTTTCCGCCAACTCATCCAGCTCAATGGTGGCAACGCCCGGCCTGACTTTTTTCTCCACCTCGCGCAAAACAGAGGCAAGAATTTCCCCTCCTTCCCGTAAAATTTTTATTTCTTTCGGTGTTTTTATTGCAATCATAATCCCAACTTGCTTTCTATTTCTTTATGGACTGCCTCCACGCTTTGGTCGCCGTTTATTTTTATGACGCCGTGATTCTGCTCTAAAAATTTCAGAGCCGGCATCGTCTCTTTTTTATATTCTTTTATTCTTGTTTCAAAAATTTTTTCTTTATCGTCAATTCTTTTTTCCAAAATGAGCCGTTTTTTTATTCTATCTCTCAATTTGTTTTCATCCACGTCAATTTCCATCACTTTAATATTTTCTTTGCCGACTTTCTCCGCTAAGAAACCTAAAAATTCTTTTGCTTCAAAAAGCGTGCGCGGCGAGCCATCATAAATTAAACCTTTGTATTTATCTTTATTCCCTTTAATTATCTCTTCTGTTTTTTCTTTTATTATTTTTAATATCCATTCGGAATCCCAAAGCAGGCCTTTTTCTTGCCTTTCTTTTTCTTTCAAAGTTTCCGTGTCATTGTGTTCCTTTATGTAATCTTTCCCCGCTTGGCTGGTAATAAAATGGAAAAGACCGAGTTTTTCGGCCAGCAACTTTATCTGCGTTCCCTTCCCGCTCCCCGGCGCCCCAAGAACGAAGAAAATTTGGAAATTATCATTCCCTTTTTGCATTAGAGATATTGTAGCAAATTTCCTATTCGTACTCCCGCATTACCACTTGAGATTCAACTTGTTTGATTGTTTCAAGAACGACGGAGACGACAATGAGCAGCGCCGTGCCACCCATTGCCAACGCCTGCATGCCGGTTAGCGCCTTCATGCCGATCGGCAAAACAGCGATGAGCCCGAGGAAAATCGCGCCAACCAAAGTGATTCTGTTCAGCACCTTTCCAATATATTCCGCCGTCGGCCGGCCCGGCCTGATGCCCGGCACGAAAGCCCCGCTCTTCTGAAGATTAGTGGAAATGGCCTCGGGGTCAAAAGTGACAGCCGTGTAAAAATAAGTAAAAGCGAAAACGAGAATAAAATAAGAAATGCCGTAAAGCCAGAGGTTGTTCATAAAGGCGGCTAGAAAATTTGCAATCATTTTCATTGTCCCGCCGCCAAAACCGGCAAGGACGTTGGCAATCATCTGCGGAAACAAAAGAATGGAGATGGCGAAGATAATAGGGATAACTCCCGCCTGATTCACGCGCAACGGCAGATGAGTGGAAACTCCGCCATACATTTTCATTCCCCTCACCTGCTTGGCGTAGGAAACGGGAATGGGCCGTTCCGCTTCGGTAATAATAATCACGCCGGCAACAACAAAAACAGAAGCGATGACAAAGCCGAGATACAACGGGATTTGCGAATAATCAAAAGTGAAGGCAATTTGCTGAATGGTACCCGGCAAGCTGGCGACAATGCCGGCGAAAATCAAAAGTGAAACGCCGTTGCCGACGCCTTTTTCGGAAATCAATTCTCCCAGCCACATTAAAATGACGGAGCCGGTGATAACGATAATAATGTTAACTAATTTATCAAAGAGACCGAGGTTGACGATGATGCCTTCGCGTCCGAGAAGCGCGAGAAGGCCGAACCCCTGAAGAAAAGCCAAAGGGATGGTGAGCATGCGGGAATATTGATTGAATTTCTGCTTGCCCGCCTCGCCTTCCTCGTGATACATCTCCTTTAGTTTCGGAAAAATCATGGTCAAAAGCTGCATAATGATAGTACCCGTAATGTAAGGAGCGACGCCGAGCATGACGATGGAAAGATTGGAAAGCCCGCCGCCGGAAAAAATGTTAAGCAATCCGAAGAATTGGTTGCCCGACAAAAAAGACGCCAGCCGCGACTGATCAATGCCCGGGATGGGGATGTTAGAGCCGACCCGAAATAAAACCAAAATAAAAACAACAAAGAGTATCTTTTTTCTCAAGTCGCTGTCTTTAAAAATTATTCTTAGTTTGTTCCAAATCATATTATTCTATTTTCCCGCCGGCTTTTTCTATTTTTTCTTTCGCCGATTTAGAAATTTGGCACTCGGAGACAAGGAGTTTTTTTGTGATTGTCCCGCTGCCTAACAGCTTTACACCAGGCAAAGAACCGCTGATTTTTGAAATCAATCCTTTTTCCAAAAGTGATTTTGGGTGGACTTTTTCGTTGTCGCTGAAATGTTTTTCCAGAACATTAAGGTTAACAACGGTCGGATTTATTTTAAAACTCTTAAAACGATATCCCCTCTTTTTTGGAATCTTTTTGATGATGTCCCTCAATTCCGGCCTCATCTTGTGCCCGGCGCGCGACTTTTGCCCTTTCATTCCTTTTCCGGAATAGGTGCCTCTCTTCCCGCCGCGGCCGATGAGCTTTCTCGTTTTTCTTTTTGTTTTTGATTTTATTTGATGGAGTTGCATAAATTTATTTTAACATTTTTAACGCTTCAATCGCCGCCTGCGCGTTGTTCAGCTTGTTTTTACTGCGGGAAATTATTTTGGCATTGACGTTTTTTATTCCCGCCATATCCAAAACCGTGCGAACCGAACTTCCGGCGATAAGACCGCTTCCCTTCACCGCCGGCTGAAGCAAGACCCTGGCGCTCACAAACTTCGCCTCCACTCTGCGGGGAATGGAAAAATCCGCTGTTAATCTCGGAGCGATTTTATGTTTCTTGGCGACGCGAAAGGCCTTCTCTATGGCCAAGGCGGTGTCTCCGCCCTTTCCCGTTCCGATTCCAACTTCCCCTTTCTTGTTACCAGCCACGACCGTCACTCTGAAAGTAAAACGCCTTCCTCCGGCGACCACACGAGCCACCCGGCGCACATCTATGACCTTGTGGTCAAAGTCGCCTTTTTGTTTATTAAAATTTTTCTTGAAATTTGCCATAATTGAAAATTAAATAATTAAAACATAAGCCCTCCTTCTCTTGCCGCGTCGGCTGCGGCCTTCACTCTGCCGTGATATTTATAGCCGCCTCTGTCAAAAACGACTTTTTCTATTTTTTTCGCCTTGGCTAACTTTGCCAATTCTTTTCCCGCCTCTTTCGCCTTTTCGGTTTTCGCGGTTTTCTTTTTGATTTTGTGGTCGCTCATTGAAACCAAAGTATTTCCTTTGCTGTCGTCCACCAACTGCAAAAAGACATACTTATTGGAACGAAAAACGGAAAGGCGCGGACGCTCCGCCGTGCCAGTCACTTTCGCCCTTACCCTTTTATGTCTTATTTGCCTTTGATTTTTGGTAACTTTTTTCATAATATTTACGCCGCCGCCGTGGCCGCTTTCTTGCCTGACTTTCTTCTGATAACTTCATTATCATATCTTATCCCCTTGCCTTTGTACGGCTCCGGTTTTTTCAACGCCCTTATTTTCGCGCTCAACGCCCCCACTTTTTCCTTGTCCGCTCCGGAAATACTGATGACATTTTTTTCAACCGTCGCTTTCAGGTCTTTCGGAATTTCCACTTTCACGGGGTGCGAAAATCCCAGATTCAAAGACAAATTAGTTCCCTCAAGTTGCGCCTTAAATCCAATTCCTTCAATCACCAGTTTTTTTTCAAATCCCTTCGTCACGCCCTCCATCATATTTTTTATATGAGAGGCGTAAGTTCCCCAAAGCGCCATAACATCTTTGCTGTTTCTTTTCGGCTTCAAGGTTATTTCGTTTCCTACCAAAGAAATTTCAATGTCATTTTTTAATATTCTACTCAGTTCTCCTTTCGGCCCTTTCACAATAAGAATGTCGCCATTGATTTTCACTTCAACGCCGGATGGAATAATTATCGGTTTTTTTCCTAATCTACTCATGTTATTTATAGCGAGCCTATCGAGTTACCAAACTTCGCATATTATCTCTCCGCCGACCTTCTCTTTTCTCGCTTCTTTATCCGTCATCATTCCCTTCGGGGTAGAAATAATCCAAATTCCCTTGCCGTATTGAACCGGAAAAATTTTCTTCAACGGCATATAAATTCTCTGGGACGATTTGGAAACCCTTTTGATTTTTTTTATCGCCGGCGAGCCGTCTTTTTCGTATGCCAGTTCCACATCTATCGTTTTTTTATTCTTTTTTCCTTGGGCTTCGGCGCTTTTGATAAATTTTTCTTTTTCTAAAATTTTGGCGATTTCAAGTTTCAGTTTGGAATAAGGAATAACAACCGTTTCTTTTTCGACGGCCTGGCCATTTCTTATTATTGTGAGCATGTTTGCGATATTATCCATATTATTTATAGCGAGCTTGGACTTCGACCGAGCTCAGTCGAGGTCTCGAGCTACCATGACGACTTTCTAATTCCCGGAATCTTGCCTTCGTTGGCAAGTTCCCTAAAACAAATTCTGCAAAGCGCGAAGTCCCTAATGTACGCCCTCTTTCGTCCGCAACGGAAACAGCGCCTCACGACTCGGCTTTTATATTTCGGTGTTTTTTGCGACCTTGCTATGACCGATGTTTTTGCCATAATTATTTTTTCTTAAAAGGCATGCCCAATAATTTTAACATTTCCAGCGCCTCTTCTTTATTTTTTGCGGTAGTGGCAATGGTCACGCCAAGGCCGAACGCTTTTCGCACGTCATCCGAGGCGGTTTCCGGAAAAACGGTATGTTCCTTGAAGCCGACGGTAAGATTGCCTTGCGCGTCAATTACTTTCGGGTCAATTCCGCGAAAATCGCGTACGCGCGGAATGGTGACATTAACAAGCTTTTCCAAAAAATCGTACATTCTGTTTCCCCTCAAGGTGACTGAATGACCGATAACCATGCCCTCGCGTGTTTTGAAAGTGGCAATTGATTTTTTGGCTACATTTGGAACGGATTTTTGACCGGTAATAGTAGACAAAGAACTTTCAATAATTTTTTTCTTTTCCTCGTCTTTCATTGAGCCAATGCCAGTGGCAACCGCAACCTTAATAATCTTGGGTACCGCCAAGCTGTTTTTGTATCCGAATTTCTTTTTCATCTCCGGAATGACAATTTTTTCGTATTTTTCCTTAATACTTTGCATGTTTATGATTCGCATGGGCGCTTTCGTAGCGCGCTTTTCGCATGCTGGAAATTAAAACTCCCCTTTCAGGGCACAATAAATATGCTAACAAATAGCCCAAAATAAGTCAAACTAAGACGTTTGCAATTTTTGTCTTAATTTATAACTATTCCCCCACCCCATCAGCCCCAAATACGACTGGATGGTTTCTGGTTTGCCTCCGTTTTTGGCAATATTCCTGAACATCTTTCTTTTGGTGGCGGTTCTTAAAATTCTATGGTCGGTAAAATTAACCCAGCCGAGAAAATCGGCGCCGGACGCCAGAGTTTTGACGGAAATTTTGTCAGGATGCAGTTCAAGTTTCAGCTCTTTGTTTAGAAAGTTTTTAATTTCCGGTATGTAATTTCCCAGTTGTTCGCAGTTATCGGAGAAAATAACAAAATCGTCGCAATATCTGATGTAATGTTTCGCTTTTAATTTGTGTTTTACAAACTGGTCAAATTTATCCATGTAGATATTAACGAAAAGTTGGCTTGTTAAATTTCCGAGTGGAAGACCTACGCCATCTCTTGTTGATGAAAAACTTCCGATGATGTTTTTGAGAAGCTCCATTAAGTTTTCGTCTTCAATACGTTCGCGCAGGATATTAAGCAAAATTTCATGGTCAATGTTGGCGAAAAACTTTCTAATATCGCATTTTAAAATCCAGCAGGTTTTGGTGTTGTTTTTACTTGTAATGTAAGAAAATTCTCTAAATCTGTTAATTGCTTTGTGCGTGCCTTTTCTTAATCTACAGGAAAAGGAATCGGCTATGAATGTTTTGTCAAAGTACGGATAAAGTTTGCGGTAAATGGCGTGATGCAGAAGCCGGTCCCGCACGCTTGCTTTGTGAATATCTCTCGGCTTCGGATCGTTTATCTTGAACGCTTCGTATCCGCCATGTTCGTAAAATTTGTTTACCAGGTCGTCGTGAAGCGACAGAATGTTGTTCATCAGATTAAACTGAAATTCTTGCGCATCTTTTCTTTTTCTTTTGCCTTTCAAAAATTCTTCCCAAGCCGAAAGAATGTTTTCAACGGAAATTATTTCTTCATATTTGATTTGGAATTTGTTTACCATGGGCGTATTATTAGTATATGAAAAATTTCACCAGTACACCCCCCGACAAAATTTGACAATAATTATACGTATTGTTTCGTTATATAAACTTTGGCATGAATTTATTCCGCATTTTCCGAAAGATTCGCGCTACACGCTGGGAATTAAAATTGACAGCTTAATAGTGGAAATTGCCGAATTGATTTTTACGGCTACTAGATTGAATAAAAATCTAAAAACTCCGTATATACAAAAAGCCATTTCAAAACTGGACCTTCTGAAATTTTTTCTGCAAATTTCTTGGGAGATAAAATCTTTAGACAACAAAAAATATATTGTCTTTTCTGAATATTTGGATGAGATTGGCAGAATGCTGGGTGGATGGCAAAAACAACTGTTAAATTAAAAACCCCGCAAAAAGAGCGGGGAAATAAAGAGATTTGCCGCGAGAGAAAACCCACTGGTTGTCCGCATTCCACCTGTTGTCAGGATTGCCATTGTTGCCGTTGAGCCATAAGCCATCACTGTTCCGTTCCGTTTCAAACACGTTAAGGTTGCCGTCCGAGTCAGTAATATATAA
>Ga0265296_1002068_pt1 | contig 21035 bp, 19 predicted proteins | sample MunlanPumphouse1_FD_189073 | JGI IMG/M metagenome (GOLD analysis project Ga0265296, IMG submission 189073) | Groundwater microbial communities from a municipal landfill in Southern Ontario, Canada - Pumphouse #1 | ecosystem: Environmental > Aquatic > Deep subsurface > Groundwater | place... | reverse complement strand
CCCAGAGAAGTTCCGTTTGAATGATCGCTATTTTTATATCTTGCATAGGATTTCAGCAGCTTTATCCATGGTATCCTCGCTTTTAGCAAAGCAAAATCTCAGCACCTTGTTCTCTGTTTTTTTGTGATAAAAAGCAGAAACAGGAATGGATGCAACTTTATATTCTTTTGTCAGCCTTATGGCAAAATCCGTTTCTTTTCTCAAAGGCATGATACCCTGCAGGGGCATACTGATTATAACCTTTCTTCATGTAGTGAGTTACAAGGTCTTTCAATTTATCGGAACAATCAAAATCGGGAAAACCCTGCGAAAGATTTATCGCTCCATGCTTATTTGCAAGCTGCGACATGATTGCAAAAATAGAAGTGCCAATATTGGGAAGCTTTGAAGGGATAAAATCGGGAAATTCAGCCATCAGTTCTGATCAATAATGTTGTATTGCAAAAATAATTAAATAATAAACACCTCGAAAAACTTTAAATTTTTTTGTTCGACTTCGTTTTGTAAATCCTCATGTACCATGCGTACACTGCGGTTTACAAAACTTTGCCTGCCTGCCGGTAGGCAGGTCTGCCTCAAACTTTTTTGCTTTTCGAGGTGTCAAAATTAGGTTTTTAGAGATTTCCTAATGGAAAAAATAACAGATATTAGGAACTTTCATTAAATTTGTTTTTTAAACAAAATATGAAAACTATCCAGGATCATAATTTTAAAGGGAAAAAAGTTCTTATCCGCGTAGATTTTAATGTTCCCTTAAATCATAACAGGCAGGTAACCGATGATACCCGTATCCGCGAATCGATACCTACCATAAAAAAAATACTGAACGACGGGGCGTCTGTTATTTTAATATCTCATCTTGGTCGTCCCAAAGGGGGATTTGAAAATGATTATTCGCTTACACCTCTTGTTCCTGTGCTAACAAAATTATTAGGAAAGAACATTATTTTTACCCGTGATCTTTTTGGGCAAAAAACTATTGATTATTGTTCGAAACTTCAGCCCGGCGATATCGTACTTCTTGAAAACATCCGTTTTTACCCGGAAGAAGAAGCCGGTGATGAAAATTTCGCCAAACAGATCGCTGCCCTTGGCGATGCTTATGTAAACGATGCATTTGCTACTTCCCACAGGGCGCACATGTCGATAAGCGTGCTGCCGAAATTTTTTCCGAACAATAAATACTTCGGTCTGCTCCTTGCAAATGAACTGACCAATCTTGATAAGATCCTTTGTAACGCCAAGTCTCCTTTTACTGCTATCATCGGAGGGGCAAAAGTTTCCAACAAAATTGGAATTATAAAAAACCTTATTAATACTGTTGACAATATGATCATTGGCGGTGGTATGGCGTTTACTTTTATCAAAGCATTGGGCGGAAATGTCGGCAACTCACTGTATGAAGAAGATAAGATTGATGATGCTAAAGAAATGGTGCAGGAAATGATGCTGAAAGGCGTAAATTTATATCTTCCAACAGATGTTATAGCAGCTGATACCTTCTCAAATGATGCAAATTTCAAAACATGCCCTGCTGACGATATTGATGAGACATGGATGGGCCTTGATATAGGACGAAAGACATGCAGACGATATGCAGAAATCATTAACAATTCAAGCACTATACTGTGGAACGGGCCAATGGGTGTTTTTGAATTACCTAATTTCCAGCAGGGGACCAAAGCCATTGCTATTGCTGTAGCAGGGGCTACCATCAGCGGCTCATTTTCGCTTGTGGGAGGAGGAGATTCTGTTGCGGCTATTAACACTTACAACCTTGCCGACCAGATCAGTTATGTTTCCACAGGTGGCGGCGCCATGCTGGAATACATAGAAGGAAAAGAACTCCCGGGAGTTAAAGCAATACTTGAAAAATAATCATCCCTGCCTGTTCTGCAAACTCTGCAATCGTCAGAAAATTACTTTATCCCAAACTCCAGATGCACAGTGATAGAAGCCGTTTTATTTTTGGAAGAAGTGTTAAATGCCCCGCCATAGCTGTAATTATCTTCGGAACTGTTTTGTGCAGTGATCTGAAAAATACCCATATCCGCTTTCTTCAGGTTGCCAAGGCTACTCTTGGCATTTATGGCAATAGCTTCGGCGCGGTTGCGTGCATCTTCGGTAGCCATAGAGAGCATTTTAATTTTTAACTCCGCGAGTTTTGTATAATAATATTCGGGCGAAGATGAAATGAAATTCACTCCAAGGTCAATAAGTTCGCTCACTTCACGCGAAATATTTTCAATCTTGTCAACTTCTTTTGATTCTATTTTTATGTTTTGAGTAAGAATATATCCTTTGAATATTTTTTGGGTGATATTGCCATCCTTACCGTAAATATACTCGTAATCCGAATTGATGTCAACCGAAGAAAAAACAAGTTCATTTTCTTTAATACCTTTTGAAATGAGATATTTTTTAATGATCTCTGCATCTTTCTTCAACTGAGCGTATGCTTCTTTTGTAGATTTAGACTGTGCAGTAAAATATCCATCCCATACAATCAGGTCGGAAACAAAGTCCTGCTTGGCAAGGCCGGTTACGCTGTTGGTTTCGTTACGAACATGAGATCCCTTCCATGCTCCGCCGAGAATTGCTGCTGTTATAATTATTCCAATTGCAATAATTAGTGTATTAAAATGCTGCTTCATAATAATGTGTTTTTTAGTTAATATTTATACAAATTTTTGCAAATTTATTTAAAATTGTACGAAATACTTGCATGAAGTTTAAATATTTCTTACGCTTGCATATTATTTTGAAAATATTGGCTTTATCTAAAATAATATTAATCGGTAATAAGTAATTATAATCATTTGCAACCGGATATACGAAAATCTCAATATATTTATAATCTGGTGTTTATACTGGCGAAATGGAATAACAGCAGGCATTATTGATATAGTAGAAATAACGGTAATACAGCAAGCCATATGTTATGGGCAAGTTTTAGTAAAACGAAATGTAACAGCAATCAATCATCATTTAAAAACACATATTTATTAACTAAAACATTATCATTATGAATTTCTTTAATTTCTTTAAATCAAAAAAGGAAGGCAAACCAAAAAAGGAAAGCCAATCAAAAAAAATTAGCCAACCAAAAAAAATTATGGCCATCGATTTTTTAGATGATTGTTCTCGTGATCTATTGTGTGGAATAACACTAATGGATTGTGAAACTTACAATTCAGATATACTTGTTCAGTGTAACAGTTGTAAAAAAAGTTTTAATAGTAAAAAATGGGTATCAAAATTGGGAAATTATAATATGGTAATATGTCCAAACTGCAGGAATTCTTATGGTCCACTACCCGATTAGACACCCAAAACGTGGTAATTCTCTTAGTATACAATCGGACTGAGCATTATGAAAATCCAGCAGCCAGAACGATTGGCATGTTTAGAAAAAGAAAACGACACGACAGACAAAGAGGTGCTCCGACATTACAGTTCGACACATCTTGACAGTGTCGACTAACAATATAAAAAATAAAAGTGGAGTCCAGAATCCACAATAAAAACGGGGCGACACCGAAAAGCCTTATGAGTAGGAAAATAAATCTATCCTAATTATGAACACAATATTTTCAAAGTTAAATATTTTCGGTAATAACAAAAATTCAAAGATAATTGAAATAACAATTAATGACTTTGATTCGAAAAAAGGAAAATATACGGGTCCATTAATTAATGGAAAGGCAGAAGGTACTGGCGTTTGGAAAGGGAAAGAGGACAAAGACGACTTAACCTATAGCGGCGATTTTTTTGATGATAATTTTAATGGTCATGGCACTTTAATATGGGGGAAGGATTTTATGAAATGGGAAGGAGAATGGAAGGACAGTAAAATTATTAAAGGGAAAGAAATTGGGCCTGGCACATCGACCTATGAGGGTGAATTTAAAAATGGCAAACCACATGGAAATGGTATAAGTATAAATGATGTTGGGAAATATGTTGGTGAGTTTAAATTCGGTCAACATCATGGATTTGGCACTTATACGTCACATAAAGGTGATGTCTATATTGGTGATTATTGTGAAGGAAAACCCCACGGACAAGGGAAATGGAATTTCATAAATGGAGTTACATATGAAGGTGGTCAAAAAAATGGTCAAAGACATGGATGGGGGAAGTTTAAAGATGCTGATGGGAAAGTTACTGAAGGATATTGGTTTTGTGGCATGTTTAAAGGTAATTCGGAATATTAATAAAATTATTAAGTGTTAAATAAAATTGGGGGAAATGAAATCATTAATAGCAAAAATTAAATTATTTTTTGTAAAAAAAGATAATGATAAATTCAGTCAAAATCAATTTTCAAAAATTGATAAATATATTCTTGACTTAGAAAATGAAGATCCTGAAATTCGTGAGTATGCAGTTTTTAATTTATCTAATAACTCGGAAGCAATAAAAAAGCTTATTAATATTTATTCAAATTATTTTTCTGACCCTTGGCATTCAAGCCTTGCAGGGAGAGTAATTGGAAAAAAAATTCAAAAAGATTCCGATAATCTCATAGGGCCTTCAACAGTAAGTATGATATATGGAATTGACGCCTCTGTTATTATTTGCAGTTGCCAATTTTGTGGTTTCCCAAATAAAGGAATTCTCGCACCACCTAATGGCCGCAATGTTGCTTATTACTCGCAAGATAATGATAAAGGAGCTTATTCTATCCCAGTTCTTTGTGATAAATGTGGGAACAAGTTTTATGTAGCTTGGGATCAAGACCCTTTTTAGGTACTAATTTTTAATATTAATATTTGCGGCTATTAATCATTTAAAAATTGGCCAACAATGAATATGGTTCTGAACATAAAGTTAATTAATAAAAGGAAAATAACCAGCCCATAACACGGGCTTTCTGCAAGCGGGGCAGTCGGTTTGTAGGACAGTGCAGTTCTTTTATCTATCTTTGGTGTATTAGGACAGGAAACGGCTTCGAATCCCCCGCCAGCAGAAAGCCCGGGAACGTTAAAGATAATTATTCCGACTACGAATTTGTAACCGTAACTCCAGAAAATTATTGAAAATTTTTACGTTGACAATCTGATAAAACATATATCAATAGCAAGGTATGGATGTATTATTTTATAACGAAATTGATTCGTCGAAAGTACGAAAGCAATTTGATAAAGTGGTAAACTACTTACAGAACGGTGATTTTGCAGCAGCCGAAGTAAAAAAAATGCAAAATACGGGTTTTTATCGCGCAAAACTTGACTATGAAAATCGCCTTTTATTCAAATTCGCAAAATATAATGAAAAAGTTTACCTACTGCTGCTTGAAGTAATATTAAATCATGATTATTCGAAATCGAGGTTTTTAAGAGGCGCAGAAATTGATGAAAGCAACTTTCTGCTTATTTCTTCCGATAAACAAATTGAGCAGCATGAGAATCAATTTATATCGTATGTTAATCCTAAAGTTCAACATTTTCATTTACTTGATAAATATATTTCTTTTGATGACGACCAGCAATTACTATTTAGCCTGCATTTACCGCTAATTGTAATAGGATCGGCCGGTAGCGGGAAAACGGTTCTTACACTCGAAAAAATAAAATCACTGAAAGGGAAAATCCTGTACATTACGCTTTCACCGTTTCTGATTGAAAATTCGGTGCGATTGTATTATTCTTCCGGATACGAAAACGAAAATCAGGAAGTTGACTTTTTATCGTATAAAGAATTTATTGAATCTATTAAAGTACCTGAAGGAAAAGAAATGGATTATAAGATGTTTGAACGATGGTTTAACTGTTTCAGGCATACGGTGAAAATAAAAGATTCGCATAAACTTTTTGAAGAATTCAGGGGCGTAATAACTGGAACTGATATTGAAAAGGAATATTTCTCAAACGATGATTATATAAACCTCGGCGTCAGGCAATCGGTTTTCCTGGCACACGACAGGGAACAGGTTTATTCACTATTTGAAAAATATCTTGCTCATCTTAACGAAAATCACTTTTTCGATATCAATATCATATCCCATCGTTTTCTGGAATTATGCAAACCTGTTTATGATTTTATCGTTATTGACGAGGTTCAGGATTTTACAAATATTCAATTGTATCTGATTCTGAAATCGCTGAAAAATCCATCTAAATTTATTCTGTGCGGTGATTCAAACCAAATGGTTCACCCAAATTTTTTTTCATGGTCGAAAATAAAAACCATGTTTTATAAAAACGATATTAAAGGAAATGAAATAAGGTTTTTAAGAACCAACTATCGCAATTCGCCCGAAGTAACTGATATTGCTAATTCACTTCTCAAAATAAAAAATTTACGATTCGGGTCTATTGACAAAGAAAGCACTTTTTTAGTCAATGCCGTTGGTTCCATTAAAGGAAAAGTAGTATTTCTGGATAATACAAACGCCGTAAAAAACGATTTGAACCAAAAGACAAGAGAAAGCACGAAGTTTGCCATAATTGTTATGCGAAGCGAGGACAAACAGGAAGCAAAACAATATTTCAAAACGCCATTGGTTTTTTCTGTACAGGAAGCCAAAGGGCTTGAATACGAAAACATCATACTTATTGATTTTATCAGTAACAATGAAAGAGATTTTAACGAAATAACCGATGGCATTCAACGTGAACATCTCGAATCGGACGAACTGATTTATTCAAGGGGAAAAGACAAAACCGACAAATCGCTTGATGTTTATAAGTTTTATATCAATTCCTTTTATGTCGCCATTACCAGGGCGATAACCAATCTTTATATCATTGAGAAATCAAGCAAACATAGAATTTTCCATTTGCTCGGTCTTAAAGAATCAAAACAAAATGTTGACATTCAAAAACAGGTTTCAAATTCCGACGAATGGAAAAAGGAAGCCCGTAAGCTTGAAAAACAGGGCAAAACCGAACAGGCTGAAGAAATCCGGCAAAACATCCTCGGCACAAAAACTCCCGAATGGCAGGTTTTAACTTACGAAAAAGTAGAAACGCTTGAAAAAGAAGCTTTAGATCCTGAAAATTTCAATAAAAAAGCAAAAGATAAACTTTTTGATTATGCCCTGGTTTATGACGACGTAAATATTATGAGAAAATTATCGCAATTGAATTACCGGAAAGCAGAAAATTATGAACTGGAAAGAAACTCAATTTTTCGGCGATATTACCAATATTATAAAAGCGATGACGTTAAAATAATTATTCAGCAGGTAAATAAATATGGGGTTGACTTCAGAGATGTTTTTAATCTTACGCCTTTACATGCAGCGGCTCAAGCCGGCGCAATAAAAATTATCAACATGCTTCTCGAAATTGGAGCTAACCCTGAACTTATTGACAACAGAGGCAGAAATCCTTTTCAAATTGCAATTAATCATGCTTTTCTTTCTCCTGTTTTTATTAGCGCTTTCGGTAAAATATATTCTTTACTGATCACCGACAATATCAAACTTAAGGTTGATGAACAATTAGTAAAAATTGATAATCACAAGTTCGAATATTTACTTTTATGTCTCTTCATTGCTATACAGTCATCAGCTATTGACAAGAAAGTTAACTTATTAGGATTAGCCGGAGTAATTGTTGATGATTTTCTGGATATGATTCAGAAATTCCCTGAGATTGTTTTACCGGATTATCGAAAAGAACGAACGTATATATTAGCCAATCTTGCAAAAAATGAAATGCAGAGCGGGAATCCATATAATAAAAAACTTTTCAAACGGATTTCTCGCGGAAATTATATGTTAAATCCCGACATATCAATTCTGACAGAAGATGAATGGAAAAATGTTTATGATTTGATGCACATTTCAAAACCCCCGAGTGAAGAGGAAATTAAACAAAAAGCCGAAATTAATTTTCAAAAAATAATGGAAGATATTAAACAGAGATATCCGAAAATGTACGAACAAACGATTCCAAAACAAAAAAATATTCCCGAAATATTCAGGATTAAAACTGTTGATAAAAAAGCCAAAGCTGTGAAAACAGAAAATAACAAAAATGTTAAACCTGCAAAAACAGATGATAGCCAGATTGAATTTGATTTTTCGGGTTAACCGTTAAAATCTTTCTATTTTTGCACAAATCATTTTTTAATGCCGTTTTCAAAAAGTCCGCAATTCCGTTTCTTCGATGATCCGTTACGCATGTATAATGCAATGCTGGATGATATTGAATTGGCTCAGGATTATATTTATCTTGAAACCTACAAATACGGCAATGACCAAATAGGCATCAAATTTCGCGATGTGCTTACGAAGAAGGCTAAACAGGGAGTGAAAATCAGAATATTGATCGATTCGTGGGGCGCTTATGTTTCTCAGAGTTTTTTTTCTGAAATGATCAAACATGGGGGAGATGTCCGCTTCTTCAAAAAGTTACGGCTTAATATTGACTCATTCGCAAAAAGCCATAGACGTAATCACCGGAAATTGCTGATCATTGACGATAAAGTTACATATATCAGTTCTTCAAATATTGCGGCATATGCTATAAACTGGAGAGAGTCATCGCTTCGGATAGCAGGCGATATTACGTTGTCTTTTAAAAAATCTTTTCTTGAAAGCTGCAGAATTTATAATAAATATATTTACGATAAAATAAATTCCTCAAAATCCCTTTTCTACAATGGTTTTGAGATACTTCGTGACGTGCCATCCTCCGTATTACAGCCCACACGCAAGAAATTTCTCGAAATGATCAGGAATGCCCAAAAAGAAATTATCATCGAAACACCTTATTTCCTTCCCGGTAGTTTTATGCGAAAGGCGCTTATGGAAACGGCACAGAGAGGAGTAAGTGTAAAAATTATTTTACCTAAGCATTCCGACGTTAATGTTGTAGACATCTTACGCAACCGATATCTTGGAGAAATGTATAAAAACAAGGTAGAAATATTATTCTATACGACAAAAAATCTTCATTGCAAGGTTTTCATGGTCGACCGTTCCTCGTTCATTGTAGGCTCTTCAAATTTCGATTACCGGAGTTTTCGCTTTATGCACGAGATAAACCTGTATGGAAATGATAAAAGAGTAATTAAACTTTTGGAAGAACATATCAATGAAACCATCAGCGAGTGCGATGAGTTTGATTATAAAAAATGGCAGGAACGAACGATGATTCAGCGGTTTTTCGAAAGAGTGCTGATTCCATTCAGGCATTTTTTCTGATTAGTATCTGTCTGTAATGTCAATACAAAACGTCATTGCGAGGAGTTCCGATAGCTATCGGAACGACGAAGCAATCTATTGACACACAATGATTAGATTGCTTCACTGCCTGCCCGTTCCCTGCCCCGACTACGTCATTCAGGCGGGCGTTCAGGCGGGCGTTCGCAATGACGATTTTATGGATAGACACTAATTATTTCAAGTTTTTTATTCTGCCTCCGCAGTAAAAGTATTTAGTGTAGTATTTTTCTTTCAGGTCGCTTACCATTACGCCTTTTGAAGAAGAAGCGTGAACAAATTTTCCGTCGTCAAGAAATATTCCCACATGCGAAACCTTATCGCTGTTAATTTTGAAAAAGACAAGATCACCGGTTTTTATATCTTTTTTTTCAATAAGGTCACAGTTTTTTACAAGGTCGGCTATTGCACGGTACAGACTGATGTTGTAAATATCCTTATATAATGTTTGAACAAATCCGGAACAGTCTGTCCCTTTTTTTGAATTGCCGCCGTAAACATAAGGAGCGCCAAGCCAACCGGCAATAGCTTCAATAAATTTTTTGTCTTCTTTTCCTGTTAGTTCTACGCCGAGTTTTTCAGAATATTTTTTATAGAATTCGGAGGAGGATATGTTCGATTTTGATGACTTGTTCGTGTTTTTAGTGGTATGACAAGCAACCGAAAGAAATGCAATTGTTATTGAAATAAGAAAAAGCTTGTATTTTGATACACTGACAGGTGTTGTAACTTTCATGTGTTGTTATTCGATTTCAGAATCTTTTTTTCTTCTTTCAATTTTTTTCTTTCTCTGATAATTGTAGTGATAATAGGGATAGCTGTAATAACGACAAGGAAAATAACAATATAAGAGAGATAGTTTTTTACTCCCGGAATATATCTTCCCATGAAATACCCTGAAAGCACCATGATATTCGACCATATCACCGCTCCAATGATATTTAAAAAAACAAATTTCTTGTACTCAAGTTCAACAGCGCCAGCCACAATAGGAGCAAAAGTTCGGATAATAGGCAAAAAAGCACCCAGTATAATCGCTTTTCCGCCATGTTTTTCATAAAAATCTTTTGCCACCCTGAGATGTTTGGGTTTAAAGAAAAAACTCTTCTTTCGTTTAAAGATAGCCCGTCCGGCCTTTTTCCCAAATGCATATCCGGTGGAATTACCTGCTATTGCCGCAAAACATATACCCTCCGCAACAAAAACAACAGGAATATCAATTATTCCGGTAGCGGTAAGTAGCCCGGCGGTAAATAAAAGAGAATCACCGGGAAGAAAAAATCCAACAAATAAGCCTGTTTCAGCAAATACAACAAACAGCAAAAACCAAAAACCACCATACATAATGATACTTTCCGGATTCACTAGTTCTTTAAAAAAATCCCAAAAAGCTGTCAGTTGTTCCATTATGTTTCAATGAATCAATTCACAAATGTACTTATACGCGTAATATAATATGAAGTAAAAGTAAGATTTTATTTTTTAATGGAAAAGGGCAATGAATGGTTAAATATTATTTTGATTTGCAGGAAATATTGATTTTATTTAATTTCGTGCTGAATAATTTAAGATTATTAGTGAGCAACAAGAAAAATAAAATACTTTTTATTGATTCAACACATCCCTGCCTCAGGGAAATGCTGGAAGAAGAAGGATTTATCTGTGATATTTTTACAAATAAGAGCAGAGAAGAAATTATTGCAATCATCAGAGATTATATGGGAATCATTATTCGCAGCAGGATGAGGATGGATAAGGAATTGCTTGATAGAGCGCCGAACCTGAAATTTATTGGCAGGGTGGGCGCCGGCATGGAAAGCATAGATGTGGAATATGCCGGAAGCAAAGGGATACGATGCTTTAATTCTCCCGAAGGCAATAGAGATGCGGTAGGCGAACATGCGATAGGAATGCTTATTGCATTGATGAATACTTTTTTCAGAGCAGATAAAGAAGTGCGGCAGGGACAATGGAATCGTGAAGAAAACCGCGGTGTTGAGGTAAAAGGAAAAACAATCGGCATTATCGGATACGGAAATACAGGCAGCGCATTTGCCCGAAAACTCAAGGGTTTTGAAACGAATGTGATCGCTTACGATAAATATAAATTCAATTATTCGGATGAATTTGTAAAAGAAGTTTCGCTTCAGGATATCTTTGTAAATGCTGATATTCTTAGCCTGCATGTTCCGCTTACTGAAGAAACATGGTATATGGCGGACGAAGCCTTTTTCAATAATTTCAATAAAAATATCTGGCTTATTAATACATCACGCGGACCCGTTGTGAAAACAGATGATCTTGTAAATGCATTAAAATCAGGTAAAATAAAAGGCGCCGCATTGGATGTAATAGAATATGAAGAAACTTCTTTTGAAAAACTTAGCAGCAAAGATATTCCTGAACCATGGCAGTATCTTGTAAGTTCTGATAAAGTAATACTTACTCCGCATATTGCAGGCTGGACTGAAGAATCGAAGATAAAACTTGCAACAGTATTGGGTGAAAAGATAATTGCTTACTTAAAAAGTTTGTAATTATTTTTAAACTACTGTTGTGTTAAGAGTGATATGTCGAATAGATTGCTTTGTCGTTCGCCACGGCGAACTCCTCGCAATGACGTCATTGCGAAGCCGACGAAGGAGGGTGAAGCAATCTTTTTAAAAATATATAGTAGTTTAAATCATTTTAAAGAAATAATTTATATTTGTTTTAATAAAATCAGGGAATATGAAACCGAAAAACAAAATTTTCAGCGAAAAAACATTAGCTATTTTAACCGGCGGAGGCGACACTCCCGCTCTCAATTCAAGTATTGAATCTATTAGAAACCGGGCATCAATGCTGGGTTTTAAAGTGTATGGTATTCGTAAAGGCTGGAAAGGCTTGCTGGGCGATGGCGATATTATTAACCTCACGCACCACCCTTATGATGGTTTGTATGGAGGAACGGCGCTGCTGTCGAGTCGCACAAATCCTTTTCCTACAAAGAAAAATCCTGAAAACCGCGTTCCGCAAATATTAAAAAATCTTCAGCGATATAAGATAGATGTTCTGGTATCAATTGGTGGAGATGATACTAACGGGGCTGCCAAAAAACTTTATGAAACAGAAGGCATTCCAGTAATCGGTTTCCCGAAAACAATTGATAATGATTTACGCACCCGCACAATTCATACATATAAAGGAAAAGAAATTGAGGCAGTGCTTTGCCCGGGTTTCCCTTCGGCGGTAAAGGGAATCATGGAGTTTGCAAACCGGATACGGACTACCTGTGAGTCGCACCAGCGCATCTGTGTGCTTGAAGTAATGGGGCGTGATGCAGGCTGGCTTACCGGTGGTGCATACTTTGGCGGAGCCGAAATATCGTTGGTTCCCGAAGTCGAAATAACAAAAGAACGCAAAGATGTGTTTTTTGAAAAAGTGAAAGAAGCTTATCTGAGTTCGCCCAAAAAGGCAATCGTGGTGGCTGTTTCGGAAGGTGTACGCTGGTACGATGCTGCAAAAGACAAAATAGATGTTGTATATGCAAGTTCCGAAGTGGATGAATATGGACATCCGAGATTCGGAGGCATTAGTGGTGTTATTGCTTCCGAAATAAGCCGGAGGCTGGGCATAGAAGCGAGGGCACAAATTACCGGTTATTATCCGCGCTCAGGCAAATGCCAGGATTACGACAGGCGCTTAACTATTACTCTTGCCGATAAGGTTGCCGACTTGTTGCTGCGTGAACAATACGGACAAATGCCCGTTCTCAGCAAAATTGTGGATGCTATTGAGCTTGAGGAATACAACACAACATCTATCGATATGGGATCCATTGGTAACCGCCCGCTTCAGAAAGATTATTACAATGCCGACAATTATTCGTTCACTGATGCATATTCCCACTTCCTGTCGCACATTATAGAAAAACCTGAAATAAATCAATTCAAATATGATTTTCCGGTGGTGCTGCCGGAATAAAAAAGACGGACATCATATATTCAACCATAATTTTTTCTTATATCTTTTTCTATGAAATGCTTTTTATTCAAAAAGTATTTTTATTTTTGTTATTATTTATACATGAAAAGCAAGTTTTGATATTGTTATACAAGAATGAAACATAAAACATTAAAAGACCCTTCTGCTATTCTCCTTGCCGAACTTAATGCTCAGGACAAGCAGTTTTTCAATGTGAACGAGGCAAAACAAATTCTGTCATCTTCCGATCCCCGTGCTGTTAATGAATTATTAAGGCAGATGGTTTCCCGTGGCCTGCTCATGCGCATTAAGGACGGCCTTTACCACATCATTCCTTATGATAAGGCTTCCGATACCTACCAGCCCGATTGGCACATCACGGCATCTCATCTGGTTGAAAATGGTGATTATTATATTGGTTACTATAGCGCCTTGTCAATCCACAGCCTCACCACTCAGCCGGCATTAAAAGAACAGATTGTTATAAGCAAAAGGCAACAGAAAAAATCCTTGCAGGTAAAAAACATCGAATATCAATTTGTCTATCATAACCAGATACACTTTTTCGGGGCAAAAAACACATGGATTGACAGCTTTAATAAAGTAAAGTGCAGCGATATTGAAAAAACTTTTATTGATTGTTTGTTTATGCCTTTCTATGCCGGTGGCATTGTCGAAATTGCGAAAGCCCTGTTCAAAGCCCGCACTAATATTGATTTTCAAAAATTACATGACTATTCAATACAGTTCGGCAATCAGTCTGTTATTAAACGTTTAGGTTATCTTTTAGAACTTCTGGAAATAAGCACACCCCTAATCAAAAAGTTATTTAAATTTCGTACCGAAGCATTCACGCTGCTTGATCCATCATTGCCAAAAGAAGGTAAAATGGCATCACGCTGGCGCATTCAGCAAAATATAGATCCAGAAACGATTTTATCATCACTTGGAAATTAAAAATGATCAAACCCGGAGAAATACAAAAGTTAGCGACTATCAATAAAGTCAAGGACGGCCAGATAGAAAAGGATTATGTCATTTCATGGATTCTTTACGGAATTTCTCAAAACTCATTCCTTCATTCAAATCTTATTTTTAAAGGTGGTACTGTTCTCAAAAAGGCTTATTTTATTGACTATCGCTATTCAGAAGATTTGGATTTCACTTTGGTGGATGATGCGATTGATAATGAGAAAATTTTTAAAGAATTTGAATCCCTTTTTGAATTTGTCCGCGAAGAAGCCAACATCCCTTTGCAGCGCAAGCCCGAAACCCTTTTCGATAGAGGGAATGTGAATTTTTATATGCTTTATGGTGGTCCGCTGGGCGGCTTGTTTGGTAAAAAAGACCTGAAAGTTGATTTAACACGGAACGAATTAATTACTTTTAAAACACCCGATACTTCAATATTTCAGGTATATTCCGACCTTACAAAACCCTTTTCGGTTTTGTGTTATGCAAAACCGGAAGTGCTCACCGAAAAAATGCGTTCGCTCATGGAACGTACTCAACCACGCGACATTTACGACTTATGGTTCTTACTTGAAGTTGACAATCTCGATATTACTGAATTTTCTGCTGAGTTTTCAAAAAAGGCAAAGCATAAAGGCTTCAATCCTGCCGAACTGATTGAAAAAGTCTCAGCAAAAGAAGCAAAATACAAATCAATGTGGGAAACATATCTCAGTAATCAGGTTCACGATTTACCCGATTTTGATGGTGTTTTCAGGGATATATTAAAACACTTTAGAAAATTATATGTTTGTTAAGGATGAAGAAATTATTTTTGCTTTGATAATGACAAAGCCTTACGCTCTGCATGGATTAACAGCCTGGCTCATCAAATTCCAGGTGGTCTGCTTCCGGTATATGATGTTGTAAAAGATGAATTACAGAAGTTATTTGAAAGGATTTTTTAAAATAAAAAAATGAAGAACCTGCATAATTATATTTATAAGAAAGTAATCGATTGGTCATTATTAAACGATGGTTTTAATATTCCCGTATCAATTCAAGTACAATTTTATGAGACCATAAAAAATCAACTCAAAAAAGGCGATAAACGAGATATTAAAATCATTATTGAAAATCAAATTTATAATGCACGTTTAATAAATATAAATTTTGATTCGAATAAATATCCTAATCATAAAGAATTGTTACAAATTCGCTATTCCTCAAACAGTCCTATTGCAAATGTACTTCGTAATATTTTTTATAAAAGCTACAACTATCTCAAATTAAAAAAGGAAGAACAAAATAAAAAGAAAACACCAATAAGAACGCCAGAAAATCTTAAAGAATACATTGCACTTTATTCTACTGAAAATGAAGATATTTTTTATGCTGACTGTATAACGAATGAGGATATTTCTGTTTCTAAGGAGTTATTGCATAAATTTGAAGAAGATGAAATTCTTTATGAAACAAATTATAAAAAAATTGATGAAACGGCCACTATCGTGCAAAAACAGAAGTTTGTAAAAATTCGGAGACTTGATAATTCTATTTCTGATAATCTTAAATTGCTATATAAATACAAATGCCAACTTTGCGGTAATGATTTTGGTTATAAATACAATTCAATTATTGTAGAAGGGCATCATATTGATTTTTTCACAATCTCAATGAATAATAATTCAGAGAATATTATGATCATTTGTCCCAATCACCATCGTGTTTTTCATAAAGTAAAACCAGATTTTGATAAAAAGAATCTTTTATTTGCGTATCCGAATGGACTGAAAGAAAAAATAAAATTAAATTTTCATTTATAATTTAAATTTGTATAATAAAGAAATATTACAAACGGTAATGTTGAAAAATTAAAAGCATCTATTAATAAATTAAAAGAATCTGATAGAAAATATTTTTATGATATTCTTTTTCATCATGATGGCTCAAGCCCTATTATAACTAATAATAAGCTCTTTAAACTGTTTAGTTTATATACTGAATTTAAGAAATTCTTTCAAATACGTGGTCAGTTGAAATTATCTTTATAATAAAAGTTATAGTTCATTATTTTATTTTACTGTTGTCCGGTTAAAATTTTTGTCCCATAGATTAATCGTACTGTTTTATTAACGGTTTCAAAATATTTCGCCACCTACGGGGCTTAATTTTCCTAATACATTATTGTTCTACAAATATGCCATCCCTACGGGATTTTACTTTTTCTAACTCCGTAGGAGTGACATATTTATAAAACATGTATAACCACAATATATATAAGTTCCGTAGGTACGATATATTTACCGGACAATAATATTTCTAAAATATTTTAAAGTCTGGTGTTTCATCAAAAATATTAATTTTGCATCAGGTTAAGTGATATAGATATTGAAATCAGACGAACTCTTGTCGTTTTACAGGCAGGACGAGAGGACAGGACGGATTAAAGACATTATCAGAAGCTGCCAAAAAGCCCGCATTCAGCTCAAAGGACTTACCGGATCAGCTGGTGCAGTTGTGGGAGCGGCGGTTTTTGAAGGGAATCCTTTTGCCCATTTATTTATACTTCCCGATAAAGAATCTGCCGCTTATTTTCTTAATGACCTCGAAAATATTTTCGAAGAGCAAAACCTTCCTTCCGAAAAAAAACGCATTATTTTTTATCCTACATCTTACAGGAAAGCTTATGAAATAGAAAAGACTGACAATGTAAATGTCCTGTTACGCACCGATGTTCTCAATCGTTTGTCGGGGGGCAAAAGAAAGAATATTATTGTAAGCTATCCTGAAGCTCTTTCCGAAAAAGTTGTTACACGCGCATATCTTGCAAAAAATACTTTCAAGCTTAAAACAGGAGAACATGTTAACCTCGACTTTATCATGGAATTCCTTGCCGAATACGATTTTGAAAGGGTTGACTTTGTGGTGGAGCCGGGACAATTTACCCTGAGAGGAGGCATCGTTGATGTGTTTTCCTATTCAAACGATTACCCATATAGAATAGAATTTGCAGGAAATGCAGTAGAGTCACTGCGGACTTTCGATCCTGAGACACAGCTTTCTGTTAGTAAGCTTATGCATATCAGCCTGCTGCCTGATGTGCAAAACATGGCAATTCTTGAAAAAAGAGAATCTATTCTTTCGCTTTTGCCAAACGATACAATTATCTGGATAGATGATGCAACCTACTCTTCAGAGATTATTGATAAGGAATTCGAAAAAGCAGAAACAGCTTTTCAGCAAACAGGAAATGAAATTAAACATCTTGAACCTGCTGAATTATTCATAAAAGGAGAAGGATTACTTAAGCAGCTTCTTGATTTTACAACCATAGAATTTGGAAGGCATTTTTTGTTTGAGACACAGGAAATTATCCATTTCGCAGTTGCTCCGCAACCCTTGTTCAGCAAGAACTTCGAGCTGCTCATCTCAAATCTTCAGGAAAATTCATCCGCAGGTTTCAAAAACTTTATCCTGTCAGAAAACCCGAAACAGGCAGAGCGCATTTATACTATATTTGAAGATATTCAAAAGAGCCGGTCTCTTTCCAAACCTATTGAATTCAGTTTTGTTCAGTTTGCGCTACATGAAGGATTCGTGGACAGGGATTTGAAAATCGCTGTATATACCGATCACCAGATATTCGAACGTTATCACCGTTTCCGCTTGAGAGACCGCTTTGCCAGCAAGGAAACGATAACGATGAAAGAATTGTACGATCTGAAACCAGGAGATTACATAACTCACATTGATCATGGTATCGGAAGATTTGCCGGATTGGAAAAGATAGAAGTAAACGGAAAGGAACAGGAAGCTATCCGATTAGTTTACAAAGACGATGATCTGCTGTATATAAGTATTCACAGCTTGCACCGTATATCGAAATACGCAGGTAAGGATGGAACAATACCTGCTATGAACCGGCTTGGATCGAATACATGGAATACTCTTAAGAAAAAAACCAAGCAGCGGGTAAAAGATATTGCAAAAGATTTGATCGGGTTATATGCTAAACGCCGTGCAGAGCATGGTTTTACATTCTTACCTGACACATACCTTCAAACAGAACTTGAGGCTTCATTTATTTATGAAGATACTCCGGATCAGATAAAATCCACTGCCGATGTAAAAAAAGATATGCAGGCAGAATATCCCATGGACAGGTTGATTTGCGGGGATGTCGGCTTTGGCAAAACAGAAGTGGCAATACGGGCGGCATTCAAAGCAGTATCCGATAGCAAACAGGTAGCTATCCTGGTACCGACAACCATTCTTGCCTTGCAGCATTATAAAACGTTGAGCGAACGATTGAAAGGGTTTCCTTGCACAGTGGATTATATCAACCGTTTCAAATCGGCAAAAAATGCAAAGAAAACTCTTGCCGGTCTTAAAGAAGGAAAAATAGACATCCTTATCGGGACACATCGCCTTATCAGCAAAGACGTGGAATTTAAAGACCTTGGACTACTTATTATTGACGAAGAACAAAAATTTGGTGTGGCTGCAAAAGAAAAGTTAAAACAAATCAAAGTGAATGTTGACACGCTTACTCTCACTGCAACGCCAATCCCGCGTACATTACAGTTCTCATTAATGGGAGCGCGCGATCTTTCTATTATCAACACTCCACCGCCTAACAGATACCCTATCATTACCGAAGTACATGTTTTCAAAGAAGAAGTTATACGGGATGCAATACTTTATGAAGTATCCCGTGGCGGGCAGGTTTTCTTTGTGCATAACAGGGTGCAAAATATTGCCGAAATAGCTGGAGTAATTCAACGACTTTGTCCGGATGTCCGGATAGCTGTTGGACACGGGCAACTAGAAGGACACAAGTTAGAAGCGGTAATGCTCGATTTTATTGAAGGATATTATGACGTGCTTGTTGCAACTACAATTATTGAATCGGGCCTGGATATTCCAAATGCAAATACGATCATTATAAATGATGCTCATAATTATGGATTGAGCGATCTCCATCAGTTGCGCGGTCGTGTTGGCAGGTCAAACAAAAAAGCATTCTGTTACCTGTTTGCGCCCCCTCTTTCAGCGCTGCCGGATGAAGCAAGAAAAAGACTTAGGGCAATCGAAGAATTTTCTGAGTTGGGAAGTGGTTTCAATATAGCCATGCGCGATCTTGATATTCGCGGAGCAGGAAACCTGCTTGGCGCAGAACAAAGTGGATTCATTGCAGAGATCGGGTTTGAAATGTACCATAAAATTTTAGATGAAGCCATTCATGAGTTAAAAGAAACCGAATTCAAAGAATACTTCAGAGAGGCTGTAAATACTGAGTTTGTGAAAGACTGCCAGATAGAAACCGACCTCGAAATACTTATTCCGGATGATTATGTTAACAGTGTTAAAGAAAGATTAACGCTTTACAAAGACCTTGACAGCATTGAAACAGAAGAAGGTCTTGAAAAATTCCGCGAACATATTATCGATCGTTTCGGGCCTGTTCCATTTCAAACGCAGGAGCTTATAAATACAGTGAAATTGCGTAAAATGGCAAAAGAAACCGGCTTTGAAAAACTTGCATTGAAAGGAAATAAAATGATTGGGTTTTTTATTCCTCATGAAGATTCTCCATATTATCAATCGGAAGAATTTACGCGTGTTCTGAATTATGTTCAGGCAAATCCACGCTCTTGTAAAATGAAGGAAGGCAATAACAAATTGACATTAACTTTTGAGAATGTAAACAATGTTAATGAGGCAATTCAAAAGTTAACTTCTTTATCGGGAAAATAATAATTCAATAATACCTCGCCGGCTTACCTTTTCCACCTCTGCCAGCAGGTGGTCCGCTGCCAAGCAAAATTTTGTCATTATACTGACAATATTTAGCTAAACTTGGTCAACGTAATGACAATTTTATTATTTTTGTAAAAAAATATTTTTATGGAAACTGTATTCAGGCTTAAAGCCTCAGAAATTGATAATGGATTTTTATCTACATTAAAAACATTATTTAAGAAGCGCGAAATAGAAATTACTATCACAGATGTGATAAACGATGAAACGGAATTTTTACTTAAAGACCCCAAAAACAAGGCGCATTTGCTTGAAGCGATAGAAGAAGTGAAACACAATAAAAACCTTGTTCGTTTTACTGGAGAAGAATTTAAAAAATACAGCAAATCGCTTTTAAAAAAATGAGACCTGTTTTATTTGCTTCCATCGCACAAAAAGATTATGAGCAGTGGGCTCGTTACAATACAAAGATGTTCGCAAAAATTAATGAGCTTATCAACGATATTGACCATCATCCTTTTACGGGGCTTGGCAAACCGGAGCCTCTGAAATACGAACTAGCAGGCTTTTGGTCGAGGCGCATTAATTCTAAAGACCGCCTGGTTTACCAAATATCTCCATATAACGAAATCATTATTATCAGTTGCAAAGGGCATTACAGTTAAAAGTTATCCCAAAATTTTGGATTAATAGTCTATTAATATTACTTTTTATTTTTGTAATATGCTCATTAAACATAGCGGCAATGCCCGTTAGTAGGATGAGGTATAAAAATTTTATCCATGAAAAAAATAATATTAATTCTGTCAGTCATACTGCTTTCTACAGCAATCTCTTTTCAATCCTGCTCTTCGTGCAATAAGAAACATAAAAAAGATGATACGGATTCAGCCTTTGCGAAAGGGAAAGTGATACCTAATGTTTCTTGTAAAAAAGACATAACACAAAATTATGCGCTCTATCTTCCTTCATATTATTCTGAAGATAAGAAATGGCCGGTAGTATACACATTCGATTCGCATGGAAAAGGAGCGCTTCCGGTCGAGCTTTTTAAAGATGAAGCGGAGAAATACGGTTATATAATTTTTGGATCAAACAATTCAAAGAACGGTACTCCCTGGTTTACTACAACTGCAATTTATGACACTCTTTACAATGACACTCACAGAAGATTTTC
>Ga0265296_1002066_pt1 | contig 21047 bp, 24 predicted proteins | sample MunlanPumphouse1_FD_189073 | JGI IMG/M metagenome (GOLD analysis project Ga0265296, IMG submission 189073) | Groundwater microbial communities from a municipal landfill in Southern Ontario, Canada - Pumphouse #1 | ecosystem: Environmental > Aquatic > Deep subsurface > Groundwater | place... | reverse complement strand
TGGTGATGCTGGGCAACCAGGCGTTCGCCTTCCCGCTGGTCAACGTCAACGAGATCTTTCACCTCGACCTGTCGCGCACCAATGTGGTCGACGGCCAGGAAGTGGTGATCGTGCGGGACAAGGCCCTGCCTTTGTTCTACCTCAAGCGTTGGCTGGTGGCATCCGCCGCTCATGAAGAGCAGCGCGAAGGCCACGTGGTGATCCTGTCCGTGGGCACCCAGCGTATCGGCTTTGTCGTCGATCAACTGGTTGGCCAGGAAGAAGTGGTCATCAAGCCATTGGGCAAGATGCTGCAAGGAACGCCAGGCATGTCGGGTGCGACCATTACCGGTGACGGTCGGATCGCGCTGATTCTCGATGTTCCGAGCATGCTCAAGCGTTACGCCGCACGGCGTATTTGATTCGGCCCGGGCAGGGCGATTGTCCCTCGCCCGGCCTAACGGAGTGGTTATGGTAGTCAAGGTTCTGGTGGTGGATGATTCGGGTTTCTTCCGCCGCCGCGTCTCGGAAATTCTTTCAGCGGATTCCAACATCCAGGTGGTCGGTACGGCCACCAACGGCAAAGAGGCGATTGATCAGGCCCTGGCGTTGAAGCCGGACGTGATCACCATGGACTACGAGATGCCGATGATGGATGGCATCACCGCCGTGCGCCACATCATGCAGCGTTGCCCGACCCCGGTGTTGATGTTCTCGTCGCTGACCCACGAAGGCGCCCGGGTGACCCTCGATGCGCTGGACGCTGGCGCCGTGGACTTTCTGCCGAAGAATTTCGAAGACATCTCGCGCAACCCCGAGAAGGTCAAGCAGATGCTCTGCGAGAAGGTGCACAGCATCTCGCGCAGCAACCGCAGCAGCTTCCGGGCCCCGGTGGCTCCCGCCCCGGTAGCGGCGCCTGCACCGACCAGCAGCAGTTTCGGGCGTCCGGCTCCCGCGCCAGTGGCACGGCCTGCCGTGGCGCCGACGCGCACGGCGGCGCCAACTCCTGCGTCGCCTGCGCCCAAGCGCAAGGCCTACAAACTGGTGGCGATCGGTACGTCCACCGGCGGCCCGGTGGCCTTGCAGCGCGTCCTGACCCAATTGCCCGCCAACTTCCCCGCGCCCATCGTGCTGATCCAGCACATGCCCGCCGCATTTACCAAGGCCTTTGCCGAGCGCCTGGACAAGCTGTGCCGCATCAGCGTCAAGGAAGCCGAAGACGGCGATATCCTGCGCCCGGGCCTGGCCTTGCTGGCCCCCGGTGGCAAGCAAATGATGGTCGACGGTCGCGGCGCGGTGAAAATCCTGCCGGGTGATGAGCGTCTGAACTACAAGCCGTGTGTGGATATCACCTTCGGTTCGGCCGCCAAGTCCTACGGTGACAAAGTTCTGGCGGTGGTCCTCACCGGCATGGGCGCGGACGGTCGCGAAGGCGCGCGCCTGCTCAAGCAGGGCGGTAGCTCGATCTGGGCCCAGGACGAAGCCAGTTGCGTGATCTATGGCATGCCCATGGCCATCGTCAAGGCCGACCTGGCCGACGCGGTCTACAGCCTGGATGACATCGGCAAGCACCTGGTGGAGGCCTGTCACTGATGGATGTGTTGAGCCTGGTTGGGATACTCCTGGCGTTTGTCGCCATTATTGGCGGCAATTACCTGGAAGGCGGCCACCTTGGCGCCCTGGCCAACGGCCCGGCAGCACTGATCGTGATCGGCGGCACCGTCGGCGCGGCGCTGTTGCAGTCACCCCTGAGCTCATTCAAGCGGGCCATGCAGATCCTGGTGTGGATCATTTTCCCGCCGCGCGTGGATCTGGCCGGCGGTATCGACCGCGTGGTCAACTGGAGCCTCACCGCTCGCAAGGAAGGCCTGCTCGGCCTTGAAGGCGTGGCCGATGCCGAGCCCGACAGCTACGCGCGCAAAGGCCTGCAACTGCTGGTTGACGGCGCCGAGCCGGAAGCGATCCGCAGCATCCTCGAAGTGGACTTCTACACCCAGGAAAGCCGCGATATCAACGCGGCCAAAGTTTTCGAAAGCATGGGCGGCTATGCGCCGACCATCGGCATCATCGGTGCGGTCATGGGCCTGATCCACGTGATGGGCAACCTGGCCGATCCCTCGCAACTGGGCAGCGGCATTGCCGTGGCATTTGTCGCCACCATCTACGGCGTGGCCAGTGCCAACCTGTTGCTGCTGCCGATTGCCAGCAAGCTCAAATCCATTGCCATGCGCCAGTCCCGCTACCGGGAAATGCTCCTGGAGGGCATCCTGTCGATTGCCGAGGGCGAGAACCCGCGCTCCATCGAATTGAAGCTCCAGGGCTTCATGGATTGATGACCATGACCATGACCATGAGCATCGGCGCCGAGCAGGCTGGTTGTGGTGGTGGCTGTGGCTGTGGCTGTGGCTGTAGCTGTGGCTGTGGCGAGCGGGCTTGCCCCGCGCTGGGCTGCGTAGCAGCCCCAAAACCTGGATCGGCAAACTGTCTGACACTGCGCGGTGGTTATTTTAGGGCCGCTTCGCAGCCCAGCGCGGGGCAAGCCCGCTCGCCACAGCAAGCCCGCATGCCACGACAGGCCCAGTTGCCACAGCAAGCCTGCGAGGGGGATTGCCTGTGAGCCGTCGTCGCCGCGAGCCTGAAGAGCACGTCAACCATGAGCGCTGGCTGGTGTCCTACGCCGACTTCATCACCTTGCTGTTCGCCTTCTTTGTGGTGATGTACTCCATTTCCTCGATCAACGAAGGCAAGTACAAAGTCATCTCCGAAGCCCTGGTGGGCGTCTTTACCGATTCCGACCGGGCCCTCAAGCCGATTCCCATTGGCGACGAGCGGCCCAAGACCATGACCCCGGCCAAGCCCCTGGTCAAGGACAGCGACGAGACCGACGCCGGTATCAGTGGCGGCAGCGATCCGCTCAAAAGCATCGCCGACGATATCAGTGCGGCATTTGGCGACCTGATCAGCTCCAACCAGATGACCATTCGCGGCAACGAGCTGTGGGTGGAGATCGAGCTCAATTCCAGCCTGCTGTTCGCCAGCGCCGATGCGCTGCCCAGTGATATTGCGTTCAGCATCATCGATAAGGTGGCGGCCATCCTCAAGCCCTTCGACAACCCGATCCACGTCGAAGGTTTTACCGATGACCAGCCGATCCACACTGCGCAATTTCCCACTAACTGGGAGCTGTCGTCGGCGCGTTCGGCGAGCATCGTGCGCATGCTGGCGATGCAGGGCGTGAACCCTGGGCGCCTGGCGTCGGTGGGGTATGGTGAATTCCAGCCCGTGGCCAATAATGCGACGGCCGAAGGCCGCGCGCGCAACCGTCGGGTGGTGTTGGTGGTGTCGCGCAACCTGGATGTGCGCCGCAGCCTGACCGCCACCGGCGCGGCCAATGCACAACCTGATGCTGCAATGAAGCGGGCTGGCACACAAACTGCACCGACGCCCGTAAAGCCGCCGGTTCGGGAGAGTGCCGTCAATTCTCCGTCACCGGCTCTATAACCTCGTGCTATTTCTCGGTCGAGCCAGTGCCTGCCGGGAGGAACAATCCGAATGAGAGTCTGGGCAGTTGCCAATCAAAAAGGTGGAGTCGGCAAGACCACCACCTCCATCGCCTTAGCCGGTCTGCTGGCCGAGGCGGGCAAGCGTGTGGTCATTGTCGACCTGGATCCCCACGGCTCGATGACCAGCTATTTCGGCTACGACCCCGATGCCCTGGAGCACAGTTGCTTCGACCTGTTCCTGCACAAGGGCAGTGTGCCCACCGGCTTGCCCGGGCAACTGCTGTTGCCCACCAGCAACGAGAAGATTTCCCTGCTGCCCTCCAGCACCGCCCTGGCCACCCTTGAGCGCCAGTCGCCGGGGCAGAGCGGCCTGGGCCTGGTGATCGCCAAGAGTCTGGCGCAACTGTGGCAGGACTTCGACTACGCAATCATCGACAGCCCGCCATTGCTCGGCGTGCTGATGGTCAATGCCCTGGCGGCCAGCCAGCAACTGGTGATCCCGGTGCAGACCGAACACCTGGCGGTCAAGGGCCTGGAGCGCATGGTCAGCACCCTGACCATGATCAACCGCTCACGCAAGCAGGCGTTGCCGTTCAGCATCGTGCCGACCCTGTTCGACCGTCGTACCCAGGCTTCCCTGGGCACCTTGCGCGTACTGCGCGACGCTTACCCGGACACCATCTGGCAAGGCTATATCCCGGTGGATACGCGCCTGCGTGACGCCAGCCGCGCGGGCCTGGCGCCGTCGCAATTCGATGGCAAGAGCCGTGGCGTACTGGCGTACCGCGCCTTGCTCAAGCACCTGCTGGCCCAGCAACTTGTGGCGCAGGTGGCGTGAAATGAACCTCAATTCAAGTCCACGGGGCATCGCGCCGATAACCTTTGAATACACGGTTAACGGGGCTTGCGCGTGGGCATACAGATGAGTCGTCCTGTCGATATCAAGACCCGGCCGCAACTGGCGCTGCAGTCCTACCTGGACGCGCTGCTGCAAGAGGCGACCGAGGAAGTACTGCCCGAGCCGATCCTGGTGCTGGATGAAGCGCTGGCGGTGCCTGTGGTCGAGGCTGAGGCCGGCCTGGATGAGTTTCAACTGGCGGTCCTGGAAGAGCAGGCCCGTGATGCGGTGGTGGTGCCGGTTGCCGTTGTGGTCGCGCCTGAGCCTGTACCGCTGGTGCTGGTACCGCCGGTGGCCGAGGTGCATCGGCCGCCGAGCATTACCCCGCCACCGGTGGAAACCGATGGTCGACCGGCTTGGGCTGCCGAGTCGTTCGAGTGCCTGCTGTTCGATGTCGCCGGGCTGACACTGGCGGTGCCACTGGTGTGCCTGGGGTCGATCTATTCCCTGGAAGGCCAGGAACTGACGCCGTTGTTCGGCCAGCCGGAGTGGTTTCTCGGGATCCTGCCGAGCCAGGCCGGCAACCTGAAGGTGCTGGACACTGCGCGCTGGGTGATGCCCGACCGCTATCGCGATGATTTCCGCCAGGGCCTGCAATACGTGATTTCGGTGCAGGGCTACGAATGGGGGCTGGCGGTGCATCAGGTCAGCCGTTCGCTGCGCCTGGACCCCAACGAAATCAAATGGCGCAGCCACCGTGGCCAGCGGCCATGGCTGGCGGGCACGGTGATTGAACATATGTGCGCGCTGCTGGATGTCGCCGAATTGGCGGAGCTGATTGCCAGCGGCGCGGTAAAGGATCTGCCAGGTAACAAACGTACTTGATAAGAGGCGCAGCGCCACGGTGCTGCCAAAGAAGAACACACGCCGTTATCAACGGTATTTGAAGGGGTCAGGGGTATGAACAAGTCGTCAGCGTCCGCACAGGGTTTGGATGATCCGATTCTGCAATGGGTGACCTTCAAGCTGGACAACGAGTCCTACGGCATCAACGTGATGCGCGTGCAGGAAGTGCTGCGCTACACCGAAATCGCGCCAGTGCCGGGTGCGCCGAGCTACGTGCTGGGCATCATCAACCTGCGCGGCAACGTCGTGACCGTGATCGACACCCGCCAGCGCTTTGGCCTGATGCCGACTGAAGTCAACGACAACACCCGTATCGTCATCATCGAAGCCGACAAGCAGGTGGTCGGGATCATGGTCGACAGCGTGGCCGAAGTGGTTTACCTGCGTCAGTCGGAAGTCGAGACTGCGCCGAATGTCGGCAACGAAGAGTCGGCCAAGTTTATCCAGGGCGTATGCAACAAGAACGGCGAGCTGCTGATTCTGGTTGAGCTGGACAAGATGATGAGCGAAGAAGAGTGGTCGGACCTGGAGAACATCTGATTGATGCTTGAGGTAGCGGTAATCGTCCTGGCCCTGCTGTGGGTCGGGACCCTGGTGGTGTTGCTGCGCCATATGCGCCAACAACGCGAATTGGTGCTGCAGCAGGCCGAGCGCGACGCCGTGCGCGACCAACGCCTGCGCGAGATCGCCAAGCGCGTGGACAACTACCAGCAAAGCGCCGTGCGGGTGGGGGAGGACGTGCATGAACTGCGTTCAATCCTCGCCCCGTTGCCCGACAAACTGTCGGCACTGGAACAGCGCGACCCGGCCAACCTGTCCTTCGCCCAAGCGGCGAAGCTGGTGGGCATGGGCGCCACGGTGGACGAACTGACCCAATCCTGCGGCCTGACCCAGGCCGAGGCGCAGTTGATGAGCAAATTGCACAAAAGCTGAACTGGCCGCAGTTCCCATGTGGAAGCGGGCCGTTGTGGCGAGCGGGCTGTTGTGGCGAGCGGGCTTGCCCCGCGTTGGGCTGCGCAGCAGCCCCAGTAAGCCGAATGCACTGTGTCAGATACACCATGGAGGCTGGTTTTGGGGCTGCTGCGCAGCCCAACGCGGGGTAAGCCCGCTCGCCACAACAGCCAGGTCCACATTTTTTGATCTGTGCATCCTCGAAACGTCAGTAATCATCCCCGCGCGCCGTCACATCCCGCTCCTCTGGCTCGGCATTCGGGTCATAGCCCACCGGGAATTTGCCCTTCAACGTCCAGGCAAACGCAATGATCTCGGCGATGGTCCGGTACAGCTCTTCGGGAATGCTGTCCCCCAGTTCCATGCGCGCCAGCAATTTCACCAGCTCGGCATTTTCATAAATCGGTACTTCGTGCTCCCGCGCCAACTTCAGAATGGCTTCGGCCAGGGCGTCGTCGCCTTTGGCGGTCAGGGCGGGAGCCGCTTTGCCGTCGTATTTGAGGGCGATGGCCTGGCGCGGTGGGTTGGGGTTTTTCATGCGGTTTCATCCACCCAGCGTTGTTCCAGCCCGGTCTTTGGCCCGCGGGGCGGGGTGCCGAGGTGGCAGTCGAGGTCGCCGACGTTGAGGCCCGACGACACCAGGCGTTCGCGCAGGCTACCCAGGTGGCTTTCGATCAGGCTGGCGGTGAACGGGCGGGTGGCCCACAACTGGCTGGAGAGTTTGCCTTCGCTCAGTTGCGCCTGGACCTGCAACGGGCCCAGGGGCTCCATGTCGAACGCCAACTCCACGCGCCAGAGCATTTTTTTGGCGTCGCGTTCGATCTTGCGTTCAGTCTCGTCCTTGTCCGGCGCCGGTTCTTCGCGCTGGAATTTGACCTGCAGTGGCACGATGTCCTGCAGGGTACGCATGGGGATTTCCATCTGCCAGGTGGTTTGCAGGCGGCCGTCGGCGGTGGTGCCGGTCTGTTCCAGGCTCGACAATTGGTGGCTCTGCAAACGGGAGATGGCGCCGGCGGCCAGGCGCAGCAGGTTTTCCAGGCTGTTTTCACCCTCCAGGCGCTGCAACAGCCGCTCCGGCAGAGGGAAGCCGCCCGGTGCGGTGCGGGCGCCCATCTGGCCAAGGGTGCCCAAGGGGCTACGCACAAAACTGGGCAGCATCTGCGCCAGGGTGTTGGCGGCCAGGATGGCATTGAGATTGGTGCTGGCGGGGAGGGCGGGCATCAGCTCGGCCACCAGGCGCAGCAGGCTGCCCTTCATGTCCAGAGGCGGGACCAACGGGTTTTGCCCGGCCAGCAGCTTGGCCTCCAGCAGCGCGCCGCTGTTGTGCAGCAATTGCGCCAGCACCTTGGGGTTACTGACTTGGGCCAGGTCGGGCATGCCGGCCAGCACCCGCTCTACCGCTGCGCGCAGATCCGCCGGCAGGTCGGCAGTGCGCGGCAGGTTTTGCAGGGCGCTGAGCAAGCCTTCCAGTGAGCCCTGGCGGCTTTGCTGAGTCGCCAATTGCTGACTGACTGCCAGTTGATCGCGCAGCCCGCTCAAGGGCACGAAATCCAGAGTCTGTGAGCCCTGTACCACGGCACTGAGCAAGCTGCCGACGCGCAGCGGCTGCGGGCTTTCCAGGGTCAGGGTGGTGCCGCTCAAGGCGCTGTTGAGTACCGACACCAGCGAGCGGTATAGCGCCGGTTGCCCGGCGCCCTGGGGCAGCATCTGCGAGGTCAGGACCTTGGCTTGCAGCAAGGTGCCCAACGGCAATTGATTGGTGTCGATACGGGTCAGGGCCGCGACATTGGCGCTGAGGGCCTGTTGCAGGCTGATGGCCAGGTCGCCGGACGCCGTCTGGCTCACCGCGACGTTGCTGCCCAGGGGCAGCGGCTGGCTGCTGGCGGCCTGTACCAGGGTTTGGCGGCCACCTTCGAGGGTCAGCTTGAGCAATAGCTGAAAGGCTTCACCGCCTTGCTTGAGCGCCAGCACCTCGGCGTTCACGGTTTTTCCGGCGTCGATCAAGCCTGTCTGGGGCTCCAGCAGTTTCAGCAGTTCGCCCACTGCCGGCGCAGGCCTGGGCCCGGTGGCCGGGGCTGGGGGGAGGGTCGGAAGGTTGATGTCACCGGTCATCGTGGCCGCCGTCTCAAGGAAATTGCCCTCTTTAGAGTAGGGCATCGCATGTATAATGCCGCCCGTCTTCAAAGAGCGGGTCAAAAACATCACAACTGATTGATCCAGCTCTCTAAAACAGGCCGCCAATGCAGTTATTGTGCATCTCTTTAACGGCCGTTCCACCGCCGACTTGAACCGTAAAGGCCCGCGATCTTGTGACCAGTCCACTACTTGAAGCCGTTGCGCTTGCCTGTGAGCGAGACCTGCGGATGCTGTTCGAACACCTCGAACTGCGTCTGGCGGGCGGCGATATGGTGCAGATCAGTGGGCCCAACGGCAGCGGCAAGACCAGCCTGCTGCGCCTGCTGGCCGGTTTGATGCAGCCCACGGCAGGGCAGGTGCGCCTTAACGGCAAACCGCTGCACGAACAGCGTACGGAGCTGGCGCGCAACCTGCTGTGGATCGGCCACGCCGCCGGAATCAAGGATGTGCTGACGGCTGAAGAAAACCTCAGTTGGCTCAGCGCACTGCATCACCCGGCTACGCGCGAGTCCATCTGGCAGGCCCTGGCCGCCGTGGGCCTGAAGGGTTTCGAAGATGTTCCCTGCCATACCCTGTCGGCCGGCCAGCAACGCCGCGTGGCCCTGGCCCGGCTGTACCTGGATGGTCCGCCGCTGTGGATCCTCGACGAACCGTTCACTGCCCTCGACAAACAGGGCGTGGCCCAGCTTGAAGAACACCTGGCCCGGCATTGCGAGCAGGGTGGCATGGTGGTCCTCACCACCCATCACACCTTGACCCGCATGCCAGCCGGCTACCGTGACCTGGACCTGGGGCGGTGGTCGGTATGAGTGTCTTTGCCCTGCTGGTCGCCCGCGAAGCTCGCTTGCTGTGTCGTCGCCCGGCCGAGTTGGCCAACCCGCTGGTGTTCTTTGCGATTGTCATCGCCTTGTTCCCTTTGGCGGTCGGCCCCGAGACTAAACTGTTGCAAACCTTGTCTCCGGGACTGGTGTGGGTAGCGGCACTTTTGTCCGTCCTGCTCTCGCTGGACGGGCTGTTTCGCAGTGATTTCGAAGATGGATCCCTCGAACAGTGGGTCCTTTCGTCGCACCCCCTGCCTCTTCTGGTACTGGCCAAGGTGCTGGCACACTGGGCCTTCTCCGGCCTGGCGCTGGTCCTGCTCGCGCCGCTGCTGGCGATGATGTTGGGGCTGCCTTCCGAATGCCTGCCGGTGTTGCTGGCCTCGTTGTTGCTAGGCACCCCGGTGCTGAGCCTGCTGGGGGCCGTCGGTGCGGCACTGACCGTCGGCTTGAAGCGCGGTGGGCTGTTGCTGGCCTTGCTGATTTTGCCTTTGTATATCCCGGTGTTGATCCTGGGCAGCGGTGCCTTGCAGGCCGCGCTCATGGGGATGCCGGCGACCGGTTACCTCTTGTGGCTTGGCAGCCTGACCGCCCTGGCGGTAACCCTGACACCCTTTGCTATAGCGGCCGGCCTGAAGATCAGCGTCGGCGAATAATGAGGTCTGACCCAGTGTTTTCACTGAGTCAGTAAAGACCCTAAGCTTCTTGCAACGACAAGAAGCAACCGTGATGGAAACAGCAATGAACTGGACCTGGTTTCACAAGCTCGGCTCGCCCAAGTGGTTCTATGGCATCAGCGGCAAAATGCTGCCCTGGCTCGCCGTCGCCGCCTTCCTGCTGATCGGTATCGGCCTGGTCTGGGGCCTGGCCTTCGCGCCGCCGGACTACCAGCAGGGCAATAGCTTTCGCATCATCTATATCCACGTTCCCGCCGCGCTGCTGGCCCAGTCCTGCTACGTGATGCTGGCGGTGTGCGGCATCGTCGGCCTGGTATGGAAGATGAAGCTGGCCGACGTCGCCCTGCAATGCGCAGCGCCCATCGGTGCGTGGATGACCGCGGTTGCATTGCTGACCGGGGCGATCTGGGGCAAGCCGACCTGGGGTTCGTGGTGGGTCTGGGATGCGCGACTAACGTCCATGTTGATCCTGCTGTTTCTGTACTTCGGTCTGATTGCCCTGGGCAACGCGATCAGCAATCGTGAGAGTGCCGCAAAGGCCTGCGCGGTGCTGGCGATTGTCGGCGTGATCAATATCCCGATCATCAAGTACTCCGTGGAGTGGTGGAACACCCTGCACCAGGGCGCCACCTTCACCCTCACCGAAAAACCGGCTATGCCCGTGGAAATGTGGGCGCCGCTGCTGCTGATGGTCCTGGGCTTCTACTGCTTTTTCGGCGCGGTGCTGCTGATGCGCATGCGCCTCGAAGTGCTCAAGCGTGAAGCCCGCGCCAGCTGGGTCAAGGTCGAAGTGCAAAACAGCCTGGGAGCCCGTGGATGAGTTTCGCCTCTTTCAGTGATTTTCTCGCCATGGGCCACCACGGCCTGTACGTCTGGACCGCTTATGGCATCAGCCTGGCAGTCCTGGCCCTCAACGTCGTTGCGCCGATCCTGGCCCGCAAGCGTTACCTGCAACAAGAGGCGCGTCGTCTGCGCCGGGAGACCGATAAGTGAATCCGCTGCGTAGAAAGCGTCTGTTGATCATCCTTGCCATCCTGGTGGGCGTCGGCGTTGCCGTGGGCCTGGCCTTGAGCGCCTTGCAGCAGAACATCAACCTGTTCTATACCCCGACCCAGATCGCCAATGGCGAAGCGCCGCAAGACACGCGCATCCGTGCCGGAGGCATGGTCGAGGCCGGCTCCCTGAAGCGTTCCGGCGACTCCCTGGACGTGACCTTCGTGGTCACCGACTTCAACAAGTCCGTGACCATCACCTACCGTGGCATCCTCCCGGACCTGTTCCGCGAAGGGCAGGGCATCGTGGCCCTCGGCAAGATCAACGCCCAGGGCGTGGTGGTGGCCGATGAAGTGCTGGCCAAGCACGATGAAAAATACATGCCGCCGGAAGTGACCAAGGCCCTGAAAGAAAGCGGCCAATCCGCGCCAACCCCAGCCAAGGAGGGTTAAGCAATGACCTCTACATTGTTTATTCCCGAGTTGGGCCAGTTGGCGATGATCCTCGCCCTGTGCTTTGCCATCGTCCAGGCCATCGTGCCGCTGCTGGGCGCCTGGCGCGGTGATCGGCTGTGGATGAGCCTGGCGCAACCCGCCGCCTGGGGCCAGTTCGCGTTCCTGGCGTTCGCCTTTGGTTGCCTGACCTACGCCTTTATGACCGACGACTTTTCCGTCGCCTATGTCGCCAGCAACTCCAACAGCGCTTTGCCCTGGTACTACAAGTTCAGCGCCGTCTGGGGTGCCCACGAAGGCTCCCTGCTGCTGTGGGCCTTCATCCTTGGCGGCTGGACCTTTGCGGTGTCGGTGTTCTCCCGGCAGTTGCCGCAAGTGATGCTGGCGCGCGTGCTGGCGGTGATGGGCATGATCAGCATCGGCTTCCTGCTGTTCTTGATCATGACCTCCAACCCGTTCGAGCGGATTCTGCCGCAGATTCCCGTGGACGGTCGCGACCTCAACCCGCTGCTGCAGGATATCGGCCTGATCGTCCACCCGCCGATGCTGTACATGGGCTATGTGGGCTTCTCCGTGGCTTTCGCCTTTGCCATCGCCGCCTTGCTCGGCGGGCGTCTCGACGCCGCCTGGGCGCGCTGGTCGCGGCCGTGGACCATCGTCGCCTGGGCCTTCCTGGGTATCGGCATCACCCTGGGCTCGTGGTGGGCTTACTACGAACTCGGCTGGGGCGGCTGGTGGTTCTGGGACCCGGTGGAAAACGCCTCCTTCATGCCCTGGCTGGTGGGCACGGCGCTGATTCACTCCCTGGCAGTCACGGAAAAACGCGGCGTGTTCAAGAGCTGGACGGTGTTGTTGGCCATTGCCGCCTTCTCCCTGAGCCTGCTGGGCACCTTCCTCGTGCGTTCCGGCGTGCTGACGTCGGTGCATGCGTTCGCTGCCGACCCTGAGCGCGGCGTGTTCATCCTGATCTTCCTGCTGTGCGTGGTGGGCGGCTCGCTGACCCTGTTCGCCCTGCGTGCGCCGGTGGTCAAGAGCCACGTGGGCTTCAACCTGTGGTCGCGGGAAACCCTGCTGCTGGGGAACAACCTGGTCCTGGTGGTCGCCGCTTCGATGATCCTGCTGGGCACCCTGTACCCGCTGGTGCTCGATGCCCTGACCGGCGCCAAGCTGTCGGTCGGCCCGCCGTACTTCAACGCCTTGTTCATCCCGTTGATGGGCCTGCTGATGGTGGTGATGGCGATTGGCGTGCTGGTGCGCTGGAAAGACACCCCGGTCAAATGGCTGCTGGGCATGCTCACTCCGGTGCTGCTGGGCAGTGCCGCCTTGTCGGTGATTGCCGGGATTGCCTACGGCGACTTCAACTGGGCCGTGCTCGCGACCTTCATGCTGGCGTCTTGGGTGTTGCTGGCCGGCGTGCGCGATATCTTCGACAAGACCCGCCACAAGGGCCTGATCAAAGGCCTGCCGACCCTGACCCGCAGTTACTGGGGTATGCAGATCGCCCACATCGGCATCGCCGTATGTGCCCTGGGCGTGGTGTTGTCCAGCCAGAACAGCGCCGAGCGCGACTTGCGCCTGGCCCCTGGCGAGTCCATGGACCTGGCGGGCTACCAGTTCGTGTTTGAAGGTGCCAAGCACTTCGAAGGGCCGAACTTCACTTCCGACAAAGGCACCGTGCGCGTGGTGCGCAACGGCAAGCAAATCGCCGTGCTGCACCCGGAGAAACGCCTGTACACCGTGCAAAGCTCGATGATGACCGAAGCCGGGATCGACGCCGGGTTCACCCGTGATCTCTACGTGGCACTGGGCGAGCCGTTGGGCGATGGCGCCTGGGCCGTGCGCGTGCACGTCAAACCGTTTGTGCGCTGGATCTGGTTCGGTGGCCTGCTGACCGGCTTCGGCGGGTTGCTGGCCGCGATGGACCGGCGTTACCGGGTCAAGGTCAAGAGCCGGGTGCGTGAAGCCCTTGGCATGCAAGGAGCCGCTGTATGAAGCGTTGGTTGATGGTATTGCCGCTGGCGCTGTTTCTGCTGGTCGCGGTGTTTTTGTATCGCGGCCTGTACCTGGACCCGGCCGAACTGCCGTCGGCGATGATCGGCAAGCCGTTCCCGGCGTTTTCGCTGCCGACGGTGCAGGGCGACAAAACCCTGACCCAGGCCGATCTGATTGGCAAACCGGCGCTGGTCAACGTGTGGGCCACCTGGTGCATCTCGTGCCGCGTGGAGCACCCGGTGCTGAACAAACTGGCCGAGAAGGGTGTAGTGATCTACGGCATCAACTACAAGGACGACAATGCGGCGGCCTTGAAGTGGCTGGCGGAATTCCACAACCCGTACCAGTTGGACGTGCGCGATGAAGACGGCAACCTGGGCCTGAACCTCGGCGTCTACGGTGCCCCGGAAACCTTCTTTATCGACGCCAAGGGCGTGATCCGCGACAAGTTCGTGGGGGTGATCGACGAAGTGGTCTGGCGCGAACAACTGGCGGCCAAGTACCAGGCCCTGGTGGATGAGGCCAAGCCATGAAGCGTTGGCTGACCGCTGCTGTATTGGCGTTGGGGCTGGTGGGCGTGGCCCATGCCGCCATCGACACCTATGAATTCGCCCGGGATGGCGACCGCGAGCGTTTCCGCGAGCTGACCAAGGAACTGCGCTGCCCCAAGTGCCAGAACCAGGACATCGCCGACTCCAACGCGCCGATTGCCGCCGACCTGCGCAAAGAGATTTTCCGCATGTTGGGCGAGGGCAAGGACAACCAGCAGATCATCGACTTCATGGTTGATCGCTACGGTGAGTTCGTCCGCTACAAGCCGGCGTTGACCGGCAAGACCGCCTTGCTCTGGTTTGGCCCCGCTGCCCTGTTGTTGGGCGGCCTGGTGGTCATGGCCGTGATCGTCCGCCGTCGCCGTGCGGCTCCCACCGATGGCAGCGACGCGCTATCTGCCCAAGAGCGCCAACGCCTCGACCAACTGCTGGACAAAAAAACTGATGATTGATTTCTGGCTCGCAGCTGGCCTGCTGCTCCTGGTTGCCTTGAGTTTCCTGTTGATCCCGGTGTTGCGCGTACGTCGCGCCCAGCGTGAAGAAGACCGCACCGCGCTGAACGTCGCGCTGTATCAGGAACGTGTTGCCGAACTGCAAACCCAACAAAGCGAAGGCGTGCTCAACGCGGCGCAACTCGACACCGGTCGTGCTGAAGCCGCCCGTGAATTGCTGGCCGATACCGAAGGTGTGGAAAAGCCCCGGGAATCGCGCCTGGGCAAACCGCTGCCACTGCTGGCCGCGGTGCTGGTGCCGGTATTGGGCCTGGCGCTGTACCTGCATTACGGCGCCATCGACAAAGTTGAACTGACCCGCGAATTCGCCGAGCCGCCGGTGTCCCTCGCCGACATGACCCAGCGCCTGGAACGGGCAGCGGCGGCGCAACCGGATTCGGCCGAAGGCCTGTACTTCCTGGGGCGCGCCTACATGGCCCAGGACCGCTCGGCGGATGCGGCCAAGGTCTTCGAGCGCGCCGTGGCCCTGGCCGGTCGCCAGCCGGAACTGCTCGGGCAGTGGGCCCAGGCGCAGTACTTTGCCAACAACAAGCAATGGTCGCCGCAGCTTCAGGCCTTGACCGACGAAGCGCTGAAGCTCGATCCGAAGGAAGTCACCAGCCTCGGCCTGCTGGGCATCGCCGCCTTTGAGGGCCAGCGGTACCAGGACGCCATCGACTACTGGAATCGCCTGCTGGCCCACTTGCCGGAGCACGACAACTCCCGCGCAGCGCTGCAAGGCGGCATCGACCGTGCAGCCGAGAAGTTGAAAGAAGGTGGCGGTGTTGTCGCCCCGACCGTCAAGAGCGCCGTGATGAAAGTGCGTGTGGACCTCGCGGCTGACGTCAAAGCCCGTGCGCTGCCGACTGACAGCGTCTTCATCTTCGCCCGTGCTGTTTCCGGCCCGCCGGCGCCACTGGCGGCCAAGCGCGTGACCGTGGCCGACCTGCCGGTGACCGTCGAACTGGGCGATGCCGACGCGATGATGCCGCAGTTGAAACTGTCCAACTTCGCCGAAGTCCAACTGGTTGCGCGCATCTCACGGGCCGGTCAACCGACTGCCGGCGAGTGGATCGGCCGCAGTCAACCCCTGGCCAGCAGCACCACGGCGACCCAGCAGTTGACCATCGACAGTCCGGATCAATAATTTCGAGGAAACGCCCATGACCGCCATCGCTCGTATCACCCTGCTCAGCCTGGTATTGGGCTTGAGTGCTTGCGCGGTTCATCGGCCACCACCAGCCCCTACGGGCCCGACCATTCCTCCGTCGGGCCCGTCGACCCAGCCGAGCAGCAAACCCAGCGGCCCGGTCATCGCCCCGCCCAAACCCTTGCCGAGCAAATCCCCGACCTTCGCCCCGCCTCCCGGCGCTGCCAGCCATTGGGACGGCAAGATGCAGGTCTACGTGCTGGACGAGCAACCGGACACCTTCTACCGCCAGCGCACCTACTACCGCTGGAGTAACGGCTGGAGCCGCTCCATCAGCCCGAACGGGCCATGGGAAGAGACCAATGTGCAGGGTGTACCGCCGGGGTTGAGCAAGCAGTACGCGAAATGACAAAAGGCGACCTTCGGGTCGCCTTTTTCTTGCCCGCCTGGCACACCGGCGGCCCATCAACGCCGATCAAACATCGCTGCCATCGCCCCTCTCCTGTAGGCGCTGGCTTGCCAGCGAAAACCCCCCAGGCGCGGCGGTCATCCTGATGACCCGCGTCATCGTTGAGGGCCTTCGCTGGCAAGCCAGCTCCTACAGTGCATTGCACACGCTAAAATCTTCATAGCCGCTGGTGCGTGGTGGGGCCCACTGGGTTAATGTGGCCAGCGCCGGGCGGGCTGCCGGTAGTCCAACAAGTCTGGCGACAAGCCAAGAGGGTGTTTTGATGGCGGGCAGGTTGATCTATCTCATCGGGCCATCGGGTTCGGGCAAGGACAGCCTGTTGGATGCCGCGCGTGCGCCATTGGCCGAGCGCGGCTGCCGCATTGTGCGGCGGGTCATCACCCGTTCGGCGGAAGCGGTGGGCGAGGCCGCCGAGGGCGTAAGCCCCGCGCAATTCGCGACATTGCAAGCCGAGGGCGGCTTTGCCCTCAGTTGGCAGGCCAATGGTTTGTCTTATGGCATTCCACGGCAGATCGACGACTGGCTGGCGGCCGGCGACGATGTGCTGGTCAATGGCTCCCGTGGGCACCTGGCGCAAACCCGCGCCCGTTATCCGACGCTGTTGGTGGTGCTGCTGACGGTGGACCAGGCGGTGTTGCGCCAACGCTTGCTGGCGCGGGGCCGTGAGTCGGTGGCAGAAATCGACGCACGCCTGGCCCGCAACGCACAGTTCAGCGACAGCCTGAAGGCCGCGCCCGGGGTGTTCCTGCTGGATAACTCCGGGCCGTTGGCGCACACCGTCGCCCGATTGCTCGATTGTCTGGAGCCGGGGCATTCGGCATGCGCCTGACCCTGCTGGGCACCGGCGATGCCCGTCAAGTCCCGGTGTATGGCTGCGAATGCGCCGCCTGTGCCCTGGCGCGCAGCCATGAACACTTGCGCCGCCGCGCGTGCAGCGCGCTGATCGAGTGCGGCGACCAGCGCTGGTTGATCGACAGCGGGCTGACAGACCTGACCGAGCGCTTCCCGCCACGCAGCCTCAACGGCATTCTGCAGACCCACTACCATGCGGATCATGCCCAGGGCCTGTTGCATCTGCGCTGGGGCCAGGGCCTGATCATTGCGGTGCATGGCCCGGCCGATCCAGAAGGCCTGTCGGACCTCTACAAACACCCCGGTATCCTTGATTTCAGCCAGCCCTTTGCCGAGTTCGAAACCCGGCAGTTTGGCGAACTGGCGGTCACCGCGTTGCCCCTCCAGCATTCCAAGCCGACGTTCGGGTACCTGCTGCAAGGGCAGGGGCGGCGCCTGGCCTATCTGACCGATACCACGGGCCTGCCGCCGGCAACCATTGCCTGGTTGCGCCGCGAGCCCCTGGATGTGATGGTCATCGACTGCTCCATGCCACCGCAACCCCAGGCGCCGCGCAATCACAATGACCTGACATTGGCCCTGCACTGCATCGACGCGTGCGGCGCCGAGCTTGGGGTGTTGACCCACGTCGGGCACACGCTGGATGCCTGGCTGTTGCAGAATCGCGCTGAGCTGCCGGGGCATGTGACGGTGGGCTGGGATGGGCGGGTGCTTTAACCCAAGGCCTGCGGCTTTTCAATATCCGGCAAAACAACCGCCAGTCTGCCTCGATAAATCTGTGCTTGAGTAAAGATAACTCTGGGGTTATTTTTATTCGGGCCAGAGCAAGGAGGCTGTGGTGCAAAGCAGGCTATTGATCAAGGAACTGCAAGCGGCGGGCTGGGTGCTGGATCGGGTCACGGGCAGCCATCATATTTTCACGCATCGCTATAACCCGTACACGATACCGGTGCCACATCCCAAGAAGGACCTGCCCTTGGGCACCGTGCGAAGTATCAGGCAGCGTGCCGGGCTGTTTTCGTTCTAGAGCGGTTTTTAAGGAGAATATTCATGCAATACCCAATCTGTATCGAATGGGGCGATGACTTTACCGCCACCGGTATCCAGATCCCCGATATTCCAGGTGCGGTGACCGCCGGGGACAGTTTTGAAGAGGCTTACAACGCGGCAGTGGAAGTGGCGCACATCATGCTGCAAGAGATGGCCAGTGAAGGCCGGGCGATTCCCATGCCGACCTCGGTCGCGGCGCACCACGGCAACGAGGAATACGCCGGGATGGGCTGGGGCATGCTGGAGCTCGATATCTCGCCTTACCTGGGCAAGACCGAGAAGGTCAATGTGACCTTGCCAGGGTATGTGATCCAGCGCATTGACCGGTATGTACGCGAGCACAAGGTGAAGAGCCGCTCATCATTCCTGGCGGATGCGGCGTTGGAGAAGTTGGTGCGTTCTTGATTGTGCTGCGCTGAATGTAGATCGGATGTTTCTTGTGCAACTGACGATTTGCCTTGAAAAATACTGTTCCTTTTTGCGTTTTTTATGGGGGCTCTTGCGGTTGCTTGGGACAGGATCCTGGGCGTGGCGGCGTGGTCTTGAACGTCAGGCGCTGACTGTCGAAGCGCCTCTGGAAACACTCATGAACCGCAACAGGGCCACCAGGGGGAACGCGCTGCCCACCAGGATCACCCCAAACCAGCCGCCGTGTTCATACACACTGCTGGCAATCGCCGAGCCCAGGGCACCGCCGATGAAGATACTGGTCATGTACAGCGCATTCAGACGGCTGCGGCTATGGGCATCGAGGGCGTAGATGGTGCGCTGGCCGAGGACCATGTTCATTTGCACGCAGAAATCCAGGACCACGCCGGTGACCATCAAGCCGATGACACTGTAGGCCGGGTGTACCAACGCAGGCAGAAAACTCAAGGTTGCCAACAACATTGCCAGCAGCGAAGCACGATGGGTATGGCCGGCATCTGCCAGGCGTCCGCTGATCGGCGCGGCAATGGCGCCGAGGGCACCCACCAAGGCAAACAGGGCGATTTCACTTTGGCTCAGGCCGTGGTTACGCGAGAGCTCCAGGGGGGCGGCAGTCCAGAACAGGCTGAAGGCGGCGAACATACAGCCCTGGTAGAACGCCCGTTGGCGCAGCAAAGGTTGCTGACGCAGCAGTGAGCCCAACGACCCCAGCAACTGGCCGTAGCTGGCGCTGTGGTCGGGCTGGCGCTTGGGCACGGTCCGCCACAGCACCAGGCTGATAGCGGCCATCATCGCTGCCGCCGCCATGAACATCGCCCGCCAGCCGAAGTGGTCGGCGACCAAGCTGGAAACCGGACGTGCCAGCAGGATGCCCAGCAACAGGCCGCCCATGATGCTGCCCACCACCCGACCACGGGATTCGGCCGGCGCCAGGTGCGCGGCCAGGGGAATCAGGATCTGTACCGACACCGAGCTGAAGCCGATCAGCAACGACACCAGCAAAAACAGGTTGGGTTGTTCGGTAAACGCCGCGCCCAGCAGGCTGGCAATGGCAACCACGGTGGTGATGATCATCAGCCGGCGGTTTTCCAACAGGTCGCCCAGCGGCACGAGGAAGAACAGACCCAGGGCATAACCGATCTGGGTCAGGGACACAATCAGACTGGCCATGGCGGGTGTCAGGCCGATATCCGGGGCGATCAGTTCAATGATCGGTTGTGCGTAATAGATGTTGGCGACAATGGCGCCGCAGCAGAACGCAAACAGCAGCACCATGCCACGGGTCAGGGGGGCGGTCGCGGGCGGGGTAGCGATCATGGTGTTCTCGTTAAAACGGGGAAGGAGGGCGTGAAGGGTAAAGGGTAGGCGAAGGAAGGGAGTAAGTGTTACTGATGATTTCAGTCATGCCTGGCATTGATGCCTTACGTGCAAGCCAATGTGGGGGCGGGCTTGTGTGGGAGCGGGCTTGCTCGCGAATGCGGTGGGTCAGACAAATAGTTTTTGACTGATACACCCCATTCGCGAGCAAGCCCACACACAAGCCCGCTCTCACATTCAGTTACTGGCCGCTGTAGATCTGGTCGAATACCCCGCCATCATTGAAGTGGGTCTTTTGCACGGTGCGCCAGTCACCAAAGGTCTTCTCCACCGACAAGAAGTCGACTTTCGGGAAGCGATCGGTGTATTTGGCCAGCACTGCCGGGTCCCGTGGACGCAGGTAGTTGTTGGCGGCAATTTCCTGGCCTTCGGCCGACCACAGGTATTTCAGGTAGTCATTGGCCACGTCTCGGGTGCCTTTTTTGTCGACCACTTTATCGACTACCGACACCGGTGGCTCGGCTTCGGCAGAGACGCTTGGGTAGACCACTTCGAATTGATCGCGGCCGAATTCGCGGGCAATCATTTCCGCTTCGTTTTCAAAGGTCACCAGCACGTCGCCGATCTGGTTGGTCATGAAGGTCGTGGTGGCGGCACGGCCACCGGTATCGAGCACCGGTGCTTGCTTGAACAGCTTGCCAACAAAATCCTTGGCCTTGTTTTCATCACCGCCATTCTTCAGCACATAGCCCCAGGCCGACAGGTAGGTATAGCGACCGTTACCCGAGGTCTTGGGGTTGGGCACGATCACCTGCACACCATCCTTGAGCAGATCCGGCCAGTCTTTCAGGGCCTTGGGGTTGCCCTTGCGCACGATAAACACGGTGGCGGACGTGAACGGCGCACTGTTGTTCGGCAGGCGGGTGACCCAGTTGTCTGGCACCAGTTTGCCGTTGTCGGCCAGGGCGTTGATGTCGGTGGCCATGTTCATGGTGATCACGTCAGCCGGCAGGCCGTCGATGACCGAGCGCGCCTGTTTGCTGGAACCGCCGAAGGACATCTGCAAGGTCAACTTGTCGTCTGGGTGCTCGGCTTGCCAGTGCTTCTGGAACGCGGCGTTGTAATCCTTGTAGAAGTCGCGCATCACGTCATAGGAGACGTTGAGCAGGGTGGTCGAGGCAGCCTGGGCACCGATAGACAGTGCAAGGCCTGCGGCCAGGAGAGAAGCGCTAACGAGTTTTTTCACTGCTCATTCCTTGTTGTTCGAGAAGGTAGTGGCTTATAGCCCACGACTATAGCCGGGGCGGCATAGACGCTTAAAGATTAAAAAGAACTTTGCTTATTCCACTTTCTGATAGAGCCCGTTGCCACAGCGCGAACAGAAGGCCGCGTTGGGTTCATGGGTGTTTTTCTTGCACACCGGGCAATCATGTTGCAGTTGCTCGCCGCGCATGGCGTTGGCCAGTTCGGCGGTAAAAATCCCGGTAGGCACG
>Ga0265296_1002065_pt1 | contig 21050 bp, 21 predicted proteins | sample MunlanPumphouse1_FD_189073 | JGI IMG/M metagenome (GOLD analysis project Ga0265296, IMG submission 189073) | Groundwater microbial communities from a municipal landfill in Southern Ontario, Canada - Pumphouse #1 | ecosystem: Environmental > Aquatic > Deep subsurface > Groundwater | place... | reverse complement strand
GACCTCGCCGGCCGCGTATCGCACGAGGCATACGGCGGTCTTCGCCCCGAGCGGCGAGAAGCATCCGTCCGCCAGGATCGCCATGCGCCGCGCTCCGATCGGTATCGGAAGGGGATATGAGCGAGGCGGCGCGCCGCTCTTGAGTCTTTCCATGACCGAGCGTCCCTTCGGGAGCCTCCCTAGCGTTCCTTGAACGGTGCGATCCGGTATTCGTTATAAATATCTCCGATGATATTCTGCAGAATGTTCTCGAGCGTCACGATTCCTCGCATCTCCCCGCGATCGCTCACGACGATCGCCATGTGCATCGGCTCGTCCTTCATCGCGACGAAGAGCCGTTCCGCCAATTCGTTCTCCTTCGCGAAACGCGGCTTGTGCATGACGGAGGTGAGCTTCTCTCCCCCGTCGAGGCCGAGGAGATCGAACAATGAAACGATCCCGACCACGCGGCCGTCCTCGGAAGAGACGATGGGAAACCGGGAATAGGTGTGCCGGTTCGCCTCCGCGACCACCTCGTCGACTGAAGCGGTGACGGGGATCGAAACGACGCGTTCCATCGGAATCATGAGATCCCGCGCCCGAACACTCTCGAATCGAAACACGCGGTCGATGACGAGACGCTCTCCCCGCTCGAGCGCGCTTTCCTTCTTGCCCATACGGTAGAGATAGACGAGCTCCTCGCGTGTCGAGAGGATGCTGAAGCGCTGTCCTCCCGCTCCGACCGCCTTGAGAAGCGCCCGCACGAGGAGGGTCGCCGGCATGACAAGCGGCCAGAGGACATACGCGAGCAGCTGCAGGAAGGGCGCGACCACGATGGAGACCCTGTCCGCGTGATACAGGAACACCGATTTCGGAATGACCTCGCCGAAAACGAGAAGGATGGGCACCATCACGGCCGTCGCGACGACGGCTCCCGAGCTCCCGAACGTCGCGACTGCGAGATCGGTGGCCACGGCCGTGCAGACAATGACGGCGAGATTCGTCGCGACGAGAACGACGGAGAAGAAATACTCCGGCGAATTGATGAGCCGTTCGAGGATCCTGGCCCTCCAGTGACCCGCCTTCGCCCTCGCATGGATCCGCACCTTGCTGCACGAGACGACCGCGGTTTCCGAGCCGGCCGCGAACGCGGCGAGCAACACGGTGGCGATAATGACGAGGATCGCGAAGAAGGGGTCCATCAGCGCTCCTCCTCATCCGCCAGGCGTTCCAGCTTGAGCTTGTTCACGCGAACGGGCTCCGACGATAGAACGAGGAAGCGAACGCCGTTGATCGTGAAAGCTTCTCCTTCGCGCGGTATCTTGCCGATCTTCTCGATGAGGTAGCCGGCAATCGTTTCGACTTCCCATGAATCGAACGAGACCCCGAGGATCTCCGCGACTTCACGCAGGCTCATCGTTCCCTCGACGACGATGCTATTCGAGTCAAGGCGGTGGTAGCCCGCGACGCGGGGCTCGCGCCGGTTGCGAATCTCGCCGAATATCTCCTCGAGGATATCTTCGAGCGTGAGAATCCCCGTGTAGGATCCGTGCTCGTCAACGACGAAGAAGAGATGCTGATGAGACATGATGAGCTCGCCGAAGAGATCGCGGATCCGCTTGCTTTCCGGAACGAAGGCCGGGCGTCGGAGAATGTCCGCGAGACTGATTCGGTCGTCCCGCGAGAACCGGAGGAGGTCCTTCGCGAAAAGAACGCCGACGATCGAATCGGACGTTCCCGCGCAGAGCGGGACGCGGCTGAAACCCCTCGCCTTGACCTGGGCGATCGCCTCGTTGAGCGGGGTACCGACGTCGAGAGCAAACACCTCGTGACGAGGCGTCTGCACCTCCCGCGCCGTTGTTTCGCTGAATAAGAAGAGGTTCGTGAGCACTTCCTTCTCGAACTCGCCGAACAGCCCGTCCCGGTGCCCGAGCTCGACGGCGGTCGCGAGCTCGCGAGCGCCGTACGCCACGCGGCTCTCGCCGAGTATCTTCCTCGATCCCTCGACCGTGTAGTCGGCGATCGCGCCGAGAACGACGCGCACGGGTGTGAAAATGATCATGAGCGCCCTGAGGATCGGCGCCGCGAAGAGGGCAAAGGATCCGGCTCTCTTCATGGCGAGACTTTTGGGGCCAATTTCTCCGAAGATGAGTATCAGAACGGTCATGACCGCGACGGCGATCCCGATCCCGCGATCGCCGTAGAGCGTGATCGCGAGAGCCGTGACGGCGCTCGTCGCGGCGATGTTCACGAGGAGATTGCCGAAGAGAATCGTGACGAGGAGCATCCGGGGATCGCGAAGGATGCGCGCGGCCATCCGCTCGCGCCTTCTCCCTTTTTCCATCTCCGCGGCGGCCGAGCGCGGAATCGAGAAGTACGCGGTTTCCGAAGCGGAAAAGAACGCCGAAAAGATCAGGAGAACGACGAGCGAGAGGATCAACGGAATGTATTCACCGATAGCCATCGTGCCACTCATGACCGGTGCGCGAACGATTCGTTACCATGCAGGGGATCACGGCGCGATGCCGCGCGCCCACGGAATCATTCCGCGATTATAGCCGAAAAACGCTCCGCCGCGGCCTTCGCTTCCTCGCTGTTCGGATGTTCCTTGAGAAGACGCCTCACCACCCCGGCGGCAAGCTCCTTCTGCCCCATGGCATCGTACGAGACGGCCATCCGGAGCAGGGCGCCCGGAACGCGTTTCCCCCGCGGGTAGCGCTGAAGTATCGTCGAGAACTCCTTCAGCGCGTCGGCATACCTGATCTGTTCCATCAGGCACTGCCCCCTGACGAAAAGCACCTCCTCGCCGAGCGGATCGTCGGGATACTCGGCGAGAAACGACTCGGATTCCTCGAGCGCGAGCTGGTACTCGCGTCGGCTGAAATCGAGGTAGATCTGTCTGTACAGCTCCTCGGGAGGAGGGGCCGGGGCAGAGAGAGCCCCGGCCGTATCCGATGCGCCTCCGATGCCGGAGAGAGAATCCCGATCGATGGAGCCGCCCGCCGTTTCGAGCGTGTCCCCTCGCAGAGCTTCAGGCGCGCGAGCGAGCGGCGTCCGCCGGTTCTCCGAAGGCGCCGCGCCCTGCGTGCCGGTCGTATCGGGACGCGCGGGCCTGCGCCGCTCGACCGGCTTGAACGGAGAGCTCTCAAGCGACTCCCGGAGCATCTCCTGGAGGGCGTTGAGCTGGTCCTTGAGCTCTTCGAGATCCATCTTGAGCTGCGCGTTCGTACCCCGCGCGAACTCCTGATCCTCCCTCAGCGTCCGCTCGATCGACGCGATCCTGGCCTTGAGCGCCGCATTCTCGACGAGAAGCGAGTCAACTTTCGCCGCCGTGTTCATGGTCTCGGCCGGCATGCGGAAAAACTTGCGTCCCCAACATCCCCCCTCGATCGCGACGAGGAGAACGAGGAACGCACACGTTCCTGCGCGGCTTTTCCATCCATTCATGACGTTCGCCTACTGGAGCACCAGGTGCGCCCGGCGGTTCTTGGCCCACGCCGATTCGTCGTGCCCCGTATCGAAGGGTTTTTCCTCGCCGTAGCTGATCCAGGAGATGCGGTCCGACTTGATGCCGTATGTCGTGCAGAAATCAACGATCGCCCTGGCGCGCTTCTCGCCGAGAGCCATGTTGTATTCGATCGTGCCGCGTTCGTCGCAGTGCCCCTCGACGAGGAGCTTCTTTGAAGGATTCGCCATGAGAATCTCGGCGTTCTTCATAAGAACCTGCTTGTATTCCTCGTTGATCGTGTACTTGTCGAAATCGAAGAAAACATCCTCGAGGAGGACGGCGATTTCGGCGGGCTTCTCCTGGACGACGGGCGGCTCCTGGGGCGCCACGACGGGCGGCGGCACTATTTCCACGGGTTTCTCCACCGGCGTGACCTGCTTCTTCGCGCATGCGGGAACGAGAACCAGCGCAATCGCGAGCGCAAGAAACAACCATTTGTATCGTGCCATATCAACGACCTCCTTCCGGGGATCAAACCCCGTTTCGACACGCTGCACCAGGCGCCGGAACGCGGCGTTTCCGGCGCTCCCACACCTCGCATCAGAACATCCGCGGCCATGATACATGGAATCCCCCGGGTATGGGAAGACTTTTATTGCGACGATGCGACTCAGCGAACCCCCCCGGGGCTCCGCTCCGGGGAAAGCGGAGACCAGTCGGCGAATTCTCCCTGGACGAGACGCCGTTTCTCCTTCGTATCGATGTCGATGACGACGACGTAGTTCTTCCCGCCTTCACGCACCGTCGCGGCGACGTGCCGGCCGTCGGGAGCCCAGCACGGATCCTCGTAGCTCAGGTTGTCGTCGAAAAGAGTCTCCTCGACGAGCCCGTCGGGAGAGATGAGCTTGAGCCGGTAGAGATTTCCCTCGCGCGAGGCGTAGGCTATGAGATCGCCTTTCGGCGACCACGCGGGGGACTGGTTGTACGAACCGCTCCGCGTGAGGCGCCGCACGGAGCCACCATACCCGTCCATGACGTAGATCTGGGGCGTGCCGCCCCGGTCCGAAACGAACGCGATCTCCGAGCCGCTTGGCGACCACGACGGCGATATATCGATCGCCCGGTTTCTCGTGAGGCGTCTCTGAACCTTGCCCGCCGCGTCGAGCACGTAGATCTCGTGGTTCCCGTTCACGCTCAGGGTCATCGCCATCTCGTCCCGCGCCGCGCAGTAGCTCCCCGCCATGTTGATCCCGCGCCACTGCGTCAGGAGATGCTTCGTGCCCTTCGCGAGGTCGACGAGGTAACAGTCCCAGTTGCTCCGGCGATCGGACGAATAGCAGAACCTGTTCCGGTCGAGCCAGAGGGGAGACATGGCAATCTCGTCCTTCGTCATCCGCCGCTCGCCGAATCCGTCGTAATCGACGACGTAGAGATTCTTGGCCGCCCCCTCGACCCTCCTGAAGAGCATGCGGGTCGTTGCGACGCCCCGCTCCCCGACGAGGAAATAGACGATCTCGTCGCTCACCGTATGGGCGAGATGTCTCACCGCATCCGCGCCGAACCGGTACCGCTTGCTGAAAATGGTCTCCTTGCTCGAAAAATCGAGGAGGAGCGCGTCGAGGACGTAGCCCGCGCCCTCCGAAGAGAGTTTTCCCTCGAAAACCGCGCTCGCCGCTCTCGTATCGCCCTCCGCGCCGGATCCGGCTTCCGGAATGATCGTCTCAAAGAGGCCCGAGTAATCGAGATCGTTCCGGATAACGCCGGTGATGGAGCGCGCGGGTGAAGCCTCCCGCGAAGACGCGCCCTCGATCTCCTTGACCACGATGGGGATTTTCCCGCGTCCCCCGCGTTCCGTTTTCAGATAGATATCGGTCTGCGCGAGCGCGGCGGGCGCCGCCGCGCAGAGCATCGCAAGCGTTGCAACGAGACGAATCATGCTCAATCCTTCTGAACAAAAGTGAAATGGATGCCGAGAAACGCATCGGTGAACGCCCGGGGCAGCGGCGGAAACGGGGCGGCGCTCTTCACGGCTCTCACGGCTGCCCGGTCGAAGTAAGCGTTGCCGGAGCTCGTTTCGATGCGCGCGTCGGAGGCGCTCCCGTCCCGCATGAGCCTGAAATAAACGACGCACGTGAGCCCCACCCCTCCTTCCGACACGGCCGAGAACCAGTTCTCCGAGACACGGCGTTCAATAGCGGCTAGAAAGTAACCGAAGGGAAAGTTCGCCGCGTCGACGGCGATGCCCGTCCCGTCGCCGGCGCCGACCGTAACGCCGAGAGCCTTCTCGCCCGTGTCCATCGCGGGCGTCTCCTTCTTGGCCTCGGTTTCCTTCTTCGCCTCCCCTTCCTTCTTCGCGTCCGGCTTCTTCGGAACGGGGATCTTCGCCTCTTCCTTTTTCGGCTTCTGCTTCGGCTCTTCTACCTTGATGGCGTCCTTTTTTTCCTCTTCCGTCTTCGCGCCGGCAGAAGGCCCGGAACCGACGAACGGCTGGAGAATCTTGATCGAGTATACTCCTTCGGGGAGACGCATCTTGGGGACCGCCTGAAACAGAAACACGAGCGCGATCAGCACGATCGCGTGCACACACGCGGAAATGCCCAGGGAAAGCCTCATTCTTTCCCTCCCCGCCCCTTCAACGTCTCTTCTCTTCCTGCTCCGCGATAAGACCGAGATCCTCGATGCCGAGCATCTTGATCCTCGCGATCACCTTGAGAACCGTTTCATACCGCACGTTCTTATCGACGCGCAGGAACACGCGCGGCGCCGTCGCCTCGATTGCTGCGCGGAACTCCGCGGTGAAATCGTTCCACCCCACGGCCTTCTCGTCGATAAAGAGCTTGCCGTCCTCATCGATCGAGACGGTGACCCCCTGCTGCTCCTCGATCTGCTTCGCCTCGGCTTTCGGGAGCCTGAGCTTCACTCCCGCCTGAAGAAACGGCGCCGTGAGCATGAAAATGATGAGAAGCACCATGGTCACGTCGACGAGGTTCGTGATGTTGATATCGGCAAGGAGCGAATTGCGCGAGCGTCTCATGATGGTATCCCCTTACTTCGAACCGAGGGACGGCGAGACAAGATCACCGCCGAGGACGATTCCGGCCGCTCCCTCATGCAGCTCGACATAGGTCCGCTCCACGATCCGGTTGCGGAAGCGCAGCGCGAAGGATGTGAGTTCGTCCTCCTTGCCCCGGATCGCCCTCTGGACGTAATTGTACCCGACCACCGCGGGAATCGCGGCCCCGAGTCCGAAAATCGTGGTGATGAGCGCCACGGCGATTCCCGGACCGACGACGAAGAGACTCGCCGAGCCTTGCGCACCCATGCTCAGAAACGCAGCCATGATTCCCCATACCGTGCCGAAAAGACCGAGGAGCGGCGAGATCGACGCGGTCGTCGCGAGAAACTGCACATAGGTCTCCCACGTCGACAGGATGGCGATCGATTCGGCCTCGATGAGCTTATCGAGCGCGGAGGTCGTTCTGATCTCCCCCTTTTCGAGCTCGGCCGACAGGGAGGAGACGAGTCTCGCTTCGGGGCTTGCGGCGAATCTTCCCGCGCGCTCGTGGAGCCCCCGAAGGGAACGCTCGACGGCGAAGAGCTCGAGAAAACGGGCGGTTTCCTTCCGTGAACGCCTGAAGAAACGGAACTTCTCTATCATGATCGTCCAGGATATGACCGAAAGCACCGTGAGAATTAGGAGAATCCCGTTCCCCACCGTGCCGCCATGGAATATCACGTCGGACAATTTCCCCGATATCTGCAGGAATGTTATCGGCCCCTCGAACCCCATTTTCGTCCTCCTTGGGTGTCGTCTTCGGGCAACTTACTATAGTACCCATGGACGGTCAAGTATGTTTCAGGATATTCGCGGTTCATTAGCCTCAAGAATTCCATGAAGTTACGAAGGTCGACTCATGCAATCGCCCGCGCGTTTCCCCGAAACAGCCACGCCGCCCTTTACGTAAATATATTGTCCCGCAAGGCGAAAGAAAGAAGTGTTAGGCTTGTAAAAAGCTCCCCAGAGAAGTATAATGATATGGGGTGCTCCAGTTGAAGCAACAAAGACTTGAGCCCCCGTGAATACGAGAATAGATTAACCCTCCCCTGGAGAAGGAGTGAGAGCAATGAAACGCACCACGTTTCTCTTCCTTCTTGCCGCGCTGATGATACCGATTTTCGCCTCGAAGACCGGCGCCGTCGATTTCAAGAAGGACAAATCGATCTCTAAGATGCCGGGGCCCGGTGATTTCTCCGTAAGCGTGAATCTGCTCGGAGAGAAGGAGGGAGTGTACCGAACCGGAAAGGAAATACGTCTTTCTTTCCAGACGACGAAGGACGCTTACGTCGTGGTGTACAACATCGACGCCGATGGCTACGTGCAGCTCCTCTATCCGGAGGACGGGCGCCCCGTTCTATCGAAAGGGCGCACAACCTACTTCCTTCCTCCCCCCGGAAAGAACCTGATCTGGGAAACGGGCACAACGACGGGAGTCGAATACATCCACGCCCTCGCCGTGACCGAGCCGGGCAGGCTCAACGAGGACGAGCTCAATTTTCTCTCCCAGGGGGACCGGCTCCCGGAGGAAAAGCGGCTTCGCATCGATACGGACCCCTACCTCGCCTTCAACGCGATAGACGAGGAGATCGTGCGCGACGCCGAGAGCAACCCGCCCGCGACCGATTACACGCATTTCTTCATCAACAAGCAAGTCGACTACCCACGCTATCTGTGCGCGAAGTGCCATAGCCCGGGAAAACTTCCCGACCCGTACGCGATGGAGTGCCCCGAGATCGTCATCGATGAGATCGTCTATGAGGAGAAGCCGCAGTATCCGTATCCGCCGCTCTTCGACGTTCGGCACACGGGGGAACAGGCCGGAGAGGAAGGCTACTCATCTGACAGCTACGCCGATACGCGACTCGGCGAGAACGAAGACGAGGATAACGCCGACGACACGCGTTATCGCCTTTCGATCTCATACAGCACGTACAATCCGTACGCCCCGTACTTCGGCCCCACCCTGCTCTTCTACGATCCATTCTACTGGGATCCGTTCTGGTGGGGATTCGGCTGGAGCTGGACGTGGGGCTACGGCTACTGGTCCCCGGGCTGGTATCCACCGTATTACAGCTGGGCCTACCATTACCGGTACCCTTGGTGGGGTTGGAATGATAACTATAACTACTGGGGGTACGATCACTGCCGCAGAGACGACTACCGGTTCCGTCCCGCGTTCGCGCAACGCACGCTCGCGAAACGCTCTCTGGATTATGTGAGAACCAATGCCGATCTTCATCAGAGGCGCTCGATTGAAGGAAGCCGCCTCGTCGAAACGAGGAACAGGGATATCGCCCGGAGACTCGACCGCTCGGACCTTCAGCGGCGGTCCGTTGAACGCAATCTCGTAAACGGGACGATTCGCCGGAACGAACGGAGCGCCGTGCGGACCCGTGAGATGGATCGGAAAATCATCTACGGCGGCGAGCGTACGAGCGGAAGAACGGAGCGAACCGTCGATCGGAGAACTCAGACGAAGGAGACCGGACGTACACGAGTGACGCCCGGCCGGCTGACCCCGAAGTCGGAGCGGAGAATCGATACACGGCGAGATCCGGCGAGGAAAGAAGAACCGGCGCGCGCGCGGAGCGGCGATTCCGGGCGGACCGTGGACCGGCGCAGCGAGCCCCAGCGGAAATCGGGCGATTCCGACCGGAAGGAATCGACGAGGGAGAGATCTTCCGGATCCCCGACGCGCGAGAGATCTTCCGATTCCTCGACACGCGAGAGGCCGAAGAGCCCCGACCGGAGGACGTCGAGCGTCTCGAACGCCTCGCCCGCGAGGGTCTCCAGCGCTCCCGCGCGAGCGGCGAACCGCGCCCCGAGCACGCCGCCGTCCGGCACCCGTGCCGGGAATACGACGTCGGCGAAACGGGCGCGTTCTCGCTGATCACGGTTCTCGGGAATCGAGCAGGAAACGATATCGAGCCCCTCCCGCTGTATTCACGATGACGATGCACGCGGAGGGGCTTACCTTTTCTTCGCGGACGAGGCGCCTGAGCCCCGCCCACGCCGCGGCGCCCTCGGGCGAGGGAAATATGCCGACGGAGCGTGCGATTTCTCTCACCGCAGCCATGATCTCCCCGTCCGTCACGGATACAGCCGTTCCCCCGCTTTCGCGGAGCGCCTGAAGGATGAGAGAGTCGGCTCGCGACGAGGGAACGCGAATTCCCGAAGCGATCGTGACGGGATCTTTCCACGGGGTCGCCCCGGGCGCTCCCTCGGCGAAGGCCTTGACGAGCGGCGCGCAGCCCGCCGCCTGCACCGCGGCGAGACGCGGCATGGGCCTCCGCAGGGTTCCAAGCGCTTCGAGCTCGCGGTACGCCTTCCAGAACGCGACGATACCCGTCCCTCCCCCCGTGGGAAATATGATCCAGTCGGGTTCGATCTCCTCCTCGATCTCGAAGGCGATCGTCTTCTTCCCCTCGACGCGGCACGGCTCCCGAAACGTGCTCACGATCCCCGTCCGGTCCCCCGACACCGACTCGTCGAGGGCTCGCGCGGCGTCGGGCAGAATCCCCGGAACCACGGTGACTTCGGCGCCGTAGAGACGACACTCCTCGGCGACACCTTCCGGCGTTTCGGACGGAATGAATACGTGACACGCAAGATCCGCGGCCGCGCCGTAAGCGGCGAGCGCGAGGCCCGCGTTTCCCGCGGAGGGCACGTACGCCTTTTTCACGCCGAGCTCGAGCAGGCGCGATACGGCAACCGCCATCCCGCGCGCTTTGAACGAGCCGGTCGGATTGGACGATTCGTCCTTGACGTAAAGCTCGCAGGCGCCGATCGCCTCCCCGAGGCGAACCGCCCGAATGAGCGGCGTGTTCCCCTCCCCGAGTGTGATTTTCCGGGCGAAATCGGGAAGCAGATCCCCGTAGCGCCAAACCCCCTTTCCCGATCGCATCGAAGCATGCGTCCGGGCCGACGCGTTCCGCCGTATGGCCGAGGTATCGTAAACGCAGAGGAGCGGGCCGGAACAGGCCGGGCATTCACCGGCGGCGGAACCCGCGGGAATCTCACGACGGCACGATCCGCAACGGTAGCCTTCGAAATATTTCATGCGACGCCTCCGACAGTCCTTGAAAAGATCACGCGATAAGCTATCCTTAACCGGTTGCAGATTGTCAACAGAACAAATATGGAATGGATCACGCGCTCAGGACTCACGCTCGGCACCTTCCCCGCCCTCAAGGCGATCGCCCCGGGACTCGAGGTATTCGTCACAACCAGAGGCGGAGGGACGAGCCGCTCTCCGTTCGATTCGCTGAACCTCGGCGGGACGCTCGGAGATCGTCCCGCCGACATTCACCGAAACAGGAAACTCCTGCTCGAAACGCTCGGCATCGCGCCGCGCGCCCTCGCCCGCACGGGGCAGATTCACGGCACGGAGATCGCCGTCGTGACGAAGGGCGGCCATTACCCGGGATTCGACGGGTTCGCCACGGACAAACGCGGCCTCGCGCTGGCCATAAGCACCGCCGATTGCTATTCCGTCGTGATCTACTCCCCGCCGGAGAGGGCGCTCGCCGCGCTGCACGTCGGCAGACGGGGCGCCGAGGGCGGAATCATCGGACGCGCCGTCGGCGTGTTGCGCGCGCGATTCCGGATCGATCCGGGTTACACAATCGCGGTCGTCGGACCGGGAATCTGCGGGAAATGCTACCCCGTCTCGCGCGAGGACGCCCTGCGTTTCCCGGAAGAGGTCAGACGATACGATCGGGGCCAGTGGCGCCTCGATCTCTCCGCGTTCATCGTCCGGGATCTCGCCGCGCACGGTATCCGGAGACGGAACATTTTTTCCTCGCGGCTCTGCACGGCCTGCACCCCTTCCCTCTTCTTCTCGCACAGACGTGACGGCGGCGTCACGGGACGGCACTGGACTCTCGCCGTGGTTCGTCCCGACTCGCAGAACGCCGAATGATGTGTTTGACTTGGCTCCGGTCCCGCGATATGTTTCAGGAATACCGTACTGGAAACAAGAGACGTGGCCGAGAATCGACGCATGAAACCGAGCCAAAAATCCGCGGGAAATCCAACGCAAAACGCCATTCACGAGAATACGGATCGATTATCCGCGCTGCGGCCGTTCATCGTCATGGAAGTGCTCGAGAAGGCGCTCGCTCTCGAGCGCGAGGGTCGCTCGATAATCCATCTCGAGGTCGGGGAGCCCGATTTCCCGACGCCTCCGCGTATCGTCCGGGCCGCGACGGAGGCCCTCGCGAAGGGCGATACGCATTACACCGATAGCCGCGGCCTCGTCGAGCTGCGCGCAGCGGTGGCGCGACACCACGAGCGCAAGTACGGAACGCGCGTCCCCGAGGAGCGCGTCATCGTCACGATGGGGACGTCCCCCGCGATGCTCCTCGTTCTCTCGCTCCTCATCGAGGAACCGGGGGACGAGATCATCATCGGGAATCCGGGCTACCCCTGCTATCCGAATTTCATAAAATATCTCAGGGGCGTGCCTCGCTCCATACGGGTTCTGGAAGGGGACGGTTTCCAGCTCAAGCCGGACGCCGTGCGCGCGGCGATCGGCCCCCGGACCCGCGGCATCATCGTCAACTCCCCCTCGAATCCCGCCGGCACGCTGATCCCGAAAGACGACCTCGCCGAAATCTGCGGCCTCGGCGTTCCCGTGATCTCGGATGAGATCTATCACGGCCTCGTCTACGGGGACACGGAGCATTCAGCCCTGGAGTTCACGGACGATGCGTTCGTCCTCAACGGCTTCTCGAAGCTCTTCGCGATGACCGGCTGGAGGCTCGGTTACATCGTCGCCCCCGCGCGGCACATGCGCCGCCTCCAGATTCTTCAGCAGAATTTTTTCATCTGCCCGAATTCATTCGTCCAGCGGGGCGGGATCGCGGCGCTGACGGAAGAGCACCCCGAGCTCGAGAACATGAGACGACAGTACGACGCGAGGCGCAGGTACCTCTGGGAGGCTCTTCCGAAGCTGGGCCTCCCCTGCCCCGTCGAGCCGAAAGGCGCGTTTTACTTCTTCGTGAATGCGAGCCGAATCGAGAAAGACTCGTACCGCCTCGCCTTTGATATTCTCGACACGGCGGGCGTCGCGGTCACGCCGGGAATCGATTTCGGCGAGCATGGCGAGGGCTACCTGAGAATCTCCTATGCGAACTCGCTCGAAAACGTGGTCGAAGGAATACGGAGACTATCGCGGTACCTGGAACGAAGGACATCATGACATCCGCGCGACCGAAAATTACGCGACAAGGAGACGGCATGGCACAAAGAATCATAATGGCGCTCATGGCGCTTGCGATCTTTTCCCTGGCCGCCGCGCCGGCCGGATCGTTCCCGATCGGTTTTTCGGCCGTCGGGGGTATCGGCGCCGGCTACTACGACATGGCGGCGCTGAACCGGCACCTCCAGATCGTCTCGCAGGACAGTGGATTGACTACTCTCGACGAGCTCTTGAGCGGCGTGAATTTCCGCATCGAGGGAAGAGTCTGGCTGTTCGACCTATTCGCCGCTACGGGGGGCTTCGAGCATTTCTGGGGCGCGACGGAATCCCAAGGATCGACATCTACTCTTTCGTACCTGGCTCCGTCGGACGTCTATACCGTCGGGGCGATTGTCGCGCCTCTCAGGATCGAGAACGTGCTCAATCTGTGCGCCGGATCGAATCTCTGCTTCGCGAAATCGGTCTACGGCACGAACGAGGTTGTCGCTCGCCGGCTCTCGGAGTTCAAGGGGGAAGGTCGGGGGTGCGAGCTTTACGCGGAAGCTCATACCAATTTCCTGAATCCAATCGAGGTCGGTTTTCAACTCGGGTACCGCTGGCTCGCCCTCAAGACATTCACGGACAAATACGGCAATGTGGCTTCATTCGAGTCGGGTATCAAGATGGAGATCGATTATAGCGGCGCCTTTTTCTACTTCACCACCGCAATTCGACTGTAGCGAGCGGGGATAAGAAAAAGCCGGGGAAGCGAACGCTTCCCCGGATCACTGCCCGGGGCGGCTTCGGAGCCGCCCCGGTTCGTTTTCCACGCCTGAAAAACGGTATTACTTCTTCTTCGCCTCTTCCTTTATCTCCACCTTGCACTCGATCTCTCTCTCGGCGCCATCACCATGGCAGCCGGAGGCCTCCGTCCGCATCCGCATCATGCGCTTGGCGGGCATTCCACGCTCTTCGCCCATGCCTTGGTCCTCTCCGCACTTCATCATGCAGTCGTTTCCCTTTTCGCCGCATGACATCCCCTGCATGCCTGCCCTTCCGCACCCCATGCCCATCCCGGGATGCATGCTCTTGCAGGCATCCGGACCAATGAGCTTCCGCATGGCGAGCTTCTGCTCGATCGCGGCAAGCATGATCCTCTCCCGAACGGCCGACATCTTCTTCACGATACCTTCGATATCCTTCATGGTGGGCTCCGGCTTCGTCATCTCTTTCTTGAGCATGATGCCGAGCTTCGCCCGTTCGGCCTTGAGATCGATCATTTTCAGGCGGAAATTCATCTTCATCTCTTCGATCTTCGTCTTCTGTTCGTCGGTGAGCTTCATCTCTTTCCCGTGCATCCCCTTTTCCTTCTCGACCGACGCTTTTTCCTGCGCGATAAGCATCGAGGCGCCCATGAGCAACGCAATCGACAGAGCAACAAGAATAATCAGACCCTTCTTCATCGTCCGACCTCACTTTCTTTTCCCGCCCCTTCGGGGCATTCCGGAACACCGCTATCGCATCCACCACAATTGATTCGAATCATTCGCATAAACCTATCCCGCTCCTCCGGTCTGAGGGTCGAGCTCACGCCGAGGACCCGGTGAATGAGCCTCCTCTCCAGCCGGCCCTGGATGGCCGATATCTCATCGACCTTCGCCATGATCGCCTTCTCGTCCGGTTCGCTCACTCCGATGAGCACGACGAGCTCCCCGCGCGCTTTCTTCAGACTTCCCCGCAGATCCCTCATACCCTCCGCTGAATCCGCCATGATACGAGAGAAATGCAGGGCTCGCTCGCGGGGCATACCGATCTGTCTCGCGAGGCGATCGCAGCGCCCGCCGAAAAGATCCCCCGGCCCGCCTCCCGGCGGGGGACCGAACCTTCCGGGCCCGCTTCCGCGGGCCAGACCGAACGCGAATGCGCCGACCACGGCCATGTTGAAGGCGAGAGACAACACGAGCGCGATCTTCAAACTATCTCTGCTCATCTCCGCCTCCTCCATTCGAGGTCATGAGGATATCGCCCAGCGAGCCGGGCGGATATTCGCCGAGATACGTGAGCTCGAGAACGTCCGTCTGGTTCCCCGCGCTTGCCGGCGCATAGCTCTCGTGCATGAGGCCCCCGATCCAGACACCGAAGACGGCGGCCGCTGCCGCGGCTGCCGGCACCGCAACCCTGAGCCATCCGTGTATCCATCCCCACCGCGGCCCGACCTCGACGGCCGCCAGTATCGACGGAAGCAGCGAAAGGGGCGGATCGGCCTCTCTCACGGAGCGGTGTATCGAGAGGCCGGCGAGCGAGAGATCCCTGAATCGGCGGCATCCCGCGCATGACGCGAGATGCGATTCGAGATCCGCCCTCCCGGCCCCATCGAGCGCCCCGTCGAGCTCTCGGGAAACCATTCTGCGTACATTCCGGCAATCCATACCAGGCTCCTCCTCTTACTATGTTACATCGCGCGAGATCGCGGCATCCTGCGAATAAAATGAAAAAATCTTCATCGATCGTCCAGTTTCTCGGCAATCCTCTCCCGCGCCCTGACGAGAATCGACTCGACGGCCGAAACGCTCTTGCCCATCGCTGCGGCGATCTCTTCGTACGTGAGCTCCCCCGTGACCCTGAGCTCGAGAGCGATTCGCCAATCGCGCGGGAGATCGGAAAGGGCCTCTTCGTAGCGCCGCCGCATCTCCCGACCGCCGAGGGAGAGAGCCGGATCGTCCTCATGCCGTGTAGATGCCGCGTCGAAACCCCGTTCGACCATTTCGTCGATCGACGGCGCCGCCCGAAGCTTCCTCTTTCTCAGGTGGCTCGCCGACAGGTTCGAAGCGATCCGGTAAAAGAACGCCTTGAACGGCGCTTCGGCGCGGTATCGGCCGGCCGAGCGGAATATCGCGACGAAGAGCTCCTGGGTGAGATCCTCGGCGTCCTCGGGATTGCCGGTGAGGCGCAGAAAGAAATTGTAGCCGGTTTTTTCGTAGCGCTCGACGAGGGTGCGGAAGGCGTTCGATTCACCCCCGGCGATGCGCCGCATCAGATCAGCATCATCGTCCATGAATCGCTACCCGATCTCCACGATATCCGTAATCCTGAACCCGTCCGAACCGGTCCGCTCGACGCGCGCCGCGGAGATTTCGGGGTCGTGCTCGAAGAACAGTATCCATCCCTCGTCGGCGGCCCTGCCGAGCATCTGCCTCTTCTCTTCGAGCGTCTTGAGAGGAAAATGATCGTACGCCATGATGTAGGGCAGATTGACGTGCGAGGCGAGCGGAATGAGATCGCCGCAGTACAGCAGGCTTCCTTCGGCGGTCGAGACGAGAACGACCTGGTGCCCGAAGGTATGCCCGTCGGTGGGGATGAGCGTGACGCCCGGGAATATCTCGACGACGCCGTCGGCGAGCCGCAGGAGTCCCGCCTTTTCGATCGGGAGAAGGAACTCGGGGAAGAAGCTCGCGCGGTCCTTCTCGGTCGGATTGAGCGCCGTTTCCCACTGCCGGCGCTGGATATAATGATTCGCCCGGGGGAGCGATACCCCGATCTCCCCCCCGGCCGCGCGGTAGCAGAATCCTCCCGCGTGGTCGAAATGGAGATGGGTCGCGACCGCGTCGGTGATCGAATCCGGATCGACGTTCGCGCGCTCGAGCGCCGCGCGGAGCCCTTGCGTCTCGATCTGGTAGATGCGCGTCATCTTCTCGCCGAAGCACGTGCCCGAGCCGCTGTCGACGACGAGCCGCCGGCCGCCCCCCTCGACGTAGAGGGCGCGCATCGCCATCGAGATCCGGTTGCCTTCGTCGGCGGGGTTCGTCTTGCTCCAGAGGACCTTCGGCACGACGCCGAACATGGCCCCTCCATCGAGCCTGAACGTTCCTGTCTCGATCGCCTTCAAATCGAACCGCCCGAGCTTCATATCGTATCCTCCGTTGCGGAATCCGCGTCGAGGGCGAGGAGGGCCGCCTTGAGCTCAGGAATGACGCGCATCGTCGACAGATACCCGGCCCTCATCATATCGGAGGCCCGATCGAGGTCGAACGGGCCGAACGCGCCGAGATCCGGTCTGATCATGAAATCCGCGTGCCGCTCCGAGATCGAGGCGTTCTGCTGCGAGATGTAGTTGGTGACCTCGAATGTCACCTCGATGAGATTGCGCGGCTTTTTCTTCGTTCCTCTCTCGAAGCCGAGATTGACGCCGATCCGGTACATATCCCCGAGCGAAGCGAGGGCTTCGACGGGGACGTATTCCGAGAGCCCGCCGTCGATAAAGAGATGCCCGTCTATTTCGACCGGCGTGTAGAACTCGGGGACGGCACTGCTCGCCTGACATGCGAGCGCAACCTTGCCCGTGGTGAACACCCTGCGCGCTCCCGCGGTGAGATCGGAAGCAACGATAGCAACGGGTATCTTGAGATCGCGAAACTCGACGTCCCCGATTTCGTCCGCGATGAATTTCCTGACCTTCTCGCTCGAAAGGAACCCGAGGCGGGGCACCGTGATCCCGGCGAGGTTCTGCCAGTGCATTCCGGAACCCAGCGCCTCGAGCTCGGCGACCGATTTTCCCGCGGCGAAGAATGAGGCGACGAGCGCGCCGCCGCTCGTGCCGGCGAGATAGTCGATATCGATCTTCTGTTCGACGAGCGCGCGAAGAACCCCGATGTGCGCCACGCTCTTCGCCACTCCGCCGCTCAGGGCGAGCCCTGTTTTGAGACGTTTCATGCGCGCTGCTCCCGGCCGATGTAAGCGAGCGAAATCATCATGTGTCCATTTTCTCATGGAATGCATGTTTCGTTCAAGGCGGGATATTGATGGGGGAGGAATTGTGGACGCCCGGCAGAATCGGGGCACGTGCGAGCCGCGCTCCCCGGCGCTACCTACCCGATGGGGTTCTTGAGCCGCATGAGCCTCTCGCGCACGAACAGGGTCGTCCCCGGATCGATTGTCGCCATACGCTCGTAAACCGCGGCCGCCCTGTCGTTCAGCTTCATCTTCTCGCAGGCAAGACCGAGGTTCTGATAATACATTGCGTTGTTCGATTCCAGCTCGACCGCCTTCGCGAAATAGACGAGCGCCTCCTCGAACTTGTTCACTTTGGCGAGATGGCATCCGAGAGCGTTACAGGCGAATCCGGACTCATCTTCTTTCCCCAACACGTTCTCGAAGTGGCGCCCGGCCTCTTCGATCCGGCCGAGCTTGTCGAGAACGATGCCGACGTTCACCTCGATCTGCGCCTCGTGCGGCTTGAGGCGAAGCGCTTCTCGAAACGCGGCAAGCGCATCGTCGAGGTTCGATCGCCGCTCATGGATGCAGCCGAGGCTCGAGAGCGCGTCGGCATGTCCCGGGCCGGCGGCGAGAGCGCGCCGGTAGAGACCGATCGCCCGGTCGTCGTCTCCATGAAGCTCCGCAATCTTGCCTGCAAGGTAGAGGAGGTCTTCCCGCTCGGGGAATTCCGCCAGCGCCCTCCGAACGATCGCGTCCGCTTCATCGATCATGTGCATGCGGGTGTAGAGCTGGATAACCTTGAGGTATACCTTGAACGGCGTATCGGGAAGAAACCGCATCGCCTCGAGACTGCGCGCCGCGGCCGCGCAGTCGTTCAGCCGGTAGCGGATATCGGCGTGGATCGCGTGCGAGTGCGCCGCGAACGGATCTTTCGAGAGCGAGCGCGCGACATATTCGAGCCCCCGGTCGAGCTCGCCGACGAGGGCGCACGCGGAAGCCGCGTTCCGGAGCACGTCGGCATTGTTCCCGTCGAGCTCGAGGGCGCGCTCGAAATGGAGGAGCGCCTCGGCGCTCTCGCCGTTCTCCATCAGCGCGACGCCCATGTTGTTGCTGAGCTCGGCGTGCGCCTCTCCCGCCGCGCGCAGCCCGTCGCGAAAGCACGAGATCGCCTTTTCCTTGCCGCCGCTTCTCAGATGCGCGAGCCCTGCGATATTCCAGAATTCCCAGTGCTGCGGGTCGAGATCGAGCGCCGTTTCGGCGTGAGCGAGCGCGCCGTCGACCCTGCCGAGCTCGAGAAGCTGGACCGCCATCTCGTAAAGGTACATGGATGCGCCGGGGCACGCCCCGACGCCCTCCCGCGCGAGCGCGCACCAGGCCGCCGCTTTCCGGTACGCGCGGTCCGACTGCGCCATTCTTCCGTAATGATGGATCACGAGGCCGCTCTCGCGCACGGGGATATCGGCCAGCATGAGCGATTCCTCGACGTTCTCGTGAATCTCGCATGCATAACGGACGTCCGCGCCGCCGCGAAAGAGCCTGATCTGGCGATCGCTGAAAAGCGCGGCGCACCCCTTCGATGCCTCGTCCTGATCGAACTGCATCCGGAGCCCCGGGCCGCACGAGACGTTCGTGTACGTGCGCTGTTCGAACATGAAAGCCGCCGATTCCTCCTCGCGCACAAGAGCGCGGATCTTCTCGTGGTCGTCGAGGGAAACACGCTCGTCCGCGTCGAGCACGAGAATCCACTCCCGCATCGCCTTCGACAGGGCGAAATTCCGCGCCTCGCTGAAATCGTTGTTCCAGGGAATCTCGTAGACCTTCGCCCCGAGCCTCCTCGCCTCGAGGAGCGTGGCGTCCTTCGAGCCTGTATCGACAACTATCATCTCATCGGCAAGATCCTTGACACTTGTGAGGGCCTCGGCGATGTGTTCTTCCTCGTCGCGGGCGATCATGCAGACGCTGATCGAACCTCTGCGCATTTCTTTAAGTTCTTCCATAGTAATGAGTTTTGCTTTCTCCGTCCGTGGCATTACCGATCCTCTTACGGGTGGAATGATAAGAAGGCATGCGCCCTCTCCGTATGGCAGGAATACAAGAGGCGTGCCATCAGGAAGAGAAACGGGTATACTGTGAAAACACTGTGCTTGGGGCAGGTAAAGATCATTCCGCGCGGCGATCGACGCGCGCCCGCACCGGGGGGAGAGAGAACCTTCGATGAAAGTGGCCGTCATCAGCGATACACACGACCACCTCGAGAATCTCGAGGCTGCGCTCGTTGAAATCAACGCGCTCGGCGTCTCGGCGCTCTTTCACTGCGGGGACCTCGTCTCCCCATTCGTCGTCGACCGGCTCGCTCAGTTCAAAGGGCCCGTCCACGTCGTTTTCGGCAACAACGAGGGGGACCGATACACGATAAACAACGTCGCCTCGAAGAAATTCCCGAACGTGAAGCTTCACGGCGAGGTCGGTTTCGTCGAGACCGAGAACGGCGAGGTCGCCTTCACGCATCGCCCCGAGTTCGCGCGCGGCCTCGCGTGCACCGAGAAGTACACGGCCGTATTCTATGGGCACACGCACCGGATGAAGATCGAGCGGGTCGGCTCGACCTGGCTGGTCAATCCCGGAGAAATCATGGGGCTCCTCGAGCCCCCCGGCTGGATCGTCTTCGATCTCGCGGCGGGAAAGGCGAAGCACTACGCGCTCAAGTAGCGCAGCGACGCCCCTTGCGCGGGTGGCGCCGCACTAGCTTTTCAAGGGAAAATTCATGCCGGGCCGCTCGCGCGCGAGAAACGCGAGCGCCTCGGAAAGGGTCGGAATGCCGGCGCGGCCGCCGAGCCTGCGGCATTTGAGGGCGGCGACGGCGTTCGCGAAGATGCAGGCCCGCATCGTGTCGAGGCCCTCGAGAACGGCGAAGAGATACGCGCCGTGAAAGACGTCTCCCGCGCCCGTCGTATCGACCGCCTTCACAGGGAATCCCGGAACGTCGACGACGTCGGCACCCGAAAGAAACGCGCACCCCTTCTCGCCGAGCGTCACAACCGAGGCTTTCGGACCGAACGCACTCAGCGTTTCGAGCGCCGTGCGAAGACTTGTGCCCCCCGAGATCTGCTCCGCGAAAAGCTCGCTCGCGATAATGTAATCGCACAGCGGCAGAAGCTCGCGGACTCCCCCGCGGAGGGAACCCGCGTCGATGAGCACGGGGATCTTCGCCTCTCGAGCCGCCTTCGCCGCGACGAGAGCCGCCTCGGGTTCGAGATCGTCGATGAAGAGTCCCCGCGCCGCGCGGACGAGATCGAGGTTCACTTCATACGCCTTCAGGCGCGAGACGCTCCCCCGCGTCCAGAGAATCGTCCGCGCCGCGGTGCGCGCGTCGACCATGATGAACGCGTACTGCGACGTCGCGCCCAACTCGACGACGACCGATGACACGTCGACGTCCTCGCGACGCAGTTCCTCGAGCATACGCGCGCCGAAGGCGTCGTCGCCGACCTTGCCCGCGTACGCGGCGCTGAGTCCGAGACGCCTCATCGTGACCATCGCGGTCGCCGTGGGGCCTCCCCCCTGGATCGTGAAATCGCGCACCTCGAGCTTCGTGTTCTCGGCGGGCAGGTGCGGCACGATGCCGAGATAATCGAGCGCGGTGTATCCGATGCCGACGGCGTCGAATCGCT
>Ga0265296_1002064_pt1 | contig 21075 bp, 19 predicted proteins | sample MunlanPumphouse1_FD_189073 | JGI IMG/M metagenome (GOLD analysis project Ga0265296, IMG submission 189073) | Groundwater microbial communities from a municipal landfill in Southern Ontario, Canada - Pumphouse #1 | ecosystem: Environmental > Aquatic > Deep subsurface > Groundwater | place... | reverse complement strand
CACGTGTTCGGTGAGCATGGGGTTGACTTCCCCCTGTTCCAGGCCCTTGAGCACCGCCTCCCCCAGGCGGCGCCAGGCGCGGCGGAGCCTCTGCTGGCGGGCGCAGATCAAGGTGTATCTGCCCAGGATCAAGGCCCGGCGCATGGTGTTCAGGGCAAAGATCTTGGTACAGCCCCAGACGGTTTTCAAGAAGCCCACAGCCTTATTTTTCATCGCGGCATCCATGAATTTCCCCTCTCGCGCGGGCGGTTTGGCGTCCACCTGAGCCGCGCCGGCAGATAACTCTTTCCTAAATATAGGTTGGGCAAGGCCGGTCCGCAATGAATGCCGTTTGCGGTTTTTCGTTTTTAGCAAACCAGGCGACCACTGACCGCCCTATTCCCTCTTGGTCTCGCTCTTAAGGCATGAAAAGGTCCCTTGCCTCACCCTCAGCCTTGGACATTGAACCTGGAACCTGGAACTTGGAACTTGTAACCTTCCCCTCCCCTACCGGCCGCGCCCCTACTCCAACTTCGCCAACACCCTGGCCATAATGCCCGGCAAATGGCTGCCTGGCCAAAAGACTTGCCGGCACTTGGGGCATTGCTGAAACTGCTGCTGGGTGTGGAAGACGTGTTCCGGCACCAGACCCAGAACCTGTTCCCGGGTAATGGCCACCAGTTTTTCGTTGCAGCGGCCGCAGCGGCTGAGAAGGTGAAGGCGCTCCCGGGAAATCTTCAGGCCCCGGATCACTTCCTCCAACTGGCTTTCCGGGTCCGGCCCGGAAAGGACCAGGAGGTCGTGTCGCGGCAAGCGGGCAAAGGTCTGTTGACGTGTCAGAAGATAGGCGCCGGGGACGGCGGCAGGCAGGGTCTGGGAAAAACGTTGGATCGCGGCGTCAAAGCCGCAGAACCGCAGCCATTTGGCCAGTCCGGCCAGGGGCAGGTCCACGATAAATTTCATGGAACGACCTTGGGCAAATTGCTTCTTTAGCCAGGGGGAAGAGGTTAAAAGGGAAAAAGGGTTCAAGAGTTAAAGAGTTGATTCCCCTTACCCCATTTTCCCTTTTCCCCCCGATTTAATCCTCCAGGCTCCTCTCCCGCAACAGCTTACTGCTTACTCCTCACTTCTTCCCCAAAGGCACTTCCTCCACTCCCGGCGGCCGGGGCACGGCCAGATCAGCGTCCTGGAGGGGGGGATTTAGAGACATTTCCTTATAGAATATGCGCAGTTCCGCTTCCGGGAAGGGGGTCTTAAAAATAATCTGGCCGGGCACACGGGCCAAGCGCCCGAAATCGCTGTACTCCGCGCTAAAACGGAGTTTGCCGTCCGGCCCGAACCATTCCTCTTTCACCGGCTTCAGCTCCCGTCCATCCACCCAGACCTTCTCCTTGACCACGCCGTTAGGGTGGGTCCACTCCAGGCGATACCGGCCGCCCTCGGCCTCATAGGCCCAATTGGAGGGCTGGCCCGGACTCAACGGCAGATCTCCCACCATCAGACGCAGCATTTGGGGCAGGGTCATGGCCGTGGGAATAAAAGCAGCCAGGTTCCCGGGGGTGGCCTCCCCCCGGTAGAGCTTGTTCTCTTTGGGGAAAAGGACCTGCACCTCCTGGCCGTTGCTGTAAAAGTTGAGGAGGGAGCGGCCCAGGGGGTCGTTAACATCGGCCCTGACGGTGGTGGGCAGGATGCCTTTGATGAAGCTGGAGCCCGAATAATTCCGGGTGGGAGAGAGGATGGTGAGCCTCCCCCTGGCGGCAAATGCCTGGACCTGGGGCTTTTCGGCCTGGAGCCGGGAGATCAGCTCCGCCGGGGCCAGGACCGCGGCCGGCAGCCGCGGCGGCGGCAGGGAACGGCACCCTGCCCACAGGCAGAGGGCCAGCAGCAGCCCGGCCAGGCGCAGCAGGTTCATCGGCCCGGCTCCTTGGCGCCGGACTCCAGTTTTTTAATCTTTTTGCGCAGGTCCTGGACATTGGCATTCTCCAGGCCCACGGCCCGGCGGTAGGTCCGCAGGGCCTCGGCGACGCGTTTCTGTTTGAGGTACGCGTCCCCCAGGTGTTCGGCCACCGTGCCGTCCCGGGGCATCATCTTGGCGGCCCGCTCCAACTCCACCACCGCCTTGTCCCACTGGCCTTTCTTATAAAAAACCCACCCCAGGCTGTCCACTATATGGCCGCTATCCGGTTTGGCCCGGAGTGCAGACCGGATCAAGCGCTCGGCTTCATCCAGATGCATCCCGGCATCGGCATAGGTATATCCCAGGAAATTCTGGGCATCGGGGTTTTCCGGGTCCAGTACCAATACCTTTTTAATATAGAGAATGCTATTCTCCACATCCTTCTTCTTTTCATAAATCACCGCCAGCCGGAAGTTGATCTCCACCGAGCGGCTCAGTTTCTCCAGGCCCTCTTTGAGAACGGTGAGGGCCCGGTCCCACCGGGCTTCGTCTTCATAAAAATAGGCCTGGGTGAGATAAATATCCTCCCTCTCCGGAGCCATCGCCTTCAATTCTTCCATCAGCTGAAAGGCCTGATCTCTTTTTTTCTGCTGAAAGTAAATGTAGGCCAGCCGGAGGCGCGCGGGGAGAAAATCTTCCGAGTCCCGGGCCACCAGCTGATACTCCCGGCCGGCAGCCTGAAGATCTCCTTTTTCCTCCAGGGCCAGGCCGATGTAATAGCGGGCCCGCTCCTTATAACGAGGATTATCCATGAGGAGGCGGAATTCCCTGAGGGCATCGTCCGGATACCGCAGTTCCAGATAACTGAGGCCGATATTGAGAATCGCCGGGGCCTCGTTCTTGTCCAGCCCTTTGGCCTGCTTAAAGGCCTTGTGGGCTTCGTCAAGACGATTCATCAACAGATAGAGGCGGCCGATACTGGCCCAGACCCGGGCATTCTTCGGCTGCGCCTTTAAGATGCGGCGATAGAAACCCATGGCCCGGGAATATTGCTTCTCCCGTTCCAGGGCCGTGCCCATGTCGAACATGGCGGGCACAAAATTGGGGTCCAGGGTGAGCACCCGGAGTAATTCTTTCTTGGCCTCCGCCAAATTATCCATTTCCAGATGGATGCGTCCCAGGTAGTAGTAGCCCACCAGCAGCTTGGGTTCCTGGCGCAGGAGCTCGTGAATCATGCGGATGGCTTTGGCATAGCGGCGCTGCTGGACATAAAGGGCCGCCAGCGAGAGGCGGGCTTCCCGGTTTTCCGGGTCCAGCACCAGGATGCGTTCGTATTCCTCGGTGGCTTCTTTGATTTGATTCAGGCCCACATGGAGCCCGGCCAGGATGAAATGGGCCTCCTGTTCCTTGGGGTTGAGTTTCAAGGCCTTGTTGACATGGGCCAGGGCCTTTTTCATCTCCCCCAGACGCTGGTAGAGCGCGGCCGCTTCCGTCTCCATCTGGGCGGATTCCGGGTCATATTTCAAGGCCTCTTCATATTCCTTGGCCGCGTTTTCCCCATCTTCCGCCAGGAGGAAGCGTTGAGCCCGCAGGTAATGGAAATAAGCCTCGCTTTTCGAAGTCTCCCCCACCCCTGCCTCTGGAGTCCCTCCAGCGCGGAGCGGCAGCCAGTGGCAGCCACCCGCTCCCAAAGCCATACAGAGAATGAGGCCCAAAAAAATGCCGGCCGTAGAAGTCGGTGACGCCTTTAAAGTAATCCCCATCAGCAGCTGATTCCTCTCCTGGTTCTACCGGACACTAGCATATCGGCCCCCTGGACGGCCTTCTCCATACTAAAAACCTTATAAAACCATTTTTCCGGCATTCTGAACACGGCAAACCCTTTCAACGTATTATAAGCATTACATTCTTCGTTTCGTTCAAAATACCAATTTTTTATCAGATACAGCTACTCACCAGCCAAGTATTTAACTTGGAACCTGGAACCTGGAACTTTTCAAGGCAGTTCCTCATGGGCCTGCGGCGCACCCGCAAAACATGAAAGGATTGGTAGGGCTGGCGTCCCCGCCAGCCATCTTCAATAATTCTTGAATTCTTGCGTCTTTCTTTTGCGACTTTGCGTCTTGGCGTGAGGCTAACTTTGAACCTTGAACTTTGAACCTGGAACTTGGAACTTTCTAATCCCCCATGGGCGTGTGGTAATCTTCCCAATCCGGAATTTCGCTTTTCAAGTAATGCCGCAGTTTCTTGATCATCCGGTCCTCGATCTGGCGCACCCTTTCCCGGGAGATCTGGTGGCGGGCCCCGATCTCCTGCAGGGTCAAGGGGTGCTCCGCCAGGAGACGCAAGTTCAGAATATCCAATTCCTTGTCATTCAGTTCTTGCCTGAATTCCTCCAGCTTGCGGCGGAAGAGGTCCTTCAATTCCGCCTCGGCCAGGGCTTCCTCCACCTGGGGTTCCGTGGACGGCAGGAAGTTCTTGTGATACTCGTCGGAACCCTCTTTCAGGGGCGCGTCCAGGGAAAGCTCCCACCCTCCCAGGCGCTGGTCCATCTCGATGACTTCCTCTTCCTTCACGTGGAGGGTCTCGGCCAACAGCTTGGGGCCCGGCTCGAAGCCCAAGGCCCGGAGCTTTTCCTTCTCTCTTCTCAAGTTGTAAAAAAGCTTGCGCTGGGATTGGGTGGTGCCGATCTTCACCAGCTTCCAGTTGTCCATGATAAACTTGAGGATATAAGCCTTGATCCAAAAGGAAGCGTAGTAGGAGAGTTTAATGCCCCGGTAGGGGTCGAATTTCCTGATCGCGTGCATCAGGCCGATATTGCCTTCCTGGATCAGGTCCAGCAGGTTCTTCATCCAGAACTTCTGAAACTCCAGGGCGATCTTGATGACCAGGCGCAGGTTGCTGGTAATCAGGTGGGAGCCCACCTCCCGGTCTTTGGTTTCGTGAAAGAGGCGGGTCAGCTCCTTTTCTTCCTCCGGGGTGAGCAGCGAGTAGCGGTTGGCCTCCCGGATATAGCGCTGCAGGGGGTCCAGCTCGAACGGCGCGGGGTACAAGGCTTCTTCCCGCACCTCTTCATCCGGCGCTTCCTCCTGGATGCCCGCGAGCTCCGGCTCCAGGATCTCCGGCAATTCCTGGTGGTACTCCTCTTCGTAGTCCGGATCTATCTGCTTGTTCAAGGGGACCTTCCTGGGTGCAGGTTGCCGGTTTTACCAGTGGAGGCGCATGGGGATGCCCCGCTGCTGGAGATAATCCTTAATCTCTTTAATGGTATAGGTGCCGTAGTGCACCATGGAGGCGATGAGCGCGGCGTCGGCCCGGCCCGCGGTCAAAACGTCGTACAGATGCCCGGGAGTGCCCGCGCCGCCGGAGGCGATGACCGGGATGGAGACCGCGGCCGAGATCATCTTCGTCAGGCCCAGTTCATAACCGGCCTGGGTGCCGTCCGCGTCGATGGAATTGAGGCAGATCTCGCCCGCGCCCAGCCGCTCCGCCTCTTTGGCCCACCAGAGAGCGTCGATGCCCATATGGGTGCGCCCCCCGTGGATCACCATCTCGTAGCCCGAGGGGAGGGCCGCGCTGGGCTCCACCTTCTTGACATCCATGCCCAAGACGATGCACTGGCTGCCGAAATCTTTGGCCCCCTGGGAGATGAGGCCGGGCTCCAACACCGCCGCGGTGTTGACGCTCACCTTTTCCGCGCCCGCCAGGAGCACGGCCCGCATATCCTGGAGATTGCGGATGCCGCCCCCCACCGAAAAAGGGATGAGGATGGCCGCGGCCACCCGGCGCACCACCTCGATCATGATGTCCCGGCGGTCGCTGGACGCGGTGATGTCGTAAAAGACCAGTTCATCGGCCCCGGCTTCGTAATAGAACCGGGCCATCTCCACCGGGTCGCCGATGTCCACGTTGTCCCGGAACTTGATGCCCTTGGTGGTGCGCCCGTCCCGGACATCCAGACAGGGGATGATTCTTTTACTCAGCATAAGAGCCGTCCCAGCCCAGGAAATTCTCCAGGAGCTGCAGCCCGAAGCGGCCGCTCTTTTCCGGGTGAAATTGGGTGGCCACCAGGTTGCGGCGGCCCATGACGCTGGGGAAACGGCTGCCGTGCTCCGTGACCCCCAGGACCATGCTCTCTTCGGCCGGAGAGGGGTAATAACTGTGGACGAAATAATATTCCGCGTCCGCGGGCAGCCCCTTAAAAATGGCATGCTCCCGGAGAAACTCCACCTTATTCCAGCCCATATGGGGAATCTTCAGGCCCGGCTGCCGGGGCAGGGCCCGGGTGCGCCCGGGCAGGAGCCCCAGGCACGGGGTGTCGTTTTCCTCGCTGTAATCCAGGACCACCTGGGCCCCCAGGCAGATCCCCAGGATGGGAACCCCCTGATCCATGGCCGTGCGCAGGGCCGCATCCAGGTGCAATTCTTTCAAGATAGCCATGGCCGTCCCGGCCGCGCCCACGCCCGGAAAGACGATGCGCGCCGCCCGGGCCACCACCGCCGGGTCCTGGGTCACTTCGGCCTCCACCCCCAGGACCTTCAGGGAACGCACCACGCTGGTGAGGTTCCCGGCCTGATAATCGATAATCACCACCATAAAACTTCCGGCTTTCCCAGGAAATTCCTTAACTTTAAGAATCTATCAATCCCCACCCCCCAAGTCAATACGAGACCCCGAAAAATGGTCCCCCGGGGATGAGGCTGATAGAAAAGTAAACGGTGCGCGCTGGCCTGGCTCTCAACCGCAACGGGACGTCTCCACCCCCAAAAATCGAAGGACCCATTATTGCCGAGAATCAAGAAGAAACTAACTTTTCGGAGGGCTTCCAGGCTGGGAGGGGGGGAGGGCATCCAGCACCTCCCGGACCTTCTTGATCAAGGTTTCATATTTGAAGGGTTTGTTGATGAAGGCGATGCCCGGCTCCAAAACGCCATGGCGGAAGATGGCGTTCTCAGTGTAGCCCGACATAAAGAGGACCTTGAGCTGGGGATGTTGGGCCTGAATTTCGGCGGCCATCTCCCGTCCGCTCATGCCGGGCATCACCACGTCGGTGAAAAGAAGATTGATGGGGCCTTGATGATCCTGGCTCACCCTGATGGCCTCCAGCGGCTCGGCCGCGGCCAGGACTTGGTATCCCGCCTGTGTCAGCATGCGAGACACCACGGTGCGTACGGCTCCTTCATCTTCCACCAGCAAAATGGTTTCTGCACCCCCGTCGGCAATTTCCAGGGGCCGGAGAGGCTCGGTAAGGTTCTGGGGCGGCTGGTCATGGCGGGGCAGATAGATTTTGAAGGTGGTGCCTTGCCCGGCTTCGCTATACACACAGATATGACCTTGACTCTGCTTGACGATACCGTAGACCATGGACAATCCCAGGCCGGTGCCCTTCCCCACCTCTTTGGTGGTAAAAAAGGGCTCGAAAATATGGGGCCTGGCCGCTTCTTCCAGTCCCACGCCGGTATCGCTCATGGCCAGCATCACATAGGAGCCCGCGGGCGCGTCCACATGCTGCCGGGCATAGTCCTCGTCCAGATCGACATTGGCGGTCTCGATGGTCAGACTCCCCCCCCGGGACATGGCATCCCTGGCATTGGCGGCCAGGTTCAATATTACCTGTTCGAACTGATTGGGATCCACCCTGACGGTACCCAGATCCGGCGCGGGAATAGTGACCAGGGCAATGTCCTCGCCCAGGATGCGCCGCAACATTCTGTCCATATCGGCTACCACGGCATTGAGGTCGAGGAGATGGGGCTGCAACACCTGTTTCCGGCTGAAAGCCAGGAGATGCTGGGTCATGGAAGCAGCCCGGCGCGTCGCCTCAATAATCCCCGTAACCCCCTGGCGCCCGGGGTCCTGCTCCGGTAAATGCTGCAGCAATAATTCGCATTCACCCATGATGACCGTGAGGATATTATTGAAGTCGTGGGCCACGCCTCCGGCCAGACGGCCCACGGCCTCCATCTTGGCCGCCTGCCGCAGCTGCTCCTCACTCCGGCGCAAGGCGTCCTCCGTCGCTTTGATCTCGGTGACGTCCCGGCTGTATTCAATGACCCCGGTAATCTCTCCGGTGTCTTGATTCCGCAGGGGAAAGGACCGGATCTCCATCCATCTTTCGGTCCCCCCGATTAAGACCGGCTTTAATCGATAACTGGTCGTTCCCGTCTCTATGGCCTGGCGGGAGGGGCAATCCTTGCATCTTGTGGTGGCGCCATGGATCACCCGGTAGCACTTTTGTCCCACCAGGGGGTTGGGGCCGAACCTCTCTTGCAGGACGGGGTTGGCCCGCATAATGTTGAAATTAAGATCCAGGACGAAAAGGCCGTCCTGGATGCTGGCGAAGACATTGTCCAGGAAGAGCTTGCCCTTCCGGAGGGTTTCCTGGGCCTGATGCAGGTCCTGGACGTGTAAGCGGATGGCGGACAGCATCAACTCCAACGCCTGGGACAATGTTTCTATTTCGTTGCCCCAGGGGGTCAGGGTGATGTCTTGCTGGGAAAAATCCTTGATCGCTCCCAGGGAGCGAGCCTGCAGTTTTTTCAGGGGCCTGACAATGGTGACCGCCAGACCGGAACCGACGCTGACGGTGACGACGAGCACCGCCAGCAAGACGAGGAGCAAATATTTTCTTTTTTCCCGCAAAAGATCGGCAATCGGGCTGGTGTCGGTATTGATGACCAAACAGATGGTTTCATCCACAATTTCCACGGGGATATAAAAGGAGCTGAGGTTTGCCTGGTTATTATTAAAATAAATGGAATTTTTTCCCAGAATGCTCTCGGTTACCTGGGCCAGGTTCACATGCCGCCGTTCCGCGGCCGGCCAGGAACTGGCCAGAATCTGGAGACCGGTGCTGAAGGAAATATGGTTATGGGTGGCCTTGGCCATCCTCCGGGCAACATCGTCAGTTAAGGAGATGCCCAGGACCAGGACCCCATATTGCTTATCCCCTTCTGCCAGGGGAACCAGGGAGAGAATGTTCCAACCCAGGGGGCCGAAACCCGCGGACAGGCTGTCTTTTCCCGACAAAGCCTCTTCCATGCCCCAAACCCTGGAGAGGTCGTCAACGCCTGCCCGGGGTGAGGCTCGATAGACCATGTTACTTTGCCGGTCGGTTACCAAAAAAAAATCCACCTCGGTCTTCATCAAAGGGGAATACAAATGATTCATGGCTTTTTTTAACCGTTCCAGGTCGCCATGAGCCTGATAATGGCGAAGACCGTCCAGCAGTTGGGGGTTTTTTTTCAAGATTTGGGAATATTCCACCATCTCTTGGATTTCGTTGGTAATTTTATCCTTTACGGTAAAATAGATGGCCCGTGCCCTGTCGGCTTCCCTTGCTTCAATAGTTTCACGCAGGGTATAGAGGTTCAAATAATAGCCGATGACCAGAGTGACCGCGGCTACCAGGCTGATAATAATGATAATGGGATAGGCCAGGCTGTATTTAAAGCGCATCATTTAATCTCTAGGGGATGGGAATTACCCCCGATTGCTCCATAACCCCTTGACCTTCTATGGAAAGGATAAAGCCAAGAAAAAGCCTGGCTAAATCAGTCAGCCGTTTTTCTTTGAATACCAGGGCGTACTCGCTGAGTAATTGGTAGCGGCCGGCCCGGGCGTTTTCCGGAGTGGGGGGGACACCATCAAGGGCCAGGGCATAGACGGGTGTCTTCGCTCCTTTCAGGGAACTGGAAGTGAGCCAGCCGATGGCATAATCATACTTCTGTAATAACAACAACATATTATGGTCAGAATAAGTAACCTTGCCGACGGGGTCGAAATGAATATTCCGGAAGGCCTCCAGATGTTTCTCGATAACCACCAAACTGGAATCCACGCTTTCCCGCAGGAGCAGGCGGATGGGCGCCCGGGGGCCTCCCAGTGTCTGCCAGTCGGTAACCTTGCCGGTATACACCTCCACCAACTGGAGGGTGGTGATGTTCTTAACCGGCGCCTTGGCCCCCACCGCGAAGACCACCAGGTCCTGGGCTAACGCCAGATACGTCAACCCCTGATCCTTTTCCCCTTTGGTTAAAGGCCGGCCAACGCGCCCCATTTCAGCCCGGTCGCTGGTCACCAGACGCAAGGCCCCAGCGGTGCCGATGCTGCGAGGCACCAACACCCGGTGCTCCGGATGCCGGGCGTTGAAGGCCGCGGCCAACTCCTGGAGCAGCACTTCACAAGCGCCCGTACCGGGAATTTCCAGGACCTCGGCCCCGGCTGCCGCGGGCAGCCAGAACCAAAGGAAGATGGCCCCCAGAACCAAAACTTTATTTATCCCCCGGCGAGTTTGCATTTTCGGCCCTTGAATGGAAATTCCCTGGGAAGACAGATTAGATCTGCCAGCCGCCTTTCCTGGAAGGCTGGAAATCTACTACTATGAAATGAAACTAGTTTTATTCAGAACAAATGATCGTTTCCATATATCTTCTCTATTGGGTCCTACTAAATTGTTCCGTTATCTTTAATCAAAATCTGCATTTCTTCCAATCTTCAAACATGTTCTAAAATAATATCCTAACTTGCGGATATCATCCTAAAGGAACGGCAAACGTTAGTCAAATTACAATTCATTAAAGGCCGAAATAACGCACCAGTCATGTTCAACTTTTTACAATTTTATACAAAATTGCGGCAATAAGTTATTTTGCCTGCAAACCGTCCTCCGACCCATAATTTGATTGCATTACCCAACATTTTCAGGCAAAATAGGGGCTTAGAGAACTTCTGGGAGGGGGGAACCTATGGCAGGCGCGCCTGCTCCTGAGGGGACCCAGAAGGGCATAAAAAATCGCCATATCTGGATGGGCCTGGCGGTCTGTCTGGGTCTGGTGGTGGCCTTCCTGGCTTTATTCACCCACCAGGGTCTATACCGGATCTATCGTCTCCATCAGGAGCGCCAGGTTCTGGACCAGGAGAATGCCCGCCTGGCCGCGGAAAATGACCGGCTGGCCCGCACCATCGACCGCCTGCAACACGATCCGGACATGATCCAGGACCTCATCCGCCGGGAACTGAACTTCGTGAAGAAAAACGAGGTCATCCTCCAGTTCCCGCCGGAGGCCGGAAAAAGGCCCGGGGCTCCGCCCCCCCAGTCCCCAGCCCGTTCCTGGCCCAAAGCCGGAGCCGGAGGTAAAGATGAGCGATCAAGGAGTCTCCCTGGAACGCCTGAAAGAGCGCCTGGACCGGGAACCATGCGTCGGGGCGATCCACCTCCTGGCCGAGACCTACTATCAGCAGGGGCAGTATCCTCAGGCCGCGGAGGCGAGCAGAAGGGGTCTGGCGCTCAACCCTGAGAACGTGGAACTTCGCCTGATCCTGGGCCAATCCCTGGCAGCCCTGGGAGATTTACCGGCCGCGGAGGAGGCCCTGAAAGCGGTGGCCCGGGAGATCAGCCGCCTGGGCGAGGTCTTTGACACCCTGGGCCGCGTCTACGGGCAGCAGGCCAGGGAGTCTCTCCAGGAGCAGGCCGCGCAGCTCTACCGTCTGCTCCAAGAACCTCTCCATCGCCTGCTGAGAGGGGAAGAATTACCGGCCGCGCCTCAAGCCCCGCCGGCCCCGCCCCAGGTGGCGCATCGGCGCCTCCTGTTAACCAAGACTCTCATGGCCCTGGAGCAGTGGCAACGGGCCTTACAATTACAATACCAGGAAGGTTGAGCAATCTATGTATAGCACTGCAGAGTTCAGAAAAGGCTTAAAAATCGAGATAGACGGCACGCCGTACACCATCGTGGATTTTCAGCACGTCAAGCCCGGCAAGGGCGGGGCCTTTGTGCGCACCAAGATGAAGAGCCTGCTCACCGGCCGGGTGGTGGACCAGACCTTCCGCTCCGGGGAGCGGGTGAAAAAGCCGGACCTGGTGGACAGGGAGATGCAATACCTCTACCGGGAAGGCGACAGCTTCTGTCTGATGGATAACGAGAGCTATGAGCAGATCATGCTCACCGGCGACCAGATGGGGGACGCAACTCTTTACTTGACGGAAAATATGGACCTGCAGGTCCTCTTTTTCAACAAACAGCCGGTGGCCGTGGAAGTCCCCAACTTCGTGGAACTGGCGGTGGCCCAGGCTGAACCCGGGTTGAAGGGCGATACCGCCAGCGGCGGCACCAAACCCGCGACCCTGGAAAGCGGCGCGGTGATCCAGGTGCCGCTGTTTATCAATGAAGGGGACCGTCTGAAGGTGGACACCCGCACCGGCACTTACATCGAGCGAGTCAAATAATACGGTTTTCCATTTTCCGTTAAAAGAAACACAAGCTTCCCGGCCGGCGCCGGTCCAGGAATGGCAGCGGCCCGGCCTCAGGCCATTTTCACCAGCACCACGTAGCGCTTCACTCCGAAGCGCACGGCCTTCTGTCTGGACTTCATGAAGACATCCACCTTATTTTTCATTCTCGGGTGCATGCGGTCCTGAAACTCAAAGACCCCCATGCCCTGGAGCATGACCCGATCCCCGAATTCCAGGTTCAACGTCTTCTCCACATCCCGGCTCACCGCCAACATGCCTTCGGAGACCTTCACGCCCGAAGTGGTGTAACCCACGGGGGTATTCTTGCAGTAAACTCTGGGATAATAGGCCGTGACCGTGACAATGGACATAGTGACACTCATGGTCGGCCGGGGCCAACCTATTAAACTTACCACCGCAATTAGCAGACAATAGAGCGCTATCTTTCGCATATCTCCCTCTCTTGCCAAGGGGTTTACGGATTTGTGCCTGATTAATTTGTTGGGATAAATGGAGAAAGGAAACGGGTTGAACAGCTATGGACTAAGGCCGGGGGATGGTTATGCCGGTAAATTACGCTGACCAGACCTGGGGCCGTCCTGCCAAAGAGCCGTAATTACTGCTCCTGGTGGTTCCGGCCAACTTCAGATTCCCTCCGTTTTCTACCAGGACTGAAGCGTACCAGCTGGGGCCATCCGCGCGGGCCCGCAAAAGTTATGTGCTTTATAGCGCAAGCAGAAAATGTTGTCAAGAAAAAAATTTCATTAACCAGTTTAACTAACGTATATTATTGATTAAATAACTATATAAATAGGTGACCATCCTCCCCTGGGGCGATATTTCCCTAATTAAGAAAAATTGGTCCAAAAAGTGGTGGGATTTCCCTTATATATTCGCTATTTTGAATAAAAGTGGGAGAATTTTTTTGGAAAAATCACGAATTGCGGCAATATGTCGCATATTGTTTTTATTATGTTTATTATCAGTTAGTTATGGATTAATTAATTAATTCTCCGGACCCGCGTCCGGGCCACACCCAGATTTTACCGGTTAGACAATAAAATTCTCTTCCCCATTTCTTTAATGGGAGGAGACCAGGGACCTGGACAACTCTTGGAAATCTAAGGAAATTCGGGGGACAGCAACAGCAGGGGGTCTATAATTAAAGGAGAGTTGCATGCAGAATTAATGGGGCGGACACCCTTCTCCGGAACAGTTCCTCATGAACCTGCGGCTCATCCGTAAATTATGAAAAGTTCCTGATGGGCATATTTTTAACTTTGAACTTTGAACCTAGAACTTTGAACTCTTCAGGACCGGGAAGAGATAAGCGGCAGGATGGGGCTTGGGGCCGGCAGCGCAGGCTTGGCAGCCGGTGGCGGCCCCTGGCCCATCCCTAAATAGCAGATAATACCAAGTTGCGGTCAAAAGAGTAAGATTGTCATTCTGAGCGCAGCGAAGAATCTAGATTCTTCACTGCGCTTCGCTCCGTTCAGAATGACACGTTCAATATTACCTCTTTGACAGCAACCTGGTATAATATGCCCGCAGCCTGCGGGCTGTCAAATCCCTCAGGAGCCTCCGAAGCCCAGGCTTACCTGCCCGGCCTCCACCAGGACCGGCACCTTTCGCACCCCCTTGGTGAGCTGCAGCATCTCTTCCAGGGCCTGGGGATCAGCCAGCACATCCCGATAAACCACCTTCACCCCTTCCTTGGCCTTGGCCTCCCGGGCCCTGGTGGTAAAGGGTCAGGTCTGTTTACCGAAAATGGTCACCTCTTTAGCCATGTTTCACCTCCCTAACCGGTCTCTAGAAAAAAGACCTTCACCTGGAGAAAATCCACCAGGTTCAGGATCACCAGGGGATCTTCGGACACGGTGTATTGCACCCCTTCGAACCTGGGGCTGATTTTTTCCTTGACATGATTCGTGACCTTCTGGGCCAGCTGGGGATTTTGGGGGCAGGCCCGCTGCAGAAAGGTCTGAAAGACGCTGGCATAACGCAAGTACAGGCTCTGGGTCTCCTGGCGAAGTTTCACCCTCAAGGGCTTCAACGCGTCGTCAAAGAAATCGCCGATATCCTCGTAGTCCTTCCTGATCCGGGAAAAACTCCACTGCCGCAGGCCCTGGTATTTGCTGGCGGTCTCTCCCGACATTCTATCGGTGGTCAGGGTGATGATATTAATGCTGGGCACGCTGGGGGCATTGGCCGGCAGATTGACGATCTTCACGGCCAACTCCGGATACTGCCGGTTGGTGAGGACGTAGTCCCGGCTGAAGCGCTGTCCGGGACGGTCATACGTATGGGACTCCAGGACCGTCCAGCCGCTTTTGTCCAGCCACTCCAGCAAAGACCCGGCCTTGGGGATCAGACGCCGCAATTCCGCGAAACTGCCGGCGGCCACGGTCCCCCGCTCTTCCTTGACGCCGTAATCTTCAGGCGCAGGGGGAGGCGGCTCCGGCATCCTCTCCCTCTCCGGGGCGACCTCCTGCGTCACCGGAGGTTCGGGTGCGGGCGTGGGGGTCCGTCTCGCTTGGACTGGAGTTCCCTCGGGCGTCAGCCCCAGGATAAACATCGTTTGCCCGCCAGTGCCAGCGCGGCTCTGGCGCCAAAAATTATAGGGCTGATCCGGAAAAAGCTCCAAAACGATCTTCACCCCGCCGGTTGGTGAAGACTCGGTGAGCACCTGCTCCACCAGCACGTCATCTCCGGCCATCCTGGCGGGCAACCGCCCTGCCTGGGCCTGGGGAAACTCCACCACCAACTGGGCTCGGCCGCCCGCGGAACGGGGCGAAATCCGGGGTTCCGCGGCCCGGCTCAGCACCACCGTGAGCATGGTGTTTTCCCCCACCCGGCTCAAGCCCACGCGGCGCACTTCCACCGTGGCGCTGCGGGCCCAGGCGGACCCGGCCGCAAGGAGGACTCCCAGCAGGAGGACTCCCAGCCACCAAAAATACCGTTGACAGACTTCGCTCTTAGAAAACATAAGCCGGATTGCTCATCCTCCTTCCGGCACCCGTTTAAAAACTACACAGGAACCGGGGGGGCAACCGGGGTGCCAGTCACCGGTCATGTCCACTGACAAATTATTGCCGCTATCGGTGGGAGTGGCAATGAGGATGCCGCCGTTCCTGAGGTAAAACCAGGGCTTGCCGTCGTTCACCACCCAGGTGAACTCCATCACGGTCTTCCCGGCCAGCATCCAGGATCCCTTGCCGTTCTCCTTGAGGTCGAGCTCAGCATGATTTTTGCCGGCAAAGGGCTCCAGGGAGCGATAGGTCCCGGCAAAGGGGGAACGGGATTCCCCACAGCCTCCCAGGAGCAGCCCGATCATGACCAGCCCCAGAACCGCAGCTAACTTTAGATAGTCTTTCTTCATATCGTTCTATCCCGCAAAATAAAACCTCCCCGATCGAGCACCAGAAAACGATCAAAGAGGAAGATTTGAACGCACATGACCAGCATGCCGGTATTCTTCAGAACTTTCCACCAGTTCACCGGCTCCCCCACTTCGCCGACACACCCGCAGTTGATGGGCAGATGCTGATGAATGGCATAAACCAGCCCCACGATGAAGATGATGTTCATGGCGCCGATCAAAGTAGCCGCGGCCCGGGTGCGGACGCCCAGGACGAGGAACAGCCCCACCAGCAGCTCCGCCCAAGGCAGGACCAGGGCCCAGAGGTTCACCCCCCAGGAGGGCATCATGCCGTAATCCACCGTGTTCAAGGCAAAGACCGCAGGCCGCAAGATTTTGCTCAAGGCAAAGGAGATAAAGATGGCCCCCAGGAGCAACCGGGCCACCACTGATAAGTAAGGACTGCGGCGGATGGGAGGAATTAAGATGAGCAGAAAGATGCTCACCGGCAGCCACTCGAGCAGGCCTGCCAGACCCAGGTGGAGGCTGGCGGCCTCCGTGCCCATTTTCTCTTCCACCGGGAGAACCCGGGGCCACCCCCCGTAATCTTTCAGCACCATTACCCGGGCATTGCCTTTGTGCTTCAGCATGCGGGCCATTTCCACGTCGAAGCGCCGGCTGAAGGAGCCGCCGTAGACGATGAGGGCCTTATCCTTCGCCCCCTCGTCCTGGGTCAACGAGAACTGAAACATGGGATACATCAGGTCGAACAGGATCAGCGGCAGGTTCTGGGCGCCCTTTATATGTCTCTGGCTGTAAAACGCGCTTTTCCTGGCATCCACGAAAATGGCCGTGTTCTTTTGGTACATTTCCAAAGCCTGGTCCAGGGAAATCTCCGGAATCACGCCCTTTTCGCCCCAACCCTGGATCAGGGGGATGCGGTTGTCGTTATAGATATTGAAGACCAGGGCCAGGGCTATGCTCAAACCTATCATCAGGACGTAGTCAAACCAGGAGATCTGGCGGAACTTGACCTGGTGCACCGTTTCGGTCTCCAGGCGCCGGTCTCCGGTAATGAGCCATTGGGATAATTGTTGGATGATATGCCGGGCCAGCTGGGGATTATTGTCCATTAAGTGATCAAACTCGCCCTTTGAGACCTTGATCAGGCGTGATTCCATCACGGTCTCCACCGACGCGGTGCGCAGCTGCCCGGTTACCAGGGCCACTTCCCCAAAATAGGCCCCGGCCCCCAATTCCGTCAGATTGGTGCGGATGCCGTCAGCGGTCTCCCGAAAGATCTTGACCTTGCCGGATTGGATCACATAGAAAAATTCCGGGGCCTCCCCTTGGGTGACTATGCGGGTGCCGGCGGGGAGAACCACTTCCTGCCCAAGCTCACACAGTTTTAGGCCGTCCCCCTCTTTAGAGGAGAAGGGTCCCTGTTCTTCAGCCATCGTGCCCTTCCTCTGCCCCGAATTTCACGCCTTGGCGGGTGACAAAAAACCCCGGACAAGAATGTATAATTCTTTTACCATAGGAGCCTGAATAAAGGAACTCTGGATTCAAGCTTCTCTGAGGAAATCCATCTTTTACCCCCCCTGCCCTATTGGCGATGCAGACCTTTCTTTGGGTTAAGAATCGTACCTTTTCTCAATATGAGAAAATTTTATCAAGGGTTCCGGGCCTTCTCTCAAGGAGAGAAATTTACGGAGACAGAAGCCGAGCATAATTTTTAGCTCTTAAAATAGTTAAGTATTTCAATATGTTTTCCCGGGGTTTTTGGGAAATATTTGGCAAGCCCCTTGCATCATCCATTGCGGAACCAATCTTGTCATCCCTGTTGAGGAACTAAAGCTATATGCCGACCAAAACCGTTTATCCTTGGAGCCCCAGTAAGTGGCGTGCCAAGAACCAAGAGCAACTGGAAACCCGTTTGCAAACCCTGGACCTGATCCTGAAGATCCTGGTGCCCGCGACCTTACTGGTCTGCCTGGCAATGGCCATCAAGTACGGCTCTTTTAACGGCTACCTGCAGCTCATGAGCCGCCAAAGTTTCGCCACCCCCCTGATGACCCTGGGGGCCGGCTTCACCCTGATCTACCTGGCCTTCCAGATGGTGCGCACCATCCTCTGGTGGCGTTATAAACCCTACCCCCTGTATGAGGGGCCCCTGCCCCGGGTCACCGTCATCGTCCCTGCCTACAACGAAGGGGCCATGGTGGAAAAGGCCCTCTATTCCGCGGTAGCAAGCGATTACCCCCGGGATCTGCTGGAGATCATCTGCATCGACGACGGCTCCAAAGACGACACCTGGTCCTATATCGAACGGGCTCAACAGCGCCATCCCGAACTGATCAGGGCCATCCGCTTCCCCAAAAACCAGGGCAAGAAAGAGGGCCTCTACACCGGCTTCACCCAGGGCACCGGCGATTTTTTTGTCACCATCGACTCCGACAGCGTCATTACCCCGGATACCGTCAAGCAGGTCATCGCGCCCATGCTCCAGGACCCCAAAATCGGGGCGGTGGCCGGCAACGTCAAGGTCCATAACCGGTCCCGCTGCCTGCTCGCCCGCATGCTGGCCGTGCGTTTCGTCCTGGCCTTTGACTTCCTCAGGGCCTCCCAATCCCTGTACGGCGGGGTCACCTGCACCCCCGGGGCCCTGTCCGCGTACCGGCGCACCGCGCTCACCCACATCCTGGAAAAATGGCGGAACCAGACCTTTTTGGGCTCCCCCGCCAATATCGGCGAAGACCGGGCCTTGACCAACTGCGTCATGCGCCAGGGCTTCTATATCACCTACCAGCGCAGCGCGGTGGTCCATACCGTGGTGCCCCAGACCTACCGGGGCCTCTGCCGCATGTACCTCCGCTGGGACCGCAGCAATTTCCGGGAATCCTGGGTGCAGCTGACCTTCATCTTTTCCAATTACCGGAAAAGAGACCGGCTCCTGCCCATCATCGACTTTTTCATCACCCAGATCGAATTCCCCCTGACCTATCTCTTCCTGGGGCTGCTCTTCATGTCCTTCTTCACCTACCCCATCGTCATGGTCAAATTCTTCGCGGGCCTGGGCGTCATCACCATGGTCTATATGTTCTACTATATCTATCAGGAACGGGATCTGGAGTTCGTCTACGGCATCATCTACTCCTACTTCGCGTTCTTCTTCCTCAACTGGGTCCAACCCTACGCGTTCATCACCCTCAGAAACGACCGCTGGTTGACGAGGTAGAAAGAAAGATTAACCACCAAGACACGAAGACACAAAGGATCACGGAGAAATAAAAATAGCTTTGGCGCTTTAGCGCCAAAGCTATTTTTTATCCCTTTATCTTTGTGCCTTTGTGTCTTGGTGGTGAAATCTCCTAAAAAAGCCCTCCCAACTTCCCGGCATACCCCGTAAGTTCCCCGTATCCCTGCCCGCTAACCGGTTGTTGGTTTTTCTGGCCCTGGATTTTAACCTGGCCTTCCCAGTAGGTGACGGCCCCGGCCTCCCCGGCCCGGATTTCCTGGTCCGCCAGGGTAGGCGTGATAGTCAGGGCATAGCCCGCGCCGGGGATGGTAAGCCGCCAGCCCGCGGGGTAAGTGGCCCCGCTGTGGGGGGACTTCCAGTAGGCGGTGTGGGTGAGCTGAAAATCCGCCAGCTGCAGATGCCGGGCCCGACCCTGGGGGTCGATGAGGGTGCCGGAGGACGCGGCATCGATCCGGCCGTCTTGGTGGCGCAGGAGATAGAGCATTATCTCCCAGCCGTCATCCAGTTGCAGGGCGAACCAATCCCAACCCGCCAGTTCCGGGGCCAGGGTATGGGTGAAAAACTCGTGGTCCATCCAGGAGGAACCGGTCACTTCCAGGGTGCGCTCTCCCAGGATAAGGCGGCCACGGGTCTCCATCCGGGGAAGAGAGTAATAGTAGCTGGCCGCGTCGCCCTGGGCCGCCTTGCGGCTGAAGCCGCCTTCCCCATGCAGGACCGGGGGTTTCAGAGGCGTCAAGACCAGGTCCAGCCCCAGGCCCTGGTCCCGGGCCTGGAGAAGGTGCGCGTTACCCTCCATCTCTGCCTGCCAGGAATCGAGCCACACCTTAAGACGCCCTTCCTCTGCGCCCGCCAAGCCCAACGCGCCCCGGCCCGCCTTTTCCCGGAATACAAATTTCTTGCCGGTCACGTCGCTCACGGCCAGGTGCGCGAAATAGACGGTGTGCAGCGCCCAGGCGGAGCGGGCCTGGGGGTCGGGTTTTCTCACTCCCGCCCGGAAAAAGGTGAGCTGATAGCCCCAGGACTCCCCATCTTTAGAGCGCAGGTGCCCGGTGTAATACCACCATTCCGTCTTATATGCGGGGTGGGACCCGTGGTCCTGGGGAAACCGGAAGGCCCGCCCCGGCCGGGGGATTTCGAACTCAGACTCTCCGGCTGCCACCCGCGGAGCAGGGAATATTATTAATAGAATAATAAGGAGGAGGAGGAGGAGGAAGGGGAAGGTTAAGGCTTCTGTGCGCCTGGCAAAAATCATGGCTCTGGTATCAACGCGGCGGCTCGGCTTTTTCTTCCTCCCTCCCCCTTGAGGGGGGAGGGTCGGGGTGGGGGTGGGGTCTTTCAGCAATGGCCCATGGAGACCAGACACCATTTCCAAGCCTCATTCTCTCCAGATTGTCATTCTGAGCGAAGAATCTATCATTCTTCTCGTTCCCAAGTTGTACTTGGGAACGCCGTTAGCCGCCAAGCTGGGCTTGGCCTCGACCATGATCCGGGAACCCCGGCGGTTCACCCCTAAGCAAGATTTTGCCCTTCATAAATATGGGCCAGGACCTCCGTCTCACCCTTCCGGGCGGGGATGATGCTGCGCCGGTAGCCCTCCCCTTCGAACGCGTCCAGCTCCGGGAATTTATCCGGCAGGGCCGCCGACGTGAAGAGCCAAGCCGGGTGCTCCAGCCCCGCCGCGTCGTAGTGAAAGGCCTTGAATCCCCAATACTCCCCCATGCGCCCCAGAATGACGCACTCCTCCCAGGTCCCCGGCAGGTCCGCCAACAGGAAATGGTACATCCCCCCGGGCACCAGGGAGCCATAGACGATCAATCTTTCATCAGGGTTATCCACTAGTTGCAATCCAGGAAGATGATAATAATATTGATCTCACGCCAGGCCGCCGGGGAAATCGGTCTATCGTGTTCCGCAATTTTTTAAGGGCCGCATTGTTTTTCGGATAAGCGCCTTATTTTGCTTACTTTATCCCACATAAAACCGCCGTCTAACCACAAAGATTCCGCAACGGTTCCGCTTGGTGACGCTTGGTGACGCTTGGATGCTCTTCTGTCCGGGGGCGGCGCGGTTAATTTTCATCAGAAGATAACTTTATTATAAGGTTAAAAAAAATCCAGAAGAGAAGGAACGATTGACCCTCATTGGGGGCGATGGATCATGAATGCCAGGGCCTTAAAAAGCACGGTTTTTACCCCCTTTTGGAAAAGGGGGGAAGGGGGGATTTTAAGTAACCTGCTGAAATCCCCCTAAATCCCAGTAGTGTCCGGCTGAGATTTTACATGAGCGATGTCAGATTTAAAAAGAAAAATGTAATCACAAGACTTTATCCAGCGCCGCCGCAGGCTGAG
>Ga0265296_1002063_pt1 | contig 21075 bp, 22 predicted proteins | sample MunlanPumphouse1_FD_189073 | JGI IMG/M metagenome (GOLD analysis project Ga0265296, IMG submission 189073) | Groundwater microbial communities from a municipal landfill in Southern Ontario, Canada - Pumphouse #1 | ecosystem: Environmental > Aquatic > Deep subsurface > Groundwater | place... | reverse complement strand
AAAGAAGCCTCTTCGGAGATACTCAAGAGAGGAGAAAGGTTTTAAAGATTATGGATGTGAAGAAGATAGATAAGAAGAAAGCAGCATTATATTTTTTATTAGGATTTATTCTTGTAACGAATTTTATTCTTATTCTTTGGCCTTTGCGGACTTCCTATTGGTGGGATGAGACAGTATATTTACAGCATGCAGAGGTTATTTTTTCTGGAAAAGAAAATTATGATGAGTTTCAGTTAAGACCCCCAATTTTATCGATGCTTTTTGCATTCGGTTTCTTATTCAAACATCATGTGTTCGCTGCAGATATAATTGTTGGATTAATAGGCATGCTTGGAACGTTAATGATGTACTTTCTTGGAAAAGAAATTAGTGGAAAGAAAGTGGGTCTTTTAGCTGCAGCATTTTTCGGATTTACTTCTTTTATAGTAAGGCAGGCTCATTCGATTATGACTGATGTTCCGAGCCTTGTTTTTTTTGCAGTAGCGTTTTACTGTCTCATTAAAGCTTCAAAGATAGAAAGTAAGAAATGGTACCTTCTGTCCGGATTTTTTTTAGGAATAGCAATTCTAACGCGGTTTACACAATTAATTTTGATAAGTGTGTTTATAATATATATATTAGTCAAGAAAATATCTTTACAGAAAATAAGACATATTTTGCTAGCTTTTTCAGCAGTGCTCTTTCCTTACCTGCTGTGGGCACAATTAAAATTTGGTTTTTTCTTAATTCCTTTCATAAGGGCAAATTCTGCTGTTTCTGATCAAGTTGGAAATATTTTTTTTTACATTGCAAACCTCTCAAAGGTTTATCCATTAATGATCTTATTAGGGGTTATTCCCTATTTAATTATTGTTTACAAAAAGAGAAGCTGGTTAGACACGGTTTTAGTTAGTTGGATTTTAATTTTTTTAGCTTATGTTTCGATAACTCCCCATAAAGAGTTGAGGTATATTCTTCCAATCACTGTCCCCTTATTTTTAATTTCTGCAAGAGGATTTGTAGAGTTTTTTGAAACAAAGAAACTTTTAATGAAATCTTTGGTCATAATCAGTATAGTGCTATTAGGATTCTATCAATTACCTGATGGAGAAAAAGTAAAAGAATTATTCGGGGTTAATCAGCCGTTCATAAATGCGTATGAAAGTCCAGCACAGGAGATTTCAGAGTATCTAGTTTCATTGAACGAAACGGACAGAGTGATTTATGCAAATCACGAGTATCCCGTGTATGGTTATTATACAAATTTAAAGATTAAAACAGTATATGGGGGTGAAGAGTTTTATAGATGGTATCCTGCAAACATGAGAGAAAGTGGATTTTTTGTTTTTTATAAAGAAGTTAAAAAATACCCTGCTCAAGAATGGCTGGATTCAAAAAAAGAATTTAAAAAAATAAAAGAAACCGAGGAAATTATTGTATATCGCTATAATCCCTCCAAAAGCTCTGTTTTAGGAGTTTCTGAATTTTCACCATTTAAGATGAGAGTAATAGATTTTCTCCTCAGTTTTTTTAAAAAATGAAGTATAGGGTCCCCAGGAAAGAAGTAGTTTTTTAGATTATTTGGCAAGATACCGCGTAGTACTAAGTTTCGTTTCAAGTTGTTCTTTTGATTGAAATCCAGTATAAAGAGTATCATCAAGAGTAATGCTCGGTGAGGTTTTAACAGCATAAATTGATTTAAGTGCATTAAGAGCAGGATCGTCTAAATCCGCATCAAAAGAATAAACACGTACGTTTGGATATTTTGCACGAAGGTAACTTAAGATGTATCCTTGGCTTTCACAGTCCGGACAAGTTTTTTCATCTGAAGAGTAGAAGTAGAGGAGGAGGCGATAGTCTGTTCCGCATTGTTCGTTAAGTTTCTTTAAAAACAGCCAGTGTCTTAATTCAAGGAGAGAATAATATTCTTTAAGTTTTAGGACGTCTGGATCTTGTTTTCCTAATTGATCTTCCATTGCGGTTAGTCTGTTTGCAAGTGATCCTAATTCTACAACAATGCCATCCACGTCTTTGAATTTACAAGGATTTTCTTGGACAAGTAATGCTTGGATATCATAGCTTGCGAGTTGGATTCGTAAGTCTTGTTGTAAGTCTTTGAGTTCTGTGAATTTTGATTCTGTGAGGACTGCGCCTAAGAGTAATCCGATAACAAATATTCCGGTAGTTAAAAGAAATGCGATGAAGTATCTTTTTTTACTGATTACTCGTTCTACCATCGTTGTCGTTTTCCTCTGATTAAATCTACAAAGACAGTGAGCCATACAAATGAGGCGAGTAATCCATAGGCCAGGATGTAGATCGGTACTGAGATAAATCCGTATCTGAATACTTTTTCTTTTGTGTAGTGATAGGCATAATTGATAATCGTTAAGGAGAGGATTAAACTGATAATTGCAAAGAAGAGGTTGGTGAAATTTAAGTCGAACCAGGTGAAATTAAATTGGAGGTTTTTTAAGAAGACGGAGAAGTCAAAGTTGATGCTGCTCCAGTTGTTTATTCGTTGTAAGAGGGGTTTGAGGATGAATCTCCATCCTGTTAATCCGATAAAGGTGACTGCTAAGAATCCGGATAATAAGACGCGGGGTAGTTGTAATAATCCGAAGTCTCCATATTTTTTGTTGAAGATCATGTTTTTGTAGGTGAATAAGTTTAGTAAGGTTCCTTTGTACCATCTGTTTCGTTGTTTGATGATTCCTTTGAAAGTGTGTGGTGTTCCAGTGTAAACTGTTGTATTGAGGAGTTGGATGATTTTGTAATGTTTTTTTTGAATTTTTAAAGTGATTTCAAAGTCTTCAGTTAAGTTATCTACAGCAAATCCTCCAACTTCTTTTAAGATTTTTTTCTTGTAGACACTGAATGGTCCTGGTGCGACGTGGACGCAGTTGATTGCTGCCATTAAGGATTTGTAAAAAAAGTTGAGGAGGTATTCGCACCATTGGAGTTTTTGTAAGATGGTTGTGGGAGTGCGTACTTTCATTAAAGGTAGGACAACTGCGACATCGTCTGTAAAGTGGGGGAGCATTTTTTTTAATGCGTCGCTAGAAATTTCTGAATCTGAATCTAAACAAACGAAGTATTCTCCCGTAGCACGCCTAAGTGCGGTGTTGAGTACTGCTCCTTTTCCTGCATTTTTTTGATCAATGAGTAAGATATTTTTTTGGGGGTGTTCTTTGATAAGTTGTTTGATAACTGAAAGGCTATTGTCTTTTGATCCATCGTTTACGACAATAATTTGGAGTTTATTGGCGGGATAATCGAGGGCTAAGACGGAAAGGATACTTTTTGCTACGTTTTTTTCTTCGTTATAGACGGGTAGTGCTACGGTTACTTTAGGAAAATGGGTTAATTCTTTTTCTTCTGTGAGGATTCCTTTTTCAAAGAAGGTTAAGAGCCAGAAGGTGATGAAGTAGAGTGAGAGGTAAAAGGCTACTAAGACGAGGATTTGTAAGAGTTCCATTTGTTAGTAGACTAAGTAGATGTCAACCTCTTCGTTATGATAAATATTGCTAAAAAGTTTGGGGCTGTAGGTTAGGAGGAAGAGGAATTCTGTTTCTCCGTTTGGCCAAAGTTCTTGTTTCATTGTTTTATCTACATAAATATAGGTAACATCGTATTTATTAAGAATGCTTTTTGCTGTTGCGAGGTCTTGGGTGTGGAAGAGGGTCTGAGTATCCTTCCAGCGTTGGTTGAGTTGTGGTGCGTACCAGAAGTGGTGGTCAAGAACGTTTTGTTTTCCGGCGTAGGTAAAGAAGACTCCATTTTCGTAGTTGCTTAGGACAACTTCTTCTCCAGGTTGTTGTTTGAGAAAGGTTAATGCGTCCAGGGTGGATGCAGTTGGTTGAAATGCTGAAGCTTGGTGAAGATAAGAAACTGTACTGAAGAGTAATCCGCACCAGATGAGAAGAATGGTGAATGTTTTGAAGTTAATACTTTTCCAGTCTCGTTGTTTGAGGTGTATTAAGGTGCTTGCTGCTAAGGGTGCTGCTAAAAAGATAAGGGCGTAAAGGAGGAAGGGAAAGTAGGCGACAAGGAAGAAGCTAAGAAGAAGGGTGAGAAAAGAAAAGAAGAGGTGGTGTGTTTCTTTGCTTAAGAAATAAAATCCTAGGAGGGTGAGTAGGAAGAAGAAGGTGGCAAATCCAAATTCTCCGCCAAGGTCAGAAAGGAATCCGTATTGTAAGAAGGATAGTCCGATGTCTGGTGTGTTAAAAGTGGGAAATTCTGCCAGTCCAAGTTTGAAGGGTGTTGGATTGAATAAAAGTGTAAGTAATAAAAGAGAAAGAGCTAATGTGGTTAGGTATGTTGTTGTTATTTTTTTCTTATAGCGTGCGAGTAATGCGAAGAGTAAAACGAAAAAGGATATTCCTACACTAAAAAGAGGAAGGAAGAGGAGGGTTAAGAGGGAACTAAAATGTTTTTCTTCTAATAAAAAATAAAGTGCTAAAAGAACGAGGAAGAGTGCGATGCTGTATTTTTGTGCGGTGCTGTATAAGTAAAGTGTTGCAGGGTTGAGTACTAAAAGTAAAGTTGAGAGGAAAGCGTATTCGTGTTTTACTTTAATCATAATCAGATAAAAAATAAAGATGCTTGCGAGGCCAATAAAGAAGGGAAGCCAGCGTGCGAGTGGTGCGGGAGCGAGGCTGAGAATAAACGGAAACCCCTTCTCTGTAATCAAAGGGCGTGATCCATAGCTTAATTCATCTTGCTGGATCCATCCTTTTTCTGCAATGCTTTCTGCTAGTCGTAAATTAGCATAAGTTTCTTTTCCTAAGAATGTGCCAGGAGAAGTGTATTCTCGAATAAAAAAGAGGGTTAAGAAGAGAAGAGTAAAGATTCCTAAGCAGAGTACTACGTGTTTAGTGTTAACAGCTGACAAGGGTGATGCCTCCTTTGTGGGTAAAGCAGGGTGGTGTTGCATATGTTAATTCTTTAATCCCATATAATCGTTCTGTTTCTGGAGATAAATAAATTGCGGTGATGTTATATTTGTGAATATATTCTAGTGCTTTTGCTTGGCTCCATGTGGTGTAGATTGCTTGAACGTCTTTGAGGCGTTCTACTGGTGCTGGTGCGAGTAAGAAGGTTGTGTCAAGGACATTTTTTCTTTTGCTTAATGAAGTGATTAAGTGACCTTCTTGTAAATTACCTAAGACTGTTGCGTCTGGAGAGGTAAGTTCGTTGATTCTAGTAAGATCAACAATAGTGTCTTTTGGTACTGCTTCTAGTCGGGTAAGTTGGGTGTAGGCGGGAAGTAAAATTGTTAAGATAATTAAAAGTCCGACAAGTCCGACAAAATACTTACTGAGGTTACTGAATTTTGTTTTTTGTAAATAGAGGTAGACTTTGTGTAATGCTAAGGAAGACAGTAATGCGAGTGCCATACTAAAGTAAAGTAATCCTGTTGAGGCGGGTAATAATCTAAAGAGGAGAAGTGTTAAGACCGCTAAGGTAAGTCCGCTGACGACAAAGACGGGTTTGTTTTTTTCTTTATTAATTCCAAAGTAGAGGGATGCTCCGCCTAAGAGTAAAGGAAGTAATCCAGCAGTTAAGATTAATTCTAAGCTGGTAAAGGGGCGATAGGTTTCGGATAAGAGGACATTGGGAATGTTTTGCCAGATGAATCCTAAGCCATAAGCGAGGAATGCTTTTTTGTAGAGGAGTAAAGAGACAAAGACGAGGGAGAGGATGCTGAAGAGTGTTGCTTCTTTTTCTAGTTTAGACGCGTTGAGAGCTCCTCCTGCTTGGAGAAAAAAATAAAATAATAAGGCTAGGGGAAGTAAGTACGCTTTCTCACTGGTGAACGGAAGGATGAATGCAATGATCATGAATATCCAGAAGTGATTGCGATTTTCTAAATGGAGAAAGGCGTATAATCCTAAGTAGAGTAAAGGAATGAATAAACTATCTGGACTTAAAGAATTAGTTGTTTCCCATAAGAATAAGGGAAGAAAACTAAAGAATGTTGCTCCTGCGAGTGCGGCCCATTTGTTTCTTGAAATTTCATAGGAGAGGAGGTAGGCGGGAAAGACTGTTGCTGCGAAGAAGAGTTCTGGTAAGATTTTTAATAAGAATGAAGAGCCAAGGCTGAGAAGTGCCATTAAGAAGTAAAAGAAAGGAGGGTACACTAATTCTCTTCCGCCGTAGCTAAAGGAGTCGTAGGTTAAGAAGTTTTTTTCTTCAACTAAGTGAGTGATAACTCGTTCATGAAAATAAGCGTCGCTAGTGCTGTAGGTGTCTTGGGTTAAAGTAAAACTTAATCGAAAAAGTGCGATAAAGATAAAAAGTAAGATGAGGCTAAGGCGTTTGGTGTTCATGGTCTTCTTCTGGTGGTTGTTCTTGTTGAGGTGGGTCTAGTGCTAGGGTTTGTTGTTCTTGCGGTAGTGCTGCAAATTTAGTTTTTAGTTGGTCTTCTACAACGTCAAAGTAATCATAAAATTTATTTGTTACTTTTAAGATTCTTGTTCGTCCGGATGGTTCTGAAACAACGAAGTCTAATTCTTTTAAAAGTTTGACGTGGTCATAAGCAGTTGTGCCACGTATCTTAACTAAGTCATTTTGAAAGATGGGATTTTTGTAGGCGATGATTGCTAAAGTTTCTTGGGTGGGTCGATCTAGTTCACAGTCACTAAGAAGGCTCTCAGACACATAGAGATAGTCTTTTTTGAGATTTAATTTCCATTTCTCTCCTTGGTCAATAATTTCTAGCGCAGAGTCCTTTTGGGTATAGTCTTTCTTAAGTTCTTGTAATAAATCCTTTAAGATGCCTATTGAGCCGATTCCAGCCATTTTCCCTATTTCTTCGATTGAGAGGAATCTTCCGGTGGTGAATAAGACTGCTTCCACCTTGTTTTTTTCTGCTTGCATAGTCTTAATTGTCGATAGTCGAGTTTAAAAGTTTTATTGAAGTGTTTTCTAAAGAAATTTAATGAAAATAGAGTTTGAAGTGAATAAATGTTTATATAATTGTTAAAAGAAAAAGAAGTAAGGGAAAATTCACAGAAGAAATTAAAGTTACTCACCATTATTATCAGCCTTCGGGAAGTGATATAAGAGGAAGTACAATCAATAATCCACCAATTAGTTTTTTGATAAGAAATTTAGGAAAAGAGGGAATTAATATTGAACCAAGGTATTCTGAAAAAGAAGCGAAGTATGTTCAGCAAAGAGGGAATGGAAGGAGAGTGCACAGAGAAGCTACTGTTCCATTTGAGACGCTGTTTCCTTTAATAGCTGAAGAAGAAGTAGAAGCTTATTTTTTAAGAAACGCAGCTGGGCTTGAGTTGAAGGTAAGTAATTACGAAGATGCAGCACCTCCTTCTGGGAGAATAGGCGGGCCTCAAAGTGGGATATTGGAATAATTTGTCATGTAAAGTTAGAAGGCGATAGTATTGATCCGACCCTCGTAGGGAAGGTAAGAAAAGTGTTAGAAGCTACGTATCATTATTCTGCTGATTAATCCATATGTTCTATTAAATATCTTAAAACAGAATCCACACCAAGGAAAGCTTTATATATCAAAAGTGGATAATATTATCCAATTATGGATAACGCATTAAAGATAATTAACTATCTTGGAAAACATAGTAGAGAGAAATATACGATGCATGAATTAAGTCAAATGTTGCATATCCCTTATGCTTCTTTTTACAGAACTATAGAAGTAATCAAAGATCTTTTAGTTATTGAAAATGTGGGAAAATCAAAAGTACTCAGCCTTAACATTAAAATATCAATTGTGAAAGCACATCTTACGATCTCTTCAGATGAAGAAAAGAAAGAATTTCTTAAAAAACAGCCAATCCTCAATAAAATCAGCAGAGAATTAAACACTGAGGATATTGTTCTTCTTTTTGGAAGTTATGCTAAAGGAAAAGAAACAGGCAAGAGCGATATAGATTTATTGATTATAAATAAGAATGGACAAAGGGATCTCTCCTTTTCAAAATACGAACTCCTCTTCAAGAAAAAGATAAACCCCATGTTTATTACTTCAAAAGAGTTTAAAGAGATGCTTAAAGATAAAGAAGAAAATGTGGGCAAACAAGCGTTAAAGGATCATATTATTTTAAATAATCCAGAGCAATTTTGGGAACTGGTGCTCAATGCCGTTTGACAAAAAAACATACAAATTAATTTTTGAACAATATGCTGCAGAAAGAAGAATAAGAATGTCCAAAGAGTTCTTTAAGATAAAACTTTTTCTCAAAAAGGGAGAGAATAGTCTCCTCATTGCTAAACACTTAAAGGAAATTAAACCAAATAAAGATCAGCCACAGCGGATGTATTGGGATTATTGGGCAATAACTGTTTCTTATTATGCGATGCTTTACGCAGCTAAGGCAACTATTCTCTCTAAAGGATATGAAGTCTCGGATCACGATGCAGTACAAATCGCTCTGGGACACTTGCTTGTTCCCAATCAGCTGGAAAAAGAGGATTTGGAAATTCTTAATCAAGCTCACAAAATCTTCGAAGACGAATACGTCCATTACTTTGAAGACGCAAAAAAAGAAAGTCACATTGCAAGATACTCCGCAGTTCAAACGTACACGCAGAGAAGATTAGAAGAAATTTTTAACAATGCAACTAAGTTTGTAGCTAAAATAGTTCTAATGCTGGAAGAATAATTCTATTTTTATGAGTATGAAATGAAAGAAGCCGTTCGCATGAAGTTCTTTATTATAGTTAAGCTTAATTTTATTGTTGAACCTGTTTTATTGAAAATGTTTTAGAAAAAGATAAAAAAGTTTTATCGGCAGCAGAGTACTGAAGCCATTCGGGTAACTGTGTTCGTGTCACCAGCTATTGGTTCGGCAACAGTCGAACCTACACTAGAAGAACATAGGAAAGAGGTAAATGGAGAGTTAAGAGGTCTACTACAGATATTATTAGGGTCTACGCCAGCCTCGGGAACAGAGGTTGTAGTATTGAGTTGATGAATTGTGCAGGATCTATCTGTAGATTGGTAATAGTTTTGGGTAACTTCATTCGATACACTTGTGCAAGAATATTGTCCGATAGTAAGAGTAGGAGGAGTTGTACCAATTGCTCTACAAACGCTCTCAGGGGTACTAGTGGGATTAAAATAATAATATGAGTTTGGTGGAGAAAGAGTTGGAATTTGTGCAACACCTCGATGTGTAAGAAGGGAAACTTCATAACAACTTTTTCCATTAAAAACGGGAGAGGTAGTAGTTGGAGTAGTTGGTAGAGAGGCACAACGTCCATTATTGCAGACGTTAGAAGAACATTGATCGCTGACAGTGCAGGATAATCCATTGGTACGTCTAAGAGCACATCTGGCTCCGCCATAACTAGTAGAAGCACGACAATATTGTGTTGAAGGGCATTGCGCATTCGTTGTGCAACTAGGAGCGATTCCATCGATTTGTTGTCCAGTAACTTGATTATCTCTATTTGAAAAAATGCTAAATCCAGTGATTGATCCTGCAAGTGCAGTTGTGAAAACAACTAAGCCGATTAAAAGAATTAATATTCCGCCTGTGATTCCTTTGGAAGTTTTTACGTCTTGAATTTTCATTAACAATATTTATTATAAACAGTTATTTAAAGTTGTAACATCACGGGGGGGGACGAAGATTAATTACATATGTTCTATTGAATATCTTAATAATCCTGCGATTCCACCTAAGTCGCGAAGTTGTGCTCCTTCTTCTGTTTCTGTTGAGATATAGACAACAACAGTACTCATGGTTGCTGCTTGTTCTTCTATTTTTTCTGCTTCTTTGTATTCTTCTGATAATAAGATCTTGTCTGCTGCTCCTAGAGTAAGTGCTTTTTCTACGTCTGCTTTTCCATAGACGACTTTATCTGAGTTTGTTGCTAAGAGTCTGAAGAATTCTTGCATGATTTTTTTCTCTTTAATAATTTCTTCTTGTGCGAGTGCGTCTTGACTTTTTTCTACTAATTCTTTTAATCCGAAGTCTCCAGTATAACTTAAATCTCTGACAGCAACGATTTTTCTTTTTAATTCATTATTCAAATAGGCGCCGCTGATGAACGTGTCTTTGGTCATCCCTGGTCCGCCAATTAAAAGCCCTTTCAAGTTTTTCCCCATGGCTAAGAATTCTTTGTTTGCAATTTCTGCTATTCTATCATAAAATTCTCCTGCTGCTATTTCTCGTAGGCGTGCAAATCTAACACTCGATTGTCCTCCAGCCCTCGTTTTACCGGGCACTGCTGAAGTCATATCTTTGATAACAGAAATTGATTTTCCTTTAAGTAATCCAACTGTTCCTTCTCGGTTATCCATTGCAATTAAGCCGTAGGTTTCTTTGTATTCTAACATTTCTTCTAAGGGTTCTGTGATAAATGTTTGATCGCATCGGTACATACGGATATTCAAGGGAGCGGGTGGTTCTAAGCTCCAGACTTTAAGATCTTGTTTTCCTTCTTGGCTTGCGGTGTTTCCAGAAAAGATTGCTAGGCCGTTTACAGGTGTTGCTTTAAACAATCTAAGATGTCTGATCATTCGTTCGAGTGAGTCAACAACATTTGTTCGTGTTGTTTTATCTTTAATATTGGATGCTGTTCCTTGTTCTTGTGCTAAGTGACCAATAATTTTGATGATATCATATCCTGCCGGAATGTAAACTGTCACAAGTTCGGTATGTCTTCCTCGAATGCTTTTGAGTTCGTTGATGAACTTTTTGAGTTTAAATTTCTCGATCATAGTTCTATTGAGAGTTGTTTTCCGTACTTAATTGTTTGGGCTTGAGAAACTGCTTTCAAGTCTTGTTCAATTACTTTTAATGCGTTTGGAAGTGTTAAATTCTTGACAGGTTCTTTTAATGATTTTTGTGATTTTGTTTTTTCTTGTCGTACTAAAGAAATGATTTCTATTGCTTTATCTCCAATTTTTTCTAATTTTTTATCGTTCCATTCATGGTGTTGTTCTGGCCAAGTGCTTAAGTGAATGCTCTTTCCTTCTTTGAAAAGTTCGTGATAGATTTCTTCTGTAACATGGGGCATGATTGGTGCGAAGAGTTTAACAACAGTCAAGAGTGAATGATAGAGTGTATATTGTGCGCTTTCTTTTGCTTGCTGTCCGCGTCGATCCGGATTGTAGAGTCTGTCTTTTACAATTTCTAAGTAATTGTCACAGAGTACTTTCCAGAAGAATTCGTCTGTTTCTGCGCGTACTTTTGAATATTCATAGTTTTCAAAGGAAGTTGTTGCGTTTTTAATTAAGGTGTTCAGTTTTGTTAAAATCCATTTATCAAAAGGTTCTAATTCTACTTTTTTAGGTTTATAATTCTCTAAATGGATTGCGCAGAATTTAGCTGCGTTCCAGAGTTTAGTGATTGTTCTTTTTCCTGTTTGTAAATCTTTTTCTTGATAAGGAATATTTTCTCCCAGTTTTGATCCTGCTGCTAAATATCTCCATGCATCCGCACCGTATTTATCTAACACTACTTGTGGTTCAATAACATTTCCTAAGCTTTTGGACATTTTTCTTCCGTGACTGTCCAGCATGTGTCCAGAGATCACAATGTTTTTCCAAGGAATTTTTTTATGATGATAAATGCCTTTGATAATTGTATAGGTTGCCCATGTTGAAATAATATCATGCGCTTGTACGCGTAAGCTCATTGGATACATTTTTTTAAAATGGGTTTCGTTGTCTACCCAGTTCAATGCAATTTGTGGTGTGACTGAACTTGTTGCCCATGTGTCCATAACATCTGTTTCTGGTTCGAATTCGTTTGATCCGCACTTGCATTTTTTTAGAGGGTTGTCTTTGAGTGGATCCACAGGTAATTGTTTTTTGTCTGCAACAACGATAGAGGTACATTTTTTACAGTGCCAAACCGGGAAGGATACTCCGAAGTGGCGTTGTCTTGAGATGCACCAGTCCCATTCTAATCCTTTGACCCAGTTTTCGTATCTAGTGCGCATAAATTCCGGATACCAGTTTATTTTCTTTCCAGCTTCTAAGAATGTTTCTTTATTTTCTAAGACTTTGATGAACCATTGTTTTGTGGCGAGGAATTCAATTTCTGTTTTGCATCGTTCATGGACGTTGACAGTATGTTTGATTTGTTTTTTTGCTACGAGTAGTTTTTCTTGTTCTAGTTTTTCTAAAATTGCTTTTCTCGCTTCTTTAATTGTTAATCCGGAAAATGCTTGTCCGAATTCGTTGAGTTTTCCATCTCGAGTGAAGATGATTCTTGGAGCAATTTTTCTTTTTTTAATTGCTTCTACATCTTTTTTATCCCCATAACTACAGACCATGAGTATCCCTGTCCCTTTTTCTATTTCTACTGATTCATCTGCGTAAATAGGAACTTCTTGATTAAAGAGTGGAACAATTGCTTGTTTTCCAATTAAGCGATTATAACGTTTATCTTGTGGATGAACAAAGACCATAACACATGCAGCGAGTAATTCGGGCCTTGTTGTTGCAATCGTTATTTTTTCTCCATTATTTAATCCAAATTGTACATCATTAAATGTCGAATCTAATTCTGCATCTTCAAGTTCTGCTTGTGCGATTGCTGTTTGGCATTGGACACACCAAATAACTGGCGCTTCTTGTTGATAGACGAGATCTTTCTTATGTAAATCTAAGAATGATGCTTGTGAAGTTTTAATAGAGTAAGGATTAATAGTAGAATAGAGTGTGGTCCAATCACAGCTGATGCCAATGTTTTTCCAGCCTTGGATAAAGTCTGGAACGATTTCTTTTAAAGTAGTATTACAAAGTTGAATGAATGCTTGTCGATCCATTTTTGTAGATTTTACATTTTTTAATTTTTCAACAAGTCGTTCAGTAGGTAGTCCGTTATCGTCTGTGCCAAAGGGATAGAAGATGTTTTCTCCTTTCATGCGGTGGTAGCGGATAAAGTAATCTTGTTGACTGTAAGAGAATGCGTGTCCAATGTGCATTTTTCCTGAGACTGTTGGGGGAGGTGTGTCTACAGAATAGCTTTTTTTCTTGCTGTGAGGATCGAATTGGTAAATGTGTTCTTTTTCCCAATAGTTTTGCCATTTCTTTTCTAGGGTTTTGAAATTATATTCATCCATGGTTCTAAGGTTTTTGAAAGGGATAATAAAGGTTGCTTTTTTTATTCTTTCTTTACTTTACTTATTCCCGTAGTATCACCCAGGGTTACAGAGTATCCGCCGTAGAAAAGATGTTGGCATTGCGCTTCAAGTTGAGCAGTGATTTCAAATCCTAGTTTTTTTGCATCTTTACAAAAGCACATGTCTTCTGGAATAACTTGGCCGTCTTTAGTTTCATATCTAAAAGTAATCTGTTCTAATGCTTTTCTTGAGAGTAAAATGCAAGTCATTGCACAGAAGTCTACGGATAATAATCCTTTGTATTGTTTTGTGCTTTTGTAATTTAAGTAAGTATAGTTTCCAGGATGTTCTTTATCTTCAATGCCCAGTAGTGCAATTTCTTTTGCTTCTCCATCTTTGACAAGTAAGTGTGATGCTACGCCTGTGACAATATCTTTATTTGCTTCTAGAAGTAATTGAATAATATTTGCAGGAGGAATGACATCTGATTGCAAGCAGAATAAATAATCATAATCGTTTTTTAATACATAGTCGCGTAAATAATTCATCCCAATGACAATATTCTGTGCAATGCTTTCTGTGTGTTCTGTCTTGACGCATGTAATTCCGAGTTCATTAATTTGTTTACAAAAGTCATCTGTTTTTGAGTTATCTGCTAATAAAATATCAAAGCGTTTATAGTCTAATTTCTTTAATCCTTCAAGGTATTCTTGTAAGCAGTAGGCTTTGATGTCTGCAATGGTGCATCCAACAAGAACTTTTTTCATAGGAATACAAGAAAGAAGCGCTCAAATAAATAGATTTAGGTTGTGGTTATAGCAATCAAGCGATGAAGTTTATCCTTATCATCAAAAGAAATGAACTCTTTAAATCGTTGAAGGGAGTCTTTTTTCTTAATCTTTAGGCGAATAGCACGAGTTCTAGTACCATCTGATCTTAAAAAGATACGGCTTTCTAGAAAGGGTCGGCTAGTAATAATCCCAAAATGATTTTCTAAACCTTCCTTCAGTTGATTAAAAAAGGTGATACCATCTTCAACCATTTCTAAAGATTTATACATTTGAATTTCAATAGCCTTTGAAGCTGGATCCACGGTAGCTTCACAAGAAAATAATCGATTTACAAAACGAGCAAAGTAGAGTTTGTCTGTTAAGATCCATTCTGGAATAAAAAACGGAGTTATGACTTTCCTCCCAGTTGGAACGCCCAATAGTTTGAGAGTTCGAGCAAGTGGTTTATTATTGACTCCCAAGTTTTTAGTACCGTAACGATTTGTGGTACAATCTCTGACTTTTCCTTGAATATTGAATAAAAAGGAAAGCTGTTGATTAAAGCGTTGAAGCTCTATTATATGTTTGGAAGTATAATCTAGTCTTAATTTAGGAGAGTCCTGTAAATGTCCGTCACCCATCAAGTCTGCAATAATTCCTGCAAGAGCAACGGAGCGTTGAAGGGGAAACCAATGCACGTAAGGAGACAAAGCTTTTAGTCCATGAAAAGGGGATTGGTAAGTAGAAAGAACATTATCAAATTCCAATAAGGTTGTTGAAGTTTTGGATTGAGAGTTCATAGAGAAATTAAGTGTTTAGTATTAAAATAGTTTATTGAAGAAAATCTGGAAATCTACCGAAAGGGTTTTATAGTGTATAAAAAACCGATTTTATACTGAGCACATGGGGATTCTTACAAGCCGTGGCTTTAGGAACCAGAACGGTAGCTCAGCCTGAACCGAAAGGTGGCTATGGAGAGTACTACGCTGAAGACGTAGGTGTCGGGGGTCCAAATTGACCAAAAGTCATGGAAGTCCCTCTCGCCCCATTTCTAATATTTTTTTCAATCTATTCAATCTCCAAGCTTTAACTGGATGATAAAATAGGGAACAAGAATGTGCTTTGAGAACACCACCTTTACCTATTTGAATATACCATCCACCATAATCATCCGTGTAGGGGCCGGTAAAATTAATTTCAAAAGCTGTTCGAAAGAGAGATTGTGCTTCCAATAAAAAAACTCTGTCTGCTAGTTTAAGTTTTATACGCGGAGAAGAAGTAGACTTACCTGTCCAAGCTTCCGTAGCACGAACATCGCCGTCTGAATCCATTAATCCTCTTAAAAACCATTGTTGAATTTGGATCGGGCCGGATTTAATCAGCCGAGGGATGTGGAGAGTGGTTTTAGCTCCTTCTGGAAAGTCAAAAACTCTTGAAAGAAAAATATAAACCAATTTACAAGTAGGATTAAGATAGACTAAATTCTCTCCTTTAAGGAGACGTTCTCTTCTAAGGGGTGCATTAAGATTAAAAATTTCGCTAAAAAGAACCTGTATCCTATCTTTAATTTGTAATTCAAACTCATCAGAAACAACCATCTTGTATTCATATTTACCTGAACATAGATACGTTTTTCGAATATCTTTAAACCCTCCGTCACCATAAAGGTAGCCGACAAGATAAGCAAGTTTGGGTGTAAGGTATTTTGGATAGGTAATAATATGAGGGGAACTAAGAATTTGTAAGGTTTTAAGTGTAGACGGATTTAACGATTGTAATTGCAAAGTTGAAATTCGTATTTGATTGCCGTTTTTGAGTTCTATTCTTATGTTAGTAGCTTTCTTATCTATTTGAGGATTAACAAGCTTATCAAAATAATTACTTAAAGGGATTTTAGGATATCCAGGAATATCAAATATTTTAAGCTCGGAGAAAGGAATTGAACCATAGCGTGTTTTAAGAGAATCCATGATAGGTTAATAGTTTTTTGCTTTAAAAGCGTTACGCGCGGTTGTCGTTAGTGTCGCATGTAAAACTTTTAATCGCCCCATTTTTTTATTTTTTACAAAAGTTTTTATAGAACTGTATCAAAGAGAGAATATGTCTTTTTTTAAAAATCTAAAAGCAATGTTAAAATCAATCAAAGAAGCCTTATTTGGTTCAGATGAGAAAGAACAAAGAAAAAAAGAAAACGAGGCGGGTAGAGAAGTAGGAAGGAAACTCTTTGAGAAAGAAAGAGAAAGGGAGAAAAAGGAAGCGTATAGATATGTAGAAAAAAGATTGATAGAGATGGAAATAGAACTTAAAGCATTAAAAAAAATGAGCAATCCTGATTTTAAAAAAGAAAAAGAGAGAAATTTGCGAGTGAGGATGGAAGGAATAGAAAGTGAGATTAAAAAGCTTAAAGTCGTCCAAGTGGATGTAACAGCGTTAGAACAAAAGCTGAAATCCTTGAAAACAACACTAGCTAGTTTTCTTCCAAATTAAAAGAAAGCAGGAGTAATCTTTATATAACTCTAGACAGCTAAAAACAGCAATGATGTCAAAGAAGGGTGCGATTGAGTTGTCTATGACGACTGTTATTGTGATTATTCTCGGTGTTGTTCTCTTAACGTTAGGCCTAGCATTTGTGAAGAACATTTTCGGAGAAACAGACGATTTAGTAAGTAAGTCTTTTGAACAGGCTGAATCAGCGATTGGAAACTTAGGGAGTATTGAACAAGAATTAACCCTGACAAGTAGGACAATTAGTTTAAAGCAGGGAGATAGCAAAGGGGTCGGTATTGTAGTCAAGAATATGGGTGAGAAAGAGGAGAAGTTCCAGATAAAGATAGGTATGCCTGATCGAACTGCGAAGAATCCGGAAAGAAAGTTTACGTGTGAAGTTGGAGAGACTGAGAGTTCAACTTCCAATGAGAGACTTTTAACATCCGGGCAGCAGGAACCATTTGGTTTGTTAATTGTGGATAGGGGAGGAAAATCCGGATTGGGAACATATGTTTGTACAGTTTCTCTATATAAGAACGGAAAGTTGTCTTCTGATGAAGCGATTACTATTAATGTAGTTTAAAAACTTGATTTATTATTTTAATCTTTTTTTCTTTTCAGGTTCAGCTAAGTAATTGTTTTTTGAAGTAATTGAACGGCCTAATTCTTTTTCAGTTTCTTTTCGTGCGTTGCCTGCTACCTTTCCGCCTCGTTGTGCTGCATCTTCTAATTCAGGATAGCCTTGTGCGTCTTCAGTCTTAGTAATTTCTGTAGAAACCTTTTCTCCAAGCATGCCAAAGATTAATTCTAGTTCATTCATGTGGTCGCGTAAGTTTTCTTGCTTTAATCCCTTTAACTCTTTATATTCTGCTGGAGTCATGTCGAATGTAGCTTTGGAAATTTCTGCGGTAAGGATGGCAAAGTTTTTTTCTTCAGTTACACCTCTCTGTTTCCATTCGTCTGTTAATTCATCTCTGATTGCGATGCCTCTAACTCTTTTTTCTATCCATTGGTCTGAGTAGCCTTTTGTGCGATAGAGTTCTTTCATTCTTTGTTGGGTTAATTCTGGGTCTGCGATCTCTTGGACGCGTTGATAGCCTGTTTTTGCGAGCCAGAGTTTGAATGGTTCTGCTTTTGGAGAGGGGATGGACTGAATGATCCTAAAAAGGCCTTCGGTATTTGCACAGTCTACTTCATAGCTCTTGTTATTAGGGGAGAGTAATTTCAACTGTCGACAAAATGTCGATAGTTCAATTTCTGAAGACTCTAATTCTCTTTTTTTGAGTCTGTACCAATAGTCAGTTGGATCTTTACTGTCTGTTAATGCTTCAATAACATCTACTACTGAGAACCACCATTCATTGTTGTGCCATGTTTTTCGAATGTTTTTCCCTTGGAAAGCTGCGAGGGTGTTCGTTTGATCAGTCATAATGAAGGTATATTTTTTGGATTTATAAGCTGATCGAGCAGTTGTCGTTAGTGACGCATGAAAAACGTTTAATTAGAGATTAGAAAGAGTAGTCTTTAATTAAAATCTATAAAAAAAATAAAGGATTAAAGATTTTTAAAGTCTTCATCCATGCCTTGTAAATCTTTGTCCATTGCAGCGAGTTCAGGATCAGTACTGTCTGGTTGTTCGTTGTCTAGTTGTGCTACAGATTGATCTAAAGGTGTTGGTTCTTGAGCGACAGTCGGACCTGTTGACGGGCTGTTTGTTGAACATGCTGCAAGTAAAACTAATCCTAAAATAAAGACTGCTAAGAATGTTTTCATTGGTGTTCCTCCATTTTTTGTAGATTTAATTCTGTTTATTGATTCTTTTAAGGTTTTCGGACAGATAATTAAAAGAAATATTTATAAGAAAGCACTGTGTGAATGGGTGAAAAAGTAGAAAGGGATGAGTGGACTTCTAAAGTTTCAGGACGTGAATCGATTAAAGGATTTGATCTTGAAAGAATGTTGTTAGAGCGATTGGTAGAGATTGATAAGAAGGTAAAGGAGTTAACAGTGAGGGCTAAGGAGAATCCGAGGCGTGTTTCAAACGAGACAGTAAGAACCTTAACTAAAAAGGTGAATGCTGTTGGAGATTTTCTTGAAAGCCATCCTGAGTTTAAGAAGAAGCATAAAGCTCGTTGGATACGATTGGAAGAAGAATTGATGTTGTTTATGGGATGTTAGCGAAAATTGTTTCTAAAAAATAAAAAAAGAAAGAAGCCCTTTTTTACAGGGTTAATTCTACTACAGGCGTAGACGGGTTAAGTTCTGCTTGAACCTCTGCTTCTACTGTTGCTGTTTTCTCTGCAAGTTTAGTTGCTCCGTTTTTAAGTTGTTTAATTAATTTTACAGCAATTTTCAAGTCTTTATGAGCCATTGCAAGTTCTTCTCTTGCTTGTTTTAAGAGGTCGTGTCCTTCTTTAACTAAGGCTTCTTTTTCTTCGCTGGATTTGAGAGCTAATTTAAATTTAGCGTCTGCTTGTCCGGAGAGGTTCTTTGCTTTTTCAATATGGGTCTTAAAGCTTGCTGTTGTTTTTTCAGCAGTGGTAACGTCTTCACCTTGTTCTTTTAATTCTTTAAGAACAGTGTCGAGTCGTGTTTCTAGTTTTTCTGCTCGTACTAAGACGCCGTGTACTCCAAAGTTTGCCCCAACGCTAATGCTTATTCGTAAGTTTTGATGGATGTTTTTCCATAAGTCTTTTAGTTCTTTAGAATACGTTCTTAATTCTTCAGCTGTTACGTTTTCTCCTAAGGCTTCTACGTTCGTTTGTAAAGCTAAGATCTTTTTCTCATCTGTTTCTAATGCTGTTAAAAGCTCTGTTTTCATGCTCATTCGAGAGTCTTCTATGCGTTCTTGAATCTTATCGATGTGTATTAAGATTCTGTCAATTGCGTGGAGGAGGTTTGCTTGTGCGTCTACTTTTGCTTCTCCTCTTGTCGTTTTACAGTTTTCAGTTTCATCGCCTTTGCAGGATTTTAATCGGTCTCTGAATTCTAGGCGAAGTTCTTTCTTGCCTTCTAAGAAGTTTTTCCTTTTTTCTTCAATCTTTAATCGTAAGTCTTGTCTCATTTCTTTTTTTATGTCGCGAAATTCTTCTCTTCTCTTCTCTTTGAATTCTTCTCGTTTATCCTGCGTCTCTTTACGCCGTTCAATAATACGTTCTTTGCTGTCCCCTTTTCGTTCGTCGTTTTCTGTTTTGATTTCAGTACGTATTTCTGTTCTAGATGATAAGGGCTTTAATTCTCCTGTTGCTGTTGCTTCTACTCTTCCTTCTTCTGCAAGTGCAAAAGGGATTGCACTAATGAGGAAGAGGCTTAACATAAATATACTCATAATCTTTTTCATTGTTGCCTCCAACACTTTTTGGTTAAGACTTCTTTTGGAATTTTCTTTATAAAGATACTTTCGTAGTCATAAATTTAAAGCTTGATCTAGTCGTTTAACCCTTTACAAAGCTCATTTTGTCTTTCTCTTACTTTACGAAACTGTTTTATAGGAATTAAGAGTAAAAGAAAGTATGAAAGCTAATTTACTACTTGTAATGTTTCTTCTAGTTATTTCTTCTGTTACTGCTGCAGAGATTCATGGGACGATTTATAGTGCTTCGTTAAGTAAAGTAAAGAATGTTGTTGTTGAAGTTGATTCTTCTCCTGTTCAAAGGTTAGTTGCGAAAGAGGGTGAATACGGGTTTAGTGTTCCTGCAGGTAGAGACTACACAATTATTGCTAAAGTAAATAATTCGAAAGTTGCTGAAGAGAGGATTAGTGTAAAGGCAGATGGTTCGTATGTTATTGATTTATTTATTTTTCCCGAGTTTGAGGATGAAGTGATTGAAGAGATTGTGATTGATGATCCATTGTTAGAAGAGAGTTTGTGGGAGGGAGGTTCTAATTCAAGTTGGATTGTTATTCTAATTATTCTAGGTTTAATTGGAATTGCAGGAGCTAGATTTATAATTAAAAGAAAACCTGATCAAATTAAAAAAGAACTACTCAAAGAAGAAATGAAATTGCCTTCTAAGAACGATTTAGATAAAATTATAGAATTAATTAAAAGTGAAGGCGGCAGGATGAATCAAAAAGAATTAAGAAAGCATTTTCCACTGTCTGAAGCTAAAGTTTCGTTAATGATCGCAGAACTAGAAAGTAAAGGGAAGATTGAAAAGATTAAGAAAGGAAGGGGGAATATTCTCGTTTTAAAATGATCCAAGTTAAAGCGTTTAAGGAAAAGGGTAAGAGGCAGAAAAGAGAAATAGAAAAAGATATTGAAGAGTTTAGAAATACAACTTACAATCACCTGTTAACAGTAGCTTCTTGGCTATTTCTAATTTTGTTATTGAGCAGTTTAATAGTTAGAAATAAGACGGAAATTGTTGGACGGTTTGTTATATCCCTCCTCGGCTTAATATTTATATGGATGTATATTTTAGAACCAATTCTTGCTTTAAGAAGAAGAGTAGTGAGAGTGTTTTTCCCTCTAGCCGGAACGAAGCTATCATTACATTCTTTTTTCCGAAGGACCTGGACGGAGTATATTCATAAAGAGGAGGAGATTTTATTTGGACATCGAGGATACAAATTTCTCATTTATGTAGGAATTGCATTTGGTGTGGTAATAATTGGAATTGTTGTGTTGACATTGGTATGGATCCAGATACAGAGATAAATTTCTCATGCAAAAATTGTTTGATAAAGAAAGTTCAACCGGAAACTACTTAAATATGTAACGTACATAACTGACATATGGCACATATTACCCTAAGTATACCTGATGAAGTGT
>Ga0265296_1002062_pt1 | contig 21084 bp, 16 predicted proteins | sample MunlanPumphouse1_FD_189073 | JGI IMG/M metagenome (GOLD analysis project Ga0265296, IMG submission 189073) | Groundwater microbial communities from a municipal landfill in Southern Ontario, Canada - Pumphouse #1 | ecosystem: Environmental > Aquatic > Deep subsurface > Groundwater | place... | reverse complement strand
GACTTGGTAACATTCATCTTCATAACGCCTCCTTTTTTTTGTTTGTGATGCTAATGTCTCTATTCTAACGCCTTTTATTTTTGATTACGACAGGGAGCATCCCGTTTGCCGAGAGCCTGATCGTGATTGTCTTATCTTTTATTACCAGCGGTCTCACGCTTTTTTGAAACAGATCGGCGCTAAACATGTCAGAATTGTCAAATATGACGGAACTCACCTGTGCTTCTTGCGATTTTTCCGGGTGAATATTTAAAAAATCCAAAACCACTTCTTCATTTTTTACATTTGTCCTCATAGAAAGCAATATAATGTTCGGATTATCGATTGTCAAATAACTGCCCTCAGGATGATCGCGGTTAAACGCACAGCGGAATACCGATGGTTTTGTAACCGCTTCCCAACCAAATCTCGATGTGATCGCCGGATCAAACTTTCCAGCATGAGCAGTAAAAGAAAACCGGGTCTTCAATCGGCCTTCATCAATCTGGTTCCGGTTCCATTGTTCAGGAAAATTGTTGATTATGTTCGAATATAAAGCGGTTTGCTGTCCATCGGTGAATTTTTTCAGTGAAACAACGCGGCTGTCAAGAGCCGCCCAAGTAACGGTCGATTGACTGTCTTCCAAAAAGACACTCCGCCGGATCGAAAATGAATCTTTCCGTTTTCCTGGAAAACCGTCGCGGAGCGGATTTAAAAAACCGCCAATCGTTTCAATCCTGAATTCAGGATTATCGAGGCAGAAAGGAAAAGCAATCGAATATTCTTCCAGAACATCGGTCGGATTCAGCCAACTTACATCAATGGTAAAATCCATATCCACCTGATCCAGGTCCGACCATAAAGCATAGGTTTCATTTTCCAATAAATAGCCGGGGCGTTCGATTTCTAACACCAAACGTACCGGGCGTTCGTCTTTTATCTGAACTTTTGTTTTCCCGGCTGTAAGAATGGCATTTTTCTTTCCGGAATCGGATACGCGGAGAAGGTGAGCAAACGTTCCGTCTTTGGATTCTACAACCTTCCGACCGGTTTTTTTATCGAGAATGTCGGTTATTTTCCCCGACACAGGATCGAAAGTCAGACAATAATACCGGTTTTCGATGGTATTTCCGGTCATCGATAGCTCATCACCACCAGACGACTCTCCTGTCTGATTAACCAGTTCGTACTTCCGGTATCCGAGCGACGGCAGGTTCCGGGCAGTAAATACGATTCGATGATCTTTTTGATAACTGGGAACTTCTGCCCCGTCGACCATATTGATTACTTTGTACCGTGCCAAATCTACGATTGGTAAAGATACTTCGACAACCGCATCTCTGTCCCATGACAGGGTATTAAATACCACGAACCCGTTTGCATCAAATGAGAAGTGCGGTTTACAAAAAACATACAGACTTCGCTGAAGGATTTCCTCCGATTTGAGATCGGCAGATTGAATATTTCCCTGTCGGTAAGAAACCGCCAGGGCATTTTCTTCCACCGAACCATAACCGAGTTCCAGTCCCGAACCATGTCCGGAAAATTCAAGAATGGAACGATACACGTTCCGGATTTCATCCTCTAACGGATAATTGTTCGAATTGATCAGCCAATTCAAGGAATTCAGTTTTTCCGCCGAATATAACCTGCTCTGGATGTCGCGGTGCTTGATAAATAATTCCGGTTCGCTCTGAGTCAGAATATCCCAATCTGACGTCCAATCACCGCGAATCGTGGGAATTCTGTCAGCATATTCTTCAGTAAAATCATCCGCAAACTGAGAGATTGTAGAAATGATAAATTTGGGAAACTCATAGCGCCGATTCCATTCTTTTGCGGCTTCATACTGCTTTTCTGGGATTCCGCAATTGTCACACATTGCCGCATTCAGGTAGATCAGATCGTATGGATAATCCCGGGCTTCCAGTTTATTCAGATGGTGCCAGAGCCTCATTTGAATACCGTACAAGCCCTTTTCGAGTCCGTAACTTCGTCCTTCAGTATAGGCTTCTGTCAAATAAGTCAGCACTTTACTCCCGTCCGATCCTTCCCAATAAAACACTTTCGGCAGGTTTTGCTGGAGAACATAGCCGCCGTATATCTCATTAATCCCGCACGCGAGAAACGAAACGCCTGCTTGTTTTAGTAATTGCGGCACCACCCATGCCAATCCGGGCAGATCGTTCACCAATGCACCATGGTAGGTCAGGCCGTAATCTTTGGATAACTCCCTGGAGAGATCGAACGATCTCAGCATCTCCTCATAACTTACCCAGCCGGTAAAGGGGTTGGAGTACAATGGCGAAATATCTATTCGTTTTTCCTTTACAAGGTTTATCAATTCACGGAACCGCTCTTCTGACCTCGATTCACGGAATTTTTCCAGGCACCATGTGGTCTCAATATTCCATTTGAACTCTGGATCCATTTTACAATAATCCAGCACTTCATCGAGTGTCTGAATATGCCGTTCGATCACAACCGGTTGAATATTCGTATACCCGATGTCCATGTGCGAAACCATATTCAGATACAGTTGATAATGCTTCCGGTGTTTGAGAGTGATTGCCTTATCGGTTTTCGTACCGACCCATTTCAGTGTGCCGACCGAGTTCTCATCTTTTCCGATTTCCGGTACATAGAGTTCGTGCCGTGATATTCCAACAGAAATTTGAGTTAGAGGAAAACGATACGTTTTTTTGTTGACCGTAAGAGAAAATTCAGCCGGATTCGGGTCGATTTTCGTTGTATTCACGACTAAGTCAAACCGCTGGTTCAAAACGCCGTCTATCTTCTTGAAGAAAAATGTGGATTCGATATCAAAATCGGATATCGTCTTTATTTTTGGAATCCGAAATTCAATATTTGTCAGCGGCCGGAATATCCGATCAGTTATGCGGGCATAAAAGCCCCACCCCAGCGGCGTGCCGAAGAACCAATCCCCCTGTAAATTCCGGTGAGAATTCGTGACCCTCACCAGCAGAATGTTGGTTCCTTTTTTGAACTGCGCTGATATGGTATCATCGTCAGCGACAGCACCTCGTTCGGAAGCTTTTGAATAGATCACCTGATGATTCAGCCACACCTTTAGACGGGAATTACTTCCTGTCAATATATAAACATTCTGATCGACCGGACTGGTGATATACGTCGCGGCAAATCCTTCTTTGGCATACAAGATTTTCTCCGGTGATTTACCAGGAAGTTCCCATCCTATGGCCTGATTAAAATCGATATAACCATCCGGATCGGGCGCAGCAAGCCTCCAGGTCGCTCTCTGGTTCGCCGTCAAGGCGCTGGTTTCTTCTTTGCCATAGAACGGTTCCAGCGTTTGTTCGCCGATAATATCCATATCCGAAAAGTCCCCGAATCCGACAATTTGTTGCTCGAACGGTCCCGCTATCAGCCAGATTGGGGCAGAGTCGATATTCTTGTTTTTCGAAACCGGCGAACCGGGTAAAACAGAACCGGCTGTGAAAAGCATACAAAGTATAATTCCAATTGACTGGAGAAAAGGAATAGTCTGTTTGGGATTATCGCTTTTCATGTGTATCATCCTTTTATTCCACTCATCATAAAACCCTGGATAAAATATTTCTGGAACAGGAAGAAAAGAATAATGATTGGCAACATGACCAGCACCGAGGCAGCCATTAGAACGCCCCATTCGGTTTGGTATTGTCCGACGAACATTGCCAGGCCGAGTGCCAGCGTTCCTTTCAGTTTATCGGAAATGTAGATTAGCGGGCCGAGAAAATCGTTCCAGGTCATCATAAAAGTCAGAATGGCGACCGTTGCCAGCGCCGGTTTGGCGAGCGGCAAAACGATTTCCCAATAAATCCTGAACTCCGAACAACCGTCGAGCCGGGCGGCCTCGAACAGATCTTTTGGGATCGTCAGAAAAAATTGCCGCAGGAGAAAAATATTGAACGCACCGCCGCCGAAAAAGGCCGGCACGATCAGCGGCTTGAAGGTGTTCAGCCAGCCGAATTGTTTAAAAAGGACGAAGACCGGGATCATTGTGACTTGCATCGGCAACATCATCGTGCCGAGCATAAAAACAAACAGCCAGTCGCGTCCCGGCCATTTCATACAGGCAAAGGCATAAGCGACGAGCGAACCGGAAATCAGTGTGCCGAGAATGGTCATCACCGAAATGAAAATCGAATTTTTCATGTAGATGAAAAAGGGCATCTTGGTAAAGACTTTGGCGTAATTGTCCCAATGAATCTGTTTCGGAATCCACTGCGGCGGGATCGCGAAAATCGACTCACTGCCTTTGAGCGAGGTCGAAATTATCCAGAGAAAGGGCAGAATAAGCACGACAGAGACGGCAATCAGTAGAAGGTAAGTCATAGTCGTCCGGTATGTTTTAAAGTTCAGCCGCATTATTTGCCCTCGTAATAGACGAATTTTTTACCAACTAAGAATTGGATCAGAGTAATGACCAGAATCATCACCAACAACAACCAGGCCAGTGCCGAGGCGTAGCCCATGCTGAAATCGTCGAATGCTTTGTAATAAAGATACAGATTATAGAACAGGGTCGAATTCAACGGGCCGCCTTTGGTCATGACATAGGCTTCCGTAAAGACCTGAAAAGAGAAGATCACATCCAAAATCGTCCAGAGAAAGATCACCGGCGAAACCATCGGTACGGTGACGTGCCGGAATTTCGCCCACCAGCCGCCGCCATCGATGTCGACGACTTCGTACAACGCCGTGGGAATTCCCTGCAAAGCCGCCAAAAAGACCAGCATCCGTCCGCCGCCGATCGACCATAAACTCATCAGTACGATCGACAGTTTCGACCAATTCGGACTCTGGAGCCAGAGCGGACCGTGAATGCCGAAGACCGCCAGGATGGAGTTGAATAATCCGTATTGCGGATTCAACAACCACAGCCATAAGGCCGAGAGAACGACACCGGTAATGATCGAAGGAATGAAGAAAATCGTTCGGAAGAAGCGAATGCCTTTGACGGTATTATTTACCAGCACCGCCAGCAACAACGAACCGAGAATAACCAACGGCGTTCGGATCACAGTGTAATAAAGAGTGTTCCAGATCGATTTCCAGAAATAGGGATCATTCTGAAGCAATTCCTTATAATTGCCGAAGCCGATGAACTGCGGAATGCGCAGGACGTCATACTGGCAAAGGCTGTAGTAAAAAGACATAATGATCGGATAGAGTCCGAAAATCAGAAAACCGATCACCCAGGGTGAAACGAAAAGGTATCCGAGCAAAGTTTGCTTTCTCTGCTGGGGACTTTTTCTTATCCGGCCTGTTTTCTTCTGCATTTATCTATTCACCGAAAAAATTCATTTTTGAACGTACATATTCATCGTAAGTCAGGGTTTTGTCCAATTCATGCTGGATAATGCTCTGAGCCGTGCCGAGCGCCTTCTCGATTGATTGGGCGCCATAGATGATTTGCTCCTGCGCCGTGTAAAATTCCCGCCAGAAGACATCATGCGCCATCGGGACGATCGTCGGCGATTGCGCATGCTCCAGATGGGCCACGAATATTTGCATCGTTCCGTCTTTCAGAAAACGCGGATCGGCAGTCGCTTGCCGGTTGGACGGAAACAGATTTTGTTCCATCGCATCGCGTGCGTCCAACTGTACCTTTTTGCTGGCCGCAAACTTGATGAATTCCCAGGCCGCCTCCGGGTTTTTAGAACCGCGCGGAATCGCGATCCACCAACTCCCGGTCGATGACGCGATCGGACAGCCCGGCATCGTCGGAGTCAGTGCAATGCCATACTCCACGTTAGGTGCATGTTGCTTGAGATAATCGGGAAAAATGTCCGGCAGAATCATCATCGCCACTTTTTCCGCGGCGAAAGCCTGCTGGTCGCCATAACCAAAACCGGCGGCAAAAGCCTCGATTTTATTGATTGGGTAAGGCTTTAGAAAGTCCAGAATCCATTGCGTCGCTTCGACTAATGGCGGATTCAGGAGCGTTACCGTTTTGCCGTCTTTGCTCAGAAACGAAGCCCCTTTTTCCCAGGCAATAATCAGGGCGGTTGAAGGTGAATTCTGGGACGCGACAAGGCTCGATTTATAGAGTGGGAAAAAGCCTATCTGGATGATGTTTCCGGCTTTATCGTAACGCGTCAGTTTTTTATTGTACTCGACTACTTCAGCCCAGGTTTGAGGCGGACGCTCCGGGTCGAGTCCGGCTCGCCGAAACAATTTTTTATTATAGTAAAATGCAAAGGAGGCCGAGCTGACTGGAATACCGAAAATATGTCCCTGCCATTTCATTTCCTGCCACAGCGCCGGGAAGAAGACCGTCGTATCATATTGATCGCGCTCGATGAATTTATCAAGCGGCATCAGCGCCATTCGGGACGCCCATTTGACGACCGGTATGAATTGGGAAACCGCGTCCGGCGGATTGTCGCTCAGAATGGCGGTCAGGACTTTTTTCTCCTGTTCCTGCCAGGGAATGGCGATCGACACGATGCGGATCGAATCCTGCGCCGCATTGAAAGCCGTCACGATGAACGGGACATCCTCTTTCTGTCCGGAACAACTCCAGAATGAGATAGTGCGCCGCGAATCGTCCGAGGCCCGGCTCCACGGATAAAACAGGATAACGCCGGCCGCGATTACCATGATAATCACAAAAGACGTTTTGATGATTTGCCCAGTGGCTTTTTTCATTTCAATAACAGCATTTTGCGGCTTTCACGAATTACACTCTGAGCGGCTTCTTTGACCTGCATTTGTAAAATATAAATTCCGCTCGGTAATATTTGTCCGGCGGCGTTTCGGCCGTCCCAAATGATTTGATAAACTCCGGGGGCCGCCTGCGCCTGCACTAATTTGCACACGAGCTGACCGCGCAGATCATAAATATTCAAAACCACATCGGCATGCCGTGCAATCCGGTAGGCGATACAGGTCGTGGCGTTGAACGGATTGGGGAAATTTTGCTCCAGATTGAAAGACTCGACCGATGTACAATTTTCTTCCCGGTTGGCCAGAATTTCTTCTTCGCCAAATTTCATATTGATAAATCGAGGATGATAAATATCACCGATCTGAAAGGAACCCCATCCAAACGTGTTGACATTGTAGCTAATCAGCAATTCGCCCGGCTTGGACAAATGCGGGTGGGCTTTGGCGTTATAAGTGAAAGCAGATTGAGTAGCATATTCGGCGACTTCCGGACAGGTGTAGATTGCTTTGTATAATGAAAAAGGTCCGACGGGTGTGTCGCCAATCCGGATGGCGACCCGATCGGAAATGCAGTCCAGCTGAAAAGTGAGTATAAATTGTCCGTTCGGCAACTGCGAGACGCTCAATTCCTGCGAAACCTGATCGGTCAGAGAGGCGCTTTGGGAAATGTCCGCCACCCAGGCGCTTCCGTTATAATAAGTATATTTTGAAATGTCCGCGAAGTCGGCCTCCGGCACTCTGGCCGCGAGCAGGTCTTTGGTGTTCGACCGGGAGCGGACGCCGTAAACGTAAATATAACCGTCCGGATTCTGACAGCCACTGCGTTCTGTCATCGGGAAAACGGCTGCGCCGAACACGGATTGGATCGCGCTCGTTTCATCATAAATCAATGGGACATCCTTTTCGGAATATGATTGCACGATACCGTTCGTATCGGGAACGAATGACAACAGGGAGACGCCGCTGATTTCCCAATCCCACGAACCGGTGCCTGTGGAATGCATCAGCATGGCGAAAACGTAAACGGAATCGCCCAACGCAATCCCGTCCATCGGCCAATACCAGTCACCCGAAACCGAATTGGGTGTATTCGGGATAAATACCGAAGCCGGTTGCTGGTTGGCGGTGAAGCCCCATTCAAATCCGATTTTGGCGGAATCGGGCTGATTCGATTCCAGCAATGCCAGCGTGTTGTTGACCATTTTGTTGTTCGAGCGCTGATCAAGTTCATTCACGTCACCGATAAAAGTATCACTGAAAACGAACAGAGTTGACTCCGGATCGGATTCCTCGTAGACTTCATTGCCGGATAGCGGAATCGAATAAATCCCGTCGGCGCCGGTCCAACCGGAAGTTCTGTCAAACAGCGTTTCCCAATCATAATCAGCCATCACCGCAAACTTCCAGAGATTGAACTCAGGATAACAGGATGAATCGGGTACGCCGATTTGGTGCGGGTAAGAAATCGCCGCCGAACTGGTGCCAAGCATATTGGTAGCCGCTTTTGTGAAGATATAACCAATATTGAACAGTCCTTCCCGCTGACCAACCTTGACCGACAGATTGACGGTGACATCGTAAGCCACGGCGGCTGTGTGCCCGAACTCGGAAAGACAGCCGATCCATTTCAGATTCTCTCCGTAATTGGCCGGCGGATAGTGCGCGTTGACCGAATCAGTCCAGTCGGCTGATTCGATTATTTGACCGGAGCCATTGGCGCTGGTATAATTTCCGGACAGCATCTGCCAGTCGTCCGGCACCAACATTCCCAGAAATCCTTTGGTCGGATTGCTGGCGTCCGGATATGAAACAGTTAAACTGATTTCAATATTAAGCGTATCGTTCGGTTGGGCGGTTCCCGGCTGAGACACCGAATTGATCTTACAATTTGTCAGCCCGAAAATGGCCGGAATTAAAAATAAAAAGAACAGGAAGCGTCGCCCGGCCGTCGATACTATTGTGTCTTTAATATTTTTATGCCCGGTCACTGTTCCTCAATTTAAATTGTCAGTCCCAACGTAAACCTGTGCGTTGCGCCAAAAATTTCTCCATAAGAAACATACGCATAGTCAAACGACGTTCCGAAGCGGCTCACATTCGGCAATTGGAGCCCAAAACCCGTTGTCAGATTATGTTCACTGCCGTTGGAGCGATAACCGCCGCGCAAAGATAATAGATTGAACGCCTCGTACTCCAATCCGACACAAATCCATTCGTTGGCATCAGTCGGATGAATTAATTCCGCAGAGGCTGTCAAACGATGCAATCTGGTCTTGAAAATATTGTCGCTGGCGCCGACCCTGAATAGTAACGGCATTCTGAATTGCTGATCGGCCAACACCATATCCGAACCAAAATGTTGAAGTGCGAATGCCAACTTTAAATCACGAAAACCGGTACGGTAAATTGTACCAATATCAAATAAAATGTTTCCAAAAGAGCGGTTATCCAAAACCTCCTGAACGTATTTTAGTTGTAAACCGATAGTCAATTTATCGGTGTAGCGACGGGCAATCGCCAGGCCAACCAGATAATCGCCGGCACCGACCATATTATCCGTTCCGTTAGGCAAAAGCACAGTAGTCTCTTCAAATTCCTGTATTCGAAAACTTATTGCACTAAGCCCAACTACAAATGATCTGATCGGAATTGCAACCGCAAAGGCATCGTGATTGCTTTCTACCAACCAGTTACTATGCGAAAAAGTGGCCGCCGGCCTGGTGACAAATCCTATACCGGCAACATTCCAAAATACGGAATTCACATCTTCTGATAGGCTGGTGAAGGCTTCCCCCATAGCGGTTTCCCGTGCTCCAACTCCGATTTTCAAGAACTGAAGGCCTGCGCTACCGGCTTTGGTAAAATCAAATCCATAATCAAATTGTGCTTGAATATCACCTACAAGAACCGATATGATAAACAAAGGTAGAAGTAATTTCTTCATACATATCACCTTTACTTGATAAGGACTAACGATCCTTTGGCTGTCCCGACATTCGAATCGACCGTCCAGAAGTAAATTCCCGGAGCCGTTCGCTGGCGGGCGTCTGTCAATTGATTCCAAACTTCTTCACCGGAATTTGGATTATTGTGTTTGAGAGTTCTAACCAGTTCTCCCGCCACGGTATAAATTCTGATCGTGCAAGTCGCCGGCAAATTTGTCCAGACTATTGAATTGGCATCCGCTTTTGATGGAAATCCGGCCTTTTCGCGAAAGGGATTTGGGAAAACTTTTACATGAAGTGTCGTGGAATCCGGAAAACTGGCAGCGCGGACGGGTTCGCTATTGCGATTTGTTATCCAGCTTTCATTTCCGGAGCTGTCTTTCGCCGTAACCGCATAATAGTAACCGACGCCGAGGGTGACAGTGTTATCATCATATTGCCAGCGCCCGGTTTCTTCGTTATAATATCGGTCGATGGAAATACTATCTTTTGGTTTAATGCTTCTTACTTTGGTAGTCCACGGACCATTAAAAGAATATTCACTTCGATAAAGGATATATTCTTTGAGATCATTTCGGCCGGTGACCGGATCTAAATAGTCACTTTCATAGGGCTCCCAACTAACCGAGATTTTTTTGCTGGCAGGCAGGGGAATTATTTCAATATCCGGCGCCGGCGGCGGGACATTCGTTATCCGGCAATCATTGTTATAAAGTGTTTGTGCGTCATCTATCGTCTCCTGTAACAGCGCCAAACCTTTTGGAAGTTTTGCCTGAGCCGCGGTCAATTCAGCTCCTAATTCAATATTGATGCAATCTTTCAGCGGAAGACCGTCAACAGCTTCCACAATCGTAATCCGTACCGAATCGGACGCTTCAATATCATATGGCCCGCAACTCATTATCATAATGGGGGTGATGTGGGTTACGGAATCGGCCTGAAGAGATTTATCGGTTCCGTTCAAGCGAGCATACAGGTCAGCCGGGCTCGCCGTTCCGCTCAATGTAAAAGATTGACTTTGGCCGATAAGACTCGCCCAGAAAATATTCGCCGGTCGAGCTCTTCCATCTGAGGCGGGATCCGCTCCCAATAACGCATAACCGGCATATCCCGGAGTACGGATTTCCTCAGCATCGTCCCAATAATTGCCCCAATCCCACATGTACTGAGTATAATTGGCCATATAATTGTCGTAGGCATACAATAAAGCTCTCGTACTATCGTACGCCACCGATTCGTCCTCGCGTGTCGCTTCGTCTCCCCAGCCGTTATGCACAATCACATCCTGATAACTCGGCCGGATCAAATAGACGAATCCGACATAGGCATCCTTGATTTTTGAAACGGTTTGATTGCTCACCACATAATCGACAATGATAAGATTATTAATGTCTGGAAAACTCCAAGATTTGCTGGTTCTCTTGACGTGAATATTTTCCGGGGTAGTCCATTCCGCAACGATTGTCTGCTCCGGTTTACTGGGGTCATATCCCGTATCCTCGACATAATTCTCTGTTTTAATTAAGTCTTCAAAGGTACCAAAATTGACCGCTGTTAACGGCCCGTTTTCCGAAAAATTGATCGTCCCGCCGGCATCTTTCCAGCCGACCCAAACGCCGGCTCCGACCATATACGAACGCTGGTCATCCTTATCTCCCAAATCGTGCGGGCCGCCCGGCCAATCCATGCTGGGATAAAACTGATACCGACTGGTGGGACTTGGCGCGCCGATGGTTCCGTCGTCTTTCATGGTTTCCCAGAGTATGCCGCGATCGTGAATCTTGAATGCTGGAGTGCGCTGGGCAAGGAGCGGTAAACACATGATTGTAATCGCTGAAAGTAGAATTATGCTCTTCTGAATATTTTTGGTCATAAATAAATCCTTTACATTACACCGGTTTTCAACGAAAACAGTATTTTAATCCAAAATATATTCTCCGCGGCGGGCCATACGTTTGCCATGAAATGTCATAACCGTATTCATCTACCGTAGTAATCGTACCATTGTCAATATAGTCCGCCAGAATACCACCGCGATCCGTCCAATAGTACTCGCCCAGTGAAATCAGATTCTTCCAATTGAACAGGTTGGTGACTCGAACATACGCATAAAACATGTGATCTTTACCGATGTTAAAAGATTTCTCAATTCGCAGATTGACCGTCTGATATGCCGGAAGGCGGTAATTGTCATAAGTATCCGGTGGATCGTCAGGATCAAGATATGTGAATGTTTGGCCACTAACAAATTGATACAGGAGGCTGGCACTGACGCCCTTGAAAATCGGTGTGATGACAGGAATATGTAAGTCATCCGGATATTTCATATACAGATTGGTTCGGAGAGTGTGCGGGCGGCTATAAGTATTCTGTACCGGAATACGTTTGTTTACATCGGTATCCCAAGTGTAAGTATATGTTCCGGATGAATCAATATATATATATGCCGGACTCGCACGACCAACCGTTGATTTGGAAAAACTATAACTGACGTCGAACACAAAATTTTTAGAAAAGAGTGTTCTCAGGGTCACTTCAAAGCCCCGTGCATCACCGTAATCGCCGGGAAAGGAACTGACGTAAAAATTGGTTTTGGTTGTCTCTCCGGTAAAAGGATTATACCCATAAATGCGCCGGTCAAACAATTGTGCGCGTCCATCCGTTTTATCAAACATGTCTTTATAATAAGCAGTCACATCCAGAACGGCCAGATCGCCAAAGTTTTGCTTGATGCCAACTTCGAACGATTTCGTTATTTCCGGTTTTAATGGTTCTGCGGTTAAAAACACAACCCGTTCCGGATCGCCAGCCGTTGAAGGAATATGCGCCGCTTCCCTTTCTTCGGCTTTCGCGGCCGCGTTTTCTTCTGCAATAGCCTTGGTCAGATATATAGATCGCATGCAATTGAGTTCAAACATCCGGTCTAACGGCGGCATCTGATAGAAATGACCATAGCTGAAATGCAACAGAGTATTCTCAGTAATCGGATACGATACACCTAAACGCGGACTGAGCATGTGATAATCATCTGCCTGTTCCCGGGGTTGATTCAACACGTTTTCGAAAGAATACTTGACATTTCCGCTGGAATCAACCTGATCGCCATCAGGATCCAAACTTGCATTGTAATCAGGATTCGCACTGAAATGGTATATATTGTTAGTAGCAAACCATTCATAATTCGGATTGAAATAATCATAACGCAGACCCAGATTCAGAATCATGCTTTCGAATTCCATCTTATTTTGAATGTAAGCTGCGAATTGAATGGGATAAAAGGTTTCGTGCAAGCCGCGATTCGCCCATAATTCAGGATGCTCTTCCCAATCTACAAATGAATGAAAGCGATACAATTTCAACTCGGCCGCTTTATTGCGACGAAACTCGAAGCCGGTTTTTAAAAAATTAAAAGAGTTCCACTGCCAGTTCAGGCTACCGACGAGGGATAAATCGCCGGTTTGCCAATGCGAATCGTAGATGTGTGCCCAGGCGTCAAACGGCTCGACATACGTGTCATAAGACAAAGTATCATAACGCTCCCAGCCCCAAAGATCGGGATTGGAACTGGTGCCAAGTTCCGTATATTTGCTCGGATATTCCCGAATATCCAGTGAGTAATAACTCAATTTCAAATCGTAGTTCATCCTATTGTAAATCACATGATCCCAGAGCAGGCTGGCGCTCAAGGTTTTCGTATCCAACAAAGCTCCCCAACCCCGATAAAATTTAGCCTGATTGACAAATTGGCCTTTTTCCTGCATGGTAGAGCCTTCATCCAGATTATAAAATCCAGTCAGACGTAATTTCATATTTGATCGAACCTGGAAGGCAAAATTATATGTCAGATTGGTAAGATCGTGTGAATTCCTCGGATGCGGAAGTGAGTATGCCTCACTCTTGAGTTGAGATGCCAGGAAAAACGTGCTTTTAAGATCGCCGATTGTAAAAAGCAGACCGCCGACGGTGAAATAAAAATTGTAGTCCGGAATTTTGCGATAATCATAGATATTCTTCTTGCGGTATTCGGTCATCCAGTCCGGATCCATCTCGCCCAAAGCCAGGGTGTCATTGTGATAATTGTAATCATAATCAAGCCACCAAATATCATCCGGAGTGTTGGTATGGTCGCGATATTCTTTCTGATATTTATACCACCATTTTTCATCTGATGCAGACATCTGCTCGATCAGTTCCGCAGAATCTTCTGCGGTTGGTAAAGAACCGCTAAACGAAGTTAACCAACTATTATATTCATCGTTAAGGTCTTCCAAATGATTCTGATACTGATTTGTCGTCGGATGGGCATAAAGATATGTACCGAAATGATGCTGTCCGGCTAAACCGTATTCGTATTCAAATAAATAAGTTAATTTGTCTTTCCCCTCTTTGGTTACGACGTTTACAATTCCGGATTGTGCTTCCCCGTATTCGGCGTTAAAACCGGACGTAATCATCTGAACTTCCTGAATGGAATGCAGATTGACATTGGTAAATGAACCACCTTTATCTGCACGTCCTTCAATCAACGAGGCGACTCGCACACCGTCAATGTACCATTTGACCTCACCCTGATCTCCACCGCGGATAGAATACCGGTTTTCGCCACGACCGGCTTCATTTGGACCCGATATAACCGGTGCCGGGTCAAAAAATACACCGGTTTGAATCATCATTACTTCTTTAGCGTCGCTAAAAGGAAGTTGGGTCAGTTCGTCTAACTCAACAAATTGAGTGCTGTTGGTGACATCCTTCTGAATTACCGGGCGTTTCGCGACTACCACAACCGCATCTCCCAGATCAATCGCCTGAGATTCCAGTTCCGCATTCACTATCGTTGTATGGTCAATCATCACCTTAATATCCGTGATCGTCATTTTCCTATATCCAATAATGGATACATCGAGAGAATACACGCCCGGCGGAACAGACAAAATAAAATATTTACCGTTTTGGTCGGTAGCAGCTCCGAATTCGGTACCTTTCAAAATGACATTCACTCCGACCAGAGCCTGGCCGGTCGTTTTATCGGTAACCACTCCGTGCAATTTTCCGGTAACACCACCTAAACAGATTGTTGTCAGCAGGAACAGAAGTACTGCGCTTGAAAATATTTTGTTTGTCGCCCGCCCCATATCGTCTCCCATTGATTTTACAATTGTCAGACCATTTCACATATATTGATCGATAATATCCCGAATGATTTTGAACCTTGTTTCCATGATTTCGATGACCTCTTTTTCATCGCCGGCTTTCAGAGCCGTGAGTAGATTGCGATGCAACTCGTAATCTTTTTCATGCGGCATGTGAGAATTGAGCACTTCTAATTGGTCATCCGAATAAAGGTTGGTTATCGCGATCACGATTTCAAAAAGGATCGTATTGTTAGCCGCTTTACGCATCATGTTTTCAATTTCCAGATAATTCAACGCACATTTCAGATAATCATCCGGATACGCCTCAGCCCTTTTCAGTAACTGTTCAAACCGGGTGATGTGCTCAGCGGTCAGATTCGGCATCGCCAGATGAATAATGCGCCCTTCGATGGCTATCCGCGCATCGATAAGTTCCAGCAATTGTTCCTTTTTTAAAGATTCCTCGACAATAACCGGATTCGGTAAAAATAACCGATGAAAATATTTTCCGACAAACATGCCACTGCCGTGTTTCACCTCGACCGAATTGATGGTTTCGAGTTTCTTAATCGCTTCACGCAGGGTCGGTACACCGACTTCAAACAAGCGTGCCATTTCCGCCGCTGATGGTAACCGATCACCCTGTTTGTATCCCTGCTCGGTCACAAAAATCCGCAGTTTTCTGACGATACCATCCGGCAAGGATTGTTTCTTGATAGGCGTTATGCCATTTGTTTCATTCATTTTTTCTCCAATTCTTGGTCATTTTGATGGCAAGACAAGATGTACGCGCCGCGCCCGTCAACACACCGCAGCGTGAAACCCGGAAAGATGTTTTCAACAAAACCGCCTGAACCATCAAATTGCTCCCACGATACTCATCAACTCATAAAGTTATCAAAAGATATTAAGACTTTGAAAGTGTAAAGTTTTTTTTGATGATTTGCAAGAAATATTTCTGTATCAGCACACCAGAATCAGCGATTCCTTTTTTCCGACGATGCCGTCCTTCATTTCGGATAGGCTCCTAACTCTTTCGCCAGATCAACAATTTTGGCAAAATCCTGCAAACTGACAGTTGAAGGCACCGAGTGGTCAGATGAAAAAATATAGCCGCCATTCTCTTTTAAAGCCGGTACAAGTCGTTTCATCTCCGCCATAATCTGCGCTGGATCGTTCCAAAGAACAGCGTTGATGCCGCCATGCAAAACAAGGTCTTTCCCGTATTCTTTCTTTAAAAAGAGCGGATCCATTCCCGCCTTGACTTCCAGCGGATTCAGCGCATCCAATCCCATGGAAATCAATTCCGGAACGAACGGATTTACGTCTCCACAGGAATGTAAATGCGCCTTGATTCCCTTCGCATGCGCCCAGTCGATCGCCCGCTGATGAAACGGCTTTAGCAAGTTCCGGTACATTTTCAGCGAAAAAAACTGGCTGTTTTTGTAGCCCATATCATCCGGCCACCAAATGCTGTCGAAGTGATAACCCGCATCCCAAACCATGTCCAGCAAAGTCAGATTGACTTCCAGTAAGTGACTGAACATATCGCGACACCAGTTTGGATTCTCGATTAAAGCGAACAGAAGCCGTTCCGTCCCAACGATCCATGAATGAGTTATGTCGAATCCGAACCACAAACCGGCGCGAATCCATTCACCTTTAGCCCGCCAGAGCGGAAAATCACGTTCCAGTTCTTTCCAATTGATACGACTCGGATCAGGTGTAATTCGCTCCTTCGCCCGTTACCAGGATTCCGGATCAACGATGGTAAAATTTAAAAACTCCGGTGTGGAATTTTGCCAGAGCCACTCTTTCTGTGTCGCGCCCCATTTCGTCGTATAAATTTTGTACTGGTCGGTCACCCCTATCGTCTGTTCGGGATAGCGCGAAGAATTGTCCACCCATATATTCTCGACGCAGTCTATTCCAAAGTAGTCAATCCAGCTGACATCCTTCGGTAAGCCTTTCTTTTCCCAGCGGACAAGTGTCGCTTTCCACGGAATGTCGGTGATTGGAATTCGGTCGGCGGGGCGATGCTCGAACATACTTGAAAATCGTTCCCGACTGGTCATTTCTTTCATCTTGCACCTCGTTTCGTCTTCTCCTGATGATTAACGGCTACCGATTTATCATGTCCCGGTTCCAGCGACGATAACTGCGCCCGAACAGACAACGAATCAAATTGAATCGGATGGTTCGATACCACTACCTTCAATGGCATCTTCCTGAAAATATTTTGGCGCGGCGTAGATTTGCGTCTCGCCGTCGAATCATCGACCAACGTATGAAATCGCAGGTTGGAACCGGCGCGAATGCTTTCCGCTTTCCCGGAATTTTCCCAAACCAACCGGTGAAACGTGATGTTGGCTCCAACCGGAACCGGAATGAAATCGTCCTTTTTTAAAGCAATCATACTCACGATGACAATATAGAGCAACAATTGAACAATAGAAAGGTGTTTTTCGTCGTCATACCTGTTTAAAGATAGATGAATAAGCAGTAAATTTGTATTGTTTTTATGGAGTAAAGATGAGTGGAAAAGAATTGGTACTGAATGCAATCCGAAATGAAACGACGCCGCGTGCACCATGGGTTCCTTTTATCGGCTGTCATGGTGGAAAACTCATCGGTGAACCCGCCGATCGTTATCTGCAATCCGGAAAGTTGCTGGTCGCTGGTTTAAAGAAAGCGTTCGATTTATATCAACCAGACGGACTACCGATCATTTTCGATCTTCAGATTGAGGCGGAGGCGCTGGGTTGCGCTCTTCATTGGGCGGAAGACGCTCCGCCGGCGGTTGTTTCACACCCGTTGGATTCGCAAAACGGGAAAACTGTCGCCGATTTGAATCGCTTCGATACAAATATGGGCCGATATCCGGAAATCGCGATGGCGCTGAAAACAATTAAAAAAGATTTGGGAAACGACATTGCCATCTACGGCTTGATTTGCGGCCCGTTCACGCTCGCTCTGCATTTGCGCGGCAATGAAATCTTTCTCGACATGTTCGATCAACCGGAAAAGGTGACGGCTCTGCTCTCGTTTTGCGCTGGCGTTGCGCGAAAGGCGAGCGACTTCTATCTTGAAAACGGAGCAGACATCGTCGCGGTCGTCGATCCGATGACCAGCCAGATTTCGCCTATACATTTCCGGCAATTCGTGTCCCCGGCAGTCAATCCCATTTTCAACCATATTCGCGAAAAGAATGGTTTGTCCTCACTATTCGTTTGCGGCAACGTGGACCGGAATCTCGAATGTATGTGCGAAACTTCGTGCGACAACATCTCGGTTGACGAGCAAATCTCGATTCCAAAACTCAAACTGCTGGCAGAAAAGTATGGAAAATCCTTCGGCGGGAATCTCAAATTGACCGTCACTATGCTGATGGGCGATGAAGACGATTGTCGGTTGGACGCGATCCGGAATCTCGGCGAAGGTGGCAAAAAGGGTTTCATTCTCTCGCCCGGATGCGATCTGCCATATCATGTCCCAGAGAAAAACATGCAAGCCATCGCAGAAATGGTTCACGACGAATATCAGCGCGAGATTCGTCGGAAAACCCTATCTGCCAAAACGCTGAATTTCGATCATATTTCTCTGCCGGATTATCAACATAGTGATGCAGTCATTATCGACATCATCACGTTGGATTCGTCTTCCTGCGCGCCTTGTCAGTACATGGTCGAAGCCGTCCATAAGGCACTCGCCGGACTGGACGTCCGCGCCGTCGTACATGAACACAAAATCAAGACAGAAGAAGGCGTCGGGATGATGGTCAAACTCGGCGTCACCGGTTTACCGACGATTTGCATCGACGGCGAAGTTAAATTTCTCTCGATCATTCCCGACCAGCCGACACTCAAGGCGGCGATTCTGAACGCCGCTAACAGAAAAAAACAGGCGACGCTTACCAAATGATTCCGATTGTCCTGATTACCGGTTTTCTCGGCAGTGGCAAGACGACTCTGTTGAAGAATCTCATCGCGACGAATCGCAACCGCCGGTTTGCCTACATCGTCAACGAATTCTCACCGATAGATATCGATGGTGAATTGATTCGCAGTGAAACCGCACGTGTCGTCTCGATTCCCGGCGGTTCGATTTTCTGCAAATGTCTCGTCACGCGGTTCATCGACCTGCTGAAACAGATTCCGGAACGCTTTTGTGAAGACGGACAAGAGATCGAAGGCGTCGTTATCGAAGCCAGCGGAATCGCCGATCCGCGCGTCGTGCGTCAACTTCTCCGCGAAACGCGTCTCGACAATGCGTTCTTCGTCAGCCAAATCGTAGCCATCGCCGACCCATTCACGTTGCCGAAATTGCACCAAACTCTGCCGAGCATCCGTGCGCAGATCGAGGCCGCGGACACGATTTTAATCAACAAGACCGATTTGGCGACGCCGGAAGCGCTGACTCAAACCGAAGCGCTGATTCAGGAGATCAATCCCAACGCACAACATATTCATACGACCTATTGCCGATCCGGAATCGACCTTTTGGACAGCCAACATTCTCGACGCGAAGCGACCGGAACGCTGGCAGATTGCAGTGATCCACACTTTTTCAGGCTCCATATTCCGCATCCGGCGGCAACTGTCGAACAACTGAAATCGGCGGTTTTGCCGATTTCCGACGCAATTTACCGGCTCAAAGGATTCATTCAGACGGAAGACGACTTGGTTTCCGTCGATTTTTCCGGCAGTGGCTGGCAGATTGAAAAAGCCCAAGCGCATATCCAATATCCCGAACTCGCGGTGATTTATCGCCCGGAAGACCGCGATCGCATCATGGCGCGTTTCCGGGAAACCGGCATTTTCGGACATTCAAAATAACAACTTTAACCTTATCAAACGGAGCAATTATGGCAAGAAATGAAGTTTTATATCAGGCAATCATCGACGGTGATCGCATGAAAGTCCAGGAAAGCATCCAAACAGCGCTGAGCAAAAATCAGGACGTCGTAATTTTGCTGGAAGACTCGATGATTCCCGCAATGCGCGAGATGGGCGACCGCTTCTCGCGAAGCGAAATCTATGTCCCGGAAATGCTCATTGCCGCACGCGCCATGCAATCCGGGCTGACGCTGATCGAACCGTTGTTGGTCAAGTCTGCACATCGGTCCCGCGGCAAAGTCGCCGTCGGAACGGTCAAAGGCGATCTGCACGACATCGGGAAAAACTTGGTCGCCATCATGCTGAAAGGCGCAGGTTACGAAGTGACCGACCTCGGCACCAACTGCAGTGTGGAAAAATTTCAGTCCGCCGTCGATTCCGGCATTCGAATTCTGATGTGCAGTGCGCTTCTGACGACGACAATGGTTTACATGAAAGAGGTCGTCAGCCATTTCAAGAATTCCGACGTGAAAATCATCATCGGCGGCGCGCCGGTCACGCAGGCATACGCCGATTCGATTGGCGCAAATGGTTATGGACGCGATGCGAACGCCGCTGTCCAGATCGTCGAACAGCTCGTCTGAAAAAAGACTCCGTCTTACGTAAAACCGCAAAGCCATCCCTGCGTTTTCGCACAGAGGAGCGGTGGTTTTGTTATCAAAGTAAAATATGGAAATCTTTATTTTACTTTGGAGGGCTAAAGTAAAAAAAGAGACTTGATATATCCTTTTCGGTTTGTATTTTATCAATAGAAATAGTTCGGTTGATTTTTAAAATAGTTTGTTAAAAGAGCAATCATTCGGAAGGGTGGCATTTTGACTTTGGAAAACAAAGGCTATATCGAGATAAAAATTACAGGAAAAAAGGGGTTATTGGACATTTCTCCGGAAACCTATGATATTTCGGAGTTGCGGAAATTACTCGACACTTTCGAAGACCTCCTATTTCCAGAAAATCAAAAAACACGTCCATTGGTCAGCTATGAGGTCAAAGACGGCTCGGTGCGTCATCTGTTTAAAACTAGTGTTATGTTAACATGATAATGACGGATATAACCGTTTGAGTTTAATACGTGCATCATCTGTTATAAACTGCCAATTAATCTTTACATTTTTATTATTTCTCTGATTTTGCCATGCATTCACTTCGCTAATTATTTTATTCATGGTGGGAATATGCCGGTTTAAACATTGACCATGTAACACATGTAATTCTATCTCTGCCATATTTAACCAACTGCCATGCTTAGTTGTTACGTAGCATAACATGGGTTACACTTTTTCTAACAGTGGTTCTCTGCACAACATGGGTTACACTCCCCCATGGGGGAGTGTAAATTTTAATGCTCAAATATTGCACAACATAGGTTACATTGTTCATCGCTTATTGTCTTTTACAGGGGTCTTTAATTTTGTGAGATATAAATCCATTTCTTTA
>Ga0265296_1002061_pt1 | contig 21086 bp, 17 predicted proteins | sample MunlanPumphouse1_FD_189073 | JGI IMG/M metagenome (GOLD analysis project Ga0265296, IMG submission 189073) | Groundwater microbial communities from a municipal landfill in Southern Ontario, Canada - Pumphouse #1 | ecosystem: Environmental > Aquatic > Deep subsurface > Groundwater | place... | reverse complement strand
TCCAACGCGGCGCAGCAGCAGACCTCTTCGGCCGGGCAGATCTCGCTGACGATGAACGTGATCCAGCAGATCACCTCGCAGACTTCGTCGGGGTCCACGGCCACCGCCGAGAGCATCGGCAACCTGGCGAAAATGGCCAGTCAGTTGCGCCGTTCGGTGTCCGGTTTCACCTTGCCGGCGGCGACAGATAAAGCGTGAGTGGAGTGGTTATGGGTGATCGGCACGACTACGTGGCCCTGGAATGGGTCAAGGGCGAAATTGCCGAAACGCTGAAGCTGGCGCATCAGGCGATCGAAGCCGTGCTCGACGATCCGCAGGCCTACCCCGGTCTGGACGAGTGCCTGGCGTACATTCATCAGGTCCACGGCAGTCTGCAAATGGTCGAGTTCTACGGCGCAGCGTTACTGGCCGAAGAAATGGAGCACTTGGTCGAAGCCCTGCAACATGATCGTGTACCGCACCGCGACGAAGCCTTGCACCTGATGCTGCAAGCCCTGGGGCAATTGCCGCTTTACCTCGATCGCGTGCAGAGCGCCCGCCGCGACCTGCCGCTGGTGGTGCTGCCGCTGATCAACGATCTGCGCAGCGCTCGCGGTGAAAGCCTGCTGGCGGAAACCAGCCTGTTCAGCCCGCCACTGCCCGAGCTGGCGCCGCTCGGCGACGCGGCACTCGCCGCGCTGGAACCGCCCGATCTGCCGAACGTACTGCGCAAATTGCGGCAGATGCTGCAAATGGCCCTGGTCGGGCTGCTGCGCGAACAGGACGACCAGACGCATCTTGGCTATCTGGCCAAAGTCTTCAGCCGTCTCGAAGCACTGAGCGGCGATGCGCCGTTGAGCCCGTTGTGGCAAATCGCCTCGGCATTGGTCGAGGGCATGCGCGAGGGCGTCATCGCCAACAGTCCGGCGCTGCGCAGCCTGTTCAAGGACGCCGACCAAGAGCTCAAGCGCCTGCTCGAGCAGGGCATCGTCGGGCTCAACCAGCCGGCGCCGGCCGAGCTGCTGAAAAGCCTGTTGTTCTATATTGCCAAAGCCGAACATCCCACCGGGCAGATGCTGACCATGAAAGATCGCTACTCCCTGGACGACGCGTTGCCCGACAGCGCGATGGTCGATGAAGAACGCGCGCGCCTCGCCGGCCCCGACCGCGATGCCATGCGCTCGGTGCTGGCAGCGCTGTGCGAAGAGCTGGTGCGGGTCAAGGAGCGCCTCGATCTGTTCGTGCGCAGCGACCGCCAGCACGCTTCGGATCTGGACAGCCTGCTCGCGCCGCTGCGACAGATCGCCGACACCCTCGCGGTGCTGGGTTTCGGCCAGCCGCGCAAGGTCATCATCGACCAACTGGCGGTGGTGCTCAGCCTCGCTCAGGGCCAGCGCGAACCGAACGACGCGATTCTCATGGACGTCGCCGGGGCCTTGCTCTACGTCGAAGCGACGCTGGCCGGCATGGTTGGCACGGTGGAGACGCAAAGCGCCGAAGACGCGCGCCTGCCGACCACCGACCTGACGCAGATCCATCAGATCGTGATCAAGGAAGCGCGCATCTGCCTGCAACAGGCCAAGGACATGATCGTCGACTACATCGACGCCGATTGGGACCGCCAGCATCTGCAATCGCTGCCCGAACTGCTGACGCAGGTGCGCGGCGCGCTGGCGATGATTCCGCTGGCCCGCGCAGCGAGTCTGGTCGAGGCCTGCAACGGTTTCATTCGCGAGCATTTGATGCTCGATGCCCACGAACCGGGCTGGGAACAACTCGATCATCTGGCCGATGTGATCAGCAGCCTGGAGTATTACCTCGAACGCCTGAGCGACGACCCCCAGGCACCCGCCGAACATCTGCTCGATGTCGCGCAAAACAGCCTCGCCAGCCTCGGCTTCTTCGCCAACGAGCAGCCCGGCGAAGCGCAGGTGCCGGTGCTCGATGAGGTGCTCAGCCCCAGCGAAGCGCAGCTCATGCAGGATCTGCAAACCCTCGACGACCCTGACGTCGTGCAGTCGCTGGCCGAAGTGCTGGCCAGCCCGCTGTCGGCGCTCAACCCGCCGGCGCGCAACAGCCCCGACAGCCTGATGCCGCCGCCGGCCGATGAAGAACCGGTCGACGATGAACTGCGCGAAGTGTTCCTGGAGGAGACCGACGAAGTCCTCGCGGTCCTCCACGAATACCTGCCGCGCTGGACCGCCAATCCACAGGACCGCGCCGCGCTGACCGAACTGCGCCGGGCCTTTCACACCTTGAAGGGCAGCGGGCGCATGGTCCGCGCGTTGGTCCTCGGCGAACTGGCCTGGGCGGTGGAAAACCTGCTCAACCGCGTGCTCGAACAAAGCGTCGAGCCCGGCGCAGTGCTGCGCCAATTGCTCGGCGACACCGTGTTGCTGCTGCCCGAGCTGATCAACGAATTTGCCACCCAGCGTCAGCGCCAGCGCAACGATGTCGACCAACTCGCCGCCCGCGCCCACGCGTTGGCCAAAGGCGATGAGCCGCTGGCTGCCGAAGACACCGACGACGTCGCCGCGCTTGATCCGCTGCTGCTGGAAATCTTCCGCAAAGAAGCCGAGACCCACCTCGCCAGCCTCAACCGTTTCCTCGATCAGGCCGCCGAACAGGTGCCGTTGCCGGCCAGCGACGAACTGCAACGGGCGCTGCACACGCTCAAGGGCAGTGCCTCGATGGCCGGCGTATTGCCGATGGCCGAACTGGCGGCTTCACTGGATCAACTGGCTCGCGAGTTCAAGGCGCATCAGTTGCCGCTGGATCTGGACGAGGTCGAATTGCTGCTCGAAGCCGAGGGCTTGTTCCGCGTCGGCCTGCGCCAGCTCAAACACGATCCGCTGGCGCCGATTGTCGGTGCGCAGTCGCTGATCAAGCGCACCGAGGCGCTGCTCGCCGAGCGCCTGCAAGCCAGCACCGATGGCGCTGACAGCGGCCTGCGCCTCAAGCGCGATCCGCAGCTGATCAACAACTTCCTCGCCCAAGGCATGGACATCCTCCTCGACGCCGAAAACCTCTTGCAGCGCTGGCAGCAGCACCCCGGCGAACGCCAGGAACTCAGCGCTCTGCTCGATGAGCTGACCACTCTGGGCGAAGGCGCGCATCTGGCCGATCTGCAGGCGGTCGATGGCCTCTGCGAAGCCTTGCTCGACCTGTATGGCGCGGTGGAAGAAAGCAGCCTGGCGGTCAGTGAGCGGTTTTTCCACGAAGCGCAACTGGCCCACGAAGCGCTGATCAACATGCTCGACGAACTCGCTGCCGGCCAGGAAATCACCGCGCAACCGGAGCGGATTCGTGCCTTGCAGGAACTGCTCGACGAAGGCCTCGACCCGGCGGCGATGGGCCTGATCCGCAGCGACGGCAGTCGCACCCTGGATATTCGCGAGCTGGGCAGCGCCACCGCGCAATTGCAGCAATCGGTTGCCGCCCTCGAGCCTGACGACGAAATCGTCGAAATCTTCCTCGAAGAGGCGGTGGACATTCTCGACAGCGCCGGGCAAGCCTTGCAGCGCTGGCTCAAGGACCCGGACAACGCCGCGCCGCTGTCGTCATTGCAGCGCGACTTGCACACGCTGAAGGGCGGCGCGCGCATGGCCGAGGTCGAGGCCGTCGGCGACCTCGCCCAGGAACTGGAAAATCTCTACGAAGGGCTGGTCGATCGACGCTACAACCACAGCGCTGCGCTCGAAGGTTTGTTGCAGCGCAGTCATGAGCGGTTGGCGCTGATGCTGGAGCAACTGCAAGCGCATCAAGCGCTGACCCCGGCGCAGGATCTGATCGACGCGATCCGTCAGTTGCGTCAGGGCCAGGCCGCCAGCGAATCTGCCCCCGCAGCGGTCGAACACGACAACGCCGGGCATGATCCGGAGTTGCTGGAGATCTTCCTCGAAGAAGGTTTCGACATCATCGAAAGCTCCGGCGCCGCGCTGGTGCGCTGGCAGGCCGAGCCGGGCAACCGGCAGGAAATTGAAACCCTGCTGCGCGATCTGCACACCCTCAAGGGCGGCGCGCGGATGGTCGAAATCGGCCCGATCGGCGACCTCGCCCATGAGCTGGAATTTCTCTACGAAAGCCTCTCCACCGGTGCGCTGCAACCGTCTGCCGAACTGTTCGCGCTGGTGCAGCGCGGCCATGACCGACTGGCGCAAATGCTCGATGGCGTGCGCGCCGGGCAACCGTGCCCGCCGGCCGATCGGCTGATCAGCGCGATCCAGAATTTCAGTCACCCGGTACAGGTTGAAGCGCCGCTGGCGCCAGCTCCGGTGATCAAGCCTGAGGCAGCGCCACCCGCCGCCGATGCTGGCGCAGACATGGTCAAGGTCTCGTCCGAGCTGCTTGATGAACTGGTCAACCTGGCCGGGGAAACCTCGATCTTTCGTGGGCGGATCGAGCAGCAAGTCAACGATGCGCAGATTGCTCTCAACGAGATGGAAACCACCATCGAGCGCATGCGCGATCAGTTGCGGCGCCTCGACACCGAAACCCAAGGGCGCATTCTCAGCCGCCAGCAAGTCGATGGCGAACGCCTCGGTTATGAAGATTTCGACCCGCTGGAAATGGACCGCCATTCGCAGTTGCAGCAATTGTCGCGGGCGCTGTTCGAATCCGCCTCGGACCTGCTCGACCTCAAGGAAACCCTCGACCGCCGCAACCACGATGCGGAGAACCTGTTGCAGCAACAGGGGCGGATCAACACCGAATTGCAGGAAGGCCTGATGCGCACGCGCATGGTGCCGTTCGAACGCATGGTGCCGCGTCTGAAACGCATCGTTCGTCAGGTCGCCGAAGAGCTGGGCAAGGATGTCGCATTCGTCGTCGGCAACGCTGATGGCGAGATGGATCGCAACGTGCTGGAGCGCATGGCCGCGCCGCTGGAACACATGCTGCGCAATGCCGTCGACCATGGCCTCGAATCTGCTGAGGTGCGATTGGCGGCGGGTAAACCGGCGCAAGGGCAGATCACCCTCGATCTGTCGCGCGAGGGCGGCGACATGGTTTTCGACATCCGCGACGACGGCGCCGGGGTGCCGCTGGAAGCCGTGCGGCGCAAGGCGATCAAGCGCGGTCTGCTGGCGCCCGACGCCGAGATCAGCGACCGCGACGTGTTGCAGTTCATCCTTCAGCCGGGTTTCTCCACGGCGGAAAAGATCACCCAGATTTCCGGGCGTGGCGTCGGCATGGACGTGGTCCACGAAGAAGTGCGCCAACTCGGCGGCAGCATGAGCATCGATTCGGTGCCGGGGCAGGGCGTGCATTTCCGCATTCGCCTGCCGTTCACCGTGTCGGTCAACCGCGCGCTGATGGTGCAGTGCGCTGAGGATCAGTACGCGATCCCGCTGAACACCATCGAAGGCATCGTGCGCGTGTTGCCGAATGATCTGGAAGGGCACTTCCGTCAGGATCCGCCGAGTTATCAATACGCCGGCCAGCGTTATGAGCTGTGTTATATCGGCGAGCTGTTGAAGACTGCGCCACGGCCAAAACTGCTCGGGCAGAACCTGCCGTTGCCCGTGCTGCTGGTGCATTGCAACGACCGCCACATTGCGGTGCTGGTCGACGCCATGGCCGGCACCCGCGAGATCGTGGTCAAGAGCCTCGGCGCGCAGTTCGCGGCGGTGCAGGGCGTGTCGGGGGCGACGATTCTCGGCGATGGCCGGGTGGTGCTGATTCTGGATCTGCTCGCACCGATCCGGGCGATGCAGGCGCGGCTGGCGCAAGAGCCGGCGCGCACGGAGATCGACAGCGAGCCGCACAAGCCGCTGCTGATCATGGTCGTCGATGACTCGGTAACGGTGCGCAAGGTCACCAGCCGTTTGCTCGAACGTCACGGCATGAACGTGCTGACCGCCAAGGACGGTGTCGATGCGATGCTGCTGCTCGAAGAGCACATGCCCGACCTGATGCTGCTCGACATCGAAATGCCGCGCATGGACGGCTTCGAGGTCGCCACCCAGGTGCGCGCCGACGAACGCCTGTGCCACTTGCCGATCATCATGATCACCTCGCGCACCGGGCAGAAACACCGCGACCGCGCCATGGCCATCGGCGTCAACGACTACCTCGGCAAGCCGTATCAGGAATCGGTGTTGCTGGAGAGCATCGCCCAGTGGAGCAAGAAACATGCATGAGCACCGGCACAACCCGCGCACCAGCCAGCTCACCGGGCTGTTGCTGCCGCTGGCCGATCGCAACCTGATCCTGCCGAATGTCGCCATCGCCGAGCTGATCGACTACCAGGCCAGCGCCTTCGATCTCGACACGCCGCCGTGGTACCTGGGCCGGGTAACGTGGCGCGAGCGGCAGATTCCGCTGATCAGTTTCGAATCGGCCTGCGGGCAGAAAATCGTCATCGGCGAACGGGCGCGGATCGTCATTCTGAATGCGCTGGGCGGCTTGCCCGAGCTGAGATTCATCGCCCTGTTGGTGCAGGGGATTCCTCGGTCGTACAAGCTCGACAGTCAGTTGAGTTATGTCGATGTGCCGCTGTGTGCGCTGGAACAGGCGGCGGTGCAGGTCGGCGAGCAGGTGGCGAAGGTGCCGGATTTGTTGGGGCTGGAGCAGTTACTGGTGGATGCGGGATTGGCCCGCTGATCCAAGGCTTGACTGATCGTTCCCACGCGCAGCAAAGGAATGCAGCCCGGGACGCTCCGCGTCCCTTTCAGAAGCCGAACGCGGAGCGTCCGTGGAGGCATTCCCACGCAGAGCGTGGGAACGATCAACGCCAATCCGTACCGGTGTTTAAAGACACCCAGTGTTACGCCGCACCAGCCTACAATTCGCGAGCAGGCTCGCTCCCACAATTGGAATGCATTCGATCGTTCCCACGCTCCGCGTGGGAATGCCGCAACGGACGCTCCGCGTTCGGCTTTGGAAGGGACGCGGAGCGTCCCGGGCTGCATTCCCACGCGGAGCGTGGGAACGATCAACAGGTTCTACAGGGGCTTCAGCTTGTCCGTTACTCTCAGCGTAATGATTCACCACCCAGCTTGATTGATGCCCTCACCACACACGCCTAACTTGGCTCCACGACAGCGAACCCGTGGAGTGAGCATGACAACAACAATTTCCCCCGACTCGCGCTGGACGCGGCGGCGTGACGAGAAGCAGCGCCGGCTCGACAAGGTGCGCGGGCTCGCCGATGGTGCGGTGCTGCCCAGCGACAAAATCGTCGCCGCGCTCGAAGCGCTGATCCATCCCGGCGACCGCGTGGTGCTGGAGGGCAACAACCAGAAGCAGGCGGATTTCCTCTCGCGTTCACTGGCCAAGGCCGACCCGGCCAAGCTCCACGATCTGCACATGATCATGCCCAGCGTCGGCCGCTCCGAGCACCTTGATCTGTTCGAACGCGGCATCGCCCGCAAGCTCGATTTCTCCTTCGCCGGCACCCAGAGCCTGCGCATCAGCCAGTTGCTCGAAGATGGCTTGCTCGAAGTCGGCGCCATTCACACGTACATCGAACTCTACGCCCGCCTCGTTGTGGACCTGATCCCCAACGTCGTGCTCTCGGCCGGCTTCATGGCCGACCGCGCCGGCAACATCTACACCGGCCCGAGCACCGAAGACACGCCGGCACTGATCGAACCGGCGGCGTTCAGCGACGGCATCGTTATCGTTCAGGTCAACCAGTTGGTCGACGACGTCAGCGAACTGCCGCGCGTGGACATTCCCGCTTCATGGGTCGATTTCGTAGTTGTGGCCGACAAGCCGTTCTACATCGAGCCGCTGTTCACCCGCGACCCACGCCACATCAAGCCTGTGCACGTGCTGATGGCGATGATGGCGATTCGCGGGATCTACGAAAAACACAACGTGCAGTCGCTCAACCATGGCATCGGTTTCAACACCGCCGCCATCGAACTGATCCTGCCGACCTACGGCGAATCCCTCGGGCTGAAGGGCAAGATCTGCCGCAACTGGACGCTCAATCCGCACCCGACGCTGATCCCGGCGATCGAAAGCGGCTGGGTCGAGAGCGTGCATTGCTTCGGTACCGAACTGGGCATGGAAAACTACATCGCCGCTCGGCCCGATGTGTTCTTCACCGGCCGCGACGGCTCGCTGCGCTCCAACCGCATGGTCTGCCAACTGGCCGGGCAATACGCGGTGGATCTGTTTATCGGCGCGACGTTGCAAGTCGACGGCGACGGCCATTCCTCGACCGTGACTCGGGGCCGTCTCGCCGGTTTCGGTGGTGCGCCGAACATGGGCCACGACCCGCGCGGCCGCCGTCACGGCACTCCGGCGTGGCTGGACATGCGCCATGCCGATGGGCCGCAACCGTTGCTCGAACGCGGCAAGAAACTCGTGGTGCAAATGGTCGAGACCTTCCAGGAGGGCGGCAAACCGACCTTCGTCGAAACCCTCGACGCGGTGGAAGTGGCGAAGAAAAGCGGCATGCCGCTGGCGCCGATCATGATCTACGGCGACGACGTTACCCACCTGCTCACCGAAGAAGGCATCGCCTACCTGTACAAGGCGCGCTCGCTGGAAGAGCGCCAGGCGATGATCGCAGCGGTTGCCGGGGTTACCGCCATCGGCCTGCGGCACAACCCGAAAGACACCGAACGCATGCGCCGCGAAGGCCTGATCGCCTTGCCCGAAGACCTCGGCATCCGCCGCACCGACGCCACCCGCGAATTGCTCGCGGCGAAAAGCGTCGCCGATCTGGTCGAGTGGTCCGGCGGCCTGTACAACCCGCCCGCCAAATTCAGGAGCTGGTAATGCACGCATTCAACCTGCAAGCGAAACCGCTTTCTCTGGCTGACCGCTTGGCCGATCTGGCAGTGGACGCGTTGATCGACGAAGCCGATCTGTCGCCGAAACCGGCGCTGGTCGACCGTCGCGGCAATGGCGCACACACCGATCTGCACCTGGGCCTGATGCACGCGTCGGCGCTGGCATTGTGGCCGGCATTCAAGGAAATGGCCGAGGCCGCACTGGAAATCGGTGAAGTCGGTGTGCCGTTGCGCGAAGCGATTGGCCGCATCGGCCGCGAGGGCGAACAAGCGATGCTCGTGACCACCAACGGCGTCAACACCCATCGCGGTGCGATCTGGGCGTTGGGACTGTTGGTGACGGCCGCCGCGCTGCAACCGAAATCCATCGCCCTGTGCGCCGCCCGCCTGGCACTGCTCGACGACCGCTACGCGCCGAAACCACTCAGCCACGGCGCACAAGTCGCCCAGCGTTACGGCGCACGCGGTGCTCGCGAGGAAGCGCAACTGGGCTTTCCGTCCGTGCTGCAACGGGGCCTGCCGCAACTGCAGAAAAGTCGCGCCAACGGCCACGGCGAACAGAACGCCCGGCTCGATGCGTTGCTGGCGATCATGACCGAGCTGGCTGACACCTGCGTGCTTTACCGCGCCGGCGAACCGGGCCTGCACGCCATGCAGGCCGGCGCGCAAGCGGTGCTTGATGCCGGTGGCAGCGCCAGCCTCAGCGGTCGTCGGCGCCTGCACGAACTGGATCAACAACTCATCGCATTGAATGCCTCGCCCGGTGGCGCCGCCGACCTGCTCGCCGCCACGCTGCTGCTCGATCGTATCGAGCGCGACGGCATCTCTCAGGGAGCGTTTTGATGGAAAACCTATCGTTTGAATTCCCCGCCGGGCAGCCGTCACGCGGGCGTGCGTTGGTCGGTTGTGTTGGTTCGGGTGATCTGGAAGTGCTGATCGAACCGGGGCTGGCCGGCAAACTGACGATCAACGTGCAGACCTCGGTCAACGGCGCGCAGCAGCGCTGGCAGCACCTGTTTGCGCGGATGTTCGACGGCACCACGCCGCCGGCGATGGCCATCGATATCCACGATTTCGGCGCGACGCCGGGGGTGGTGCGCTTGCGTCTGGAACAGGGTTTCGAGGAGATCGGCCATGACTGACAGCGCAGCGTTGCTGAACAAACACAGCTTCATCGAACTCGGCGCGCGGCAGCGGGCGCAAGCCTTGCTCGATGCCGGGACCTTTCGCGAACTGCTCGATCCCTTTCAACGGGTCATGTCGCCATGGCTTGAGCGCCAAGGTGTGGTGCCGCAAGCCGACGACGGAGTGATCATCGCCAAGGGCAGCCTCGACGGGTTGCCGGTGGTCATCGCGGCGGTTGAAGGTGCGTTTCAGGGCGGCAGCCTTGGTGAAGTCGGCGGGGCGAAGATTGCCGGTGCGCTGGAACTGGCCGCCGAAGACAACCGCAACGGCATCCCCACCCGCGCCGTATTGCTGCTGGAAACCGGTGGCGTGCGCTTGCAGGAGGCCAATCTCGGGCTGGCGGCGATTGCTGATATCCATGCGGCGATTGTCGACCTGCAGCAGTACCAACCGGTGGTCGGCTTGGTCGCCGGCAGCGTCGGTTGCTTCGGCGGCATGTCGATTGCCGCAGCGCTGTGCAGTTATTTGCTGGTGACCCAGGAAGCACGCCTCGGTCTGAACGGCCCGCAAGTGATCGAGCAGGAAGCCGGGATCGAGGAATACGACTCCCGTGACCGGCCCTTCATCTGGAGCCTGACCGGCGGCGAACAGCGTTTCAACACCGGACTGGTGGACCGTTATGTCGGCGATGACGTGGCGCAGATTCGTCAGCAGGTCGGCCAACTGCTCCAGCAAGGCCTGCCGGCACAGCCGCGCAGTCAACGCGCCGAGTGGTTCCTGCAACGCCTCGGCAAGCTGAACACTGACCTGCAAATCGAACCGTCGGTGGTTCGCGATCTGTATCAAGGAGAGCGCTCATGAGCGGTTATTCATTGCGCGGTTTGCACTGGTTCAATGCGCTCAGCGCTGGCGCCAGTGTCGTCGAAGGTTTGCCGCCGTCGTTGAAAGTCGCCGACGCTGAGCTCGGCAGGTTTATCGCCGTGGTCGCCGACCCGGACAATCGTTTTCCTCGCGCCCGCAATGGCGAGGTCGGTCTGCTCGAAGGCTGGGGTCTGGCCAAGGCTGTGGATGACGCGATCAGCGCCGACCGCGACAACGCACAGAAGCGCCCGATCATCGCCATCGTCGATGTGCCGAGCCAGGCGTATGGCCGCCGCGAAGAAGCCCTCGGCATTCATCAGGCGCTGGCCGGCGCGGCGGACAGTTATGCCCGTGCGCGTCTGGCCGGGCATCCGGTGATTGCGTTGTTGGTGGGCAAAGCAATGTCCGGGGCGTTTCTGGCGCATGGTTATCAGGCCAATCGGCTGATTGCTTTGCGTGATCCCGGTGTGATGGTGCACGCGATGGGCAAGGCTTCGGCGGCGCGGGTCACCTTGCGCAGTGTCGAGGAACTGGAGGCGCTGGCCGCCAGCGTGCCGCCGATGGCCTATGACATCGATAGCTACGCCAGCCTCGGTCTGCTTTGGGAAACTCTCTCGGTGCAGCAGATCGAACAACCGACAGAGGAAGATCTGACGCGCGTGACTGAGTGCCTGAAGCAAGCGATCAGCGATGTGACCAGCACTGATTTGAAAGGGCGCCTTGGTGCGAGTAATCGTGCCGCCTCCAGCAAAGTCCGCGAATTGCTGAGGGCGCAGTGGTGAACCTGCCCCTGGCCCACGATCTGCTCTGGGGCATGACCCCGGCGCAGTTGCCGGCGGATGCGCCGGCGTGGGCGATCGCGGCGCTGGCGGTTGGGCAACCGGTGGTGGTGCGCCGGGCCTTGAGCGAGGAAGGTCTGGTCGCGGTCGGCGTTCGTGGTGTGTTGCGCGAGCAGCGGCTGGCGACGTTTATGCCGCTGGATTCGATTGCCTGTCGGGTCAGTCCGGAGGCCCTCTGTCAGGTTGAGTGCGAGCGAGATCTGCCGGTGATGCAGGCGCTCAAACAACTGCGGCCGATACTCGATGACTGCGGTTGGGTCTGGGGTGTCAGCGGCAGTGTCGGGTTTGAATTGGCCAGTGGTTTTGCAGCGATGCACGCGGGCAGTGATCTCGATCTGATTCTGCGTGCGCCGCAGATGATCACGCGCAATCAGGCATGCAAACTCGTGGAGCTTTTCGATCAGGCTGTGTGCCGGGTCGACATGCAATTGCAGACCCCATTCGGCGCGGTGGCGCTTCGGGAATGGGCCAGCGGTTCGTCCCGGGTGCTGCTGAAAAATGCGCATCAGGCTGCATTGGTGACGAATCCCTGGCACCCGCAGGAGCAGGCAGCGTGAGCAGCCTGTTGGTGTTTCCCGGCCAGGGCGCGCAGCAAGCGGGCATGCTCCAGCGTTTGCCTCGGGAAACGCTGGTCGAGGCCAGTGATGTGCTGGGCGAAGATGTTGCGCTGCTGGATTCAGCCGAGGCATTGCGCACGACACGAGCGGTTCAGCTGTGCCTGCTGATCGCCGGTGTCGCTGCTTCGCGGCAGTTATTGCAGGATGAACTGAGCGCGGATTACGTCGCCGGCCTGTCCATCGGCGCCTACCCGGCAGCAGTGGTGGCGGGGGCCTTGAGTTTCAGCGATGCGCTGCATCTGATCAGCCTGCGCGGTGAGCTAATGCAGCAGGCTTATCCACAGGGCTACGGCATGACCGCGATCATCGGCTTGCAGTTATCCACCGTCGAAACGCTGCTGGCGCAAGTGCACAGCGAAGATGCGCCGGTGTACCTGGCCAATATCAACGCCGATAACCAAGTGGTCATCGCCGGCAGCGACAAGGCCATGCAAGCAGTGGCCGAACTGGCGCGCAGTCGCGGCGCCGGAGTGGCGAAGCGGCTGGCGGTGAGCGTGCCGTCGCATTGCCCATTGCTGGAAAAACCGGCGCAGGCGCTTGCCGAGGCCTTCGCCAAGGTTGAACTGAAGAACCCGAAAATCGCTTATATGAGCGGCAGTCGCGCAAGGCCTGTTGCCAAAGTCGAAGCGCTGCGCGATGACCTCGCTTTCAACATGTGCCGCGTGGTGGACTGGCGCGGCACCGTGCAAAGCGCCTACGAGCGCGGCGTGCGTCTACAGATCGAACTGCCGCCCGGTGCGGTGCTGACCGGGCTGGCGCGCCGGGTGTTCGAGCAGGGCACCGTCACTGCCTTCGACAGTGCCCGCCTCGATACCCTGCAAGCGCTGTTGCGCGAGGAGGGTGGCCGCCAACTCTAAAACCGCCGCGACTCAAGCTTCGAACAACAAAAACAACATTCGACGATGCACTTTGAGGACTACAACAATGATTATTTACGGTGTGGCGTTTCTCGCCTTTTGCACGCTGGTCGGTATCTGGGTCGGTGAATTGCTCGGCAAGCTGATCGGCGTGCCGGCCAACGTCGGCGGTGTCGGTATTGCGATGCTGCTGTTGATCGGCCTGGGCAGCTATCTCTACAAGAGCGGCTGGCTCAAGGGCAAGACCGAGCAGGGCGTCGAGTTCTGGAGCGCGATCTACATTCCCATCGTGGTCGCCATGGCCGCGCAGCAGAATGTCTACGGTGCGCTGAAGGGCGGGCCGATGGCGATTCTTGCCGGCACCCTCGCCGTAGTGATCGCTTTTGCCTTGGTGCCGGTGCTGACGCGCATGGGCAACAAGCAAGAAACGCCGATTGCTCCTGCCAAGACTGCGGGGTGATCGCCATGTACGAATCGATGATGAAAGTGATCACCGGCTACGGTCTGATCAGCGGCTTTTTGATTGTCGGCCTGACCATGTGGGTGTCCTACTGGATGTCCAACACCTTCACCAAGGGCCGTTTGCACGGTTCAGCGATTGCGATTCTGCTCGGGCTGGTGCTGTCGTATATCGGCGGCGCACTCACCGGTGGGCAGAAGGGCGTGGTGGATATTCCGCTGCTGTCCGGCATCGGCCTGCTCGGCGGTGCGATGCTGCGGGATTTCGCGATTGTGGCGACGGCGTTTGGGGTGAGTGTCGATGAGCTCAAACGCGCCGGACTCGTCGGTGTGCTGGCGCTGTTTGTCGGCGTTGGCACCTCGTTCGTCGCCGGCGTCGGCGTGGCGATGGCGTTCGGCTACACCGATGCGGTGAGCCTGACCACCATTGGCGCCGGTGCCGTGACTTACATCGTCGGCCCGGTGACCGGCGCGGCGATTGGTGCCACTTCCGAGGTGATGGCACTGTCGATTGCGGCGGGGCTGATCAAGGCGATTCTGGTGATGGTGATGACTCCGTTCGTGGCGCCGATGATCGGCCTGAACAATCCGCGCAGCGCGGTGATTTTCGGTGGCTTGATGGGCACCTCCAGCGGCGTTGCCGGCGGCTTGGCGGCCACCGATCCGAAGCTTGTGCCGTACGGTTGCCTGACGGCGGCGTTCTACACCGCGCTCGGGTGTCTGCTTGGGCCTTCGCTGTTGTTTCTGGCGATGCGCGGGTTGATGGGCTGACCGACCTGACATTGATCGTTCCCACGCTCTGCGTGGGAATGCAGCCCGGGACGCTCCGCGTCCCAAAGCGGACGCAGAGCGTCCATTGAGGCATTCCCACGCAGAGCGTGGGAACGATCATGAGCTGGCCTGGCGATTGGCATACATCCGACACTCCGCCAGCAACGCCAGCAGATTCGGATCACGCTCCTTGGCCTTGAGAAACACCACGCCAATGTGCTGCTGCAACCGGTACTTCTCCTGCAACGGAATCAGCTTCACCCGATTCTCGTACACCGCCGCAATCCGCCCCGGCAACAAGGCGTACCCCACCCCTGAGCTGACCATGCTCAGCAGGGTGAAGATGTCATTGACCTGCATCGCCACCTTCGGCTCGAACCCCGCTTGCTTGAATACCCGCACACCGTCCTGATGCGTGGCGAAGCCCTGGGTCAGGGTGATGAAGGTTTCATCACGCACTTCCGCCAGATCGACTTCACTGCGCTGAGCGAATTTTGAATCGGCCGGGGTGGCGAGGAAGATGTCGTCGGAAAACAGCGCAATCTGCTCGCAATCCGGATCGTTGATGCTGTCGTCCAGCGACACCAGAATCGCGTCGACTTCCATGTTTTTCAGCTTGTAGAGCAGGTCGATGTTCGAGCCGAGGATCAGGTCGATGTTGAGTTCGCTGCGGCGGATCTTCAGGCCCATGATCAGCTGCGGCACGGTCTTCACCGTCAGCGAATACAGCGAGCCGAGCTTGAAGCGCTCGGCGGAAAATCCGGCGGCTTCGCGGGTCAGGCGCACGCTGTCGACGACGTCGTTGATCAGCTTCTGCGCACGTTCTTCCAGCACATAGGCGCTTTCCAGTGGCGTCAGATTGCGGCCTTCGTGTTTGAACAGCGGGCAGCGCAGGGCGTTTTCCAAAGAGTGAATGGCGCGGTGCACGCTGACGTTGCTGGTCTGCAGTTCAGCGGCGGCGCGGGCGAGGTTGCCGGTGCGCATGAAGGCGAGGAACACCTCGAGTTTTTTCAGGGTCAATTCTTCGTCGATCAGCATGGCGCGGACTCTTTTTGGTATCGGCCGATTGTGCCCAATTCCCGCGTGCCGCGCAGGCGAGGTTGAACAGAAACATTGCGCTTTTACGCTCAAGGCCCGAGCCTTGCGCGCTTGCGGTAGTGACTACGAGGTATGCGACACATGTATCACGGGGAAAAACTCAACGCCTGGACCCATCTGGTCGGAGCCATCGCCGCGTTTATCGGCGGCGTATGGATGCTGGTGATTGCCAGCCTCGACGGCAGTCCTTGGAAGATCGTCAGCGTGGCGATCTACGCCTTCACCTTGCTGGTGCTCTACAGCGCCTCGACCGTGTACCACAGCGTGCGCGGGCGCAAGAAAGCGATCATGAAGAAGGTCGATCATTTCTCGATCTACCTGCTGATCGCCGGCAGCTACACGCCGTTCTGCCTGGTGACGTTACGCGGGCCTTGGGGCTGGACGCTGTTCGGGATTGTCTGGGGGCTGGCGCTGATCGGCATCCTGCAAGAGATCAAACCGCGCTCCGAGGCACGGATTCTGTCGATCGTGATTTACGCGGTGATGGGCTGGATCGTGCTGGTCGCGGTCAAACCGCTGATTGCCGCACTGGGCACAGCGGGGTTTGCCTGGCTGGCATCGGGCGGGGTGTTGTATACGGTGGGGATTATCTTTTTTGCCCTCGATCACCGCCTGCGGCATGCCCATGGCATCTGGCACCTGTTCGTGATTGCCGGGAGCTTGCTGCATTTTGTCGCGATTCTGTTTTACGTCCTGTAGCCCGGCTGACTGATCGTTCCCACGCTCTGCGTGGTAACGCCTCCTGTGACGCTCTGCGTCACGCTGTTTGGGACGCGGAGCGTCCCGGGCTGCATTCCCACGCAGAGCGTGGGAACGATCAGTCCGGCAAAAAGGTTTAGAAATCACCCCAAAGTTGCTGGGCTACCGCCAGCGCCACCACCGGCGCAGTCTCGGTGCGCAGCACCCGTGGGCCGAGGCGGGCGGCGTGGAAGCCATTGCCTTTGGCCTGCTCGACTTCGCCGTCCGTCAAGCCACCTTCCGGCCCGATCAGGAACGCCAGCGTCGCCGGTTTGGCATGACTCACCAACGGCTCTGCCACCGGATGCAGCACCAGTTTCAATTCGGCTTCAGTCTGCTTGAGCCAGTCCGCCAGCAACACTGGCGGATGAATCACCGGCACCCGTGAACGCCCGCACTGTTCGCAGGCACTGATCGCCACCTGGCGCCAGTGCAGCAAGCGCTTGTCGGCGCGTTCGTCCTTGAGCCGCACTTCGCAGCGTTCGCTGAAGATCGGCGTGATTTGCGTCACGCCCAGTTCAGTGGCTTTCTGAATCGCCCAGTCCATGCGCTCGCCCCGGGACAGGCCCTGGCCGAGGTGGATCTGCAGCGGCGATTCGATTTGCCCGGCGAATTGCTCGTCGATCTGCACGACGACGCGCTTCTTGCCGACGTCCACCAAGGACCCGCGAAACTCATGGCCGGAACCGTCGAACAACTGCACCGCATCGCCTTCGGCCATGCGCAACACGCGGCTGATGTAATGCGCCTGGGCTTCCGGCAGTTCGTGTTCGCCAGTGCTCAGCGGGGCGTCGATAAAGAAGCGGGACAGTCTCATTTCGGGTCTCTGGAAAGATATGAATCAGTTGGATCGGTGTCGACTTCATTCGCGAGCAGGCTCGCTCCCACACTTGAAATGCATTCCCCTGTGGGAGCGAGCCTGCTCGCGAAAGCGGCAGTCCAGCCACCGCAAATCTCAAGCAAGGCGAATCAGCCCGGGTCGCGGAATCCCGGGTGAAAGTCTTTCGGCACCGCAACACTGACGCTGTCACGCGTAGCAATGTCGATGCCTTCGCTGGCCACTTCGGCCAGAAAGTCGATCTGCTCCGGGGTGATCACATACGGCGGCAGGAAATACACCACGCTGCCCAGTGGCCGCAACAACGCACCGCGCTCCAGCGCATGCTGGAACACCTTCAAGCCACGACGCTCCTGCCAAGGGTAGGCCTCTTTCGTGGCTTTATCCTTGACCATCTCGATGGCCAGGACCATGCCGGTCTGGCGCACTTCGGAGACGTTCGGGTGATCGACCAGATGCGCCGTCGCCGAGGCCATGCGCTGAGCCAGCGCTTGGTTGTTCGCGATGACGTTGTCCTGCTCGAAGATGTCCAGGGTCGCCAGTGCCGCCGCACAAGCGAGCGGGTTGCCGGTGTAGCTGTGCGAATGCAGGAAAGCGCGCAGGGTCGGGTAGTCGTCGTAGAAGGCGCTGTAGACCTCGTCGGTGGTCAGGCACGCCGCCAGCGGCAGATAGCCGCCGGTCAGGGCTTTCGACAGGCAGAGGAAGTCCGGGCGGATGCCGGCCTGTTCGCACGCGAACATCGTCCCGGTGCGGCCGAAGCCGACGGCGATTTCGTCGTGGATCAGGTGCACGCCGTAACGGTCGCAGGCCTCGCGCAACAGTTTGAGGTACACCGGGTGATACATGCGCATGCCGCCCGCGCCCTGAATCAGCGGCTCGACGATCACTGCCGCGACGCTGTCATGATTTTCCGCCAGCGTCTGTTCCATGGCGGCGAACATGTTGCGCGAGTGTTCCTCCCAGCTCATGCCTTGCGGGCGCAGATAGCAATCCGGGCTCGGCACTTTGATGGTGTCCATCAACAGGGCTTTGTAGGTCTCGGTGAACAGCGGCACATCGCCGACCGCCATCGCTGCCATGGTTTCGCCGTGGTAGCTGTTGGTCAGGGTGACGAAGCGCTTCTTGTTCGGCTGGCCGCGATTGAGCCAGTAGTGAAAGCTCATCTTCAGCGCGACTTCGATGCACGACGAACCGTTATCGGCGTAGAACACCCGGTTCAAGCCTTGCGGGGTCATTTTCACCAGACGCTCGGACAGCTCGATCACCGGCTGATGGCTGAAACCGGCAAGAATCACATGTTCGAGTTGATCGACCTGATCCTTGATGCGCTGGTTGATGCGCGGGTTGGCGTGGCCGAACACGTTGACCCACCAGGAACTGACTGCGTCGAGGTAGCGCTTGCCTTCGAAGTCTTCGAGCCAGACGCCTTCGCCGCGCTTGATCGGGATCAGCGGCAGCTGTTCGTGGTCTTTCATCTGGGTGCAGGGATGCCACAACACCGCAAGATCGCGTTGCATCCACTGGTTATTCAGGCCCATTTACAGTCTCCTCGAGGCGGCTCGCGTCAGGCGCGGGCGAACAATCGCGCAAGCCTATGCAATGCATCGCGCGGGAACAACCCATTGTGTCGATTGAGCTACTTTGTCTGAGCCGATAGACGTCGCTGGCGGCGTTTTGATGGCTAACGTATTCTTCGCGGTTCTTTGAGTCGTCTGGCTCGCAAAACTGCTTTTTCCCACATGTTTTTCCGGAGTTCGCTGAATGTCTGTCGGTTGGCTGCGCGCCTGTGCGCTGGTGATGTTGGGGCTGTTCAGCGTTACGGCGCTGGCCAAGGATAAAACCGCAATCGTGATTGGCGGTGGCCTGTCGGGTCTGACCGCCGCTTACGAACTGCAGAACAAAGGCTGGCAGGTCACCCTGCTGGAAGCCAAACCGAGCCTGGGCGGCCGCTCGGGCATGGCCACCAGCGAGTGGATCGGCAACGACAAGACTCAGCCGGTGCTGAACAAGTACGTGTCGACCTTCAAGCTCGGCACCACGCCGGCGCCGGAATTCGTCCGTACCCCGGGTTATCTGATCGACGGCGATTATTTTTCCGCCGCTGATCTGGCCACCAAGCAGCCAGCCACCGCCGATGCCCTCAAGCGCTACCAGAAAACCCTCGACGATCTGGCGCGCTCGATCGACGACCCGCAGAACCCGGCCGCGACCAGTACGTTGCACGCACTGGACCAGATCACCGTGTCGAGCTGGCTCGATAAGCAGAATCTGCCGGCCACCGCGCGTCAGTTGATCAACCAAGACATCCGCACCCACTACGACGAACCTTCGCGTCTGTCGCTGCTGTATTTCGCTCAGCAGAACCGCGTCTATCGCGGCGTTTCCGACCGTGACCTGCGTGCTTCGCGTCTGGTCGGCGGCAGCCAAGTGCTGGCGCAGGCGTTCGTCAAACAGATCAAAACCATCAAGACCAGCTCGCCGGTATCGGCCATCAACCAAGACAAGGACGGCGTGACCGTCAAAGTTGGCAGCGTCGGCTATCAGGCTGACTACGTGGTGCTAGCGGTGCCGTTGCGCGCACTGAACAAGATCGCCCTGACCCCGGCGCTGGATGCTCAGCATCTGGCGGCGATCAAGGGCAGCAACTACGGTTGGCGCGACCAGATCATGCTGAAGTTCAAGACGCCAGTGTGGGAAAGCAAATCGCGCATGTCCGGCGAGATCTACAGCAACGCAGGTTTAGGCATGCTCTGGATCGAGCCGGCGCTGAAGGGCGGCGCCAATGTGGTGATCAACCTGTCCGGCGATAACGCCCGTGTGATGCAGGCGTTCGGCGACAAGCAGATGGTCGATCAGGTGCTGATCCGCCTGCACGCGTTTTATCCACAGGCCCGTGGCTCGTTCACCGGTTATGAAATCCGCCGCTACAGCACCGACCCGTCGATGGGCGGCGCCTACCTGGCTTACGGCCCGGGGCAGATCAGCAAGTTCTGGCGCCTGTGGGAACGTCCGCTGCAACGCGTAGCGTTCGCCGGCGAGCACACCGACACCTTGTACCCGGGCACCCTGGAAGGCGCACTACGCACCGGCCAGCGCGCGGCCAGCCAGGTTGAAGATCTGGCGGCAGGCAAGTCCTTTGAACCGGTCAAAGTGGTTCCGGCTGCAGCAGCTGCAGGCGCGGCGGGTGCCGTGGCGGCGAAGAAGGGCAACTTCTTCAGCAACCTGTTCGGCGGTTCGGATGACGAGAAAAAGCCTGAGCCTGCGAAAGCGCCAGAGCCAGCACCTGCTCCGGCCGCTCCAGCGCCTGCACCGACCCCGGCACCTGCGCCAGCGCCGGTGGAAGCACCGAAACCAGCGGCCCCGGTGAAAGCCGAGCCGGCGAAGAAAGCAGCGGCCAAGCCAGCGGCGAAGAAGCCTGCGGCCAAAACCGAAACGAAAAAGCCGGCGGCCAAACCGGCAGCGAAAAAGGCTGAGCCGGCGAAGAAACCAGCGGCCAAGCCTGCTGCAACGACCGAGACCAAGGCGCAGTAAGGCTTTGTTCACATGAAAACGCGGCCCTCGGGTCGCGTTTTTTTTGCCCTGCGGTTCAGTCCTTCGTCATCCGGTTACGGGACTTACCGGCGTACCGGAGCCTTCCCACAAGATGCTCGGAATGAGGTGATAGCGGCTGCCAGCGCGCCAATTTTATGCTGGAAAAAATTGGGGGCATGCTATGAAAACGCTTATCGCGATACTGGTTTTGATTGCACTTTCCGGATGTAGCAACGGGCAATTTTTCCCCGGCGGCTATGGTTCTGAACTGGCGCACAAGTGCCACATAGACCCCTACAGTGCCGAATGCCTGCAACCGCCGGCGGTACTTCATAACTGATCGGCCATGAATGGCTGGTCAGTTAAAACTCCCACTTGAAGAACTCTGTCCCGTTCGGCAGTTTCCTCAGCCACTTTTGCTTGGGTTTGCGCAGGCGCCCGATATCAAAACCGTTCATTTGTTCAAGCGCCCTATCCTGAGATCGCCTTTAATCCTTCCTTAACACCTCGCTTGCAGACTCTTGATCGTATTTCTCGATATTTCAAAGCAAAATTTTCCGCTTTAATTCGATAGATAACTCGCTAGTCTTGGTTCGCAGTTCTCACAGGATTTGGGCAATGCAGCT
>Ga0265296_1002060_pt1 | contig 21088 bp, 20 predicted proteins | sample MunlanPumphouse1_FD_189073 | JGI IMG/M metagenome (GOLD analysis project Ga0265296, IMG submission 189073) | Groundwater microbial communities from a municipal landfill in Southern Ontario, Canada - Pumphouse #1 | ecosystem: Environmental > Aquatic > Deep subsurface > Groundwater | place... | reverse complement strand
TATCTGATTAATAACGATATTAACCTAAAAGATTTTTCTGCAGACTTAAGCACTTCAAAACCATTAAGGAATGTTTTTAATTTAGCTGGATATTCTGATACGCAGATACCAAATATTATTACCGAAGCCCTTGAAGATGGTGCTCTTATGGCTGAATTAGCAGATAAATTATCGAAGGCCATAACAGAATATCTAATAAAAGCATGGCCTGAACACAAGGTTGATATCAAGGTATATCCATCAAATCCCACCATCACATTCCATGTTACAGAAAGAGACAGTTCGGGTGGTACTAGATATGAAGTTACTGAAAGAAGTGATGGTTTCAGACACTTTTTTGCGATACTGCTAAATGTTGCGGCAGAAAATAGAAACTCAAAACTCGAAGATAGCCTAATACTTTTAGACGAACCAGAAGTTCATCTTCATCCGTCAGGCGTTAAGTTTTTGAGAGATGAACTTCTTGAGATTGCCAGAAGTAATACGGTAGTTTTTAGCACGCACTCTATCTTTATGATTGATAGAGCATGCCTTGAAAGACATTACAAAGTTCATAAAGATGGCGAGACTACCAGTCTTCTTCAAATAACCAGCAATAATCCCTTTAAGGAAGAAATTATATATGAAGCTCTAGGAACTAGCATTTTTGACTTAATAAGCGAGCACAACATCTTGTTTGAGGGTTTAACTGATAAGAAACTGTATGAAGCATTTACACATAAGTACCGCATGGATATTAAGCCCTTGAATATTAATGCTATTTGCGTGGATGGTGAGACGCATTTTGAGAACTATTGTCAGTTCTTTAATAAAAATAGCGTCAAGGGATATATTGTTGCCGATTCCGATGATAAGGGTTCGAAAGCAAAAGAAAGAATATTGAAAAATCACAAACCAACATTTAACAAAAATAATACCTTTGAGATTAATGACATAATAAAAACGGACAAACAGTCAACTCTAGAAGACTTGCTCCCTATGGATGTATTACAAATATGTACTAAAGATTATTGCGACGTATCGATGACTTTCGACCCAAAGAAAACATTCTCATCCCAGCTGGCAGGCTTCAATAAAAACAGTGATAAGAAAGTAGACATTCAAAAGCTCAAAAATGGCATTTGCGACTATGTATGCAATGACCTAGTAAAACTGAATAAAGAAGATGCAAAGACAAAGTATGCAACTTATTTTACTTTTATAACAAACCTGCACGACAAATTGAAGCAAGCCAACAGCAAATAGACTGCTTGTTTTTTGCTCCTAGCAATAAGATTCGATTAATGCTTAAATACTCAATCTCAATGGCTCTATAATAGGGCTGAATTCCTTCTCTTTATTGATATAAGGGACTAAAAGGAATTCATTTAGGCAATCTCCAACAAATTGCGCTAGTTTAACTGGTACGGCATTACCTATTGCTTGTTCTATGTCTGTTTTCCCACCAACTAGGTGGAAGTTTTTGGGAAAAGTTTGTATATAGCTTCTTTCTTTTGTAGTGAGAGGTCTCACCTCACTTAGGTTATTGGTAGAATCTTTTTTATGCCCAGGATAACCTCCAGGCAGTGGTCTGTTCACGCCCCTAACAGTCGGGCTTGGCTCATCGATACTGAACACTCCTCTTCGGTTGTAGTTGCGAGGATGACGGTAGTAATGTTCAAGGTCTAATTCATCGCCCAGATAATCTCTGATGGTGGTTGGCTTTTTCGAAAGGTTCTTTTCAATTATTGGGTTCAAAAAACCGTCATCATGTGTCAATGAACCTATAACAAAATGCCGTTTTCTTTTCTGCGGGACACCGCAATAGCTTGCGTCTAATGTTCTAGTAGTAATCCCGTATCCAGCTTTGCGAAAAATTACCAATGCCTCACTGTATCGTTTGGATTTCACAATCCTTTCCACATTTTCCATAATAAAATATTCTGGTCGTATACTATTAATAATCTCGGCAAATGAGATGGTTAGGTCAGCCCTCCCCAGCTCCTCATTCCTTTTTCCTGCAGATGAATAATCTTGGCAGGGCGGCCCACCTACTATCATTTCTGGTTTATATTTCTTAAGTATTTTTACGCTATTTTTAACATCTAATAAGTCCATATTTAGGATGGGATGATTGAAGTTAGATTTATATATTGCTATAGCTGGCACCCAATTATCTACACCCAAGACCACATCATAACCAGCATTTTGCAGACCAAGCGTTAACCCCCCACAGCCAGAAAATAAATCAACAACTTTCATATTAGTATTATAACGTTAATCAAATAACGATGCATTGCTCAAGACTGCCGCATCGAATCGTCTTTCAGGGCTAAGTAGCTTTTCGCCGTGATTTAATATAATATTTTTTAGCTCGTATTTTGTCACCCTGGGCTTTAATAACTCTGGACCTTTTAGATAATTTCTCGTAATTCTACCGCTTACTGCAAAAGCTTTGTCTGTTTGCCATCCGAAAGTGATGTCTCTAATGGTTTGACTGTGATTAATTTTTCCCTCTACAACAAAGTCATACAGCATTTTTGCCAACCACACACATGACCTCATGGGTCTATTCACTGTATCTTGCGATGCTGTTCTAGACAAACTGTCCATAAATAACCTTGTGAAACCGTAATCGCTCCACACATAAATATCCAGGCAATTATCTTCGAGTTCCAAAGTTTTTCCGAGCGTTTTCCAGATAGGTTGAAGCAAAAAGGGTTTCTGTCTGTCTATGCTGTCCAATAAAACATTGTTAATGGCTTCTTGAATTTTTATCATATTGCCATTCATCTCTGTAGGGCTATGCCATTCTTGTATGTGTTCAGCTGCAGGTAGAATCAAGTTAGCGAGGCGACTTCTGTCATTAAGATAATTAGTAGCTATTGAAAGTGCTAGATACACGATTGTATCGGGTCTGACAACCATTTCTGCACCATACTCTGAAGAATCAAAATCAGCTGTCGAATTATCTGGTAGTGCAGTTAATTTTATTTCTATATCCCTCAGGCACTTTTCTATTACACCATTGGCATGGGTGCAAGTTACTAAATCCACTCTCGGCAACATCGTGGACACCAAACTTTCATACGGCATATAAAGGCTCTCGAAGGCGAAAAATATATCACCAGACAAAGGATTATGCCCAAACAAATCCTGTACGTCTATATAATCGTGCCTAGTGTGTAATTGGCGGTCGAGTGTCATATATACGGGTTTGATACCCTTGCTGTGCATATACAAAGCCAGAGAAGCTGGAAACGCATTATTAAATACATTTTTGCCCCAATCCCTTTTTAGGGAAAAGTCTCGGTTAGTGTTCGCTAAGCCGAATAGTGTGGGTTCGTTTTTATCTGACATGCTTATCCTTCATTCTAATACGAAATGAGTATAAAAACCTAGGATTTTACATCCTTGAGTATTGTAGTAAATACTTTCTGTTGTCACACTATTAGTATGGGGAGATTTGGAAGACCGAAAAAAATCACAGCAGCAGAGCATACTATGATTAAACTTGTCTTGAAGCACGGATACAGTATTGCTGAAGCGTGCAGATGTGCGGGAATTGGAAGAACTACATATTATGCAGAGCTAAAACGAAATCAAGATTTCGCGTATGAAATGGATAAAGCAAAAGGGTATTTATTAATGAGAGCTAAGTTAATTATTGCTGAAGCGATACTGGACAAAAAAGATGTAAAAACAGCAAGATGGTATTTGGAGCATACTGGATTCGTACGATGACTTTGCGAACAGTTTAGAACTTTTTCTTACCCGTCAGAGCAAGAAATAATTCGCTTATTCGTTTCTACCAACCAGTTTATGCTCATAAATGGTAAGCGATGGGATGGTTATGTCAGAACCGAGAGCCGATTGATAAGTTATAGTTCCGTTCATTTGCGCAGTAAACTCAATAATGTCTTTTTCTATAACACGCTCTGAACTATATGAAAATATAAATACGGTGTCGTTCCAGTACGGATAAGCATCAGTGCCTGTTTTAGTTATATTAACCCTTAAGTTCCAGTTACCGCTATCACCTAATACCTGTACGACCTTGCCCGTGTAATGTACGAAGTCGCCTTTATATTGTTCGGAATTTCTAAACAGCTCTGCAAAAGGAATATCGGTTCTCGGATTAAGGTAATCGGGATTTGTTTTTAGACTTGCTAGAACATCTGCATTTGAAGGTCGGCTGGTTCCGTCAGCATTAATATCTCCAAGGATTATATTTCCTGGCGGAGTACTAACGGTGTCGCTGACTTTATTAGAGTTATTGTGTACCAATAAAACAACTAGTACCACAATTGCTATTAATAGAGCTGCAGCAATCCCCGACACTACTAAAATTATCTTTTTATTTTGGTTGAAAACACCTCTTATATTGTTAGCCATAGTTTTCTTTCTGCGACACACAAAAAGTCTGCCGCCAGTGGATTATTAGTCCCATAGAGTTTTCACCCTATGACCAACGCGAATCAGTCCTGACGACAGACTTATTATTCGCGTTGGATTTTTGACCATGTCTACAAAAAAGCAGATTTAGGTCAGACACCATAGGTGTTATCCGTAATTATAACACCTATATTTGATGTATTCTGGTTTACAATTAATTTATGGATTTTATAAAAGAATCAGGCGATTACTGGGACACTAAAGTTCTTGAAAAAATAGAAGGACTCTTAAACTTTGGAGCCGATTTCATACAAACTCAATGGAGGTTTGATTGGAGTAAAAAATTAAGCGAAAATGAGAATATATCTAACTACGGTTTTGAAAGTAGAGCGTTGGTTAAGCTGTCTGCAATTGGTGTTATAAACATTAAATCGGCCAAAGCAGTACCTCACATAAAAAGATATCCGGTAATAAATCAGCATGGGCTAGACACATTATACGACCCAGCTAGAAAGAATTTTGTAGGACGTAGTTGGTACAGAGATTATTGGATTACTGGATTTGACTACGATAAGTTCTTGGCACAGAAAAAAGGACGTGGTACGAAAACCAAATATGACGATAAGTTATCCGACCAAATATCGAATCAACCACTTGATATAAATAAACTAAAAGTTAGTCCTAAAAATTATGATTCAACAAACGGTGTACTAAATTTAGCGGGTAGAATTATACAGATACGCAAACAACAAGACAGAAAAAGCGAAACAAAAGAAGCTAAACTAATACGCCAGCTTTTTAGTGTCAAGTATTTTTTTAATGGTGTTGGATTCGGCCAATTTTACTCTGTTAAAGTTGAGAATATATCACGCAAAGAACACAAAAAAGCTCGTTCTCTAGTGACAGCAATTAATAAAAAACTACCAGATGAACTTAAGGGTCAGGAACTAATAAAATGCGATAGGTCAATTTTTTACGTCAACCCTGCATATAAGGAACGTTGACACAAAACTTTTCTGTCACCCCCAGGGCTATACTTGCGCTGTTAAATAACGCAAGTATATGGAACAAGAAAACAGCAATCAACAATCAGAGCATAAAGTAACACAGAAAGAGTTTGATTATGCTTTTGATTTGCTTGCGCAATTTCTCTTTGACCAATACCGCAAACATAAGGAGGTAGCAGAAGCCAGCAGCAATAACCAACGAAATCAAAATATTGTGTGTCCATAAAAATTTGGTGGTTCTATTTTCTGTACCCTCAAAACTTAGAATCACCAATACAATCAACAAATTAATTTAGGAGATTAAACATGATGAAAGAAAACAACAAAACTAAAGCGATTGCATTTTGTAGAATCGCATCGGTACAACAATTACCAAACGAGGACTATTTACAAAAACAAACTGAAAACATTCAAAAGTTCGCTACAGAAAATAATGTTCAGGTCACACGTTGGTGGCATATTCTTGCTAGTGGAAAGAAGAATAGCCGAAGTTACCAAGCTCTAACTGAAATGTTAGATTTTTGCAAAAAGCATAGGGACTGTAAGTATTTGATAGTAGACAGCTATGACCGCATAGCTAGAACCATCGCCGAATACTATTGGTGGAAGGTAGAGTTTGAGCGGGTAGGCATTACATTCCTAAGTACAGGGCGGCCACTTGAAGATAACGCAGATAAAACTACTTTTGATGAGCTAATTAACATCTATCGCATTGAGAACTTTAGTGAACAGCGAAATCAATATATTAAAACAAAGATGGCGGCAAAGGTTAAGGCTGGCTACTATCCCCACGCTCCACATTTCGGGTACAAGACAAGTAGAACCCCCGGCTTACATGTTCCAGACCTAGCAATATGGGAAGATTTGCAAAAGATAGTAAGAAGCATGTCTACTGGGAAACTGCCGATTAAAGAAGGTTCAAAGTTAATTTCGGAGTTACATAATAGTAAGTGCGTAACTACTCGCAAGGTTGGGGGCAGAAGTTACACCTATCACACGATGAAGATTTTGACAGACCCATATTACGCAGGATTTGTTAAGTGCGACGATGAGCTGTACCGAGGACTCCATAAACCACTCGTTACTCACAAGGAGTGGGAAGCTCTAGGCATGCTGGTTGAATACTACAAAAAGTACCATAGACAATACTGTCCTGTTTGTAGCGAACTAGCACCCAATAATTCGTTTACACCAGAGGTAGATTTTAGAAAATAGGGCTATATAATTTTAATGTAAATCAAACTAATATGGACGGCTCAAATTACTATACATTTAATGAGCCGTCTTTTTGATGGAAAGGAATAGATAGAATGTCGGTTAATAAAATTAAAGCAATTGCACTATGTCGTGTTTCAACAATGGGACAAATGCTAGACGGTAACTTAGAACCGCAAGAAGAACGCATAGTAAAAGCAGAGAAAATATTGAATGTAGAAATTGTAAAGTGGTGGAAGCTCGCAATATCCAGCCGAAAAGGCAAAAATGCAAAACGGAAAGACCTGCGCGAGATGTTGGAATATTGCAAACGTTATAAATCGGTAAGGTATCTTATCGTTGATGAGGTTGACCGATTTATGCGTTCTATTAACGAATACTATTGGTGGAAAATGGAGTTTCAAAACGCAGGTGTCAGGTTGATACTTGCTAACAGACCAGATATTGACCCAGACGATGATAGAGCAGTATTTGATGAGCTAATTGACGTATATCGGGCCGAACAAAGCAATAATGAAAGAATACATAAAACCGCGCCAAAAATGATGGCAAAAATCCGTGCCGGCTATTATCCCAGTAACCCGCATACAGGTTACAAGAAAACCGCAGTCAAGGGTTTTCACGAACCCGATGAACCAAATTGGTCTGCAATGAAAAATGCTTTTATTGGGATGATTGAAGGCCGTTTAGATGTAACTAGTGGCTTGAAAGAAGCTACGTTGCTTGGATTACGAACAAAGAATTATGGACCGAAGTCAGTTGGTGGGAAACCTATCGATATGTACAGATGGAAAAACCTTATGAAAGACCCGTATTATTGCGGTGTCGTAAAAATGTCAGATTGGCCGGAGATAAACGAAAATGGTTTACATGAGAAAATGATTACCCCAGAACAACATAAAATACTTGTTGCGCTAGCCAATAATAGGGGTAAAAAATTTATAGTTAATCGTAATAACCCACTAGTTCCTTTGTCTAATGAAATGGAGTGTTACGACTGCTTACAAGCGAAAAAAACATATCCTAGATTAGTGGGATATCGCCACAACAATGGAAAGAATAGAAAGAGCGGCGAAACTCGTTTTTATTACCGTTATCGTTGCAGAAGTTGCAGCCATGGTATTAGACAAGAAGAACTACATAAAGAGTTAAGCATGAGGTTAGAAAGTCTTATTCTTACTGATGAACAGAGAGAAAAACTAAAAGTGCATTTTAAGAAAGTATGGTTTCAGCACATTAAAAATCTGAATGAAAAAGCTTTGATAGCCGAAGGGCATTTAACAAACCTAAAAACTAAAATGAGCGATTTGATAATGTCACTGGCACAAAACCCAGACCTTAAAAACGATATTAGGATAGAAATAGATAAATTGAAAGAGCAAATAAATGAAGCCGAGCAAAAAGCAAATGAATCTAAAGAATTTGAAAAAGACTTAATAGAATTTACAACTTTTGCCTTAGATTACGTTGATAACTGGAAAAAACAATGGTGGCTATTAGATAAAGATACTATGAGAAAGTGTAAACAAATTTTATTTCCAGCTGGTTTTTCACTAACCCACGATAAAAAAGTTTACACGCCAGAAACTAGCTTAGTCTACTCCTTTGGGACAACAAAAAAAGCGCCCGAAGACGCTAATTTTACAGGACTGGAGGGCCCAGTGGGACTCGAACCCACGACACCCTGCTTAAAAGGCAGGTGCTCTAACCGGCTGAGCTATGGGCCCTTAATAGGTCAAAAAACAGATATATTCTCTCTTACTTAGGGCTATTTGTCAATTAATTTAAGGTGTTTTTAAGATTTTTTACGTTTATCGTGAGACGGCTTTTTGGCCCAAAAATAAATTAAACTAGCAAATAGCCCTACCGCAATTGCAATTTCAAAATATGGCTGAATAAACATATAGACTTGCGAATCTTTAATTTGACTTTGCACATCGTACGGTAGCATGTCGGTTACAAACATAAAACAAAGCGAAGCAAGGGCCACGGCTGGTACCACTTGCAACATAAAATTATTACCACGAGCTTTTTTATAGACAAACAACAATATCAAGGGCGCTACAATCAAAAGCACAATCTGCACATACGAATAAACCGGTACATTAACGTTTATGAAAGAATTAAAAATCTGTGTAACGTCTTTGGCCGCCAAACTGGCCAGCACCGACCCAGCACAAAGCCCCATTAGCATGTAAACAGCATTGCTTCTAAGCAGCAAGGCCGCTATGGCTAGCAAACCGCAAGCGCCAGCGACAATATAACTAATATCCATAAGCATAATATAACATGATTAGATGTTATAAGATGGCCTTGGCCAAGCAAATAATGTTTATATTGCTTATATATCAACAACATCACCTATTTTTAAACCCGCACTATCTACAGCCCCCGCCGGCAACTCGATTACATAGCGGCTCGGTTTAGAGGCATAAAACACCTTAGGGTAAGTGTTGGGGCTAACATTATTTTTTAGGCCAATAATGTGGCCGGTTTGGTCAAGCCAAATAACGTCGATATCAAAATGCATATCCGGCATCCAAATGCCCCAATTGCCGTCTGTTTTAAAATCAAACAACATCCCGGTGCCGGGCTGCAGACCCAAGCGACCCGATAAACCTTTTTGCCGCGACATATCGGTATTGGCTACTTCTAATTTATAACTTAAAGTTTTGATTTTTACGCTTTTATAAAAAGTGTGGTTTTGCGGTTTTAGCAGTAGCCAGCCAGCAATAAAGACAATCAGGACTAAAAATATCGCTATAAATACAGTAAATTTTGGGTTTTTAGGCACCAATACGATCTTTGCGATTACGTTGTTTGGCATTTTTCTCGACGTAATCAATAATTTTTTCGGCAACATCGCGGCCAGTAACTTTTTCGATCCCAAAACCTGGGCTAGCATTAACCTCTAGTACTAGTGGGCCCCTGTCGGATCGCACCATATCAACACCACAAATCTGCAAGCCCATAGCCCTGGCAGCTCTTAGGGCGGTCTTTTTTTCTGTCTCGGTTAGCTTAATCGCTCGGCCTTCGGCTCCTTGGTGCAAATTAGATCTAAAGTCATCATCTAGATTTTGGCGCTTCATACTGGCTATCACCTGGTTGCCTACTACAAAGGCACGGATATCAGTACCAGCACTTTCGGTAATAAATTCTTGCACCAAAAAGTTCACACTCTCGACATAAAATGCCTGCATTACCGCCAGGGCGGCTTTTTTGGTTTCGGCTAACACCACACCCTTGCCATGAGTACCGCGAGCAACTTTAATAACTACTGGCGTGCCACCCACTTGAGCCAATACGTCATCAATCTCGGCCGTCTCACGACTAAAAACAGTCTTGGGGATACCAACGCCGCTTTTGGCCAAAATTTGCAAGCTTCTAAGTTTGTCGCGGGCTCTGGTGAGGGCAATTGATTTAGTGGTAGTGTAAGTACCCATCATCTCGAACTGTCTAACAATAGAAGACCCGTATTTTGTGTAGCTTGAAGCAATACGGGGGATGATAACATCGACATCCGATAGATCTTCGCCCTCGTAACGCACCCGAGGCTTGTCTTGCTCGACGCTAATATAACACTTGGCATAGTCTACAACCCGAACATCGTGCCCTCTTTTTATGGCTATATCTTTGAGCCGTCTAGTAGAGTAATTACCCGGGCCTTTAGATAAAATTGCAATCTTCATAATTTTTTACGCTTCTTTCGTTAGTTTAGCTCGCGCAGGCAATAAATGCACATTAGTTTTTGTGACATCTACTACAAAACGGTTTTTTAGCAAATTTCTACCCAGCAATACCGGATATTTGTTTATTGACCGATTGGCTAGGGTAAAATCTGCTCTATACATCTTGTCGCCAACTTTGATCTTAAGTACTACGCAGTATCGCCTTTCTTCGTGACCAAAAGAATTGCGGACTCTAACTTTTGTATAGTCTTTGGCAAAGATTTCTAGCCCGTTATAGTACGGAGAATTTATATCAAACAACTTGAAGCTGATACCTTTATCGGTTTTGATTATATCGCTAGCCCAAACAGAACAGCGAAAAGCCCCGGTATCGATTTTGGCCGGTATATTCTGCATATTGACTACCGGTATCTCTATGAGTTCGGTCTTGCCAATGATCTGCTGTTTGGTGATTATTGTCATTGCTACAGTCTTAAATAATTATAATGCTTATTAAGTTAGCAAATAATAGCATTTTTAATCTGTTTTGTCAACCTTTTTTAGGTTCATTTATTGGCGTTTAAAACACGCATAAATACAAATACGATGACAAAAACCAGAATTAGCAAAAGGGTGATTAGCATAGGGATAAAACCAGATTGGTTTTGACGATTCATCTTAAGAAGATATTAGCGCTTTTGCTAACATTTTTCTAGTTAAAAAAACTATGCTTACCTGGATTTTGCTTAAACTCTTCGAGTAGTTCACGCTGCTTTTTGGATAGCTTGGTAGGGGTTTTGACATCGACAGTTACAATATGTGGACCACGCTGGTCGCCCTTTAGGTGTGGTACACCATGACCCGAAAGTTTAAAATCACTACCGCCCTGAGTACCTGCAGGCACCTTCATAGTGACTGGGCCATCAACAGTTTCGACTTTAACCTCGCCACCTAGCGCCGCAGTAATCATATCAACATCCTCGTGCGACAAGATAATATTGCCTTCGCGGGTGAATTTTTTGTGTGGTTTGACTCTAATGTGTACGTATAAATCCCCCTTGGGACCGTTTAGTATAGCTTCGCCGTGCTCGCGTAGGCGAATTGTAGCCCCATCATCAATGCCGGCTGGGATTTTAAGCTCTATTTTTTGTTCCCTACGCCTAACACCTTGTCCGCTACAAACCGAACAATTCTTTTCTGGCATTTTGCCACTACCGTGGCATTTAGGGCAGGTATTTACTTGCTGGATATTACCAAAAATTGTTCTGGTGGCAGTTACAATCTGTCCCGAACCCTTACATTGGTCACAAGTAACCAGCTCGTAACCAGGCTCTGCGCCAGTACCCTTGCAGTGTTCACATTCGGCTTCGACATTTAGCTTAATGGCCTCTGTTAGACCAAATACAGCTTGCTCAAAACTAAGTTCTAGCAAGGTTTCAATATCGCGGCCGCGGCGCTGTTCGTGCCGGCCAGAATTGCCACCACCAAAAAAACTGCCAAAAATATCACCAAGCCCCATGTCGCCAAAGTCGAAATTAACATTTTGGCCCTGAAAGCCACCAAAATTATTAAAGTCAAAACCACCGGCTCCGGCGCCAGGACCACCGGCCGCGCCACCAACTCCGGCATGACCAAATTGATCGTAGCGCTTGCGTTTTTCACCATCTTTTAAAACCTCGTAGGCCTCGTTGATCTCTTTAAATTTAGATTCGTCTCCGCCCTCTTTGTCGGGATGATGTTGCACGGCTAAACGACGAAAAGCCTTTTTAATTTCGTCAGCGCTGGCGTCTTTACTAACACCTAATATTTCGTAATAATCCCGTTTGGTCATTAATTATTCTTTGGTAATTTCGGCCTTAATAGCTATATCGCCCAGTTCTTCGATAGGTTCGACCCTTAAACCTTCACCCGTGTGGACCCTTAGATCCTCGTACGTCGGTAAATCACGCACATCAGAATCTCTACAATCTAGCATTTCTGGGTACAAAGACATATTACCCTCCTAATTATTTAGCTTTTTTATCGTCATCGACGACTTCGCCCTCTACTGGGCCGTCTTGGTCGTCGGTTTTATTATCCTCTTTTTTGTCATCATTTACAGGAGGCGTTGATTGTTCGTACAACTTGGCGCCAATTGGCATAATCTTGTTGGTTAGCTCTTTGGCGGCTGCTTCTATTTCATCCTTATCGGTACTATCAAGTTTTTTCTTGGCTGTTTCAATCGCTTCATCAAGTATTTTTTTATCGTCTTCGCTGATTTTGTCGCCATTATCACTTTTAAGCTTTTCGGCCTGGTAAATAGCGTTTTCGAGCTGGTTTTTGCTATCGATCGCTTCACGCTTTTTCTTATCTTCTTCGGCGTGAGCTTCGGCCTCTTTGCGAGCCTTTTCAACATCATCTTTACTTAAATTACCACTGTTTTGGATGGTAATACTTTGCTCTTTGCCAGTGCCTTTATCTTTAGCTGTAACATTTAAAATACCATTGGCGTCAAGGTTAAAGATAACTTCGATCTGCGGAATACCACGTGGTGCTGGAGCAATGCCGTCTAAAATGAATCGGCCCAAAGATTTGTTGTCGGCCGACATTTCGCGCTCACCCTGTAATACATGAATCTCTACCTGGGGTTGGTTGTCGGCAGCTGTGCTAAAGGTCTCGCTTTTGCTGGTTGGGATGGTTGTGTTGCGCTCGATTAATTTTGTGCTGACCCCGCCCAAAGTTTCGATACCTAGACTTAGCGGCGTCACGTCTAACAGCAACACGTCCTTAACGTCGCCGGCCAAAACACCGCCCTGGATGGCAGCACCAATTGCCACCACTTCGTCGGGGTTAACACCCTTCATTGGATCTTTTCCAAATATTTCTTTGACCTTGTCTACAACAATTGGCATTCGAGTCATACCACCAACCAACACAATAGCATCGATTTCGCTAGCCTTTACACCGGCGTCTTTCATAGCTTTTTCGCATGGGCCAGCAGTACGGCTGACAAGATCACCAATTAGGCTTTCTAGTTTGGCACGAGTTAATTTAATCTCAAAATGTACAGGACCGTCGGATGTAGCTGTTAAGAACGGCAAGTTTATGTCAACTTCGTTAGTAGTGCTAAGTTCTATCTTGGCTTTTTCGGCTTCGTCACGTAGACGCTGCATAGCGCTGCGATCATCAGTAATGTCAATGGCGTGCTCTTTTTTAAACTCTTCTAACAAGTAATTAACAATTGCTCGGTCAAAGTCGGCGCCACCCAAGTGAGTGTCACCGTTGGTGCTTTTGACCTCAAAAACACCATCGCCGAGCTCAAGAATAGAAACATCAAACGTCCCACCGCCAAGGTCGTAAACGGCAATTTTTTCGTCTTTTTTATCCTTATCCAAACCATAGGCCAAAGCGGCTGCGGTTGGCTCGTTAATAATACGCTTTACTTCTAGACCAGCAATTTTACCAGCATCTTTAGTGGCTTGGCGTTGAGCATCATCAAAATAGGCCGGTACGGTAATAACTGCCTCGGTAACCGGTTGTCCAAGATAGCTTTCGGCATCAGCTTTTAGCTTGCTTAGCACCATGGCACTTAGCTCTTCGGGACTATATTCTTTGTCTCCCATCTTAACTTTTACACTGGTGCCACTTTTAACCATCTCGTAACCCATCAATTTAATGTCACGCTGAACCTCTTTATCTTCCCAGCGGCGTCCAATCAAACGCTTCATCTCGTAAACTGTATTGCCGGGGTTTGTAACGGCTTGGCGGCGAGCTAGCTGGCCAACCAGACGTTCGCCATTTTTGTTGATAGCTACAACACTCGGCGTGGTACGGCTACCTTCGGTGTTGGCAACGATTTCGGGTTTGCCACCCTCCATTACTGCCATGGCGCTGTTAGTTGTGCCTAGATCGATTCCTAAAATTTTTCCCATTATTTTCTCCTTTACTTATTAAATTATTCTTCGCCTGATGCAAGATCATAAGCTTGATCAATTAGGTGCGTTGGTAAGTCATATTCGCAGGCGTAACCATAAATTTCGCCAATAACTTCTGCCCGCTCTTCGCCCTCGGGATCATTTTCAATACTCAATGCCCAGTCAAGAGCCACAACCAAAGACCCAAACATTTTTTCGTAATTATCTTCTGGAAATTGCTCTTTAGTCTTCATTATTGCCTCGTAACCCTTACTTTTGCTGGGCGAATAACCGTGTCACCAAACTGGTAGCCAGTTTGTAAAATTTCGGCTACTACTTCTGTGTCACCATCTTTTTCGTCCATAGCAATAGCTTCGTGGCGATAGGGGTTAAATTCGACACCCACCTGGTCGATTCTAGTCACACCAATCGACTCTAGCTGCCCATCGAGCTGTTTAACCATTTGGGTAATGCCCTTAACCCAGGCGTGATCGATAATATCTTGTGGCTCGTGAGCAATAGCCCGCTCTAAATTATCCAAGACAGGCAATAGGGCTTTTATGGCCTGTTCTTTGCCGGTATTAATATCGCGCAATCGATTAGCATCGGACCGGGTTTTAAAATTAATAAAATCGGCCTGAATACGCTGTAGATCGGTCGTCAGGGTATTGATTAGCTCGTCGTCTTTTGGGGTTTTGATTGGTTTTTTGGGCATATTTCTCCTTTTAGTAGATTACCGATTCTAATAATTCTCCAGTATGTTGCACTAACCCCATGACTTGAGCATAAGATTGGCGTGTAGGGCCAACTACACCAATGTAGCTACTATCGCTATAGGGGCTGCGGAAACGACTAATTATTAACGAGCAGCCGCTAGCCTTGCCAATTGGGTTTTCGTGACCGATATAAACATTTATAGGCTCATTGGGTTGAGCTTCGCGTAGCCAAGGCTCAAGATTGTCTAGCAATTTGGCAACTTCGTAAACTGCCATGCCATCAGTGAATTCGGGCTGGCCAAAAAGGTTCGAAATACCACTAATATATAACTGGTTCCCGATAGTCGCCAGGCCTAAGTTTTGGGTAATTTCTACTAAGCTATTTACAGCCGATTTAATAGCTCGATCGGTCTGGCCAGCCCCTCGCACTCGCACATCAATCGCTCTCGCATTGCGATCGATAGATGGCAACAGATGGCCGTCAGAACTTTCGGTTACATTATTTACATAATATCGGTAGCCTTTGTCGGTTGGTATGCGACCAGCACTGGTATGGGGCTGTTCAATATAGTCCATTTCTTCTAAACGGACCATCTCGGCCCTTATAGTGGCCGAGGACACACCAAATAAATTGGCCAGCAAAAGAGAACCAACCGGAGAAGCTACTTCGGCATATTGTTCAACGATAGCGGTTAATATTTTTGCTTGTCTATCTGTCATAATTGTTACTCGCTAGCTTGGAGTGCCAGCATAGCTAAATAATACAAAAATTAGCACTCTGGTGTCAAGAGTGCTAGTTATCTATTTAGGTAGTCTTGAGTATCGGCTATCAGCTGGTTAGCTACTTTTTTAGCCACTTGCTGATAAGCTAGATCGGGTTTTTGGCCATTTAAAAATGGCTCGATCAATTTTACAGTAGTAGCAAGATCATCGTTAATAAAAAATGTAAAATAATTTTTAGCTAAAGCCGATTGCATTTCTTTAAGCGCAGTTTGCATGCGCCGACGTTTTTCTTCGGTCGCCATATAGCCGCGAGATTCGATTCGCTCCAACCACCTGGTTAAGCTTGGAGGTAATAAAAATATCGCCCTAGAGCTGGGAGCGTATTGCATAATGTGTTGGCAACCATCCACATCAACAACCAAAATAGCTTTTTGATTATTTTGGCAAGTTCTTTGGATCTCGCTTATTCTGGAGCCGTACAAATCACTATCATAAACTATTGCGGCCTCGGCATAGTCGCCCTTTTTGACATTTTCTAAAAAATTTTCTTGAGTCACGAACCAGTAGTTTTGCCCGTTTATTTCTTGTATGCCATTATTACTGCGCCTAGCGCGAGTTGTATCTGTTACTACTATTTTAAAATTACCTGTTTTTACTAACTCGGCGGCAATGGTATTTTTACCCGCCGAAGTCATCGAGACTATCATTGTTAGGGGATTATTACGCAACCACTCCCGGCCCTCGCGATTAGGATTATAGCTAGCCAGTAGCGCTATAACTTTGTTTTTATCGTTTATCATAAATCTACTATAACTTATATTAGTTTAGTTGGGCCAAAAGGGGATCTAACTCGACCGTTTTGGGGTGTATTTAGTATCAACCAAAAATTAGTCACGCTTAAGCATCACCTGAAAAGCTTCGGCCGGAATTTCGACTTTACCGAATTTCTTTAAACGAGCTTTGCCGCGTTTTTGTTTAGCCCACAACTTTTTTTTACGAGACACATCACCACCATACAAATAGCCAGTTACATCTTTCTTGAGCATCGGAATATCTTCGCGAGCAATAAACCGTGTGCCAATTGCTGCCTGCAGGCTGACTTTAAACAATTGTTTGGGTATAACATCTTTTAGTTTTCCTACAGTTTGCCTGCCAATATATTCGGCTTCGGCCTTATGCACAATTAAACTCAAGGCATCAACTTTTTCGCCTGCTACATAAAAATCAAGCTTAACCAAATCTTCGGCTCGGTAAGTGTCAATGTCGTAATTAAACGAACCATAGCCGCTAGTTAAACTTTTTAATTTATCATAAAAGTCAGTTAATAAGTTACTTAGGGGTGCCTTAAAATCAATTATGGCCAGCTGTTCGTCTACATAATTTATTGAGCCGTGGAGGCCTCTGGCCTGCGACACTAGTTGGATAATCGGGCCAACACAGTGTTTTGGACAAACAATCTCGCCCTTAACCCAGGGTTCTTTAATTTGCTGTATATCAACAACTTCGGGTAATTCGCTGGCCGATTTAATGTCTTGGACCTGCCCACTATTTAAAACCACCTGGTAATCAGTACTGGGGTTGGTGACAATCAATTCTAAATTATATTCGCGCTCTAGCCTCTCTTGCACGATTTCCATGTGCAGCAGCCCCAAAAAGCCGACCCTAAAACCAAAGCCCAAAACTGGTGAGTTTTCGGGCTCATAAACTAAGGCCGAGTCGCTTAGACTTAATTTGGCGATGGCGTCTTTTAACAAATGATATTGTTCGTTCGAATTAGGGAAGATCCCGGCATACACAAACGGCTTAACTTGCTTGTAGCCGGGCAGGGGTTGGCTGGCTGGTTGAGCGGCTAGGGTAATAGTGCCACCCACGCGGGCTTCGGCGGTACTTTTTAAGTTGGTGACGATATAGCCAATCTCGCCAGTAGATAGCTTGGCAGTTGGTTTAAGATCGGGGTTTAAAAACCCCAGTTCTAGGGCTTGACCAGTTTTAGCGGTAGCCATCATATAAATCTGCTGATGTTTGCTTAGCTCGCCATCAACAATACGTACATACAGCACCACACCACGATAATCGTCAAAATAACTATCAAATATTAAAGCTCTTAGGGTTTTATTTTGCTGGCCGGCAGGGGATTGAACATGCTCAACTATTGCCTCTAGTACCTGCTCTACCCCTTGCCCGGTTTTGGCCGAGATATGCAAAATATCTTGTTTTTTACAACCCAAAAGCGCCACAATTTCACTCGATACCCTCTCGGTTTCGGCAGCCGGTAAATCTATCTTATTAAGCACTGGGATGATTGTTAAATCGGCCGCCAATGCCAGATAAACATTAGCTAGTGTTTGGGCCTGGATGCCCTGTGTGGCATCTACTACCAACAAAGCCCCCTCGCAAGCCTCTAGGCTACGAGAGACTTCGTAGCTAAAATCAACGTGGCCCGGGGTATCAATTAAATTAAGCTCGTAATTTTTATATTGCATACGTACCGGTTGCAATTTTATGGTGATTCCCTTTTCGCGCTCTAGATCCATACGATCCAGCAACTGATCGCGCATTTGGCGTTTTTCTACCGTTTTGGTTATTTCTAGCATGCGATCGGCTAAGGTAGACTTGCCGTGATCAATATGTGCAATGATACAAAAATTACGAATATTTTCCATAAAGGTCAGATCTTGATAGGTCTAATGATGATTTTTTTAATGTGGCGGCTGACAATCTGCGCCTCATTAAGGCCTAGAGCATAGGATATTAATACATGCGTACCAAAGACTATTAACGCCATAGACCCCAGTTTGGCTAAAATCACCGAGCCACGATCGCTTTGTGCCAGTGGTAATAACTGCACAACTACATACGCTACTGCCGCACTAATACCAGTAGCCGAAACTGCTCGACTCAAAAAGTGCACAAATTCTATACCAAATATTTTATGATCACGATATATCATAATCAACACCAATACAGTGACCTCTACAATTGCTACTGCGCTTTGCGCCAGGGCCAAACCAACGACACCGTAAGCCGTGGCCTTGGCCCAGTTATACGCCAAGAAAATGTTAAGAGCAATTATAAACAGCGATACATATAGCGGTGTTCTAGTATCTTTGTAGGCGTAAAAATAGCGCGAGAGTATGGTATACATTATTCTAAAAAAGATAGCAATACACAAAAAGCCAAATATAAGAGCAATCTCGCGGTTGGAGCGAGCAAAAATAATACGCGCAAAATAAGCTCGGCCAAAATAGCTTACTACCACCACGGGCAAGGCTATCCAGATCATGGTAGAGATAACTTTAATAAACTCTTTTCTAAACAAATCCACCCGCCCTTGGGCCAAGCGGTCGGTTAGACGCGGGAAGGCAGCAGTAGAAATTGCCGTACCAATTAGCATCACTGGCGCGTTGTGTAGTAACAGAGCATTTTCGTAATTAGTTACCGAGCCAATACTTAAGCTAGAGGCAAAACGGGTTTCGGCAATGCTGTTTATGTAGTCTACCCCTTGGTCTACAGAGCGAGCCGGCAAAATTTTGATAACCTCTAAGAAGTTTTTGTTTTTAAAATCTATTTTTAGACTATATTTAAACTTCATACCAGCCATACCAAAGGCTACCACCAGCAACTGTAAAATCGCACCAAAAGCCACGCCCAGACCAAGCCCCACAACCCCTATTTTGTCACCAAACAAAAAGATACTGGCAATAATACTGCCGTTATAAAACAGGGGCGCCACAGCCACAAAAAAGAACCTGCCAACCGCCTGTTGTACAGTTGTTAAAACCGTCGAAACAGCAAACAAAAAAATGTTTACCGAAATTATACGCATAATGGCTACCGATAAATCCATTTGCTCCGGCGTAAAGCCGGGTGCCACTATGTGCTGCAAAAGTGGCCTAGCAAACACCATTACTACTATCGCAGCTACCAGAGCCACAACTGCTAGAGTGTTTAAGATATAGCTGGCAACTTCCCAGGCTTGCTGGCGATTTTTTTGCAAACGCTCACTTAAAATTGGCAAAAAAGCCACACCCAAAGCGCCCGAAGCCAGTGTAAAAAATACAAAATCCGGGATTTTAAAGGCCGCAAAATAAGCGTCGGACTCAAAATTATTAAAGTTAGCATTAATAAGTTTGGTGCGCAAAATACCCAAAATAGTCCCCAAAAAAGCACTACCCGATAATAATACGGCGGCGGAGCCTAACGATACTCTTTGATTGGCGCGTCCTAAAAATCTATTCATGTTAGTTGTTAGTTTTTATTATAAGTAGTAAAACGAATAAACGCCAAAACTTTAATAGAGAGTGGCTGCTTTTGGCAATACCGTACCTTGTAAAATCTTAGCGACTTCCTCGGCCTCGACGGTTTCTTTTTGGATCAGCGCATCCTTGAGCTGCTCTAGTGGTTTTTTATTAGCTTTAATAACTTCTCTGGCTCGTTTGGCAGATTCGGTTATCAAGCCCTCGACTTCTTCATCAATAATTTTGGCGGTTTCTTCGGAATATTGCCTATCATGCACCAAGCGCTCCATCATCATACCGTCTTCACTCTTAAAGACTTGATCGCGCAATTTAGTACCCATTCCCTGATTAATAATCATTTCTCTGGCCAGCTCGGAGGCTTTTTTAAGATCATCGCCAGCACCGGTAGTTACACGATCATGGCCGTAAATAACTTCTTCTGTTATTCTGCCCCCCAGCATTCTTGCTAAAACATCTTTAAACTCAACTATCGAGTGATAGCTTTTATCCTCGGGCGGTATAAACCAGGTCACGCCACCAGTGCTACCCCTGGGGATAATGGTAACTTTGTGCACCATGTCGCTATCTGGCAAAACATGGCCCACTACGGCATGGCCAGCTTCGTGATATGCCGTTAGCTCTTTTTCGTGATCGCTCATTATTTTGCCACGGCGCTCTGGGCCAATGGCTACTTTTTCGAAAGCCTCGGTTAGGTCATCGTTATTAATTTCGATACGGTTTAGCCGAGCCGCTATAATGGCCGCCTCGTTGGCAATGTTAGCCAGATCGGCTCCGCTCGAGCCAGCACTCTTGGCAGCAATAGCATCCAGATTGGCATTTTTATTAACCGGTTTTTTGGCAAAATGCACCTTTAGAATAGCCAAACGGTCTTTGCGGTCTGGTAAGTCAATGTTAACTCGGCGGTCAAAACGACCAGGACGCAACAATGCCGGGTCAAGCACATCCATGCGGTTGGTGGCTGCTAAAACAATTACGTTTTGGCCTTGTTCAAAGCCATCCATCTCGACCAAAATTTGGTTTAGAGTTTGTTCTCGTTCATCGTGCCCACCGCCCATACCAGAACCACGACGGCGGCCAACAGCATCGATTTCGTCTATAAATATAATGCACGGAGCATTCTTTTTAGCTTTAGCAAACAAATCGCGCACGCGACTAGCACCAACACCAACAAACATTTCTACAAACTCCGATCCAGAGATGCTAAAAAACGGCACGTTGGCTTCGCCAGCTACA
>Ga0265296_1002059_pt1 | contig 21092 bp, 21 predicted proteins | sample MunlanPumphouse1_FD_189073 | JGI IMG/M metagenome (GOLD analysis project Ga0265296, IMG submission 189073) | Groundwater microbial communities from a municipal landfill in Southern Ontario, Canada - Pumphouse #1 | ecosystem: Environmental > Aquatic > Deep subsurface > Groundwater | place... | reverse complement strand
TAGGCCGTCGAGAGTTCTACAACTTGAAGTTTTTCGTGCGTCCCCATCGTCTAGAGGCCTAGGACATCACCCTTTCACGGTGGCGACCGGGGTTCGAATCCCCGTGGGGACGCCAGTTTCAAAAAGGACCCTGCTCCCAGCAGGAATCCGAAGTTTCATGGGGCCATAGCTCAGCTGGGAGAGCGCCTGCATGGCATGCAGGAGGTCAGCGGTTCGATCCCGCTTGGCTCCACCACTTTCGGCATTAGGCCGTCGAAAGTTCTACAACTTGAAGTTTTTCGTGCGTCCCCATCGTCTAGAGGCCTAGGACATCACCCTTTCACGGTGGCGACCGGGGTTCGAATCCCCGTGGGGACGCCAATCTTTGAAACCCCGGCTTCGGCCGGGGTTTTTCTTTGCCTGCGGTTCTCCGGTAACCGCAGCTCAGAACCGGCGATACATGCCGATCGAGGCGGGCGCGGTCGGCGCAAAGCCAAACTGCGCATACAGCCGATGCGCTTCGCCATCGGCCAACAGGCTCACATACGCCGACGGCGGCAGGTTGCCCTGCATCCAGTCGCCCAGACGCTGCATCACCACCTTGCCCAGGCCCTGACCCTGCAGACGGGGCAGCACGGCGATATCGCAGACCTGCAGGTGGCAACCGCCATCGCCGATGATCCGACCCATCGCTACCAGCTCGCTGCCTTGGTAGGCACAGACGCCGAAGACGGTGTTGGGCAATGCCCGCGTCGCCGCCTCATGCGTCTTTGCGCTGAGGCCGGCCAATGCGCGCAGCTGGCAGTAGTCCTCGACCGTCGGCACCGCCTCGCGGAACTGGATCGTCTGTGGATCATTCATGCAACGTCTCCTTGAAGGTCGGGCTATCCTGCCGCATCCACGTCGCAGCCGCTGCGACCCATCTTCCGGCAGAGTCCCATGTGCTATTCCGCCCTGATCCGCGCCGACTACGCCAAGCTGGTGCGCGAGTTCGGCGCCGTCCTCTCCCTGGAGGAATTTGCCGAACTCTATGCGCATGATCCCGGCAAGAAACGGCCGAAGACGCCAAAAGCCATGGACGACGGATTTGCAGGTGCGCGTACCGAACTAGGCCGCGACATCGTGGCGAAGATCCAGCAATGGCATGCACAGGAGCGGCAGCAGCTGCAGGCCGAACTGGAACGGCAGCTTGAACGTCGCGACATCGCCAATGCGACCCTGGCCACCCGACCCACGCAGAAGGCGCGCAATGACCTGCGCGTTGCCGGCAACCGCATCGACCGCGCGCAGGCACGGCTGGACGACCTGCATCGGGAACAGCTGCTGCCACGTGACAATCGTATTTTCCCCGGCACCTACGCACCGGTGATGGTCAGCGAGAATGGCCGGCGCGTGATCAAGCCCATGCGCTATCAATGCCGGCTGCCGGACAAGCCCGCGCGCAACGATGTGCTCTACCCGGGCACCTACAATGCGCGACGGGACAGCCTGGAGGGCTATTGGCGCGGCGCCTTCGGGCTGCGCCACGGCGTGGTGGTGGTACAGGCCTTCTACGAGCACGTACCACGCCATGCCATTGCCGGCCTCAGCCTGCACAACGACGAGAAGGCACAGGATGTGGTGCTGGAATTCCGCCCCGACCCGCCGCGCGACCTGCTGCTGGCCTGCCTGTGGGCGGAATGGGACGGTCCGGAAGGACGCCTGCTGTCTTTCGCCACCATCACCGATGGACCGTCAATCGATGTCGCCGCTGCCGGCCATGACCGGGGTGTACTGCCGATCCGCGCCGAGCACCTGGACGCATGGCTCACCCCGGACCCGGACAACCTGGCGGCGCAGTACGCCATCCTCGACGACCGCGAGGAGATCCGTTACGTCTACGAGGAAGCCGCCTGAGCGGCTGGGTCAGGCGTTGGCGCTGGAACGCCCCACGGCGCGGACCAAGGCCTTGGACAGTTCCGCCGACAGATAGGGCTTGATCAGCAGCACGCCGGATTGCATCGCGACCGGCAGTTGTTCAGCGGCCATGCCGGTGGCGAGCACGAACGGCACGCCGCGCGCAGCCAGCGCCGCAGCAACCGGTTCGCTGGTCTCGTTGTGGGCCAAGCGGTAATCCAACAGGGCCACGTCAGGGGCGGCCTCTTCCAGCAAGCGCAGCGCCTCGGCAACGGACGCGGCCAGGCCGACGACCAGAGCGCCGGACTGCACCAGCTGCATCTGCAGCAGGGCTGCACTCATTTCATCGTTTTCGACTACCAGCACCCGCAGGTCCTGCAACGCTGACATAGCGCTATCGCTCCTGTGCCTGTTAAGCCTTGCCAGTATAGCCAGCAGCCAGCCAATACCGACAATTCAACGCCATTTCGGCCCCGTTCGCCCGCACCTCTATGAACACCCGCCGCGCTCGGGTACACTAGCCCGCTGCTGCCGGTGTGGCGGAATGGTATACGCAGCTGACTCAAAATCAGCCGGGGGTGACCCCATGAAGGTTCGAGTCCTTTCACCGGCACCACGATCAAAGGCCAGGTCCACGACCTGGCCTTTGTCGTTTCCGGTCTTGCCCGGCCCGACCGACGCCGCCGACACTGGAGCGATGGCATCACACCCCACTCCAATCCTTCCCTCAGCGTTCCAGGCCCACCTGCGCCAACTGGTCCCGCAGGACGCCGTCGCCTGGTCGAACTACCTGTCGCTGCCGGGCGTGATCGAGCACACCAGCTGGGGCGATGTCTCTGTAGAGGCTCTGCAGCGGCAGATCGCCGACCCTGCGCGCAGCACGCGATGCCGCCGCTGGGCGATCCTCGACAGCGACGACCAGCTGCTCGGCACCGTCGGCCTCAACGACATCGACATCGAGCACCACCGCGCCGAACTGGCCTACGACCTGTCCCCTGACCACCAAGGACGCGGGCTGGCGACCGGGGCGGCGCGCGCGGTCATCGCCTGGGCGCATACCGCACTGGGTTGCGTGCGCATCCAGGCCACCGTACTCGACAGCAATCTGCGATCCATTGCCGTGCTCGAACGCGCACGCATGCAACGCGAGGGATTGCTGCAGTCCTATCGCCATGTCCGTGGGCAACCGCGCGATTTCTGGATGTATGCGCACACTCACCCGCAGCTGCATGGCGGCCAGGGCGAGGGCCGCGCTGCCCCATAGGCCGGCGCGGTCCTGCGCGCTACACCACCCGCAGCGCCGGCGCATGCACGCCATGACCATGGCCCGCCCCTGCCCCCGCGTGCACACGGAACCCCGCCACCGTCTGCAACAGTTGCGACGACTGCTCCTCCATGCTGCGCGCAGCCGCTGAGGCCTCTTCCACCAGCGCCGCATTCTGCTGCGTGCCCTGGTCGATCAGATCCACCGCATGGTTCATCTGCTGGATGTCGTCGCTCTGCTGTTGCGCAGCGGCGCTGATCTCGGTCATCAGGTCACTGACCCGGCGCACGTCGACCACGATCTCGTCCATGGTCCGCCCTGCACTCTCGACCTGCGCCGTTCCGGCGCCGACGTTGGCAACCGACGCATCGATCAGCTGCTTGATTTCCTTCGCCGCACCCGCCGAGCGCTGCGAGAGCTCGCGGATCTCGGTGGCGACCACGGCGAAACCACGACCATGCTCACCGGCACGCGCTGCTTCCACTGCCGCGTTGAGCGCCAGGATGTTGGTCTGGAACGCAATGCCATCAATCACGCCAATGATGTCGACGATGCGACGCGAAGAGGCATTGATCACCGCCATCGTCGAGACCACTTCATGTACCACCTGACCACCCCGTGCGGCCACATCGGCGGCGCCGCCCGCCAGTTGGCTGGCCTGGCGCGCGTTGGTCGCAGTGCGCTGCACGGTCTCGGCCAGCCCCTTCATCGACACTGCGGTCTCTTCCAGCGACGCCGCCTGCTGCTCGGTGCGCTGGGACAGGTCGTTGTTGCCTTCGGCGATTTCGCTCGCACCCACCGCAATGGTGTCCGCGGCGAACTTGATCTGACCGATGATTCCGGCCATTGCATCGACCAGGGCATTGACGCCGCCACACAGTTCGGCGATCGGGCCGCTCTTGTCGGCCATGGCGATGCTCCGGGTCAGGTCGCCCTCCTTTGCCGACGCCACCACCTCGCGCGTCTGCGCCACGGCACGCTGCATGGCCTGGCTCTCATGCACCTGCGCGGTGATGTCGGTGGCGTACTTGACGACCTTGAACGGCCGCCCGCCCGCGTCGAGGATCGGGTTGTACGACGCCTGGATCCACACTTCGCGGCCACCTTTGCCCAGCCGCCGGTACTGGCCTGCGTCGTACTCGCCAGAGCCGAGCTTTTCCCAGAACCGGCGATACTCGACACTGGCCCGGTAGTCGGGCTCGACGAACAGCGAATGATGCTGGCCGCGTACTTCTTCCAGCGTATAGCCGGTGGCGGCCAGGAAGTTGGCATTGGCCGTGAGGATGCGGCCATCCATGCTGAACTCGATGACTGCCTGCGATTTATCGATGGCGGCCAGCTGCCCCGTCGACTCGGCTGCCTGCTGCTTCTGCGCCGTGATGTCAGTCGCGAACTTGACCACCTTGTATGGCCGCCCGTGCTGGTCAAGCACCGGGTTGTAGGAGGCCTGGATCCAGATCTCACGCCCCCCCTTGCCGAAGCGCCGGTACTGTCCTGCATCGAATTCACCGCGGCCGAGTCGCGCCCAGAAGTCGCGGTATCCGGTACTGCGCGCGTCCTCGGGATCGACGAACAGGGAGTGATGCCTGCCCTGGATCTCATCCAGGCGATATCCCACTGCCTGCAGGAAGTTGTCATTGGCCTGCAGGATGGTGCCGTCGAGCGCGAACTCGATGACCGCCTGCACCCGATGCAGTGCAGCAACCTGGGCCTCAAGCTCGACGTGCCGCCGATGCTGCTCGGCCACCTCCGTGGCGCGGCGCTGCCTGCCCAACACCCCCTGCAGCGCGCGCAGGGGAAACCAATGGGTGAGCACTTCGGCCGGCGCCTGAGCACCTTCCATGGAGCCTGAAATAAGCATCGTCTGATCCTCGGTGTCCGGGTAGCGGTTGCGACCCGCCGGGCGGGATGCCCGGCGGCAACTTCGATTGCCTGGGACTGCAGACGCCGGAAGGCGTCACTCGAGCGACTGGCAGAAACGGTACGGCAGCTGCGATCGTCATCAAACAGCGGCGGAGCACACGGCACGGGCCGCCCATCGGAGGCAGCCTCGGGTCCGGCAGCGGGAGCCAGCAGCGGGCTCCAGAGAAGGTATCGGCGGGGCGGCCAACAACTTTAGGGAGCCAGCCCCTGGTCGGCAGCGCGCCGCACAACCCAGCGCAGCAGCAACGTTGCCAGCACCGCCGGCAGGTAGCCCAGACTGCCGCAGACGACCAGCAGCGAGGGCTCCACCAGCGGCCCGCCACCACCGAAGATCCAGCTGCGGGTGGCGAGGACATACAGCGCGAACGGCACCAGCAGCAACGGTGCCAGGCGCACCAGGTGCCACCGCCATCTGCCTGGCCCGATCCAGCCAGCCAGTGCACCCAGCACGGCACCTGCGGCTACGATGGTGGCGATTTCATCCATGAGGCGCTTCCGGAAGTCTTCCAGCCACCATTCTGGACCAGCGCCGACGGAAAGGGGGATGCTGCAGGCGCGCAGAAGGTTGCAATGACCATCGGGACATCCCCTGCCGGCACGCTGCCGGCAGCATGCGCCCACTTACTGGATTTTTCCTGGGAGGCAGCATGCTTCGACGCTTGAGCGCCATCATCATCCTCAGCCTGGGCAGTGCCGGCGCAGTGGCCAGCGACGCGGGGTTCCGTCCCAGCTTCCATCCCGACCAGCTGAAGGGACCACCCGCCGGTCGCCACAACGAAGTACTGGTGCTTGGCACAGCACATCTGTCGGAACTGCCAAAGACCTTCGAGCCGGCCCTGCTGGAGCCCTTGCTGGAGCGTTTGGCACGTTGGCGTCCGGAGGCGATTGCCACCGAAAATCTGTCCGGCCTGCAGTGCGACTTCATGCGTCGCAATCCCAGCCGCTATGCCGAAAGCGTTGAAACCTACTGCTACGACACCGATAAGGCCCGCGTCGCCACCGGCCTCGACGTGCCCAGCGCCAACGCCGAGATGGGACGCCTGCTGTCGGCATGGCCTGCAAGCCCGACAGCAGCGCAGCGTCGGCACCTGGCCGCGGTGTTCCTGGCCGCTGGCGAGCGCGGATCGGCGCAGGTGCAATGGCTGCGTCTGCCTGTGCAGGAGCGCATCGCCGGCGACGGCCTGGATGCTGCGCTGGTGGAGATTCTCGACAAGAGCCTGACCCGCCGCAATGAAACCAACCTGGTGGCGGCAGTCCTCGCTGCCCGCCTGGGGCTGGAGCGCCTGTGGGCAGTGGACGACCATACCGCCGATTCGCCCACCCCGCCCGAGGACGAGAAGGCAGCACGCGAAGCGATGATGAAGGCCTGGGACAACCCGCACGCAAACGCACGGCGCGACGCCGACGAGCCGCTGTATGCAAATGTCGACAAGGTCGGTGGCGTGCTGGACCTGTACCGTGCCTACAACCGCCCCGACGTCGGCTTGCAGGCCTACCAGGCGGACTTCGGCGCGGCGCTGGTCGAGCCCTCCTCCCAGGGCTTTGGTCGCAACTATGTGGGCTACTGGGAAACCCGCAACCTGCGCATGGTCGCCAACATCCGCGAAGTGCTGGGCGAGCGACCGGGAACGCGCCTGCTGGCGATCGTTGGCGCCTCACACAAAGGCTATTACGAGGCCTACCTCAACATGATGCACGACGTGCAGCTGGTCAGCTCGGACGAAGTGCTGCGTTGACAGAGGAAACGCTGGGTGCGGTATCGTGGATGGGACTGTCCACTGGAAGGAACCGTTATGAAGAAATGGATCCCTGCCGCATTCGCGGCATTCGGCTTGGCCGCGGCGCTGCAGGCCGCTGCTTGTGACCTCACTCTCGACAACGGCGGCGACCTTGCTGGCGCGGTCGCCAGCGCGCCAGGCAAGAAGATCTGCCTCAGGCCAGGCCAGTACGTCGCCGGCCCGGCGCCTCTGGAGATTCCTGCCGGGACCACCATTGAAGGACTTGGAGCCACCATGGCCGAGGTGGTGGTCTCAGCCTACGGCGCACCACAGAAGGCCATAGGCCTCGGCAGCAACACAATGCTGCACAACTTCACGCTGACGACCGGGGCAGGCGGAAACTTCGGCGTGCTGGCCTACCACCAGGACCGCGTCATCATCTGGAGTCTGGATATCCTCGGCTTCCAGATCAGCGCTGGTGTGGTTGGAGGCAATGGCGTGGAGATCTGGGATACGTTCATGCGTGGAAACGGCATTGCCGGCAATGCGACGGCGGATCCCAATCTATGGATCACCGACTCCCGCGACGTCACGATCCTTTACGGACAGCTCACAGGCCGCAAGGATGGTCCAGGCGGCGATGGTGAGATGGCCATATACAACTCAAGCAACGTCATGATTGACGGCGCACGGGTCATCGATTCGGGGGCCAGCGCCATCTATCTAGTGAACTGTGTCGACTGCACCGTCAAGAACTCGGTGATTGAACGGCCAGGAGAATGGGGTATCGACGTCGTGCAAGGGTCACACCGATTCCTCGCCGACAACAACTACGTCAACGGCGCGAACTATGGTGGTGCGGTGTTTGAAACTTCCGGCGGCGCCACCGCAACGTTCCGCTCGAACCGATTTATTCTCAATCGACGCATGGGCGTGGGCAACTGCAACGGCATCAATGCAAAGGGAGGTACTGCAGGCGTTCAGTCGATCGGCAATACATCCATGCCGTCGGGCGATCTCTGCTCATTCCCCTGAAGCACGGGCAAGGGGGCAGAAGCCATAGGCGCCTCGCCCCTGCCCGCTTTCCACAGAACGATGCTGGCCACACATATACAGGCCAGCGTCACTACCAGCAACACCAATGCTCCGCCCTGCAGAATGGGCAGAACAGCCTGCGCGCGCAGGTCATCGCGCAGCTGCTCCAGGCGCAGGCAGGCAGCCGAAGTCAGGCACCAACCGACCAGAGCAGGAGCAAAGGCGCGCATCGCCGCCGAGTCGCAGAAGTTCATCTGATCATCTGAGGATGTGGGCGTTGGCGCAGTATTCGCCGCGCCCCTCTCACAGGTTGAGATCAGCCGTCGCCGAGGTCGCTGCCGTCCGCCGGCGAGCCGCCGGGCAGTTCACTGGTTTCGCCCTGCACCTGCACGTTGTTGCGGCCCATCGCCTTGGCCCGGTAGCACTGGGCATCGGCGGCCGCGACGGCCTGGTCCACGCTCATGCCGGCAGCAAGCGGCGCGATGCCGATGCTGGCGCCGATCCGCAGCTGATGCTGGTCCCACGGAATGGACAGGCTGGACAGGGTATGCAGCAGTTCACCACCTATGCGTGCCGCGCGCCGCGGGCTGCACCCGGACAGGATCACCGCGAATTCGTCACCGCCCAGGCGCGCCACCACATCCGAATCGCGTACACCATGACGCAGCACGCTGGCCACGGCCCACAGCACTGCGTCGCCGGCCAGGTGCCCAAAGGTATCGTTGACTGGCTTGAACCGGTCCAGGTCGATATACATCAGCGAAGCCGCCTGGCCCGTCCGCTCGACCCGGGTGATCGCCTGCTGCAGGTGCACTTCGAAGCCGCGGCGGTTACCCAGTTCGGTCAGCGGGTCCATCTCCGCCAGGTGTCTCGCCTCGCGTTCCCGTGCACGCTGCTGCGTATCATCGCGCAACACCCACACGGCGCCGCGCACCTGCCCTTCGTCGTCACGCAACCAGGCCCGGGTGAGATCCACGGGCACTGTCGCCGCCCCCATCCGCAGCAGCAGGTCGGCATGCAGGTCCACGGCATTGCTTTCCGGATCCAACAGCACGCTGACGTCGAGCTGCGATTGCGGTGCGTATTCTGTGGTCAACGACAGCACGTCCTGCACGAGATGCCCGGCCAGCGACAGTGCGCCATCGCCGGCGAGCATTCGCACGGCAGCCGCATTTGCATATTCGATGCGTCCATCCAAGGCAACACTGAGCACCAGGTCAGCGACGGCATCCAAGGTGATGCGGCTGCGCTGTTCGCTTTCGAACAGGCGCTGCTCGCTGCTGCGCTGGGCGCTGACATCCTGGATCTGCGACACGAAATGCAGCGGTTCGCCGCGCTCATTGCGTACCAGCGATACCGAAAGCCGCGCCCATATGGTGTTGCCTTCACGGCCCACGTAGCGCTTTTCAAGGTGATAGTGCGTGCGTCGCCCCGCCAGCAGATCCTGCACCAGGGCCAGGTCGGTCTGCAGATCGGCCGGATGGGTCAACCGCTGGAAATCGACCTGCAGCAGCTCCTCGCGCGGGTAGCCAAGAATGCGGCACAGCGCATCGTTGACATCCAGCCATCGCCCTTCCAGTGACACCAGTGCCATGCCCAGTGCCGCCGAGGTGAACGCACCGGCGAACTTGTCCGCCGCAAGACGTGCCTCGGCGCGGGCCTGCAGGATTTCAGTGATGTCGATGGCCATGCCGACATAGCCGATGCGCTCGCCATCGGCGCCATCCATGCGGCTGATCGACAGGCGCACCTGGCGACGCTGGCCATCCTTGCGCAGCAGCGTCCACTGCCGCGAATACGTCTGGCCGTCGGCGCGCGCACTGAGTGCCTCGAACACGCCGGGAACCTGTCCGTCAACGGTCGCCAGCGGTCGCAGCCACGCCTGCAGTTCAACCGGGTCGTGGAAGGCGTCCAGCCGGCGCCCACCCACTACTTCAGCAGCGGTGTAGCCGAGCAGCCGCTGCGCACCCGTGTTGAACAGGGTGATGGTGCCGTCGGTGTCGGTGGCGATCACCGCCACTTCGTCGGATGCATCCACCACTGCCTGCAGGCGCTGGCGCATTTCGGCCGCGTCCTGGCGCGCCCGCTGCAGTTCGGTCACATCGGCATGGGCACCGGCCATCCATAGCGGCCTGCCCTGCCCGTCCCACTCGAACACCCGTCCGCGGTCGTGGATCCAGATCCATTCGCCATTCCTGTGGCGCATCCGCAACAGGCAGACATAGTGGTCGGTGCGGCCATCGAAGTGGTCCTGCAGCGCCGCATCGGACAGCGCCAGATCATCCGGATGGACCAGCGCGATGAACGTCTTCTGGCAGATCGGCTCCAGCTCGTCCAACCGGTAGCCGACGATCTCGGCCCAGCGTTCGTTGACCCGCATCTGCCCGCTCTGGACGTTCCATTCCCAGGTGCCGGCCGCAGTGCCCTCGATGATCATCGCCAGGCGACGGCGCTCTTCGGCCAGTTCCTGCAGCCGGCGCTCCAGCAGTGCGTTGCCGCTGTTGCCCTGATCGGCCATCAGCCGCCTCCCCTGCAGACGCAGCTGCCCGCAGGCCGTGGCGAGGCGCCACAGCGGTCACGGAACAAGGCGGATGGTGCTGACGGCATGGCCTCCCCAGCGACAGCAGGGGCCCAGGCGCCCCTTCCGGCGCAAGTGTGCGCATTGCCGGGGAACATCGACAAGTCCCCCGCCCGGATCGCGCCGGGAGGGGGACGGCGGACTCAACTGCGCTTGGCCCGGGCGAACGCCTCGGCCAGGGCATTGTTGGCCGGCGGCGCGGCCGGTGCCGGGCGTCCGCCGGTGCCCGGGTTGCGCCCCTGGCCACGTCCCTGCCCTGGGTTGCCGGCGTCGCGGCGCGGCGCCTGCCCCTGGATGCGTTCGTCACGGCTGCCCGGGCGGCTGGTGGCCTGGCCGGGCGTGTCGTCCAGACGACGGGTCAGGGCGATGCGCTTGCGCGGCACATCCACCTCCAGCACTTTCACCTTGACGATGTCGCCGGCCTTGACCACGTCGCGCGGATCTTTCACGTAGGTATCGGACAGCGCCGAGATGTGGATCAGGCCGTCCTGGTGCACGCCGATATCGACGAACGCACCGAACGCGGCAACGTTGCTGACCACACCCTCCAGCACCATGCCCTCGCGCAGGTCCTTGATGTCCTCGACGCCATCGGCAAAACGAGCTGCCTTGAACTCCGGGCGCGGATCGCGGCCGGGCTTTTCCAGTTCCTTGAGGATGTCGCGCACGGTCGGCACACCAAACGTTTCGTCGGTGAACTGCTCGGCCTTCAACCCACGCAGGAAACTGCCATCGCCGATCAGCGCCTTGATCGGGCGCGCAGTGCTGGCCACGATGCGCTCGACCACCGGGTAGGCTTCCGGATGCACCGACGATGCGTCCAGCGGCTCATCACCATCGGCGATACGCAGGAAGCCCGCACATTGCTCGAACGTCTTCTCGCCCAAGCGCGACACCTTCAACAGGTCCTTGCGACGCTTGAACGGGCCGTTGTCATCGCGGTGGCGCACGATGTTCTCGGCCACCGTCGACGACAGGCCCGACACGCGCGACAACAGTGCCGCCGACGCCGTGTTGACGTACACGCCGACAGCGTTCACGCAGTCCTCCACGCGCGCATCCAGCGCACGCGCCAGGCGGTACTGATCCACGTCGTGCTGGTACTGCCCGACACCGATCGCCTTCGGCTCGATCTTCACCAGCTCGGCCAGCGGGTCCTGCAGGCGGCGCGCGATCGATACCGCGCCACGGATCGACACGTCCAGATCGGGGAACTCCTTGGCCGCCGTTTCCGACGCCGAGTACACCGAAGCCCCGGCTTCGCTGACCACGATTTTCTGCGGTGCGTTGTCACCCAGCGCCTTGATGGCTTCACCGGCCAGCTTGTCGGTCTCGCGGCTGGCAGTGCCGTTGCCGATCGCGATCAGCTGTACGTTGTGCTTGGTGCACAACTGCTTGATCGTCTGCAGCGACTGCTCCCACTGCCGGCGGGGTTCGTGCGGGTAGATGGTATCGGTGGCGACCAGCTTGCCGGTGGCGTCAACCACAGCGATCTTGCAGCCGGTCCGGATGCCCGGGTCCAGGCCCAGCACGCTTTTCGGGCCAGCCGGCGCGGCCAGCAGCAGATCCTTGAGATTGTCGCCGAACACCGCGATGGCTTCGGCCTCGGCCTTCTCGCGGGCCTGGTTGAACAGGTCCAGCAGCAGGTGCATGTGCAGCTTGGCCCGCCAGGTCAGGCGGCAGGCATCGAGCAGCCAGCGATCACCGGGGCGCCCCGCATCGCGAATGCCGGCGTTGTGCGCCACGCGCCCTTCAGCGTACTGATGTCCCGCCTCGGCATCCTTGCCCGGGTCCAGTTCCAGGAACAGGATCTCCTCGCGGCGCGCGCGGAACAACGCCAGCAACCGGTGCGAGGGGATCTTCGCCAGCGACTCGGCGTGTTCGAAGTAATCGCGGTACTTGGCGCCCTCGGTTTCCTTGCCCTCGGCAACGCGGGCGCGGATCACGCCCTGCTCGCTCAACCAGCTGCGCAGTTCACCCACCAGCGTGGCGTCCTCGCCCCAGCGCTCCATCAGGATCGCGCGGGCACCTTCCAGCGCGGCCTTGGTATCGGCCACGCCCTTGTCGGCATCCACGAACGTGGCAGCAAAGACCTGCGGATCCCGTGTCGGATCGCCCAGCAGGCCGTCGGCCAGCGGTTCCAACCCGGCTTCGCGGGCGATCTGCGCGCGGGTACGGCGCTTGGGCTTGTACGGCAGGTACAGGTCTTCCAGCCGGCTCTTGGTGTCGGCAGCGAGGATCTCGTTGCGCAGCTCATCGCTGAGCTTGCCCTGTTCGCCGATGCTGGCCAGCACCGCCGCACGGCGGTCTTCCAGCTCGCGCAGGTAGGTCAGGCGGGTTTCCAGGTTGCGCAGCTGGGTGTCGTCCAGGCCGCCGGTGACTTCCTTGCGGTAGCGGGCGATGAACGGAACGCTGGCGCCTTCATCAAGCAAACCGACGGCGGCGCTGACCTGGGCGGTCTGGGCACCGATTTCTTCGGCGATGGTCTGGGCGATCTGCTGGGCGAGCTGGCGCTGGGCGTGCTTGGCGTCGTGCATTGTTTCCGGCCTGGGCCGCATTGCGGGAAAGGCCCATTCTTGCAATGCGCGGGCGGCAGGGACAAGGCGTTGACAGAACGGCGGTTCAGGCGGCGGGTCCGGATCGGACGCCGGCATCCTGGCAAGTGGGGCTCGGACTGGCCCCGGGGCTGGGATGCCGGCGCGGACGCGCGATGGTGGGGCGCGTCCTGCCGCGTACTGCGAGGGTCAGCGGTAGTGGCGGGCGGCACGCTGCATGACGATGTCGTCACGCAGGCTCTCAAGCGCCATCAGGCGGACCTTGCCGACACCCTGCAGTTCCATGAACCGCTCCGTGTAGAACTCCGGCCCCAGCGCGGTATCGGCGCGGGATTTGCTGAAGCCGTAGGGCACCACGCCCTTCTCGCCATCCTTGCTACCACCGACATAAAGAACGATTGCCATGTGATGTATTCCTCCAAATTGCTACTGCGTACTGCACACGATGAGCGGTACTTGCGAGCCCATCGGGGTAGAGCTTACCGCGACCAAGCTGACTGGAACGTCACGAAGACTAATGACGATCGGTTGCATGCAGATGACTGCGGGATAGCAGCAGAATGCTTACGCATCTTTAACTTCCGTCTAACGAATGGAGGGTTTCCAGCCAACGGCGCAGCCCCTCGTGGGTGGGTTGGTTGGTCGGGGAATGCAAAAGCCGGATTACTGGGGCTGGCCGGGTGGGTAGGCATTACGGGGACGCCGTAAACCCATCCCTGGGGGCTTGGCCGCGGCATCCATGCCGCGGACACCCCGCAATGCCTACCCACCCGCCCGCTGACAGATTTCTGGTGTCTGCTGCCACCCACGGAAAAGAAAAAGAAGATCAAAAGCAAAAGCGGCTTGGCCGGCCGCTTCTTGTAGAGCCAAGCCCACGCTCGGCTGCGTTCAGGCCAGTCCGCGAAGCCGAGCGCAGGCTCGGCTCTACACGAGCAAGCGCAGCGCGCGACCCGCTTCTGTTGTTCTTCTTCTTTGTCCGTGGGTGGACGCGCCGAGAAACTGTCAGGGGTCGGGCAGGTGGGTTGCGCAGGGGCGTGAGCCGCATGGATGCGGCGACCGAGCTTACAGGGATGTACTTGCAGCGGCCCCTGCGCAACCCACCTGCCCGGCCCAATCACATGATTCGCTCCACGCGCCCACCCACGAGGGGCTGCGCCGTTGGCTGGAATCTACGGCCACCAGCCATGCCCGAACCGCGCGTAATGATCAGCCGCACGCTCGAACGGATTGCGCGCGCTGACGCCGCCACACAGCAGATACACCGGCAGGTACAGCGGCCCCAGCACCAGGTACTGGTACACGTGCGCGCGCTCATGGTCATCCAGCCGGATCAACGGCTCCACGCCCCACCCCGCCTGATGTGCATAGGTACGGCAGGACATGCCCAGGTCGTAGCCGGTGTGCAGGATCACGTTGCCGAGGGTGATCGCTCCGCCCGGACCCCACGGCCAATGGTCGAAAACCACCGCGCAATCACGACCGCTCCAGCGCATCTTCGCACCACCCAGCAACCCGGCCAGACCGCCAAGCAGGCCGATCAGGGTATTGGGCACGGTCCACAGCGCGCCCAGCACCTGCAGCGCGCGCAGCCAGATCGGCCAGGGCCGGGACGCGGCGTTCAATCGGCCTCGTTGGGGATCAGCAGCCACAGCAGCAGGTAGATCAGGATGCCCGGGAAGGCGGCCGACGCCAGCGAGATCACCACGTACAGCACCCGTACCAGGGTAGGGTTCCAGCCGAAACGATGGGCGATACCGCCCATCACCCCGGCGATCATGCGGTCGTTCAGCGAGCGCGACAGGGTGCGCGGCACAGCGTTCATGGCGAGGTCTCCCGGCTGACTGGCTGCGGCCACTGTAGCGCCTGCCGTGTCTACGGCGTGCGTTGGCGCAGCGCCTGCAGGCGCACGCCGAACCACGCCGCCGAGGTCTGTTCGGGCTGGCCGGGGCAGCGGATCCGGTACGCCTTGCCACTCATGCTGCTCTGGCTCGCCGCACGCTCGATGAACTGCTCGGCGGTGTCGACCATGTCCTTCTTCAGCAGGTAGTCGTACTTGCGCTGCAGGTGGGCACGCGCATCGGCGGGTCCGTACCAGCTGCCGTTACGCTGGAACTGGCACTGGGAGCCGTCCAGGCTGCCAATCAGCTGCGTGATCTCGCGGCGCGCTTCGGCGCTGGGCGCGGCGCCGGCAATGCCCGGTGCAAGGGCCAGCGCAAGCGCGACCAAGGGGAAATACTTCATGGCGTGCGTTCCTTCAGCCAGTTGTCGATGGTCGCCGGCACTTCGCGCTGCGCGCGGCCGGAGACGTAGATGCCGATGTGCCCACCGCGGAAACTGGATTCGGTGTAGTCCTGCGTGCCCAGCCGGCCACGCATCGCACGTGATGCATCCGGTGGCACCAGGTGATCCTGTTCGGCGTAGATGTTGAGCACGGGCAGGGTCACCTTGGCCAGGTCCACCGCCTCCTCACCGATATGCACGGTGCCGTTGACCAGTCCGTTGCCCTGGTAGAACTGCTTGATGAACTCGCGGAAGGCCTCGCCCGCCAGATCGGGCGAGTCGAAGATCCACTTTTCCATGCGCAGGAAGTCTTCCAGTGCGGCCTTGTCATCGAGGATGTCGAGCAGGCCCACGTACTTCTGCACGTTCAGGCGGAACGGCTTGAGCATCAGGTAGCTGGCATTCATCAGATCGGCCGGGATGTTGCCCAGCGTGTCCACCAGCAGATCCACGTCCACCTGCTGCGCCCAGTGCGACAGCATGTTGTCGGCGGTCTGGAAATCGACCGGGGTGACCATGGTGATGAGGTTGCCCAGCTTCTGCCGGCGCAGCGCGGCGTAGCACAGCGCGAACACGCCGCCCTGGCAGATGCCGAGCATGTCGACCGGGCCACCGCTGCGCGCGCGCAGCGCATCCACCGCGCCATCGATGTAGCGCAGCAGGTAATCCTCAAGCGTCTGGTAACGCTCGGAACGATCCGGATAGCCCCAGTCGAGCACGTACACGTCCTGGCCCAGCGCCAGCAGCTTCTGCACCAGTGAGCGATCGGCCTGCAGGTCGACCATGTATGGGCGGTTCACCAGCGCGTACACGATCAGCAGCGGCGTGCGCCGGACCGGTGCGTTCTCGCCGACGAAGCGATACAGCACCACCTTGCCATCGCGCCAGACTTCCTCGCGGGCGGTGGCGCCATAGTCGACATCCTCCACCTGCGGCAACAGCTTCAATCCCTCCATCAGCTTGCGCTGCATGGCCAGGGTCTCCTGCATCAGGTCATCGGCATTGAAGCCCAGCGGTCCTTTCATGGCTTACGACTTCCGCGTGGTGGAGCGCGAGGGGGCCTTTTTCGCCGGCGCCTTCTTCGCGGCAGCCTTCTTCGCGGCAGCCTTCTTTGCTGGTGCCTTCTTCGCGGCAGGCTTGCGCGCGACGGGCTTCACCCTGGCAGGTGCCGGCTGGGCCACCGGATCGACCGCATCGGTACCGGCAAGCACCGCCACCTGTGCCTGCAGCCGGCGCAGATTGCGCTCGAGCTCGGCGATGCGACGGTGGGCGGCATCCATCTCGGTGCGGGTCGGCAGGCCGATGCGTTCACTCATCTGTTCCACCTCGCGTTGCAGCCCCGCGCGCAGGCGCATCTGCGCATTGCCCAGCGCCGCGTAGATCTGCTGGAAGGGAGCAGACATGGCGACCTTGGCGTAGGCCTCCTCGGCCACTTCGATCCACAGATCGAACATCGCCCGTGCGCTGGTCAGCTGGCTGCCGGGCTGCTCATGGTCGGCCAAGCGCTGCTCGAACAGGTCGAACGCCTCTTCCAGCGCCTGCTTGATCTGCTCGACATAGGCCTGCGAGTGATGCTGGTACTCCTCCTGCGCGCGCAGCAGGGCCTGCCACCGCGCCTGGTGCTCGCGGCCGGGCCCGAACGCCGGGCTCTGCAGCCAAGGACCGGCCAGCGTCTGCAACTGCTGGAACCACGCCGTGAACTCCGGCGCAGCAGCGCCGGCGTGGGTGCTGCCACGGGCGCCTTGCAGCATCCACTGCAGCATGCCGTCGCCCTGTCCCTTCACCGCTTCACGCCAGGCCTGGGCAACCTCGGCACTGCTGGCATCGCGGCCGGCAAAGCGTGCAGCCACTTCCTGCATGGTGCCGTACCAGCTGCCAGCCTGTTCACGGAACCGCCGCACCGCCTCTTCCGGTGCAGCCGCACCGGTCTCGGGCAGCAGTTGACCCCACCAGTCGAACAGGTGCTTCCAACTGCCCGGGTCGTCGCCAGCGGGGGCCCCCTGCACAGTCGCGTGGCGCAGGGCATCGCCCCAGGCACCGAAGTACTGCCGGGCCAGGTTCTCGAAATCGCTGCTGCCGGCGTCGTTGGCCGAGCTGGTCATCGCGCTCCTCCGCAGGGTTGGATCATGGCTTGGGAATGCGCAGGGTCTTGCTGATCATCAGCGACCCGGAGAGTGCAAACAGCAGCACCAATGGATGCAGCTGCCAGGGGCCGATCTGCCACTGGCCCAGCCACAGGTCGTGGCCGATGGCATCGGTGCCGGCGGCGATCGCCAGCACGATCACCAGCGCCAGGCTTGTGGGGATCGGTGTTCCCTCGAAGTACTTCACCTTGCCTTCGTCACCGCTCATCGCCTCGGCGGTCACGTTGTAACGGGCCAGGCGGCTGACGCCGCAGCAGACGAAGTAGCTCAGCACCAGCCAGTCCCAGCCGCCCTGCATGCCACAGGCATAGGCCAGCGCTGCCGGTGCGACACCAAAGGAAATGACGTCCGACAGGGAGTCGAGCTCGCGGCCCAGGGTCGAACTGGACTTGCGCCAGCGCGCGATACGGCCGTCCAGTGCATCGAAAATGAAAGCCAGCGGGATCAGCGCCATGCCGAACAGCAGATAGCCGCGCTCGCCATCCTGCAGGAAACGCATCGCGGCAAACACCGCGCCGGTGCCGCAGAAAGCGTTGGCGAGGGTGAACCAGTCCGCCAGATGGAACTCGCGCAGCATCGAGAAGTGACGTTTCATGAAGTCTCACGGGGCATCAAGGCCCACAGGGTACCGCGAGCGCCGCCACCGGCAACAGCGTGGGCTGACCCCGCCCTTCACCCGTCACTCACCGATCCTCACCGGCGGTGAATTTTTCGCCACCCATCTTGACAGCCTAGGGGGGTGGCGCCTGCCAGTGCTTATCCACAAAGTTGCCCACGCGTAATCCACACCCCCTGTGGACAAGTGGCTCTCACCGACTGCGACGCTGGACATTTCCTGATCACCTCAAGCCGGGGTTTCCCTACTTCCCAAGCCGATCGGCTGGCGCTATGTTCTGCGGCGGACCCGCCGCCGCCACGTCCGACTCCTTACCGACGGACGATGTTGATGCTGGATGCACGCACCCTGGCCGCGCAGTTGCGGCAGCCCCATGGCGAGGCCGCGCTGGCCGTGGGCGAATCGATGAACCGCAGCAACGGCGCCCTCAACCAGGCCGCAATCGCGTTGCTGGCCGTCGCGCCCGGAGAGCAGGTGCTGGAGATCGGCCCAGGCAACGCCGCCTTCGCGCCGCTGTTGCTGCAGGCCAGCGGCAGTCGCTACGTGGGCGTCGAGCTGTCCCGTGCCATGGTCGACGCCGGCAACCAGCATCTTGCCGCCAGCGGCCTGGCCGGGCGTGCCACGCTGCGCGAGGGCGATGCCCATGCCCTGCCCTTGGCGGATGCCTGCGTCGATGCTGCGCTGGCGGCCAATACCCTGTACTTCTGGCCGAACCTGGCCCCCGTGCTGGATGAACTGGCGCGGGTGCTGCATCGCGGCGGCCGGCTATGCCTGGCCTTCGGCGATGCTGGATTCATGCGCAGCCTGCCCTTCGCCGCCGACTTCGAACTGCATGAGCTGGATGCCGTGGAGCTGGCGCTGCGGGTGTCCGGTTTCAGCGTCACGGCATGGCGTTCGCATCGCGAATGCACAGCCGGCAATGACGGCCAGCAGCGGGAAAAGCACTTCCACCTGCTGCTGGCGCGCTGCCGGTAGTGCCGGCCGGGCATGGCCCAGCGCGCTACCGGGGGAGGTAGTGCCGGCCAGGTCAAAGACGGCTGAAGGACCAGCTCTGCATGCGTCCATCCCGGTAAGGCATCACACCGTGGAACGGGCGCGGATCGGCATCGAACACCAGCGGCAGGAAGTTGCGGTCGCCCTCCCACATGGGCAGCGTGTCCAGCTTGTCCACGTCCACCCACTCCAGGGTGCCTTCGTGGTTGCCGCCGTGCGGGGCACCCTCGAAGCTGTCGATGACGAACACGAAACCGAACCAGTCCTCGCCGTGCTTGCCGAAGCCTGGCCAACTGATGGTGCCGCGCAGGCGCATGGCGGTGCAGTCGATGCCGGCTTCCTCGGCGATCTCACGGCGCATGCCGGCGGCCACGTCTTCGGTCGGTTCGACCTTGCCGCCCAGGCCGTTGTACTTGCCAAGGTGGTGGTCGCCCGGCCGGGTATTGCGATGGATCATCAGCACCTGGCGACGATCGGGCGAGAGCACATAGCCCAGGGTGGCGACGATCGGGGTATACGGCATGTGCGAATCCGGCGGCGGGTCAGCCGTGGATTATGGCCGATCAACGCACCAGCGACAGGCGACGATCGCCGGCACCCACGGTGTTGCCGTCAGGGTCAAGGCGCAGGGTGGCCACGCCATGGCCGCGTTCGGCCAGGTATTCCAGCCATTTGCCGAGGAAGGTGTTCATCCGCATGCGATGGCTGATCAGCTCGGCCGGCGGCGGGTACAGGCCCATGGTGTCCTGCCAGCGGCGGCCGACGTAGCAGTGGGTGGTCTCGGCCTGGCGCGCGTCGCGGTACAGGCGGACGAAGGCCGATGGGTCCGGTTCACCGGTCACCGGGTCGGCCAGGTCGTAGGTCAGGCGCAGCTCCACCGTGTAGCGGTGGCACTCGATCACATCCAGGCGCACGTCCAGGCCATCGCCCACCGAGGAGACGTAGCTTCCCGCCACCAGCTCGGCCGGCGCGAACAGGCGCACCAGGTGGCGGTAATTCTCCGCGTACAGCCCCATCAGCCAGCTCAGCCGGCTCAGGCGGGGAATGCGCTCGGTACGGGGCAATGCTCGGGCCATGGGTTGATCCTACACGTTGGCCCTTCAACGTGGGGACAGTTCAACCCGCAGCCAAGCCGCCAGCGGCGATCACCCCTGTAGAGCCGAGCCCATGCTCGGCTGCTCTTCGGCGAGAACCCGGTGGCCCAGCCGAGCGTCGGCTCGGCTCTACAGGGCGCAGTTGAAGCGCCCATTGGCAGTGCCGACCGCTGGCCGGCAGCGCGGCGCGGCGCGAGGGAAAGGATCAATACAGCTCGCGCTGCAGCCCCAGCGTGCCCAGCACCTTGCTGGAGATCTCCTCGATCGAGGTATGGGTGGTGCTGAGGGTCGGGATGCGCTCCATCTGGAACATGACCTCCGCCGCGGCCACCTCGCGCTTGCAGGTGTCCAGGTTGGCGTAGCGCGAATTGGGCCGGCGCTCCTGGCGGATCTGCTGCAGGCGGTCGGGGTCGATGGTCAGGCCGAACAGCTTGCGTCGGTAGTTGCGCAGCCGTGGCGGCAGGCGGTCGCTCTCCAGATCCTCGTCGGTCAACGGATAGTTGGCCGCGCGCACCCCGTAATGCAGGGCCAGGTAGATGCAGGTGGGCGTCTTGCCCGCCCGCGACACCGCCACCAGGATCACGTCGGCGTCGTCGTAATTCACCGCGATGCCATCGTCATGGGTCAGCGCGAAGTTCATCGCGTTGATGCGCCGGTGGTAGGTGTCGAAGTCGACCATGCCGTGGGCCTGGCCGACCCGGTTCAGGCGCGAGCTGGACAGTTCGCGCTCCAGCGGCTCGATGAACGGGGCGAACACATCCAGCATCAGCGCCCCGCTCTCGGACAGAATCACGCTCAGGCTCTGGTCCACGCAGGAGTTCACCACGATCGGCCGGACCTGGTACCGCTCCCCCGCCGCCTGGATCCGGGCACACGCTTCCCGGGCTTTTTCGGGGTCATCGACAAATGACATCCGGTCGGTAATGAAGCTGAACCCGGAGAACTGGGTCAACAGGCTATGCCCAATGGTTTCAGCGGTGATACCGGTTCCATCGGACACGTAGAACACCGGACGGA
>Ga0265296_1002058_pt1 | contig 21093 bp, 16 predicted proteins | sample MunlanPumphouse1_FD_189073 | JGI IMG/M metagenome (GOLD analysis project Ga0265296, IMG submission 189073) | Groundwater microbial communities from a municipal landfill in Southern Ontario, Canada - Pumphouse #1 | ecosystem: Environmental > Aquatic > Deep subsurface > Groundwater | place... | reverse complement strand
TCATGTCGCTGTTGTTGACGGTGGCGATGGTCAGGGTCTGGGCGCCAAGGCTGACGCTGCTGAGGGTCATGCAGGTGAGAGCGAGCAGAGCTTTTGCAGTGGGTTGCATCGTGCACTCCTTTTCTGGCACCCGACGGGGCAGAAGGACAGTTATTGTTTTTGTGTCTTCCGAATGCAGGAAGAATCTGCGCTGATTACAGCCTTCCACGGCGGGGCTGACAAATCATCCCTAGCACTTTTGTTGATACTTTTTTGCACTGGGGTTTGGTGGGGGGAACGCAGGGAAGGGGTTTTGCGCGAGGTGCGGTTAACGAATGCGTACAGATTTCGCCAGCCGGGGCACGGTTTTTTGTGGGAGCGAGCCTGCTCGCGAAGATGGTGTGTCAGCACAGGACTTTTCACTGACAGACCGCTTTCGCGAGCAGGCTCGCTCCCACAGGTGGCGTGTCGTCAGAGATGGTTCTGTTCAGTCAGCCGCTGCACTGCCAGCCGTCGATAGTGCGACGGCGTCATGCCCTTGAGTTGCTGAAAGCGTCGATTGAAGTTGGAAATATTGTTGAAGCCCGACTCGAAGCACACCTCGGTCACCGGTTTGTCGCCGTCGGCCAGCAGTTCACAGGATTTGCTGATGCGCAGGCGATTGACGAATTCGATGAAGTTGCGCCCGGTGGCCTGTTTGAATACCCGGCTGAAGTAAGTTGGCGTCATGCCCAGGTGCTCGGCCACTTCCTCCAGTGAAATGTCCCGGGCGTAATGGCTGAAGATGTAATCGACCGCGCGGTTGGTGCGGTCGATGTTGTGTTCGTCGGCCAATTGCGGGGTGGTGGCACCGGACAACAACTGGTAATCCTCACTCGCAGCGAGCAATTCCATCAGGATGAAAAAATGCCCGAGGCGGGTGATGCCGGTGCTGTCGGCGATCCGCTGCATGAGTGTCATGGCCTGACGGATCGTGCGCTTGCAGCGAAATTCGATGCCGTACTGCGCGCGCTCAAGCAGTGGCGCCAGGGATTTCAGCTCAGCGAACACCTGGTGCCCGCTCTCGAACAATTCGTCGGTGAAGTTGACCAGCATGTCGCGCTTCTCCACCACTTCATCTTCAGCGACCTGGCTGATCCAGTTGTGCGGCAGGTTGGGACCGGTCAGAAACAGGGTTTCCGGATAGAAGTTGCCGATGTAATCGCCGATGAACACTTTGCCGGAACTGGCAACGATCAGGTGCAGTTCGTATTCCTTGTGGAAATGCCAGCGCACCAGCGGGCAGGGGAAGCCGTGCTGGCGGTAGATGATGGACAAGCCGTTATGGTCGTCCATCAACTCGTAGGAAGGGTCGGTCACGCGAGCGTTTCGGGTCATGACAAGGCACTTTTTATTATCGCTGCGCGATCATGCCTCGTTTTTTGCCATTTGTGCCACTTCCGACCGGCCGTCCGTGGTAACCGCTCAGTTGAGCTTGTCGCGGGCCTTTTGCAAGTTGGCCATTTGGCAGAAACGCACGATGTTCGAATTCTTGATGAAGTCGAAATTGATGATGTTGCACTTGCGCGCCCAATCGGATTTTTCCGGGTCGAACCACTCGTCAAGACTGTCGAGGATTCGCTGCGGGCCGCCGAGTGTGTAACTGGTTGCCGACAGCGACCACGGGCGGCGCGTACTGACAGGTGTGCTCAGTACGTTGTCTATATAGCCATAGAGATCCGAGGTGCTGACCTGTGATTTGCCGATCCACTTGTGATTGATCTGGCTATAAAAGCGGAAGTCCAGGGTTTCCCAGGTCATCGGCGCAGCTACCATAATGCGCTGCAATGGATCGATGGCTTTGAGTTGGCCAATTGTCAGATGCAGATTTTCGGTGGGAATGATCCGTTCCCCAAGGTGCTCCAGCAAAGCTGTTCTGAATTCCTCATGGTTGAATGGATCTGTAGCGTTGGAAAGTTCATGAAAGTCCAGAACGATAAACTCGTTCGGGCTTCTTTCATAAAACCCCTTGAGGTCTCTGATCAGGTCTTCAAGCGTTCGCGAAGAGTTGAAGCCATTGTGCTGGAAACGGAATCTCGCCAGTTGTTTCGCCTTGCTGTTGTAAACAAGGCGTACATCAAGTGCGCGAGCGCCGCGATTCAACTGCGAATAAAACGAAACGTCCTGGCAGGCAAGCCAGTTTTTCCCGGGAATCAGGGCGTAAGACGCTTCCCAGTCACAGCCGGCGTTATGCGCGCCGGGCAGGGTCATTTCGAATAACGAAAGATTATCGATTTGTGGTAAATCAGCCATCCATTGATGGGTTGGTATATCGTCGAAGTTTTCCATGTTGCATATCCTGCGAAGTGGTTGATTAGTTGCGCGCAGGATGTTTATAAGCATGTTCGCGTTATTGCGAAAGTTCGCTTTTAATGCAAGTCATGTAATTGATGTAATCAACGCTCTGTTGGATTTAACTGGTTTTTCGCTTCGATCCATTGAGCCATGTATTGAGTGCTTTTGAGTGTGTGATGTCGCAGCATGGCGCCGGTGAAGTTGTCGTTTCTAAGTTGTGCCAAGTGTTGTCGGCAATCAGCTATCCGGTTGATCAGACGCGGGCCATGTACGCTGCGCTGATAACGCTGCTGCAAAAGTGCCGAAGACTGAATCTGCGCTTGCTTCCAGCGCGCTGGATCTTCGTACATTTGCACGGCCTGTTCGGCGAAGGTATTTGCGTCCAGGGCAACCGCTCCCGGCCAAGGAGCATCGCCGTGCATGGCTTCGGCGCCGATCGGTGTGGTCACGCTTGGCGTGCCACAGAGCATGGCATCGACCAGTTTGCCCTTGATTCCCGCGCCAAAGCGCAATGGCGCGAGGCAGACTCGTGCTGCGGACATCACTTCAAGCGCATCTTCGGCCCAGTCCATGATGTGAAAGCCTTGGGCCGGGTTGTGCAATGCGGTGGCTTTGGGCGGCGTATAGGCGCCATAGATATGCAGTTGCGCGCGAGGCAAGCGCGCGCGGATCAGCGGCCAGAGCGTGGTCTTCATCCAGAGCACGGCATCCCAGTTTGGCGCGTGACGGAAGTTGCCAATGCTGAGGAAATGCGCGCGCTCTTCGAAACCTGGCGCGGTGGTGTCCGGAAGATCAATCATCAACGGACACCAATGCAGGATTTGCCGAGGCAGGCCGAATTCCTCCACCAGCAGGTCGATCTCGACTTCGGAAATCATCAGGTTCAAATCGCACCGGTACAGCGCAGCGATTTCCCGTTTGGCCAGATCGGTGCTCGCCATCAGCTGGAATTCTTCGTGCAATGCCGGTGCGAACAGTTCGGTGAAATCAGTCTGCTCGTCGTCGCTTTTCAGCCGGTCTTTCAGACGCTGATGACGCGCATGCCGCAGGCTTTGCAGGTCGGAGGTTTCGAGGATGCGCAGGGCGTCCGGGCAGTGTTTCTCCACCCGCCAGCCAAACTGTTCTTCCATCATGAACTGATCGAACAGCACGATATCCGGCGCCAACCCGCTGATGAACGTATCAAAGCTGCTGTTGTTGAGTTCGATCGGCACTTCGCGAATGCCCAGTGACGTCAGGTCAGCCTTGTGTTCCCCCGGGCCGGCCGGGCTGCTGAACGTGATGTCCCAGCCTTGCTCGAGAAGCGTTTCGAGGATCTGCATGACATGCCCGCTGGCCGCCGAAGAGCGGGGCTCGGGCCAGACGTAGCCGATGACCAGGACTTTGGTGGGAACGGAGTGGGACATCACTGGATTCTCGGCGCATAAAAAAGGGCGCAATTAAACCACAGTGATGTGTGCTCATCGCCAGTTCAGGTTGATCACGATTGCTCGGGTTCCAGCCAATGCTGGTAGATGCGCAGGACTATTCCAGTATGGATTTGACCTTGTCGCGTAACTGGTCAATCGAAAACGGTTTGCCGATGACATGCATGTCGCCGGGTACTTCGATAGTCTCGGCATAACCGCTGGCAAACAGGATGGGCAGAGCAGGGCGCAGCTGACGGGCCCTTTGAGAGAGTTCGCGACCATCCATGCCAGGCAGGCCGTGGTCGGTCATCATCAAATCGATGGCTTTGCCAGGATCCGCAAGGATTTCGAGTGCCGCGTTGCCGTCATCAGCCTCCAATACCGTGTATTCCAGCTCCTCCAGCACATCCACGATGAGCATGCGCACGATGTCGTCATCTTCTACGACAAGGATAGTGGAGGCATTGGCAGACATGGCAGGACTCTCAAAAATTGAAATCGGGGGATACCGGGCAAGCGAATTTTGCCGGACTCTTGCATGAGTAAGTGGCGCATAGCCACAAGTTCCCGAGCTGATACAAAAAAGAACAGGTCAGTGCGGTGCGGCAAGGATAACCGTTGGCGTCGTCCAATGCGCAGGCGTGTGTAGGAAAATGCCATCATTTGTGTGAGAAAAATGGATCCATGGCGGGGTTTTGGGGCAAACTCTCGGGTTTTCAACAGTTCGACAAGGCTGCCCCATGTCCTCTCCGTCCTCGGTTGATGAACAACGGTTCCGCAAACTTCTGAGTCGCAACGTCAGCCTGCCGCTGGGCGTCGGCGTGCTCAGCGCCGTGTTCTTCGTCTCGCTGATCACTTATTTGCTGTCGGTCATCCAATGGGTCGAGCACACCGACCGGGTGATCAATAACGCCAATGAAGCGGTGAAGCTCACCGTTGATCTGGAAACCGGCATGCGCGGCTATCTGCTCAGCGGTGACGAGCACTTCCTCGACCCGTATGAGATCGCCAAGCCGCGTATCGAGGTCGCTCTCAATACGTTGCTGGAGCTGACCGCCGATAATCCGGTGCAGACCGATCGCTTGCGCCGTTTGCAAGCCTTGCAGGTGGAATGGGCCAACTACGCGCAGTCGATGATCGATCTGCAGCGCAGCAGCGGTGATTATCGAGGCGCGGTCAAGGCCGGGCGGGGCAAGCGCCTGACCGATGAAATCCGCAAGCAATTCGAGGACGTCATCGAGACCGAGCAGGTGCTGCGCGCCACGCGCAACGAGGATGTGCGTCGCACCACCATCTGGAGCATCACTCTTTATCTGATCTTTATCGTCGGGATCAGCGGTTTGCTGGCCTACATCGGCCGCCGTGATCTGCTCAACCTGTCGACCAATTACAGCGCCAACCTCGCCGCGCAGCTGGCCAGCGCTGAACGCCTGGAGAAGCAGGCGTGGCTGCGCAACGGCCAGACACAATTGGCCGAGCAGGTGCTGGGGCAACTGACGCTGAACCTGCTGGGGCGCAATATTCTGCAATTCTGCGCGCAATACCTTGGCACTGCCGTCGCCGCGCTTTATGTGCGTGAAGAGCATGGCGGCCTCAAGCGCGTGGCGACTTATGGTTTCTCCCGCGAGCAGGAAGAGCTCAATCAAACGATCTACAGCGGCGAAGGCATCGTCGGCCAAGTGGCAGAACAGGCACGGCTGATCCGTCTCGACGCGGTCCCGGGCGACTATTTCAAAGTCAGCTCCGGGCTCGGTGCAGGTCTGCCGCACAGTGTGCTGGTGGTGCCGACCAGCGATGACGATCGGGTCAATGGCGTAATCGAGTTGGGCTTCCTGCGTCCGCTGTCCGAGCGCGACATCGAACTGCTGGAACTGATTGCTGGCAACATCGGCACCTCGATCGAAGCGGCGCGTTACCGTCAGCGCTTGCAGGAAGTGCTCGCCGAAACCCAGCAGCTCAATGAAGAGCTGCAAGTGCAGCAGGAAGAACTGAAGACTGCCAACGAAGAGCTGGAAGAACAGTCGCGGATTCTCAAGGAATCCCAGGCGCATCTGGAAACCCAGCAAGTGGAGCTGGAGCAGACCAACGAGCAGCTCGCCGAGCAGCGCGATGCGATGGACAAGAAAAACACCGAGCTGAATCATGCGCAGATCCAGCTTGAAGAGCGTGCCGAAGAGCTGCAACGCTCGAGCAAGTACAAATCCGAATTCCTCGCCAACATGTCCCACGAACTGCGCACGCCGCTCAACAGTTCGCTGATTCTGGCCAAACTGTTGGCGGAAAACCCGCAGCAGAATCTGTCCGCGGAACAGGTCAAGTTCGCCGAATCGATCTATTCGGCCGGCAACGATCTGCTCAACCTGATCAACGACATTCTCGACATTTCCAAGGTCGAGGCCGGCAAGCTTGAAGTGATTGCCGAAAACACCCGCGTCGATCGTCTGGTCGACGGCTTGCGCTCGATGTTCGAACCGTTGGCGGCGGACAAGAAACTGGCCTTCAGCGTCGAGGTTCAGCCGGACGCACCGGGCTTGCTGTTCACCGACCGTCAGCGTCTGGAGCAGGTGATCAAGAATCTGCTGTCCAACGCGATCAAGTTCACTGAGCACGGCGCCGTAAGCCTGACCATCACCGCGCAGCCGAACGATCACATCGCCTTCAGCGTCAAGGATTCCGGGATCGGTATCGCCGCGGATCAGCAGGAAAGTATCTTCGAGGCGTTCCGTCAGGCGGATGGCACCACCAACCGCAAATACGGCGGCACCGGCCTTGGCTTGTCGATCTCGCGGGATCTGGCGACATTGCTGGGCGGTTCGATCAGCGTCGACAGCGTGCCGGGGCAGGGCAGCACGTTCACGCTGCTGTTGCCGCGCCAGTATCACGAATTCGGTGAGACGCCGGCCGCGCCGCTGACCTTTCACCCGGCACCTGTGACGCCTGCGCCAGTTGCTGTTGCGGCTCCGCTCGCATCGGCGATTCCAGCGGTTATCCCGCGCTTTGCCGACGATCGCGACAAGGCACCGTTCGCCACCCGCTGCATTCTGGTGGTGGAGGACGAACCGAACTTCGCCCGTATCCTCTATGACCTGGCCCATGAGTTGGGTTACATGTGTCTGGTCGCCCACGGCGCTGACGAAGGTTACGACCTGGCCCGCGAATTCGTTCCGGATGCGATCCTGCTCGACATGCGCCTGCCGGATCATTCCGGTCTGACCGTGCTGCAACGCCTGAAAGAGCGCGCCGAAACCCGACACATTCCAGTGCACGTGATTTCCGTGGAAGACCGCGTCGAAGCGGCCATGCACATGGGCGCGATCGGCTACGCAGTGAAGCCGACCACCCGCGAAGAGCTCAAGGACGTCTTCGCCCGTCTCGAAGCCAAGCTGACGCAGAAGGTCAAACGCGTGCTGCTGGTCGAAGACGACGATCTGCAACGCGAAAGCATCGCGCGGCTGATTGGCGACGAAGACATTGAAATCACTGCGGTCGGCCTGGCCCAGGACGCACTGGAACTGCTGCGCACGACCATCTACGACTGCATGGTCATCGACCTCAAGCTGCCGGACATGCTCGGCAACGATCTGCTCAAGCGCATGTCCACCGAGGACATCTGCTCGTTCCCGCCGGTCATCGTTTACACCGGACGCAATCTGACCCGCGATGAAGAGGCCGAACTGCGCAAGTATTCGCGCTCGATCATCATCAAGGGCGCACGCTCCCCGGAGCGGTTGCTCGACGAGGTCACACTCTTTCTGCACAAAGTCGAATCGCAGCTGTCCCATGAACGGCAGAAGATGCTCAAGACCGCGCGCAGCCGCGACAAAGTCTTTGAAGGTCGCAAAGTGCTGCTGGTGGACGACGATGTGCGCAACATCTTCGCCCTGACCAGCGCGCTGGAACACAAAGGCGCAGTCGTGGTGATCGGCCGTAATGGCCGCGAAGCGATTGAGAAACTTCATGAAGTCGAGGACATCGACCTGGTGCTGATGGACGTAATGATGCCGGAAATGGATGGCTTCGAAGCCACCATGGAAATCCGCAAGGATCATCGCGGTGACGGCCAAGGCCATGAAGGACGATCAGGAGCGCTGCCTGCAAGCGGGCGCCAACGATTACCTGGCCAAGCCCATCGACCTTGATCGTCTGTTCTCGCTGATACGTGTGTGGTTACCGAAAATGGAACGCATCTAGTGGAACGCAGCAGTTCAGCCGAGCGCAACAGCGAAATCGAATTACGCTTGTTGATCGAGGCGATTTACCTGAAATACAGCTATGACTTTCGCGACTACTCCGGCGCTTCGATCAAGCGCCGGGTGCAGCACGCGCTGAGTCAGTTCGAGTGCGCGACCATCTCGGCCCTGCAAGAAAAAGTCCTGCACGACCCGACCGCGTTCATGCAGCTGCTGCAACTGCTGACGATCCCGGTCAGCGAGATGTTCCGCGATCCGTCGCACTTCCTGGCGATCCGCAACGAAGTGGTGCCGCTGCTGCGCACCTATCCGTCGCTGAAGATCTGGATTGCCGGATGCAGCACGGGCGAGGAGGTCTATTCGATGGCGATTCTGCTGCGCGAAGAAGGCCTGCTCGACCGCACGATCATCTACGCCACCGACATCAACCCGCGCTCGCTGGAGAAGGCCAAGCAAGGGATTTTCTCCATGGAAAACGTCCGCGCCTACACTGCCAACTATCAGCAGGCCGGCGGTCAGCGTTCGTTTGCCGATTACTACACCGCAGCCTACGGCTACGCGATTTTCGACAAGAGCCTGTGCGAGAACGTGACGTTCGCCGACCACAGCCTGGCCACCGACAGCGTGTTCTCCGAAACCCAGTTGATTTCCTGCCGCAATGTGCTGATCTACTTCAACAAGAAGCTGCAGGACCGGGCGTTCGGGCTGTTCCATGAATCGTTGTCGCATCGCGGCTTTCTGGTGCTGGGCAGCAAGGAAACCCTGGATTTTTCCAATTACTCGAACCAGTTCGAGGCGTTGGTCAAACAAGAACGGATCTACCGCAAATCATGAACGACACCCCGAGCCTGCCTCGCATCGAGGCCGTCGTGATCGGCGCCTCCGCAGGCGGTGTCGAGGCGTTGCTGACCCTGCTCGGGCCATTACGCAAAGGCTATGTGCTGCCGATCATCATCGTTCTGCATCTGCCGGAAGAACGCCGCAGTCATCTGGCCGAAGTGTTCTCCCGCCGTGTGGCGATGCCGGTCAAGGAAGCTGAAGACAAGCAGGACATTGAAGCCGGCACGGTGTATTTCGCCACGCCCGGTTATCACTTGTCGGTCGAAGCGGATCGCAGCCTGTCGCTGAGTCTGGAGGACCGCGTACATCATTCGCGGCCTTCAATCGATTACCTGTTTGAATCCGCCGCTGATGTTTATGGCCAGACACTCGCCGCCGTCCTGCTGACCGGCGCCAATCACGATGGCGCGCGCGGGCTGGCCTGCGTCAAGCAGTGCGGCGGCCTGACCATTGTTCAAGACCCCGATGATGCACAAGTCGCCACCATGCCCCAGGCTGCACTGAACGTTCTGCAGCCGGATCATGTCCTACCCATTCACGGCATCGGCCGTCTGCTAGTCGAGCTGGAACGAATCGCATGCTGAGTAATATCCAAGCCAAACTGTTGATCGTTGACGATCTGCCAGAAAACCTGCTGGCGCTGGAAGCGCTGATCAAGCGCGAGGATCGCACGGTCTACAAGGCTCTGTCGGCGGACGAAGCACTGTCGCTGTTGCTGCAACACGAATTCGCCATGGCCATTCTCGACGTGCAGATGCCCGGCATGAACGGCTTCGAACTGGCCGAGTTGATGCGCGGCACCGAGAAGACCAAGAACATTCCGATCATTTTCGTCAGCGCCGCTGGCCGTGAACTCAACTACGCGTTCAAGGGCTACGAAAGCGGTGCGGTGGACTTCCTGCACAAGCCGCTGGACATTCATGCGGTGAAGAGCAAGGTTAACGTTTTCGTCGATCTGTATCGCCAGAGCAAGGCCATGAAACAGCAGGTCGAGGCGCTCGAGCAGGCCCGACGCGAGCAGGAAGCGCTGCTGCAACAGCTGCAAAGCACGCAGCTTGAGCTGGAACAAGCGGTGCGCATGCGCGATGACTTCATGTCCATCGTTGCGCACGAGGTGCGCACGCCGCTCAATGGGCTGATTCTTGAAACCCAGCTGCGCAAGATGCATCTGGCGCGGGACAACGCCGCGGCGTTCACCCTCGACAAGATGCAGGCGATGGTCGACCGCGATGAGCGGCAGATCAAAAGCCTGATTCGCCTGATCGAAGACATGCTCGATGTCTCGCGAATCCGCACCGGCAAACTGTCGATCCGCCCGAGTCGTTTCGACCTGGTGCAACTGGTCAGCAATCTGCTGCAGAACTTTGCTCCGCAAATGGAGGCGGCGGAGACCAGTGTGTCCTTTGAAGCGCCCGTGCCGGTCGAAGGTTGCTGGGACGAGTTCCGCATCGAGCAAGTGGTGTCCAATCTGCTGACCAACGCTTTGCGTTACGGTGGTCGCAGCCCGATTCAGGTGCGCGTCTATCGCGAAGGCGAGGAGGCGCGGGTCGAGGTCCAGGACCACGGCATCGGCATCAGCGCCGAGAACCAGAAGCGTATTTTTCAGCAGTTCGAACGGGTGTCCGCCAAGACGGTGGTGGCCGGGCTCGGGCTGGGTCTGTTCATTTCCGAGCAGATCGTCGCCGCCCATGGCGGCTCCATCGTCGTCGAGAGTGAAATCAACGAAGGCGCCCTGTTTCGCGTTTGTCTGCCGATCCAGGAAAACGGCATATCCGACGCAACCTCTGAGTGACCACACGGTCGTATCAGCAGCTATTGACCGAACAAAGGCTTCCCATGAGCGTAGATGCGCAAGATGTAGTACTCGTCGTCGAAGACGAACCGGTTATCTTGATGGTCCTGACGGATTACCTGTCAGGGCAGGGCTATCGCGTGTTGCAAGCGGAAAATGGCGAGCAGGCTTTCGAGATCCTCGCCAGCAAACCTCACCTGGACATGCTGATTACCGATTTCCGCCTGCCGGGCGGGATCTCGGGCGTGCAGATCGCCGAGCCGGCAGTGAAGCTGCGACCGGACCTGAAAGTGATTTTCATCAGCGGCTACCCGCAGGAAATCCGTGAAACCGGCAGCCCGATCACCAGCAAGGCACCGATCCTGGAAAAACCGTTCGATCTGGATGTATTGCAGGAAAAGATTCAGGAATTGCTGGCCTGATTCTCATGCAGGAGCTGCCGAGCCTTCGGCAGCCCCTATAGATTCAGCTATTGATCATCTCGCGCACCTTGGCGGTGAGCAGATCAAAAGTGAAGGGCTTGGTGATCATCTGCATTCCCGAATCGAGGAAGCCACCGCGCACCGCCGCGTGCTCGGCATAACCGGTGATAAACAGCACCTTCAGACCTGGCCGGTATTGCCGACCAACCTCCGCCAGTTGACGACCGTTCATCCCCGGCAGACCGACGTCACTGATGAGCAAATCAATACGTTGCGTCGAATTTAGAATCGGCATGGCGCCGTCGGCATCACCGGCCTCGACGAACGCGTAACCCAACTCACTGAGCACGGCGCTGACCAACACGCGCACTGCCGGATCGTCTTCGACGATGAGTACGGTTTCGCCATCCATCGCATACGGAGCCTGCTGCGAATCCGAGACGGGAATTTCCACTTCTTCACCACGGAAACGCGGCAGGTAGAGTTTTACCGTGGTGCCTTGATCGACTTCACTGTCGATCGACACGTGCCCGCGCGACTGCTTGCTGAAGCCATAGATCATCGACAGTCCGAGCCCGGTGCCCTGGCCGATCGGCTTGGTCGTAAAAAACGGATCGAACGCACGGCTGACCACGCTCTGTGGCATGCCGCTGCCGTTGTCAGTGACGCTGAGCATCACGTAATCGCCCGGCTCCAGATTGCTGTAAGCCGCAGTGAAATCGCGATGCAGGACCTGATTGCTGGTTTCCACCACCAGTTTGCCGCCCTCGGGCATCGCATCGCGGGCATTGATTACCAGGTTGAGCAGGGCGCTTTCGAGTTGATTGGGATCGGCCTCGGCAACCCAGAGGTTGTCGTCCAGGCGCATTTCCAGATGAATGCTTTCATTCAGGCTGCGTTGCAGCAGCTCGCCCATCGACAGCACCAGCGTGTTCATCTGCACGGCTTTCGGGTCGAGCGATTGCCGGCGGGAGAACGCCAACAAGCGGTGAGTCAGGCCGGCGGCGCGGTTAGCGGAGGTCACGCCTAGATCGATCAGACTGTCGAGGTCTTCGGTGCGGCCCCGGGCCAGACGCCGGCGCAGCAGTTCCAGGCTACCGATGATGCCGGTGAGCATATTGTTGAAGTCGTGAGCAATGCCGCCAGTAAGTTGGCCGACCGCTTCCATTTTCTGCGACTGGCGCAGCGCTTCTTCGTTGTGGCGAAGTTGTGCGGTGCGCTCTTCAACCTGTTGTTCGAGGGTTTCCAGAGTTGATTGCAGGCGTCGTTCGCTTTCACTCAGGTCGATCAGCCGATCCCGCGCTTCATATTGTCGTCGCCGCCCACGCAGGGCGGCAGAGACCAGACTGACCAGCGTCGCGGGATGGAAGGGGCGCTCGAGAAAAGTCACGTTGCCGAGCAGGGTGCTGAGACGCGACGGCGGACCTTGTTCATCGCCGCCATGATGAGTCAGCAGCACGATGGGCATGTCCGACCACGCGGGTTGCTGGTCAAGGTAGGCTATAAGCCCTTCCAGTTCCGGTCCGCGCAGCGCTTCAGCAGCAATCAGCAGCAACCCGGCGCCGACCTCCAGTTCCGTGCACAGAGCGGCGAGATTCGGCGCCACCATGCCGCCGTAACCGGCTTCGTTGAGAATCATCAACGCGATCTGGCTGTCACGACCCATGGGCGCCAGCACCAGCACCCGCTCGGCCAACGGCGTGTTGACCGTCACAAGCTTTCATCCTCAAGCAATGGATTGCTCGCTCCCATGTAGGTCGGCACGCCACGCAGCACGCCCTGGAAGGATTCCAGCGGTTGGCCGATGGTCATGCCACGCGAGGAGATCCGGTATTCACGGATGGTCGACTCGTGGTTGCCGGTACGTTTCTTGATAATCGAGATCGCCCGGCGGACTTTGCCAAGGGCTTCGAAGTAGCGCAACAGAATCACCGTGTCGGCCAGGTAAGTGATGTCGACCGGCGCCTGCATATCGCCCACCAGACCGTGCTGGGCGACCGTCATGAAAGTCGCCGCGCCTTTGCGGTTAAGGTACAGCAGCAGCTCGTGCATGTGCAGCACCAGCGCGTTTTCTTCCGGCATCGCCGCTTGATAGCCGTTAATGCTGTCGATCACCACGGTTTTGATACCCAGCTCATCGACGCAACGCCGCACGCGATGGGACAACTCGCCGGGAGACAATTCGGCGGCGTCGACTTGTTCGATCAGCAGATTACCGGTGGCCTGCAAGGCTTTGAGGTCGATGCCGAGATGACGCATGCGTTCGAACAGCAGCCCCAGCTCTTCATCGAAAATGAACAGCGCGGCTTTTTCGCCTCGGGCCACCGCTGCGGCGGCGAAGATCATCGAAATCATCGATTTGCCGGTACCGGCCGGGCCGAGAATCAGCGTGCTGGAGCCGGTCTCAATGCCGCCGCCGAGCAGGGCATCCATTTGCGGGATGCCGCTGGACAGCTGCAGACGTGGGTAGTCGCCGCGATGTTCCGCCGCTACCAAGCGTGGGAAAACATGGACGCCGTCGCCCATGATGGTGAAATCGTGGAAACCGCCACGGTATTTCTGCCCGCGATATTTGACCACTCGTACCCGGCGACGCTCGGCGCCGTAGCTAGGCGTCAGCTCTTCAAGGCGGATCACGCCGTGGGCGACACTGTGCACGGTCTTGTCGAGGGATTCTGTGGTCAGGTCATCGAGCAGCAGGACGGTGGCGTCGTAGCGCACAAAGTAGTGCTTGATCGCCAGGATCTGCCGACGATAGCGCAACGAGCTCTGCGCCAGCAGGCGGATCTCCGAAAGGCTGTCGAGCACTACACGGGTCGGTTTGAAGCGTTCGACCACTTCGAAAATCTGCCTGGTCGCCTCGCCCAGTTCAAGGTCCGAGGAATACAGCAGGCTTTGCTGGTGTTCGGCATTGAGCAGGCTTTCCGGCGGTGTCAGCTCGAAGATCTTGATGTTTTCGTTCAGCTCCCAGCCGTGGGAGAGCGCACCTTGACGCAGTTCTTTCTCGGTTTCCGAGAGAGTGATGTACAAGCAACGTTCCCCGGCCAGCGCACCGGCGCGGAGGAAATGCAAAGCCACGGTGGTTTTGCCGGTTCCGGGTTCCCCCTCGAGCAAAAACACATGGCCGCGAGACAGGCCACCGGCAAGGATGTCATCCAGACCTACGATGCCGACGGCGGCCTTTGCACTGATCAACTCGTTTGATGTAGTCAAAAAACGCCCTCTTATGACTAGGGTAATTCGGCGGCTGGCTTAAGTGAGCCGCCTGAATAACTTGACCTCAGGGCATGTTCACGGTTCCGCTTTTTCTTTCGACAGGTGGTTGATTGCACCCGCTTTACCTTGATTAAAGACCCTGTTGCAGGGCCGGGTCGTCCGGATTCAGCTGCTCCAGTTGCGCCAGCAGAATCTGCACATTCTGCAATTGGCCGCTTTCCTTCCAATAGTTGATCAACAACACCCGCGCCTTGCGGTCGGCGGGGTGGCGCTGAACGATTTCCTGCAGTTGTTTCTGCGCCGCTTCCAGTTCTTCCGCGCTGTGCAGAGTGGTGGCGAGGTCGTAGCGATAATCCTTGTTGTCCGGCTCCAGCTCGACCGCCTTGGACAGGCCGAGCAGGGCATATTCGCGCTGGCCATGGTGCAGCAGCCACAGGCCGAGAGCATGTTGCAAATAGGCGGAATCAGGCTGCGCCTTGAGTTGGCGGGCGAGCAACTGGCGAGCGGCATCGCTCTGGCCTTGGCGGTCAAGCACATCGATCTGCATGACCAGCGCCGCCAGGTTACCGGGTTCCAGACGCAGGGTATTGTCCAAAGCCTGTTGGGCCTGCTTGTATTCGGCGTTGTGAATATAGAGATGGGCCAGTTGCGCATAGTTGGCGGCGCTTTCCGGCTGGCTTTCCAAGGTCTGTTGCCAGCCGTCGATGGCCTGCTGTAGCGGTGCGAAATACAGGCCGAGCTCGTCCGGGGCCAGGCCGAGCAGGGCATTGATCGCGGCGAAACGGACAGCTTGTTCTTCATCATCGAGCAACGGTCCTAGCAGCAGACTGCGCTGCCCGCCGGGCACCAGACCGACGATGCTTTTGATCGCTGCGACGCGCACTTGCGGCGCTTCGTGATGCAAGTCGGTGTCCGCCAGCTTCAACGCCTGCGGACTGGGGTAATTGGGCAGTTCGCCATGCAGCCAGACCCGGCGCTTGACCGAGATGTCCGGGCGGCCCAATTGCTGGTACAACTGGCGCGCCGCTCCGGGTTCACCGGTGCGCGCGGCGTTCAGCGCTTCGCTGTAGCCATGTTTGATAGCATCGGGGATGGTCGGAGTGCTGCTGCGCCAGGACAGCCAGACGACGCCGAGGATCAGTACGAGGCCTAGGCCGATCAGCAGGTTGCGGCGGGACTGAGTCATGCGGGGTTTCCGAAAGCTTCGAACTTGAGCAGAGCGGCAAGCTTCGTTCAGCTTGGCGCGTGAGTCAAACCGTTGCCAGCGAATCGTCCTACAACACGTGTCGACTGTGAAATCCGTCAGGCTTTTGCTGGAATGTCTACGCTTGCAAAAGTCGTTTTAAAGAGTATTCCCATGCCAGCGTTGTTCGCTTATTTCAAGGCTTTGATCCATCCCGGTCAGGCTGTTCTGCTGTTTGCCCTGCGGACCATCGCCGCCGGGCTGTTGACCCTTTATCTGGCGTTCATTTTTGATCTCGAACAGCCGAAGTGGTCGATCATGGCCGTGGTGATCGTCAGCCAGCCACTGGCAGGGATGGCACTGGCGCGCAGTTTCGGCCAGGTGATCGGCACCACCGTGGGTGCGGCGGTGGCGGTGCTGATCATGGCGATTTTCCCTCAGGCGCCGCTGCCGTTCATCACGACATTGGCGTTGTGGCTGGCGCTGTGCACGGCGGGCGGCACCCTGCTGCGCTACACCAGTTCCCAAGCGTTCGTGCTCAGTGGTTACACCGCTGTGGTCGTAGCTTTACTGGCGATTCCGGATCAGGACGGCACCTTTCTGCTGGCGGTCACCCGCGTTACCGAAACTTTGTTGGCGGTCGCCTGTGTCTGTGTGGTCAGTTTGCTGACGGCCCGGCCTGAAGCCGTCGCCAAGGGTTATTTCGCCAAAATCGATCAGGTCATCAAACTGGCGGCCAGCCACGCTGCCGAGGTGCTTCGTACGGAAGAAAGCGAAGCCGATTTCCAGCGTCGGCAGATGCAGCTGCTCGGTGAGATCAGCGCACTGGAAGGTTTGCGACGTCATTTGTATTTCGATGCTCCACGTTTGCGCAGTGCCGACAACCTGGTATTGCTGCTCGGCAATCAACTGATGCTGCTGACCTCGCGACTGACCGCGCTGCGGCATCAGCGTGAATTGCTCATCGAACGCTGGGAGGGCGATCTGCCGCTGGAGGTCCAGCAGCTGCGTGCCGAGGAACTGGCGTTGCTTGAGCAGTTGGCGCAACAGGGCCGCGCGCTGTCTGGTGCCGATCGGCAGCGTTTCGTCACCTTGCAGCAACAGTTCGAAGCGTTGGCGTACAAGGCCGAGCAGCAGACCGAGAACATGAGCGCGACCCTGCGTTCATTGGCTTGGGCGCTGCGTTGGGAGCAGGCGCGCCTGTTGCAGCAACTTGAGCAGATCCTCGAACTGAGCGACGCGATTCAGGAAGGGCGCCCGGCCAGTTGTCTCTATCGCGGCCAGAGCAGTCCTTTGCATCTGGATTTCACCTTGGCTTCGATGAATGCGATTCGCGCATTTACCGCGCTGTTGGTCAGCGGGTTGATCTGGATCGAAACCGCGTGGGATGGCGCGCGCGGCGGGATGATTCTGGTGGGGATTCTCTGCTCGCTGATGGCGACGTTTCCGCGTCCGCTGATGGCTGCGCAAAGCTATGCGCGAGGCTTGGGTCTGGCGCTGGTAGTGTCGGCGTTCTATCAATTCATGCTGGTGCCCGCGATCAGTGATTTCGAGCTGCTGGCCTTGCTGCTGGCGCCGCTGCTGTATGCCATTGCTGTGGGCATTTCCAGTCCGGCCACCGCCGGTATCGGCATGGGCCTTGGCCTGTCCAGTTTCCTCATGCTCGGACCGCAAAATACCGGCACTGGGCAGAACACGGCGATCCAATGGTTCGAATTCGCCGGCGCCTACGTCAGCGCAGCGATGCTGGCCCTGATCGTTTATGCGCTGATCTTCCCGTTCCGCCCGGGCTTGCGCATCCGCCGCCTGTACGGCGAAGCGCGGGAGCAGGTGTACCAGCTGAGCAAAATGCCGGCCACCGATGAACAACAATTCGCTTTCGAGAGTCGGATGACCGATCGCCTGACGAGCATGCTCGGTCTGCTGCCAGCGGCGAACGATCGCGCCATGCAGCGCTTGTACGAAATCAGTCTGGCTTGCGTAGCGCTGGGTGTGGCCATGCATCAACTGAGGCAGCAGTCGCAGAACAACGCGCTACTTACCGATGCGTTCGGCCAACGCTTGGCGTCGGCGTTGCGCAAGACTGGTCGTTTGGTTGCCGGTCGCGACGATGTCCAGCTTGCGGCGCTGCTGGCCACGTTGCACCAGCTCGGAGACGAGCTGGACGAGCTGCACGCCGTCAGTCATGAACATCTATGGTCGGTGTTTCGCATGCGTGTGGCGCTGCTGATTGTGGTGTCGTTCCTTGAGCGGCACGGCGAGTATTTGCAACCTCAAGCCCTGGAAGGAGAACCGCAACTTGCCCATTGATTTCGAAATTGGCGGGGTTTATCTGCCGCCGATTGCCCAGGCACTGTTACTGGCGATTCCGATTTTCATGTTGCTGGACTGGTGTCTGCGGCGCCTCGGCGTGCTGCGCCTGGTGTGGCATGAAGCACTGTTCGAAGGCGCGCTGTACGCCTGTGTCTGCGCCACGCTGATTCTGTTGATGGGAGCCTGATGTCTTGAAAGCACTAGTTGCACGAATGATGACCGTGGCAGTGGTGATCCTGGCGATCGTCCTCGGCTGGTTCGCCTGGGAGTATTACACCCGCGCGCCGTGGACACGGGATGCTCGGGTGAGGGCGGATGTGGTGACGCTGTCGGCGGATGTTTCGGGGCGAATCGTCAAACTGGCAGTGCAGGACAACCAGCATGTCGACAAGGGCCAATTGTTGCTGGAGATCGATCCGGCGCGCTATCAACTGGCGGTCGAGCACGCCCGGCGTTCGGTGGAAGTGTCCAAGGCCTCGCTGGGGCAATCGCAAGCGGCAATCGTCGCCAGTGAAGCGTTGCTCAAACAACGTCAAAGCGAGGAGCGCCGCCGCCGCACGCTGAAGCAGGGCTTCGCGATTTCCGGTGAAGAATGGGAGAAGGCCAGTACCGACGTAGCGGTTGCCCAGGCAGATCTGCTGCGCAATCAGGCCAACCTCGGGCTGGCCGAAGCCAATGTGCAACTGGCAATTGCCGCGCTGACCCAAGCCGAACTGGACTTGCAGCGCACCCGCGTTGAATCGCCGGTGAGCGGTTACGTGACCAACCTGCTGACCCGCCAGGGTGATTACGCACAGGCGGGCGGGGCACTGCTGGCGCTGGTCGACAGCGATTCGTTCTATGTCAGTGGTTACTTCGAGGAAACCAAGCTGCCGCGAATCGAGGAGGGTGATCGGGTACGCATTCAATTGATGAGCGGTGAGCGTTTCGGCGGCACGGTAGAAAGCATCGCCTTCGCTATCGCCGACCGCGAAAACGCGCCGGGCAGTCGTCTGCTGGCGAACATCAACCCGAGTTACACCTGGGTGAAACTGGCGCAACGGGTGCCGGTGCGCATTGGCATTGATAGTGACTTTGCCGGCAAGCATCGCCTGCGCGCCGGTACAACCGCCACCGTCACCGTCCTGGAACCCTGATCCCCGGTAGGAGCTGTGTTGATCGTTCCCACGCTCCGCGTGGGAATGCAGCCCGTGACGCTCCGCGTCACTGGACGCGGAGCGTCCCTTGAGGCATTCCCACGCGGAGCGTGGGAACGATCAACAAGAAACCTTGTGCTGCAAACAGGCATAAAAAAACCCCGCGACCGAATGATACGCGGGGCAAAAAATTTGGTTGGTTGCGGCCAACCAAAGGAGCTCTTTAACAATCTTTACTTGCTGGCAACTGTCTCCGGTTGCCAGCCACCGCCGAGGGCCTTGTAGATTGCGACGATGCCGCGATACAGCTCGACTTCGGCCTGTGCCTGACTGTCTTCGGCGTTCAGGCGCTCACGCTGGGCGTCGAGCAGGACGAGGAAATCGGTGGTGCCTTCGCGATAACGGATTTCTGCCAGATCGGCGGCCTTGCGACTCGATTCGCTCTGACGGATCAGCGAGATCAGACGTTGCTGACGCTTGCCGTAATCGCTGAAAGCGTTTTCCGATTCTTCCAGCGCCAACAGCACCTGTTGCTCGTAGTTGGCCAGTGCGCCTTCGGCGTCAGCATCGGCGCCGCGCAAGCGGGCGCGGACGCTACCCAAGTCAAACGCCGCCCAGGTGATGCTCGGGCCGAGCGCCCAGGCGTTGGCCGCCGAAGAACCGATCTGCGAACCACGCCCGGCGGTCCAGCCGAGGAAGCCGCTGAGGCTGACCCGGGGGAACAGATCGGCTTTGGCCACGCCGATACGCGCGGTGGCCGAAGCCAGTTGCCGCTCGGCGCTGAGGATGTCCGGACGACGTTGCAGCAGTTCACCCGGATCACCGATCGGCAGCGCCTTGGCGATGGCCGGCAGATCTTTCGGGCTCAGGTCGACGGTCAGCTTGTCCGGGCGTTCGCCGAGCAGGGTGGCGATACGGTTTTTCTGCCGAACCTGTTCCGCCTGCAACTGCGGCACGGTGGCTTCGACGTTGGCCAGACGCGCATCGGCGCGCTCGACATCAAGCTGATCACCGACACCGGCGTCACGCAGGCTGATGGTGATCTTGCGCGACTCCTGCTGGTTGTTCAGGTTGGCCACGGCGATCTTTTCACGCAGTTGGGCACCGCGCAGTTGACCGTAAGCGTCGACGAGTTCGGCAATCATGGTGACTTGCAGCTGATACAGATCGGCTTCGGCCGCCTGCTGGTCGGCGTCGCTGGCTTCCAGATTGCGCTGAATGCGGCCGAACAGGTCGAGTTCCCAGGCCATGTCCAGACCGAGGTCATAGCGCTCGCTATTGACGCGGTCGGTGGTCTGGCCGGGAATCTGGCCCTTGCCCAAGTCACTGCTGGCGCGGCTGGTGATGGTCGGCATCGCGTCGTTGCTGGCGTCGTCGCGGATCGCCCGGGCGGCTTTCCAGCGGGCGAACGCCACGCGCAGTTCACGGTTGCCTTGCAGCGACTGGCTCACCAACTGGTTCAGGGTCGGATCATCGAATTGCTGCCACCAGATGCCTTCGAATTTCGAGCGGTCGAAGTTCTTTTGTCCGGCGGCGCCGTCGGTGGCGGTCGTGATGTTGGCCGCCTCCGTGGCCGGGGTCTTGTAGTCGGGGCCGACGGCGCAGGCGCTGAGGGCCAGCACCAGCAGACTCGGCAGGAAGACTTTCAGACTCATTGTTGCGCCTCCAATTGCAGGGCTTTGGCTGCTTTGCGCTGCTCGCCGCGTTCGACAAAGTTACGGATCAGTACGTAGAACACTGGCGTCAGCAGCAGACCGAAGAAGGTCACCCCGAGCATCCCGGAGAACACCGCCACACCCATGGCGTGACGCATCTCGGCACCGGCACCGCTGGAGAACACCAGTGGCACCACACCCATGATGAACGCGAACGAGGTCATCAGGATCGGCCGCAGACGCAGGCGGCAGGCTTCCAGTACCGCAGCGAGCGGATCGAGGCCTTCTTCCTGTTTATCCTTGGCGAACTCGACGATGAGAATCGCGTTTTTACAGGCAAGTCCTACCAGTACGATCAAGCCGATCTGGGTGAAGATGTTGTTGTCACCGCCGGAGATGATCACACCCGTAATGGCCGACAGCAGGGTCATCGGTACGATCAGGATCACCGCCAGTGGCAGGCTCCAGCTTTCGTATTGTGCGGCGAGCACCAGGAACGCCAGCAGCACGCAGAGCGGGAACACGAACAGCGCGGTGTTGCCGGACAGAATCTGCTGGTAGGTCAGGTCGGTCCACTCGTAGGTCATGCCGTTCGGAAGTTCTTCCTTGAGCAGTTTCTCGATG
>Ga0265296_1002057_pt1 | contig 21094 bp, 21 predicted proteins | sample MunlanPumphouse1_FD_189073 | JGI IMG/M metagenome (GOLD analysis project Ga0265296, IMG submission 189073) | Groundwater microbial communities from a municipal landfill in Southern Ontario, Canada - Pumphouse #1 | ecosystem: Environmental > Aquatic > Deep subsurface > Groundwater | place... | reverse complement strand
CCGATAGCTCATTTTTGAAGCGCTAAACATGGTAACTGCCCGATATTTATCTAACCATCTCTTTTTTGTAAAGAAATCGACACTCTGTTTAAAATATTCAATAGCACCGTTAAAATCATTTTGTTTGACTGCTTTCATTCCCTTTTTGTGGCTCTTTGGAATGAGCTGTTGCAATGCTGTTACTAAAATGAAAAAAAGAACTGAGGCGACGATCATGCCCTCAAGTTGGAATAAGAATAAGGAAGCTACCACCAGGACCATCCAGAACACAATAAGGATTAAAACAGCTGGCCAGGACACTGACCTTACAATAGGAACATTTGCACTCATATAGATTAATAAATTGCTGGTTGTTATTTTTCTAAAGGTATCAAAATTCTCAAGAAATTCTCTCCTCTTAATTTCGATTACCTTAAATTTTAAATGCTCACTATTTAATTCAATTCTCTGGGTGTCTTTACGGGAAACCGTAGAATTAGCCCATAATCATCCGCTAGATTTGCTGTCAACGTAGACTGATCGTTTAAAATTAATCTAACATGAAAATAAACAAATACGGAATAATAGCTTCGGTGGTTCTTTTATTGGGGCTCCTTTATTACAGCTGTACCCCAAAATCAAAATTGATTGAAAAGCTGGAAGAACTGAGTGCCAATGGTACGCTGGATTGCCAAGATTTGGAGCAATTAACAATATATGTTCAGCAGAATAAAGAAGACCGCTCTTTTAAAAAATTAATCAAGAATGGTCAAGCTGATAAAATAGCGATCCAAAACTATATGCGCAAAAATGCGAATAAAGCTAAACTAAATATTGATCAATGTGGAGAAGTAAAAACAACACCCACTTTCGCTATTTATTTAGAGAATTCAGCAAGTATGGATGGTTATGTCAATGGTGTTTCCAATTTCGAATCTGTCTTGTCGGATATTCTGATAGGCTTAAATTATCATTATGATAAGAATAACATCAAGTTCAATTTTATCAACTCAGAAATATATCCAACCGAAGTAACGGATGTCAACACATTCTTTAGTTCACTTGAGCCCGGTAAACCTCCTTTTAAAGTGGGAAATCAATTTGTATCCGAATTAAATCAATGTTTTGAAAAGGTGTTGTCGGATACAAAGGATAATGATGTATCCATTTTCGTCTCCGATTGTATTTATTCTTTAGGAAAAGGACGATCTACACAACAAGGATTAATTTTAGAGGAAAATATGACCAAAAGTGCATTTATGCAACGTTTGAAACAATCGGATCTTTCAACGTGCATCCTTCAATTTACCTCCGGTTTTAATGGCACATATTACGACTATAATAATCAAAAGACCAAATTGCAGCAGGCCGAGCGTCCTTATTATATCTGGATCATAGGAGCTGACAATAGCGTTCAGAATCTTCTCAGCAAAGTTCGATTTACTGACATGAAAGGCTATCAAAATAGCTATTTCCTAAAAGGGAATCATGGCACGGAGCCCTCCACTCAGTATCTATCAGGTACAAATAGAATTGGACGAGCAGTATATCGCTCTCAGGAGCCTAAGGATATCAAGGATATTCAATTTGTGAATGGTGTATTTCAATATTGCATTGCCGCAGATATGAGTTCTTTCCCTGATAGAAAGTCTGTCCTTGAAAATCGCAATTATGTCTTAAGCCCGGGAGCGACATTGGTCAATGTTCAAGAAATTCCAGTCCATAACCAGCCTACTTTAATCCATCAAAACGATTGGCAGCGTATTAAAGACAATGAATTCACCCACCTGATCACAGTAAAAGTCAATCAAAAGGAATTTCCTGATGAACTGACTATTGCTTATAAAAATACCATACCCTCCTGGGTGGAAAGCTCTTCCAATACAGACGATTCAGCTATCAGCCAAACCACACAACAGACTTTTGGATTACGTAATCTGATTCACGGAGTTACTGAGGCTTACAAAACGCATAACAACAATCAAGACATATTATTTCAAATTAAGTATAATCTAGCAATTAAGTAATCATGAACGATTTATTTGCCCTATTTTATGAGAAGTTTTATTACGAGACAGACTTCTCTCTAGAAATGTTTGATAGGTTCCTCTATCAAAAGTATGCCATTATAGCCATTATAAGCGCGGCGATATTTTCACTGGTCTTTTATTTTTTATTGGATAGACCTCGCTTCGCTAAAATTGGACTGTGGTTTATTCTCCTTACGGTCGCATCATTTGTAAGTGCGGGATACTTGTATAATGACTCTAAGTCAATCATGGAGCGGGATAATCTTGTTTTCTCCAGTGAAGCCTATTTTGGGGTAGCGATTGGAAGTTTTGTGCTTACCTTATTCGTATTCTTTATCCTCTCGTTATTTCTCAGAAAACTATCTAAAAACCTTTCTAGGACACCATTTTAGTTATGCCAAAATTATACGTATTTGCTATTGGCGGGACGGGGTCCCGTGTAGTCAAGTCATTGACCATGTTATTGGCTTCTGGAGTTTCAACAGGATACGAAGTTGTCCCGATCATCTTAGATCCAGATTCTTCTGCGGCTGATGTCGCTAAAACCGAACATTTGCTCAATGAGTACCGGAGTATTCATAAAGCTGTAGCACCTAATAATGAAAAGGTGTTTTTTAAGAACAAAATCGAATCTTTGGGCGAGGTGATAGGTGCTGTAGGGACAAATGCATTAGGGAATGAATTCCGTCTTGGAATTGAAGGACTTAATGGCGGTAAGTTCAAAGATTTTATCGACTATAATTTATTGGAAGACGGAGGTAGTAATCAGGCTCTCGTTGATGTACTTTTCTCCGAATCCAACTTGAATCTTGATCTGGAAGTTGGTTTTCAGGGCAATCCGAACATTGGATCTGTTGTGCTCAATAAATTTACCGAATCGGAAGAGTTCAACCTCTTTGCAAATAGTTTCAGTAATAACGACCGAATTTTTATTATCTCTTCCATATTTGGGGGAACGGGAGCCGCTGGATTCCCTTTGATATTAAAAAATATCCGCCATGGGCTTGTCAATGGGAAGCATTATGATCATCTCCGTAATGCGGTCGTTGGTGCTATTACGGTTATGCCTTATTTTAAGCTGGATGGGGACAATACTGATAACATTCAAAGTTCGACGTTTTATTCTAAGACCAAAGCGGCGCTACACTATTATCACAAAAATATTAGTGAGAGCAGGGATATCAACGCCTTATATTATATCGCCGATGATAATAACAATGTGTACAAAAATGTTGTCGGTGGTACGGGACAAAAAAATGATAGTCATTTTGTCGAGCTTGCCGCTGCTTTAGCGATCGTAGACTTTGCTAATGATGGTTCTTTAAGCACACATGAGGGGAATGCCCAGAATCCTAAATACAAGGAATTTGGTGTCAACGATCTCTCGGCGTCAAATCCGGTGATTACGTTTAAGGATCTTTCCCATGAAACCCAAAATCAGATACAGCTCAATTTGACACAGCTCCTATTTTTCTCTCTTTATCTGGAGAGTGAACTAAAAGATAAATTGACTGCTCCTTTTGCCAAAGAGACTGCACCAGTTATTGACCAGAACTTTTTGAGCTCGATATTTTATGGAAGGTTGTTGCACTTCTTGGATCAATACCGTATCTGGCTTGGAGAGATGAAACGCAATAAGATCAGCTTTTCACCTTATAACATCGCAGAGTTAATCGACAATCAGGGCGCTATTATCGGAGTGACCCCTCAAAATGCAGATTTAATGCAGCTTGTTTCTGGTTTTGCCCAGCGGAGTAGCATATTCAAATTATTCAAGGAGAAAAGCTATGACCTAATGACTGCGGCGTTAAATGAACATCGTAAGAAAAAATACCCGACCGTAGAAAACAAACTGATGGTTCAATCGCATGATGCGACGGCAGAAATCATAACCAAATATTTATTCTAATCAACATGGCAAAAGTTTTTAGACTTTTTGACGATACGCCAATGACGCATTGGCAATCTCGCAGCACCGACTACAGCAGTGTTATTATCGAAAAGATCATTAGTCCCGATGGAGATCAAAGTTCGATATTGCCTACTTCGATACCTTCGCCGTTTGCTCGTCTAGATTTATTTAATACTGCTTTTCGTTACTTTAACGATGCAAATAATAGGCTTGATGGCTATACGAATAACCATAAATTGGTCAGCGACTGCCTTGATTTGCTTGAGCTGCTTTATAATAAGGATTCCATCAACGGAGAATTGACAATCAAGGTGTGGGACAAACAGCGTGATTTGGCTAAATTGACTGATTCTAGCTATTCCCGTCACCAATTGCTTGGCCGTACTTTGGATTTATTTCTTAAGCAAGATGATGAAGCATTCAATTTCGATCAGCTGCATCGCATCTATATTTTTTATTTCAATCACAAGATTATCGGCGCGACATCCCCTAAGACAATGGTGTTCACATCTGCCAATGATCTGGGGTTTGCGCAGGTCACTTTGCATGACCGTAAACTATTCACTGAACCGGCGTCACTCAAAAATAGAGATGAAGATTTTATTTTCTATTTGATGGCTTTTTTCAAAGAAAATCCGTCGTTGAGCAGATATATGCCAACGTTTTATGATTACGTCAAACGAAATGTCAAGGAGAAGATGGAACAGGATAAGACTTTTATGACTGCAGTAAATGCGCTGGATGTTCAATTTTTGGAAAATAAGACGACGATTGATGGAAATGATTATGTAGTTGAAGTATTTAATGTACCGTTTCGGACCAAAAGTGTAAAAAATATTCAGGAGCGTATCGGTCGAGAATCACAGTTTTTAATCTATGCTTCTAAAACAGTGTCGGGACTTCCTCCCATGGTACTCGCGACCAACGGGAATTTAGGGATGTTGGATTATTTGTACCAGGGCGTCAAATGGGATGTCAACACCAAGGTTCCTCCTCCAGCAGACGAAATGTTGGATGTACGAATCCTTCCCGGAAAAGATGTGAAATACCCTTATTTGACTGTAGATGATTTTTTAGAACCGGAGATTTATGAAACACCTTATGAGATTAATAAAGATGCTTTTTTTGATGGAAATTTCGCAAATGAGTCCGATCAGCAAGGTATTGGCTATCTTCTTCCCTTAAAGAAGACATTTTTTACTTATTTCAGCGAGGAGGATCTGATCAAGCGTAGCTTCTCCGGGAAAAAAATAATTGAGATCATTAAAAAGAAGAGTTCAGTCAATGTAAAGCTGCGAATCCCGATTGACGGAGGTCGCCATGTGGTCGAACTGGAGAAAAAATATGAAACTACGGATATAAATCCTCAAAAAGGGAAGATTATACCTTGTGCTAAGTATTTTCAGCTATTTCCAATTCAAAGAGCAAATGTCAATCCCAATTACTACATGCAGGTAGTTGATGGGGGGGTGAATGATTATAGTCATTCCTTTCAACTTGCTTTTGATGGGAGACAGGCTGATTTTCGAAGCATGAAAGCAAAGCGTGATAGCCGTAATGGATCATTTTATAATACCTACTATTTCAGATGTAAAGAGGACTTTAATGCCATTTCTTTCAAAGAAGAAGATAGTGATAATGCTAATTATCTCATACCGCTATGGCGGAACGAACGTCATACAGGAGGTGCGTACACCTTTGCAATTGACTTTGGAACATCGAATACACATGTAGAGTATTCTGTTAATAATAGTGCCCCTTCGCCTTTAAATCTCCCATCAGATAAGAACGGTTTCGCAACATCGTTTAATAAACTTGACACTAGCATTAGTAGTTTACATGAGATCCAAAATCACAAGGATATTGAATTCATTGTTGAAAATATTTCGAGCGAATCGAATTACAATTTTCCGATACGCACCGTAATATTAGACTATAATAATTTTGATCCAACCAATTTCCAGACAATTCTGGATTATAATATCGGTTTTACTTATGAAAAAACCAGTATGCCGAGCCTCAATAATGTAAAGGCTATCACTAATTTAAAATGGGTAAATGGTATTGAAAATATTGAAGGTGAAGCTAGAATGCGTTCTTTTTTGGAACAGCTTGTCGTCATGTGTAAAACCAAAATATTGGTAGAACGGGGTGATTTATCCAAAACAAGGTTTACCTGGACCTATCCGCTGAGTTATGGCCAGTACAAAATAAACTTAATTGCCGGATTGATTGAAGAACTTGTGGCAATTCATTTTGGACCAGGGATCGAAACGATAAAACTTTCTGAATCAATTGCTCCATTCTATTCCATCGCAAGTACAGGGAAGATATTGGGTACATCCAATACCATTTTATCACTTGATATCGGTGGCGGGACGATTGATAGTGTTGTCTATCAAGATCGGAAAGTAATCAATATTTCTTCTGTACTTTTTGGCGCCAATTATCTCTATTCTACAGGTTATACTACCGATTTGAGATCCAATGGATTTTATAAGCTTGGAAGGAAGTTCTTTTCCGGACTATCTAATGTAAAAGGGTATCATAATCTACAAGAGATCGAGGCGACTATCGAGCAGGCTGGCAAGATAGAGGATATTATTGCCTATTATTACTCGCTTGATAAGAAAAGGGAATTACAGGATGTAAATAACAAAAGTTTTAACGCATTCTTGGCAATGCATGCTAATGAGCGGGCAGTATTTCTGTTTTATCTTGCGTCAATAATTTATAACAGTGTTACTGCTATGAAAATTGCCGGTATATCTGCGCCTAGCTACCTGACTTTTTCGGGCACAGGATCGAAGTTCCTGTCTATCATTGATAAATCAAGTTCAAAAGAAAGCATCGTGATCTATGCAACGGCAATTATTAATGCAGTATACGGATTGCAAGATTCTTCTGAAAAAATGAGAGTGAAAGTACTCGTCCCAGATAGTCCCAAAGAACTTACTTCTAAAGGAGCAATCAATGTTCTCGAAGAAGGGGAAGAGGTGCTTGCAGAACTTTCTATCAATAGTTTGGATGAAAAGTTTAGGAGCTATCTAGGAGACAAAGAACAAACTATAATTTCGAATGATAATCGATTGACCTATGAGGATTTGGGAAGCCAGTTCAATGAAAGTGTATATCAAGCATATTCAGAATTTGTGTCTTTATTCTTTCAGCTACCGGGAATTAATTATAAAAATGATTTCGGTATCGATTATGATCTTAAACGGAAATTCGAAAGCATCCTGTTAGACAAGAAGGTCGCAATAGAATTCTTAGAAGCAGGTTTAGCGCAGCGTACAAAGCAAGTTTCAGCCACAGATATCGTATCGGACAATTTGTCTTTCTATATAGTGAGAGGAATGCTTGGTGAAATGTTAAATAAATTACAAGAAGATGAAAACTGGTAAAATATATAAAAGTTTAATCATACTAGGGTTTCCATTGATTATGGCGCCATGTATGGCCGTTGCCCAACAGGCCGGTGCACAGGGTCGAACAACATTTGTATCCGACTCGACTCTACAGTGGATCGTGATCGTATTGTTAATAACGGTATTTGTTATTTTGATGATGTTAATCGTTCAGGTAATAGGCAAGAACAAGGCAATTTCTAGATTAAATAGAAGGATTGACGTAATTGTAAATTTACAAAATAGTGAAAACCAGATGCAGCTAAGACCACAGGTATCCTCGAGTTTACCTCGATATAACGAAGTGGTGGACGAAAAATTGAAAAATCAGCTTAATGAACTGACGCGAAAGCTAGAGGAATTGAATAAAAAGGTCGATGCAAACCAAACAAAATCTATGCAGATAAACTCTCTGGATAAAAGTAATGCTGATGAAATCCAATCTGCTGATCTGGTTTTGGAAACAGTCGTTCCGCAAGATCAGGATACCCTATCAGAACCGATAACACTTTCGATCCCTCAACAACAAGAATTTGTTTCAAATTGTATGACAGCGGGTGCCTTTCAAGAACTGCTTCCGATAAGCAAAAAGAGTAGACATACGCCTTATATTATTTCAAAACGGGAAAATGAATACTATTTCCGTTTGGATGAGTCTAATTTGGATGCGATAACAACTGCAATCCAATATCGAAACAGTTATATAGATGGTTTCTGTGAGTCCTTAAATAATCATTTTCCTGGAGCAAAATCCTTTACTCAGGAGTCTAAAGCGGGGAGATTGCAATGGGAAGGTGAGACGTTGCAAGTAGTAGAAAAAATAAAGATCAGATATAGTTAATAACAGATGGACTGGATACATATTATTTTAGAATTAGCGGTTGTTGGTTATTTTATTTCACAGCAACTGAAGACAGGTGCACAGCTTCGCGGATCTATCCTCCGGTTTGGACGCTTTATTCCATCCAAGGCTTATTTTAAGACCGAAAGCATTAGGGTTTCCAAGACACTTTTACAAGAAGGCCGGGTTGGCGAAATTTTTGAAACTATAAAAAACGATGAACAGACCGATTCGATACCCCAAAAAGGTTCGGTACAGGTTACGCTTATCAATCCAAGTACGACGTCGGGCACCTACTTTGACAGCATTATCGAGTCATTGAATATCTATTTACTAAAAAATAATGGTGGTATAGCAGATTTTAATATTGTCAAAGATCTCGTCGAACGTAATGTGAACGTGGAAGAAGATGAGATTAAAGAAACCATCAATAAGCCCCTTTATCTGGGGCTGATGGCGACCATTGTCGGGATTATCTTCGGATTATTTACGATGCTTGTCAAGCTCTGGAACACGGATGATTCAGCGACTTCAGGTTTGATCAAACAGCTTGACCTGAATGATTTTCTTCTAGCGGTGTGTATTGCCATGGTTTCCAGTTTTCTGGGATTATTTATTACTTCGTTTATCGGATTAAATTCTTTTAAGAAAGCAAAGCGGGCAGTGGAGCAGAATAAAAATGAATTTTACAATTTCGTACAGACGGATTTGCTACCCGTAGTAAGCCAGGACTTTGGTTCATCCATCACCAAATTGACTAATACCATGAACTCATTCAACCTGGAATTTACAGCTAATATCAATACCCTGAACCATCTGTTTCAGAAGAATTATGATACCTTAAAAGTTCAGGATACAGTTTTGGGTCGGCTAGAGCAATTGAATGCCAATGATTTCGTTAAGATGAACGCTAATGTATTGCTGCGTCTTGAAAAAGCAACCAATAGTTTTGACAAGTTTAACGTTTTTATGGAAAGTCTCAATAGCAGGCTGTCAGAAACACGTGTACTGAGCGATAGTATAGCGAAGTTACTTGACCGCGCAAATAATTTTGATAGTATTGCCCAGAAAATCGATGCCCGAGTAGATGATACTAACGCGATTATCTCATTCCTGAAACAGCAGTTTTCAAGTCTGGACGATATGTCTTCAAGATATAAAGAGATGATCCTCCGTGTGGACGATAACCTGGACGAGACACTCAAGGTTTTTGAAAATCATGTGATCATGAAACGAGAGGGACTGACCAATCTGATTACTGAGCAGCATGATCTCCTGGAAAAGGCCTATACTGAAAACGTGACCAAGTTCGATAAATTGGACCTGCTTGAAAATCTGACTGTCTTGCCTGAAATCAAACATGGTTTTGATCAGCACCAGAATGAGATGCTTTCCGGACAGATCAACCACATCAATACCGTGAGCCAGTTGGGGGCCGAAGTAAAGATCAATAAGGAGCAGATCAGTACCATCGAAAAGACTCTAAAGGAAGTCAATGTCAAGGTTTCGGACGCTTCTGACAGAAGGGAGGAGATGAACAAGCTAAATACCATATCTTCGGTGCTCAGTAAATTGAAAGAAGAAGTCCAGAAAAGCAACGAGAGTATTTTTAAACGCATTTTCGGAAAAAAATAGGTCATGGCAAAAAAAGAAGGAAACAATATTTTCTGGGTCAGTTTTTCCGATCTGATGACGAGCCTGTTTTTTATTGTACTGGTTCTATTTGTTGTAACCTATGTAAACAACCGCAATACAATTATTGCCCAGGATGAACAGTTGCAGGTATACAAAGAAGTCGAGGATTCACTAATGCCGTTGAAAAATAACAGTTCATTTCGGTATGAGGATAAGTACAAGCGATTCCTGCTCAATTTTGAAGTTAAATTCAAGCCCTCTGCTTTTGAGATTCAGGAGGGCAATCTGGAACACTACGCGGTCACGCGCGCGAAAGTCATTGATGCCGGTAAAAAGCTTAAGGAAGTACTTGATGCGGTCGTCAGATCCGCAAAGGAGCAGAACCGTGTTGATGGAGAGAAGGTATCTTACCTTGTTATAATTTCCGGTTACGCCTCCAAATTGTACAATGCGGATACCTCGCCTCTGGGACGGAAAAAAGAGTATGAGCTGAGCTATAATCGGGCCTATGCACTGGCTAAATTCTGGAAAGCCCAGGGAATAGATTTTGAGGAGCAAGCTTACGGTGAATTGATTGATCTCCAGTTGTCCGGAAATGGCTGGGGCGGAGTGGGGCGGGATCAAGCTAATGAGGATAATAACCAACGCTTTATTATTCAGATCGTACCAAAAATATCCAATCGAAACCTCTAAAAAATTCCAAAAAAATAGCTTAAGTAAACACTTAAGCTATTTTTTAGTCTTTCTTGTCCGTCGATTTAAGTTGAGCAATAGCCATATTGCTGTTGCGACATCAACGATGTTCCAGATTAATCTTCCCAATGGTAACCGAAGGATGGGTTGAAATAAAATAATCAATACGATGTAGATTACAAATTCACTGTTCCGGGAATGTCGCTTGGTTTTGGGGATATTGATAAGCTGTAGGATAAAAACCAAGCAACCAAATATGCGAAGAATGGTAAAGTAACCATATGGTAAGGGTAAGAGGGCCAATATGAGCCCGCAGATCAAGGCAATTTTTAGTGATTTCAGATTCATTCAGTGATATTTTTAGACCAGAGTCCCAGACCTTTTTCCCGTGCATATTGCTGAGCCTCCTGAAAGCGCTGTTCATATTTTACATTAGGGGCAATCGTCATCAAGATGGCGTAGCCATCTTTGACGATTTTTTCATTGATAAATGTGCCATCTATTAGATAGGCATAAGCCAGGGTTCTTCCGTATTGATCCAATGAATCTATATCAAATTCCAGTTTGATGGTTTTATGCAGTAGTAGATCTGTAGCATATTTCGAAGCTTCCTTACCAAATACCTGTTCTTTTTTACGAAAGTAATTGCGGGGCTCCGGCGCGTCTATTCCGATGAGCCGTATTTTGATTCGTTGTTCTCTGTCGTCTTTACACCAAAAGGTATCCCCATCAGATACCTTTGTGACGCGGTATATGCCATCTGGGAGACTTTTATTGTCCGTGATTCCACTGGATGAGAACCCTAACATTTTCTGTTTGTAATCTTCTGATTTGGAGTGGCAGCCAACCAATGGCGATGATATCAGGAGAAGAGAGCCGAATACGAAGCTCCATTTTCTATAAGTACTTTTCATAGGACGTTTTTAGTTACCTTCTTCTACCTTTTCTTTTTTCTGCCGAATTACGGCATCGTTCAGAGCAATAAGATTTACCGAACATAAACGTGAGTACCTTCAGAGCGAAGCCTTTCCCTTTATAACTCTTTTTTTCTTTTCCGGACTTAATTTCTTTGTTGCACCATGCGCATGGATCATACATGTTTTAATTATTTAAAGGTGAATAATAGGATCAATTATATGGCTCAAAATTAGGATTTACATTTTCGTGGATTTATGGTTTCCCGTAAAAAGCCCTCGTAGTGAGTAGCTACTTTTGGACTATCAGAAATAAATAATTTAAACGCTGTATAGCAAAATCAAATAAGCCATTTATTAAAAATTAAAAACCATGGATTTTAAAGATGAGATTCGTCAATTTGCCAAGCGCGTTGACCGACTTTTACCACAGATCAAAACAGAGGAAGCCACAAAGACATCCTTAGTGATGCCGTTTTTGAAGATATTGGGATACGATGTGTTTGATCCGTTTGAGGTACAACCAGAGTTTATTGCCGATATCGGTATCAAGAAAGGGGAGAAGGTTGACTATGCAATATTACGTGAAGACAAACCTGTTATCTTAATCGAATGCAAACATTATGCGGACGGGCTTGATCCACACAATTCACAGTTGTTCCGTTATTTCCATACCACAGAAGCTAAATTTGGTTTGCTGACGAACGGCGTAGAATACCGGTTTTACACCGATCTGGTTACACCGAATAAGATGGACGAAAAGCCATTTTTTGAGTTCAAGATTATGGATATCAAAGACAATGAAGTATCCGAATTACGCAAATTCCACAAAACAGAATTTGATCTCGAAAGCATTTCCAGCGTTGCGAGCGAATTAAAGTACTTTAACGAGTTGACTATTTTAGCAATGGGCGAGATGCAAAACCCAAGCGACGATTTCGTTCGTTTTTTTGCGAAGCAAGCCTATCCAAGTGTTGTTACAGCAAAGGTTTTGGAACAGTTTACTCCATTAGTAAAACGGGTGTTTACACAGATTGTGAACGACCAGATCGCCGAAAGACTAAAAAGCGCACTCAAAAAAGAAACTGAAGCCGAAGAAAAGAACGCTGCAATTGCACCGACAGAACCCGATGCCTTGATTGTCACCACGGAGGAAGAGATTGAGGGATACCTGATCATTAAATCTATTTTGCGTAAAGAGATCGAGGTAGGTCGCATATTTATGCGTGATAATCAGTCCTACTGCGGCATCTTACTAGATGATAACAATCGCAAACCAATTTGCCGTTTTTATTTTACGCCCAATAGACTTCGGATCGGTTTGTTTGACAAAGACAAAAAGGAAGCTAAATATGATCTAGATTCACTGGATGATATTTACAAATATTCAGAGCAGATCGTGGAAACCGTCATTAACTATTAATCAGGTGTGTTATGAAAAAGTATCTATTGTTATTTCTTATTTCATTTTTATCTATGGCTTGTAAAAAAGCTGAATCGGAATACGATACATATGGTTATGAAACAGAATGTGATGAATGCGACATTAACTATGTTGATGATCTAGGCACTACGGTGTATGTGAATGGTCATAAAGGAACATGGAAGAAAGATTTTCCACGCTCGGTATTCACAGAGATGAAAGTGACCGTCACTGCGCGACAATCGAATTCGAATACTGTGTCTGCTCATATTATAAAAGACGGTAAGCGGCTGGTTTCGAAGTCAGGCAATTCCAGTGTTACTGTTAGACATATCGTAAAAAGTTCGGGATCAACTAAACCTGTTTCGGGCATCTGTGGTGCTCCAACCCAAAAAGGAGGACCGTGTCAGCGAAAAGTGTCAGGTGGGGGAAGGTGCTGGCAGCATAAATAAAGATTCAGGACTGAATAAAGGTTGTTCGATAAAGCCTTATTGAACAACCTTTAAAAAGCCAATTACCTACATTCCGAGAGGTTTAACAGATTATTGTTTACAGTGTATATGACTTTCTCAGTTATCTTCGGCTTTTTGTATTGATTTAGTTCGCAAAAATACAGATAGGTATGCTTTTTAAGTTCCATCCCTAAACTATTTACAACAACCTCTCCGCGATCTCCGCCTCGCCAACCACTACACCGCCTTTCAGGTACATCATCCGCTCACCACTTTTATAATCTGTGATTATGTCAAAATGACCATTACAGGTTCTCATGCGTGAAAGCAATACTTTCCTACCTGCCCTAAAGCCTTCATGTTTAGTTACGTCAAATACATATTTAGAGCAGCTATGCCTAAATATACACTTACGTCTTCTTTCAGGTGGGATGATCAACCAATACAATCGGATCGCGGTCAATAGGAGAGACTTCATGGCCTTGAAAATACCACCATCTGTCTTGCCGTCGTATATCCAGGTTTATTATTAAAACAACCATTTTCGGCATGTACATAAGTTGTGACGCTTTCTAGTCTTACATAGTTCCATCCTCCTGATGCACCCTGATTAATCAGGTTTTCTAATTGTTCTGCTACTTGATCCGATGTGCCTGTCCTTGGGTCTATCGATGCTACAAAAGGTACTACTTTGTATTCCATAATATCAGTATTTGATTGGGTTAATGATTTAATTAAAGCTATATAATAAAATATTGAAAATCAATGTGTTTTGAGTTTTGCTGCAATCCATTTTACAATATTGTCAATTTTAAGAATAAAAAATTACAGATTATTACGGCTTCCCGTAAAAGTTATGCTTGTGCACCAGGTGGCTAGCTACTGTATTAAAGAACATGTCAAGATGAGGAATGCTTTTGCATTTTATCTGACCTCTGGAGACTGGCTTTTACGAACCAAGATCAGTATTTTTAATACACTGAGTTTTGCCAATGAGCAGTTTTACGATCCTATCAAAGGCACTTTGCAGTTTGATGTGTCCGATCTGGTGCTGATTAAGCCCAGCGGGCGAAATCAGGTCCGCTTGCAAAGGCTGAAAAACAAATTGGATAAGCAAGAGATCGATGGCATCAAAAGATCGATTTTGGCCATTGGCGATGCTCGGGTTGTCTTAGGTGACTGGCAACAATCGGTGTATTTTTTGTAGAGCGGAGGATCTCGGCGAGTCAATTCAGATAACATGATATCAATATGAGTTTTTTACATCCATTTCTCTAAAATCAGGAATAACGGTATTATGCTTGTTTTTCGAAAAGACTTACTTGTTTATATATTTCTTTATTATCGGCGAAAAACGCCGATAATATAAGTTTTGTTAAATAAATCAGTTTATATATATTTGATTTATCGGCGTTTTTCGCCGATAAATTTAAATAGTTTAAACATGAATATGTATTCTCAGAGAAGGAAAGATGTGTTAAAATTAGTGCCGGAGGGAGCTTTGGTTACCAGATCTTGGCTACAGCAGAATGATCTCACAGGCCATGCGATCGATAATTTATTGAAGAGTCGACTATTGGAAACTGTGAAAAATGGAGTATATAAACGTGAAGGGGCGGAAGTGGAATGGGGGGATATTGTCTATTTCCTGCAGAAACAGCTAGATACAGATCTAACCATTGGAGGCCTATCGGCTTTAGAACTTCAGAAACTGACCCATTATCTCCCGATGTCTAATCAACGCTTGATTCATTTATATGGCCGGGATAATCTTCCCATATGGATAAATAACCTTACAACAGGGATCAAATTTCTTAAGCATAGTTCTGGCTATTTATTTGGTAATAGTTTTGAAGATGAAAGGCCGCTAGCATTACTTGAGTTTACTAGAGCTTTCAGTTGGAAAAATACAAAGGAAGGCTTACGTATATCCATTCCTGAAAGAGCTATTTTGGAAGTGATGAATCAAGTTCCCCAAAATATATCATTTGAACATGCGGATGAATTAATGCAAGGATTAAATACGCTTTCTCCTAGGACACTCCAAAGATTATTGGAACTGTGCACAAATATCAAAGTTCGCAGGCTTTTCTTTTACCTTGCCGAGCGTCAAAATCATACCTGGTTTACAAAACTTCAATCTGAGAAAATAGATTTTGGATCTGGTAATCGTGTGATCGTCACAGGTGGGAAACTAAATAAGAAATATAAAATAACTGTTCCTGATTTTTATGAGTAAGAAAGAAGAATATGCCTAGCAGGTCCGTTTATTGATCCGATTGTTACCTATAATCGATAAAGAAGACTGTTTTGCACTTAAAGGCGGTACGGCTATTAATTTGTTTTATAGAGATTTGCCAAGGCTTTCCGTAGACATCGATTTGTTGTATCTGCCAATGGAGGATCGCGACGCCTCTCTTGAAAATATCAGAGCTGCATTAGCGAGAATAACAGATTCCATAAAGAAATCGATTGCAGGTGCCCAAGTTCAAAATACAACACTACAACAGGATAATTCTTTACGAATAATAGTTTCACTTAATGATGTTCGTGTTAAAATAGAACTATCTCCTGTTATACGTGGAAGCCTTTTCCCAGCTGTCAGAATGGAAGTGCGACCGCAGGTTGAAAAAGAATTTGGTTATGCTGAAATGCTAGTTGCATCACACCCAGATCTGTATGCTGGTAAACTTTGCGCTGCCCTAGATCGTCAACATCCCCGTGATTTGTTTGATGTAAAACAGTTATACGAAAATGAAGGATTAACGGAAGAATTACGAAAAACATTTCTTGTATTTTTAATAAGTCATTTTCGACCGATGGCAGAACTGCTTAATCCAAACCGAAAAGATATCTCAGGTATATATGAAATGGAGTTTGCGCAAATGGCAGAAATTGAAGTTTCTTTAGAGGAGCTACTTTCTGTACGGGAGAAACTGATTGCAGATATCAACAAGGAGATGACTGATAGTGAACGTAAATTTTTACTCTCTGTCAAAAATAAGACACCTGATTGGGCACTCTTAGGATTGGACGCAGCTTTAGTCTCGGAACTTCCTTCAGTGAAATGGAGATTAATCAATTTAAATAAAATGTCAGAGAATAAACACGTGACCGCTTACAAAAATCTAGAAGCTGTCCTATATCCTTAAAGTCAAGCTGAATAGGAGAGATGTGGCTTTTTTACGTCAAAAGGGCCTGATTCTCATCAGACCCTTTCTCTTAGCGTTTATTTGTACAGTAATTTTTATGTTTCCTATCGTTTCCTCTTTTTTGTTTCGTCATCCAATGCTTTTAAAGACTATTGGATTTTCACTGTACGACGCCAATTTTTATGTTGAACCTTTCTTTCGAAAGGTAGCTTGTAGCCGGTTTGTATTGTAAGAACAACAGTCAATTTGAAATAGTTTTATTGGAGTAATTTTTTTTGATAACTTGATATGACGGCAGCTGTTTCAATAAAGTATTTTAAAAGTACATAGCATTTCAACCGTAGGATTACTGTTATATGAAAAATCGTTATATCGTTACGCCAAAAGACAAAAGGGCAGAAGAGTTATTGGATTTTAATGAAGCTGGAGATCATCATTTGATCCAGTTAGTTCTCTCAGAGTCGCAATTTTATCAATTAGATGCTTGCGGTGTATTTTCAGATATGAATAATTTGCTAGGCTGTTTAATAGATGATTTTGAAGACGATGCTATTACGAATAAGCAACAGCTGGAGGAAGGGTTAAAATATTTAAAAAATGTAAGGGTAAAAGATGATCGTATTCAGGAGCTTATGGAAGAAATTATTAGCCTTTTTGAAGAAGCTGTGAAAAGGCAAACTGGCGTTTATTTTTTCTTTTAATAGGAACTTGGTTATTTTTAAATTGCTAAAATAAAATTCACCTCCCCATTCCCGCCATTCACCGAGTTTTCCCGATCGTTAGTCTAAAGCTGATAGGCTAGGGGCTTAATGTGTTGTAGTTTTGAGTCAACAAATAAGAACAACAGAACTAACACAATAAAATAAAGACATTATGAAAACGCTAGTAAAAACATTCGCAGCAGCAGCTTTAATCGCAGTATCTACATTTGCTATGGCAGCTGAAGGACCTGGGGCAAAAACAATAAAAACAAACGTTAACCTTTCTACAGCAGATTTCGCTTTGGAGCACTATGTTGCGGTAACTACGGAGGGAGAATCAGCAGGAGTAGAGCAGTTATTTACAGCTGATTTTAATCAAAAGATCCAAGCATCCAATGCACAAAGTAACAGCCGCAGCGAAGTGGTTAAATCCCTGAAAAAACAAAAAGGCGAAAAGCTAAACTGTACAGTAAGCACAGATATCATCGAGGAATCAGCAGACTATATGGTTGCTAAAGTGACTCTAAAATTTGAGAACTTCACCAAAACAGATTTAGTTACCTTGGAGCGTGTGGGGAATGACTGGAAAGTATCCAAATCGATCAATTCGTATAAATAGTATCTAATAACTAGTGGTTTGCCAGTAACAGAAGACAGACCACTAGTGAATCATATGTTTAAGTTTAGTTTAAAGGCCAGGTCGCGAGATCTGGCTTTTTTCTTTTGCTCAAGTATAAGACAGACTTTTTGGTTAACTTTAAGTATTCATGAGTGATGATGAGTTTTCTTTATGAAGTGAGTATTGCCACAAGGATATATTAATTATGACCGAAAAGTATTATTATAAACTTTATTTACAAATTGTTTTAAAAGGAGCCGATTACGTTTTTGGCTATTTAAATGTCTCTCATATTCCTTATGAAAAATTTTATGAACTTTTTCAGGATCAAGTGACTACTGAAACCTTCTTGTTTAAAGATGTCAGTTATTTTATAGACGAAGAGCTCTACCAGAAGAATAAGGTTTTTCTGGATAAGGAAGTTTCTTTCACATTTGATTTTGATTTATTTGAATATAGTATCGGTCTTACAGGAGATCCATTTAGTCGTTATATAAAAGATTATTACGAAGAGCTGCCACCCGCAATAAAACGGAAATAAAAATGTACCTGTATTTATAAGAAGAAGAAAATATGCTACGATGCGAGTATATAAAGATAATGGAATAGATTGGTTGGGCATGATTCCTGAGCATTCGTAAATTCAGATATATGACTAAAATAATCATTCCTCTAATTCTAATTTTTCTATTAATTGGTTGTAAATCGATTACCGATTCGGTAGATTATTTTGGGCAAACCTACCCTGATTCTATCCCTATTGTTTTTGCCCCAGGTACCATTTCAGTAAAAGGCCGACTGGAACATGGTATTTCATTTACACCTGATGGCGGGGAATTAGCATTTGGAATACTCGATAAAGAAGATTTCAGTGGAGCGATATTTCATGCTAAAAAAATCAACAAAAAGTGGACTAAACCTATAGCTTTCGAACCATTAAGAAATAAGTGTGTCTATTTACCCTATTTTTCACCTAATGGTACATCCTTACTTTTTAGTCAAAGTAATGCTGGAAAGGACAACGCCTCCACAGATATTTGGATACTTGAGAAAGTTAAAGGTGAGTGGGGGATTCCAAATATGATACAAGCTCCAATAAATTCGGCAAGTAGGGAAGCAAACGCCTGCATGACTTATGACGGTACAATCTATTTTTCATCCAACAGAAATTGCGAGGGAAAGGAAAATTGCCACAACGCTGATTTATTCTATTCAAAGCTCGTGGGTAATGCGCATCCAAGCGCAGATATCATACCGGAATTTGCCTCCCCAAATGATGAGGAAAGTGTATTTATTTCTCCAAAAGAGGATTACATAATTTTTTGTAGATATACAAACGATGAAAGCAAAGTTGATCTATATATCAGTTACCGCGATATACACAATAATTGGATTGTGCCGCAAATTGTTCATTCAACAATAAATTCAAAAGATTGGGACAGAAGACCATTTGTAACTATTGATAATAAGTTCCTGTTTTTTACTCGATTGCAAATTGGAGAAAGCGGAGTAACCGAATCTGATATATATTGGGGTAATACTTCAAAACTGTTTAAGCCTTTTGTCTATAATTCTCTTTCTGACACAACAGTTCAAATAGGAAAGAAATTCGAGATATCCGTCCCAAAAAATTATTTTAAAGATATAGATGATGAACGGTTGGTGTACAGTATTAACCAAAACCAATTTAATTGGCTGCATTTTGATAGAGAACAAATGAAATTATCTGGGCTGCCCACCGTCGAGGGGGATTTTGAACTCACTTTTTCAGCAAGAGACCGATATTCAAATATGGCAGACGATAAGATTATTATAACCGTAAAAAAGTAAATACTGCTATAAGACTTTTCACCTCCCTATTCCCGCCATTCACCGAGTTTTACTGATCGTTAGTCTAAAGTCCATAGGCTAGGGGCCTAATGTGTCGTAGTTTTGAGTCAACAAATAAGAACAGATAGAAAAACTAATACTATAAAATAAAGACATTATGAAAACGCTAGTAAAAACATTCGCAGCAGCAGCTTTAATCGCAGTATCTACTTTCGCTATGGCAGCTGAAGGACCTGGAGCAAAAGCAAAAAAAGCTAACATTAATCTTTCTACAGCAGATTTCGCTTTAGAGCACTATGTTGCGATAACAACAGAGGGCGAATCAGCAGGAGTAGAGCAGTTATTTACCGAAGATTTTAATCAAAAGATCCAAGCAACAACTGCGCAGTCTCATAACCGTGAAGCGGTCATCAAATCTCTGAAAAAACAAAAAGGCGAAAAGCTAAACTGCACAGTAATCACAGATATTTTAGAAGAATCAGCAGACTATATGGTTGCTAAAGTGACTCTAAAATTTGAGAACTTCACCAAAACAGACCTAGTTACCTTGGTGCATGTAGGTAATGATTGGAAAGTATCCAAATCAATCAATTCGTATAATTAGTATCTAATAACTAGTGGTTTGCCAGTAATAAAAGACAAACCACTAGTGAATCATATGTTTATTAAGGCCACGTCGTGAGATGTGGCTTTTTTGTTTGTGTATCTGAAAAATTGACTTACGCCAATCTTCCCACAAGAAATGTTAATCTAATGATAGCAATCTCAGATTTTTCATTTATCTCGACAGGATCTGTAAGCTGTTTGATCTCTGTACCATCGATAAATATCACATACAAACCGTCTTTGTGCGCCGATAGCGCAGTAGAAATAGCTTTATCGACATCTATCAATGTCAAGTTGTGAATTTCTCCAAAAGCTATTTTTCCCTGCTCGGCTTGTTCTTGAATCTGCTGTGGATTAAGGAATGTCGCCAGCTCCATTTTCTGTCGTTTTTGGTTATATTTTTCCACCTCTGTAGTGACACAAGCAGCAATGAGTGATTGCAGTGTTTTCGGTACAGAAGAGAGCTGAAATGGGATATGATGTACTTTTTTCTTTCCTAATCGCTTTAACTGTATAATTAGTCGCATTTGCTATTGATGGTATAAGATAAAAGTATGGATATCCAATGGTTTACTTTTCATATGAATATCCATACCCGAATTATGCGTTGATCTGGGCTAATATAGTCGGATCCTTAATCTGGTTATCTTGAGCCAGGTACCTCATTTTACTGATGATTTCGGCCGACTTTGGATCGTCATCAACAAAAGGTAAAAATACTCTTCCGCGATGTTGACTATGCACGGGAATAATCGCAAGCTGCCGACCATTTTTGCTTACCATTCCACTTCCCAGGTGAATGGAATAATCGCCAAGTTCGCCCTTGATCAGAATATGACGTTCTTTCACTTCGACATTTTTTAATCCGAATAATAGCGCGCTCTCCCGTGCTAGTACCCC
>Ga0265296_1002056_pt1 | contig 21127 bp, 15 predicted proteins | sample MunlanPumphouse1_FD_189073 | JGI IMG/M metagenome (GOLD analysis project Ga0265296, IMG submission 189073) | Groundwater microbial communities from a municipal landfill in Southern Ontario, Canada - Pumphouse #1 | ecosystem: Environmental > Aquatic > Deep subsurface > Groundwater | place... | reverse complement strand
CGTCAATCCAAAAGACAAAAGGTATAAAAAATTTATTGGCCAAGAGATTGAAATTACGACTTTGCTTGGGCCGACCAAAATTAAAGTGATCGCGGATGAAGCAGTGGATATGGAATTTGGCACCGGAGCTGTAAAAGTGACGCCGGCGCATGATCCAAATGATTTTGATATTTGGCAAAGACATAAAGATGAAATACCCGAACCGCGGGCAGTGATTGACCAATTCGGCAAAATGGATTTACTCTCACGATGGCCACATAATGAACGCGCGAAAAAATATCACGGCCTCAAAGTAATGGAAGCGCGCAAAATTATGGCCGAGGACATGCAAGCCGAAGGATTGATGGAAAAAATTGATGAAACCTACACGCACAATGTGGCCACTTGTTACAAATGCGGCAATATCGTGGAGCCGCGCGTTTTGCCCCAGTGGTATGTGGCCATGACCAAACAACCAAAATCTGGCGGAGATTCTTTACGCGACGCGGCCGTCAAAGCAGTAAAAAAAGGCGAAGTGAAATTTGTCACTAAAAAGTTTGAAAAAATTTTTACGCATTGGATGAAAAATTTGCGCGATTGGAATATCTCGCGGCAAATTGTTTGGGGAATTAGAATTCCGGCTTGGTATAAAGGAGAAGAAATTTACGTTGGCGAAACGCCGCCGGAAAAAGAAGGCTGGAGACAAGAGACCGATGTTTTTGACACGTGGTTTTCTTCAGGACAATGGCCATTTGCCACTCTGCAAGCTACTGACGATTTTAAAAAATTTTACCCCACGAACGTCATGGAAACCGGCTGGGACATTCTGCCGTTTTGGGTAATGCGAATGATAATGTTGGGGATTTATATCACAGGCAAAGCGCCATTTAAATATGTGTATTTGCACGGCATGGTGCGCGATAAAGACCGGCAGAAGATGTCCAAATCCAAGGGCAATGTGATGGATCCTTTGGGCGTGGTGGATTTATACGGTGCTGATGCTTTGCGCATGGCTTTGGTTTTCGGCGTCTCGGCCGGCAATGACACGGCCATTTCTGAAGACAAAATTAGGGCACATCGCAATTTTGCCAATAAAATATGGAACGCTTCGCGGTTTGTCTTGATGAATTTGGGTGAGGAATTTAAGCCAATTGATTTGAAAAAAGCTGCTTTACATCAAACTGACAAGATAATTTTGAAAAAATTAGCCGATACAACTAAAAAAACAACTGGCTATTTAGACAAATTTGAATTTCATCTGGCGGCCGAGGAGATTTATCAATTTTTCTGGCACGAATTTTGCGACAAGTATCTAGAGGCAATCAAACAGCGCGAGGACAAAACAGTAGTGGCGCAAGTTTTATACAAAGCTTTGTCTGACTCTTTAAAACTTCTTCATCCTTTTATGCCTTTTGTTACTGAAACTATCTGGCAACAATTGCCTAAAGAAAAAAATTCAATGTTAATAACTGAACAATGGCCAAAAATATGAAAATAAAAACAGACCCAAAAAAAATTCAAGAACTTTTAACTCGAGGGGTGGAGGAAGTAATAGTTAAAGAGCATTTGGAAAAACTCCTTTTGAGCGGCGAACAATTAAGAGTAAAATTTGGCATTGACCCTACGGCTCCGGATATTCATTTAGGTCATACGGTGCCTTTGCGCAAATTGCGCCAGTTTCAAGAAATGGGTCACCAGATAGTTTTAATTATTGGCGATTTTACTGCCACCATCGGCGACCCTTCAGCACGCAGTGAAGCGCGCCAGCCGCTAAGCCAAGAACAAGTGCGGGAGAACATGAAAAATTATTTGACACAAGCTGGCAAAGTGATCGATCTAGACAAAACCGAGGTTCATTATAACAATGAATGGTACGGCCAGGCCAGCGCCTTAAAATTATATGAGCTTACTTCCAAGGTCAGCGTGCAAAGGGCGATGGAAAGAGATGATTTTCAAAAAAGAATTAAGCAGGGGCGAGATGTTTCGGTTTTAGAATTGCTTTACCCGCTTTTGCAGGGTTATGACTCGGTGATGGTTAAGGCCCAGGTTGAATTAGGGGGCAATGATCAGAAATTTAATCTGCTGATGGGTCGCCGCGTCCAGCGCGCTTACAAAATGTCCGAGCAGGATATTATGACTTTTTGGTTATTGGAAGGCACTGACGGTATTCACAAAATGAGCAAAAGTTTGGGCAATTACATTGCTTTAAATGACCAGCCAGAAGATATGTATGGGAAGATAATGTCTATTCCCGATGATTTGATAGTAAAATATTTTCTTTTGCTGACCGATTTATCTTTTGAAGAAACGCAGGAAATGCTTAAACAATCTCGGACAACAGGATTTGATTGGAAGCCGCGCGACAAAAAAGCTCGGTTAGCGCGGGAAATTATTTCAATGTATCACAATAAAAAGGCCGCCATGGCCGCGGAGAAAGAATTTGAGAGAAGATTTCAGGAAAAAGCCGCGCCCAGGCCCAGTGAGATACCGACAATAAAACCTAGCACGTATAATATCGTAACAGTTCTAGTGGAATCGAAAATTTGTACCAGTAAAGGCGACGCGCGGCGGCAGATTGAACAAGGGGGAGTAAAAATAAATGATAAAAAAATTTCTTCCTTTGAAGAAACAGTAAAAAAAGGCGATGTGGTGCAAAAAGGTAGTCGTTTCTTTGTGCGCGTGATTTAATATTTTTAAATACTAGATTCTATTTTCTAGATTCTAGATTCTCAAAATGGCTTATCAAAAAGAAGTTACCCCGTACAATTTCGGCGGCCTAGAAGGGCAAACATTTGCCCAAGCAAAGGTTGTGGTTTTGCCTGTGCCCTATGATGGCACGGTGTCCTATGGTAATGGAACATGTGAAGGACCAGACGCGATTATCGAATCTTCGCGGCACATGGAACTCTATGACATGGAATTAGATTGTGAGCCATATAAAACTGGAATTTTTACCGAGAAATTCTTGCCAGTACAAAAACTATCAGCGGAAAAAATGTTTAGGGTGGTAGAAAAAAAATACGGCGAGCTGATGGCAAAGAATAAATTCGTAGTCATGTTGGGAGGCGAGCATTCAATAAGCCCGGCCGTAACAGTGCCGCTTCAAAAAAAATATCCCGATCTCTCAATCTTGCAATGGGACGCTCACGCTGACTTGCGAAATTTGTGGGAGGGAACAAAATTTTCTCATGCCTGCGCCATGCGGCGTTTCCATGAAAAAACCAAACAAATAGTCCAAGTCGGAATTCGAAGCATGTCAGTGGAGGAAGCTGATTTTATCAAAAAAAATAAAATAAGAAAAAATATTTTCACTCCGGCGGAATTTAACGTACAAAAAATTTTAAGCCGTCTCGACAGAAACGTTTACATTACGATCGACTTGGACGGCTTTGATCCGAGTGTCTTGCCGGCTACCGGCACGCCTGAACCAGGAGGACAAAACTGGCAAGAATTTCTGACGCTCATGCGGGCTGTCTTTAACAAAAAAAATGTGGTAGGATTTGATGTAGTCGAACTAGCGCCAATCAAAAATCAACCAGCTTCAGATTTCCTGGCCGCTTTGGCGGTTTATAAATTAATCGGGTATAAATTTAATAAAAAATAATTCAAATTCTAAATTCTATTTTCTAGATTCTCAAATATGACCAAGCAAGACCTACTCAAAGATGAAATAAAGCACATTGACATAAAAAGTTTCGACAGCCGACCGATCATCAACCAGATGGCCAAGATGTCTTTCTCGGCGCGCGATCTGGCCAGAGCGTCGGAAATTTACGATCTAATGCTCGCCGATCCAGATTGCACAGTTTTCTTGTCCTTGGCTGGCTCTACCAGCGCCGCTGGATGCATGCAGATTTATGTTGACTTAATAAAAAACAACATGATCGACGCGGTGATTGCTACTGGCGCTTCGATCGTCGATATGGATTTTTTTGAAGCCCTAGGTTTCAAACATTACAAAGGCACCCCATTTATTGATGATCAATTGCTTCGCAGTCTCTATATTGACCGCATCTACGATACTTTCATTGACGAAGAGCAATTGCAAGTTTGTGATAAATCAATCAAAGAAATAGCTGATAGTTTGGAGCCACGACCATATTCCTCCCGAGAATTTATCAAGGAAATGGGCAAATGGTTAGCTAATGGTAAGGGTGTAAAAAAAGATTCTCTTGTCCAAACAGCTTATGAAAATAATGTGCCTATTTTCTGCCCGGCCTTCACTGACTCCAGCGCTGGCTTTGGTTTAGTGCTTCATCAAACACAAAATCCGGATAAACATCTTTCCATTGATTCGATTAAAGACTTTTATGAACTAACGAAAATAAAAATGAAGGCGCCAACCAGCGGTCTTTTAATGATCGGGGGCGGGGTACCAAAAAATTTCATTCAGGATACGGTCGTTTGCGCCGAGGTCTTGGGCGAGGAAGTGCCGGTGCATAAATACGCTGTGCAACTAACCGTGGCTGACGTACGCGATGGAGCCTGTTCCAGCTCGACCCTAAAGGAGGCATCGTCCTGGGGCAAGGTTGCCCTAAACTATGAGCAAATGGTTTATAGCGAAGCAACATTGTCTTTGCCGCTCTTAGCTTCTTACGCTTATCATCAAGGAAATTGGAAAAATAGAACAAAGAGAGAGTGGACAAAATTATTCTCCTAAATTCCTCCCTAGCCATTAGTACATTTGACAACCGCTTCTCCTATGTTATCATAAAAACATGTCCTTCACGTATCAAAGAACAACTTCATCGTCCAGTTCCGGCTCCTCAAGTTGAGGCAGTTGTCTTTTGATATAAATTCTAAATAAATTTTATCAAAAACAGCTCCTCAACCGGGAGCTGTTTTATTTATATGAATCTCATTATTGATTTTGACAGCACTTTTGTGCAGGTGGAGGCCTTGGAAGAGCTGGCAAAAATCGCCTTGCAAAATAATCCGGAAAAAGAAAGGATTATAAAAGAAATTAAAATCATCACCGATTTGGGGATGGAAGGCAAAATTCCTTTTTCCGAATCTCTGTCGCGGCGTATTGCTATGCTCCGAGCCACAAAAAACCATCTTGAGGAATTAAAAATTTTCTTAAAGAACAAGGTAAGTTCTTCAATTCTCCAAAATATGAATTTTTTCCAAAAATTCCGGGAAAATATTTTTATTATTTCTGGTGGATTTTTAGAATTTATAAAACCGGCCGTTGCGGATTTTGAAATTCCGCATAAAAATATTTTTGCCAATTCTTTTTTATTTGATGATCGCGGAAATATTTTTGGAGCGAATAAACATAATCCCCTTGCCAAAGACGGAGGAAAAATTCTGCAAACTAAAAAGCTATCGCTCCCACGGCCGATTTGCGTTATAGGCGACGGCTTTACTGATTATCAAATTAAAGAAGCGGGGGAAGCCGATATATTTATCGCTTTTACTGAAAATGTCACGCGGCCGACCGTTGTGAAAAAAGCTGATTTTGCGGCAAACAATCTTAATGAAGCAATTAAATATCTAAAACTATGAACAAAATTTTGTTTTTGGAAAATATCAACCGTTTGGCGGCAGAAAAATTTGCGGCCGCGGGTTTTGAAATTGAAAACTTACCGCAAAGCTTGGATGAGAATATGCTTGCGGAAAAAATAAAAGATATCGCCATGCTGGGCATTCGTTCAAAAACAAAAATCACGAAAAAAATTTTAGAAAATGCGCCCCACCTCGCGGCAATCGGCGCTTTTTGCATTGGCACTGACCAGATTGATCTTTTGGCGGCGACAGAGCGAGGAATAGCCGTTTTTAACGCGCCATACAGCAATACAAGGAGCGTGGCCGAGCTGGCATTGGGAGAAATTATCATGCTTTTGAGGCGCGTTTTTGAAAAAAACGCAAAATTACATCGGGGCGTGTGGGATAAAAATGCCGCTGGTTCTTACGAAGCGCGAGGGAAAACCCTAGGCATTGTCGGTTATGGTAAAATCGGATCCCAACTGGGTCTGCTTGCTGAAGCGCTCGGGATGAAAGTTTGTTTTTATGATTTGGCGGAAAAATTGACATTAGGCAACGCCAAACCGTGCCATTCTTTGGAAGAATTGCTGCAAAGTGCGAAGATTATTTCCATTCATGTCGATGGCCGGCCGGAAAATAAAAACTTAATCGGCGAGAAAGAGTTTGCGCTGATGAGGACGGGAACGATTTTTTTAAATCTTAGCCGCGGCTCGGTCGCGGACTTGGAAGCACTTGCAAAAAATTTACAAACAGAAAAAATCGCCGGCGCGGCCATCGATGTGTATCCGGAAGAACCAAGCGGAAATGAAGGAAAATTTATCAATCCATTACAAAATTGCCCTAATACGATATTAACGCCTCACATCGGCGGAAGCACCGAAGAGGCGCAAAAAAATATCGCCGAGTTTGTAAGCGCGCAAATGATAAATTTTTTGGGTGCGGGAAACACGGAAATGTGCGTTACCCTGCCGAATATGCAGGCCGCTCCGCCCGCGACTAATCGTATTATCCATATTCACAACAATGTTCCTGGGGTTTTGGCAAAAATCACCAATGTTCTTGCAACGCATAACCTAAATATTCTGGGACAACAGCTAAAAACTAATGAAAAAATCGGCTATGCTGTTTTGGATATTGATAAAAATTTAGACGCAGAAATTTTAAATCAACTAATAAATGTCCCTGCAACAATAAACTGCAGAATTATATGATTTATTTCACCCCCGGTCCATCAGAGCTTTATCCGACAATAAAATATCATTTGCAAGCGGCAATAGAAAATAATATCGCTTCCCTTTCGCATCGGAGCGAGAAATTTAGGACAATTTATCGGGAAACTGCAGAATCTTTAAGGCGACTTCTTGATATACCCCGCGATTTTAATATCTTTTTTGTCAGTTCGGCCACGGAAGCCATGGAAATTGCCGCGCGAAATTGCGTGGAAAAATATAGCGCCCATTTTGTCGATGGCGCTTTTGGCGAAAAATTTTTTGAAATTGCGCGCGCGGTAAAAAAAGAATCTGTAAAATTGAATATCGGAGAAATCGAAAAAATTCCGCGAGAGTTGGAACTTATTTGCTTTACCCATAGTGAAACTTCTACTGGCACGTATGTCCCTCTTGAAAATATTTATGAAACGCGGAAAAATTTCCCCCGCGCTTTAATTGCTGTTGATATTGTTTCTTCCGTGCCGTATGTTGATTTAGATTTTAAGATGGTTGATTTTGTCTTTTTTTCCGTGCAAAAAGGCTTTGGCCTGCCCGCGGGCTTGGGAATAATCATTGCCAACCAAAAAGCCATAGACAAAGCAAATTACTTGCAGAATAAAAGTTTTGATATTGGCGGCTGGAACAATCTTCCGGCTCTCGCGAAAAAAGCCGCTTCCTTTGAAACTCCGGCCACGCCAAATGTTTTAAATATTTATCTTTTAGGCAAAATTTGTGAGGACTTGAAAAAAATTGGTGTTCAAATGATTCGAAAAGAAATAGATACGAAAGCGCGAATGGTTTATAATGCTTTTGATAGGCACCCCACCTTTAATCCGGCAATAAAGGATGGGCGGGTGCGTTCACAAACCGTTATAACAATTGATACCGGCCGCGCAACCGAAGAGATGGTTGGCAAACTAGCGGCAAACGGGTTTGTCATGGGCCGCGGCTATGGCGATAAAAAAAACAGCCAAATCAGGATTGCTAATTTTCCAGCTCACCAAATTGGTGATTTGAAAAAAATGCTAGATTTATTCTTGCATAAATAAGCTAAATGAGATAAAATAATTAAAGAATCAACCCCCATAGGGGGGAATAAAGTTTGTTATTATGATTCTTGCTCAAGCCAAGACAGAAATCATTAAACTATTAAAAACTGCTTCTGGAGTTAAAACACTTAACGAAGCTGATCTTGTTTTGCCTCCGAATCTAAAACTTGGGGATTTGTCATTCCCCTGTTTTAGTTTAGCCAAGGTATTAAAAAATTCACCTCAAGCAATTGCCATCGAGTTGCACAAAAAAATTCAACCTACCGGATTGATTGCCAAAACTGAAGCGGCCGGACCGTATTTGAATTTCTTCTTGAATAGAAAAGAGATTACGAAATCTACCCTCAATGTAGGGCGGGGGCTTGTTCCCCGCCGCGGCGGGGAACAAGCCCCCGCCCTACACGGCCAGCGTATCATGATGGAGTTTGTCTCTCCTAATAATAACAAACCTCTCCATCTCGGCCATTTGCGTAATGCTTTTTTAGGCGAATCAGTCGCACGCCTGCTTGAATCACAAGGTGCCAAAGTTATTCGCGCCTGTCTTTTTAATGATCGGGGTTTAAGCATTGCCAAATCAATGGTGGCTTACAAATTATGGAACAAAGGAAAGACACCAACTAAAATTAAAGTCAAAGGGGACAAATTTGTTGGCGATCTCTATGTGGAGTTTGAAAAAAAATCCAAAGACAACCCACAACTTGCTGACGAAGCGGCAAAAACTGTAGTTTTGTGGGAGAAGGATGATAAAGAGACTAAGCAACTTTGGAAAACATTAAACACATGGGTCTTGGGTGGTTTCGCGCAGACCCTCAAACGTTCAGATATTAAATTTAATCTTTCATATTTCGAAAGCAAACTTTGGAAACAAGGCAAAAAATTAGTTGAAGAGGGAATAAAAAGAAAAATCTTTACTAAAGATAAAACTGGGGCAGTGATGGCCAACCTCGCAAATTTTAACTTGCCGCCTAAGGTAATGATCCGCTCTAACGGCACGGCTATCTATTCCACAAGTGATCTTTTCCTTGGCAAAGAAAAATTTGAAAAAAACAAATTAACAAAAGCTATTTGGTGCGTGGGGTCAGAGCAAGACTTATATTTAAAACAATTGTTTTCTATTTATCAATCGTTCGGTTTTTCTTGGGCCAAAAACTGCGAGCACTTGAGTTATGGTTTAGTTTTTCTACCTGAAGGCAAAATGAAATCACGCGAAGGCAAAGTTGTTGAGGCTGATGATTTACTCAATGAACTGTATACAATGGTCGTGGAGGAAATCAAGGTGCGACATAAATTAAGCGCGACAGAAATAAAAAAACGAGCGGAATTAATCGCTCAAGCCGCCCTGCGCTTTTATCTTCTATCTGTTACTCCGAAAACTATCGTCCATTTCAATCCAAAGGAATCAATTGCTTTCACCGGCCATACTGGGCCGTACCTACTTTACACCTACGCAAGAATCGCCAGTATCCTGAAAAAAGCTGATAAGCAAAAGCTGATAAGCAAAAGCTACAAGCTACAAGCTAATGATCTCGAATGGCAACTCATTTTCCGACTCGCCCGCTTTCCCGAAGTTGTCCGTGAGGCCGCCTTACAATACGATCCTTCTCATTTAGCTCAATATCTTTATGATCTGGCAAAAAACTTCTCTGAATTCTACGAAGCCGTGCCCGTTCTCAAGGCCGAGCCGCAAACCCGCGCCGCTCGACTAAATCTCCTTCGCGCTGTTCAAAACACTATGGATAATGGCTTAAAACTTTTAACAATTAAACCAATCAAAGAAATGTAAATATGGCTAAGATTTTTTCGGGCATCCGGCCTTCTGGTCTCCTTCATCTCGGTAATTATTTAGGAGCAATCAAAAGCTGGATCGAATTGCAAAATAAACACGACTGCATTTTTGCCATTGTTGATTACCATGGCATTACCACTCCTTTTAAACCCGAGGAATTGCGTAAAAATATCCACGAAGTAGCTTTGGATTATCTAGCCGTTGGCCTAGACCCAAAAAAAACGGCGCTGATTATTCAATCACACATACCGGAACATCTTGAACTTGGCTGGATTTTTCAATCCATCAGTCCGGTCTCTTGGTTTGAACGCGTACCAACTTACAAGGAAAAAATCGCCCAGCATCCAGAATATGTCAACCTCGGCCTACTTGCCTACCCGGCGCTCATGGCCGCGGATATTTTAATTTATAAAACCAACCTAGTGCCAGTTGGTGAGGATCAATTACCGCATATCGAAATGACTAATGATATTGCCAAGCGTTTTAATAATCTATTTGGTGCAACTTTCACGCCTGTCAAAGCTACTTTAACTACAGGGGCGCGCATAATGTCCTTAAAAGACCCAAAAAAGAAAATGTCTAAAACAGGAGACGAAGGCATTGCTCTCTCTGATACACCAGATGAAGTACGGCGAAAGTTTAAGACCGCGACTACTGATTCCGGACACGAAATTAAGGCGGGGACGGATAAACCTGCGCTTACAAATTTGCTTACAATATATTCTGAAGTGAGTGGCGTTCCCATTGTAAAACTCGAGAAAAAATACGCTGGCAAAGGATATGCCGAATTCAAGGCAGATTTAGCCGAAGCAGTGGTAAAATTCCTAGCGCCAATTCAGGAACGACGTCAAAAATTGGCCAAAAAAGAAGGCTTAGTAGAGAAAATCCTCGCCCAAGGCGCGACTCAAGCCAGACCTTTAGCCCAAAAGACCCTATTAGACGTCAAAAAGAAGATGGGGTTGACATAAATACGCATTCGTGCTATACTACTCTTGCTTGTAAGAAGTCGGGCAATCGCTCTGATCTTGCCTGTCGACAGACAGGTTAACATCGGAGAGGAAAGTCCGAACACCTCCTACAGCAATGTAGGATCAGAGGTACCACCTAACGGGTGGGCATACCGACCGACATAATCCATAAAGTCGGCTGACGGAGCAGTGTCACAGAGACAATACTACCTCCACACCTACCAGACACTTTGGCGCAAAGCGCCATCAGAAATTGTTTCGAAAGATTTTTGCTGAATCACAGCTGCCAGTTGAATACGACAGAATGTGTACGAAGGTGTCTGATAGGTGCGGAGGAAAAGGTGAAAAGTGATGGGATGTAAGTCGCTTGTAGAAGCCTAAAACTTTTGCAAACGAAAAGCTACTCATCTTGCCCCGCAGTAATGCGGGGTCGTGAAAAACCCTACCTGGTGCAACTCCGTAAACTCGGAGGCTTGATCCCGACAGCAATGTCGGGGCTAGAGAGATGATTGTCATCCCGACTTAACGTCGGGGTACAGAATTCGGCTTACAGACTTCTTATAGGCTTTGAAATGACTCCGTCAAAAGTGGGGTCATTTTAAATATTGGCTATTCGCGGTATACTATTTAAATACGCTATGAAAAAATTTGATCTCATATTCGCCACCATCTTGGTTCCCCTGGATTATTTAGCCCTAGTCATGGCCGGCCTTGCCGCCTACTCTTTGCGTTTTGCCGATTACTTCAAAACCATGCGGCCAATCATTTTCCGCCTGCCCATGGAACAATACACAAAAATCGTTCTATTGACCGCGATCGGCTGGATTGTCGTCTACGCGTTATCTGGGCTTTACACAATTGGTGGCCGAAAAAGAAAACTTGATGAGTTCAAAAAAATTATTCTCGCTTCTACCGCGGCCTTCGGCGGCCTGCTCGCTTTGGTAGTTTTCTCCCGTGAATTTTTTGATTCGCGTTTCATTCTGTTAGTATCCTGGGGCTTGGCTATTATCTTTGTTTTTATTGAACGGCTGATTTTGCGCTTGATTAAAAACGGTTTTTACCGCGCTGGTCTAGGGCTTAAACAAGTCGCGGTGATTGGTCATGGCTCATCAGCTCAAGCGGTAGCCGAATTTTTAAAACGCAGCCGCAAATTTGGTTTTAAAATAATCCTGCGCGCCGACGCTTTTACTTCTGATATTCAAGAAAAACTAGCTTCTCTGACCGCAAAAAAACAGCTTGATCAAATTATCGCTATCTATCAAAATGGCGGCCGCGAAGAACTGCATCAAGTGTTAGATTTTGCCGATGAGCACCATGTCCCTTTTCGCTACTCAACTGATATTTTAACCAGCCATGGGGCTGGTCTGGAATTTGATACTTTAGCTGGCGTGCCAATCATGGAGATGAAGCGCACTCGTCTAGAAGGTTGGGGCAGTATTTATAAACGCATTTTTGATATTGTTGTTTCTCTTGTTCTGATTATTTTGATGTCGCCAATCATACTTCTAGTGGCTTTAGCAACTTTAATTGAAAGCGGTTTGCCAATTATTTATCGCAATGAACGAGTCGGCGAGCATGGCAAAATTTTTCAGACTCTCAAGTTTAGAACCATGTATAAAAAATACTGCACTGGCAAACAATTTCCGCAAAATAAAGAGGCCTTGGATTTTGAACAAAAACTTATTCAAGAACGCAGTGAAAAAGCAGGGCCGGTTTATAAAATCAAAGATGATCCGCGAGTTACTTTTGTCGGCCGTTTTCTGCGCCGCACAAGCCTTGATGAGTTGCCTCAACTTTTTAACGTCTTGATTGGTCAAATGACTTTAGTCGGCCCTCGGCCGCACCAGACACGCGAAGTTGAACAATACGAAAAACACCATAAGCGCGTTTTGGAAATCAAACCCGGCATGACCGGCCTGCCACAAATATCCGGCCGTTCTGACTTATCTTTTGAAGAAGAAGTGCGCTTAGACACTTATTACATTGAACATTGGTCGCTAAAACTTGATCTCATTATTTTATTTAAGACACCCTTGATGGTTTTGGCGCAAAAAGGCACTTATTGACAGAGTGATCTTTTTGTGCTATACTCATTTGTTGTTCTTTAAACTCGAGTGAACCACTCGGTACCTGTACGGGTACCGAGTGGTTCACTCGAGAACGGGTATCGCTAAAGGTATCTGCCTGTGGCAGAAACCAAGACCATGTGGTCGTTGCGACTAGGCCCGTGTCTCGACTTCCTATCTCGATTTTATCGAGATTAGAGGAGGTGCTCCATGTTCTATCGCATCAGAAAGTTCGGCGAATTACTTGATCATCGGCTCTGCAACCGCCATCTATACCCCCCTATAGCATGGGCTCTCTGGATCACCCTCCTTTGCGCAGTGTCGGGGCTCATCGGAATCGCCGTGGCTTGGGTATCACTGGCCACCGGGCAGGTTACCAACCTAGATACTAGTGACATCTTTTACTTCACGCTGATCGTACCATGTGTCTTGGTTGCCGGCTTCCTTGTGTTTATTATTCACAACATCGTGGCCACAGGGATCGCGCGAAAGAGAGCGAACGAGCTCTTCAGAGAAGACCCACTGGCCGAACTGCAAGCGAGGATGACATCGCTCGGTCAAGATGTCGCGAGAGCCATTGTGCTGGTGAAGGCGGGTAAGACAACCCAACCAGACAGGCGTCTTGGTGAGGTGAGGGCGATCCTACTTCGGGCACATGGCGTCATGGTAGTCGACGCAGTGCTCCGCGACGCCCAGCTCCACCGAGCTCGCGAAGCGTTCGAGGCCGAGACAGCCTCGACGTAGGTTCAACTAGTCACGCCCCATCCGATTGACGCGCGCCACACGCGTGTCATCGGATGGGCTTCTTTTTTTATCTCTACTATATGTATCTATCCTAAATCTGGCACAACAAAAAGACTAGTTGATTGTCGGCCATGGCTGTGATAGGATTTAACTACTTATGAAGCTGGCTTTGGTTCACGATTATCTTATCCAAGACGGCGGGGCGGAGAGGGTTTTGCGCGCTTTTATGGAAATCTGGCCTGAAGCGCCGCTTTTTGTTTTATTTCACGACAAAAAACGTTGGCCCCAGTTTCACGGACGCGATATTCGCACTTCCACTCTCCAAGGCCTGCCCGGCGTAATCAATTACTACCGCTGGACATTGCCGATGATGCCCGCGGCTACCGAGCACCATGATCTTGGTGAATTTGATATTGTTCTTTCTTCCGCTTCAGCTTTTGCCAAAGGCATTGTCACGCGGCCAGACGCTTTGCATGTTTGCTACTGCCACACGCCCACTCGCTACCTTTGGACAGACACCCATAGTTATTTAAAAGATTTGCGCACCAATCGTTTTATTAAATTTATTTTGCCTTTTATATTGACCAGTCTGCGCATGTGGGATCGCACTAGCGCCGTGCGAGTTGATAAATTCATTGCTAATTCAAAAACCGTGGCCAGCCGCATTAAAAAATATTATGAACGCGGGGCAGACATTATTTACCCGCCGGTTGATTGTTCACAATTTTATGTCTCCAATAAAATTGGCAATTACTATTTGGCTGGCGGCCGCCTCGTAGCCTATAAACGCTACGACCTCGCGATTGAAGTTTTTAATCGTCTCGGTTTACCGTTAATTATTTTTGGTACCGGGCCATACGAAGATCGCTTGCGCAAAATGGCAAAAAAGAATATTAAGTTTGTCGGCCGCATCTCTGATCAAGAACGCGCAAAGTTACTATCTGAATGTGTCGCGTTTTTGCATCCGCAACTTGAAGATTTGGGTTTATTGCCATTAGAATCAATGGCATCAGGTCGACCGGTGATTGCTCTAGGCCGCGGCGGGGCATTGGAAACAGTGGTGGAAAATAAAACGGGCAAATTTTTTAATGAGCAAACTTGGGAAACCCTTTTGGACACGGTAATAAACTTTAAACCAGAAATGTACGATCCCAAAATAATTCGCGCCTGGGCCGAACAGTTTGACGTGCAAAAATTCAAACAACGGATGAAAGAATATATTGACACTGCTTACGCGGAATTCAGCGGTAGAAACGGTACTCAACAACTTTTATAATTTTTTATGCGCATCGGTATCGACGGTCGGCCTTTACAAGAAAAATACGGCGGCGTGAAAGAATATACTTTAAACCTTCTTCACGCCCTTTTTAGTCTTGACCAGAAAAACGAGTACCATATTTTTTATAATTCTTTCGGTCAAATCGATGCGCCAGATTTTAAAAAATACCCCAACGTAACGATTCATCAATTCCATTGGCCCAACAAACTACTCAATCTAAGCATGCGCCTTTTTAATTACCCAAAGCTTGATAAATTAATTTTTCAAAACTACCACCTACCACCTACCACCTACCACCTCGATTTATTTTTCTTGCCCAACTTAAACTTCATCGCCCTTTCTCTAAAATGCAAACTAATCGCCACTGTTCATGACCTATCCTTCCATTATTTTCCAGAATTTTATTCCCTAAAACAACAGCTCCGGCATAAGGCAATAGATTATAAACGGCTACTATCACAACCCACCAAAATTATTACCGTCTCCGAGCATACCAAAAACGACTTGATAGAAACTTTTGACATTGCGACGGAAAAAATTGAGGTTGTCTATCCGTGTCTTTCAAATCCCCCTCAATCCCCATTTTTAAAAGGGGGAGGGCGAGGTTCTCTCCCTTTTCCGCCCGAGGCGGATCAGCCTTTGGAGGACAAAAAGGGAGAGCCAGAGAGGGATTTCATCCTCTACCTTGGCACTCTTGAACCTCGCAAAAATATTGAAAGTATCATTGAAGCTTATAAAATTTTAAAGAAAAAAAATAGCAATCTGCCAAAGTTGATCATTGCTGGACCAAAAGGCTGGCGTTATAAATCTATTTTCAAAATTATTGATTCTTCAATCAAAAATGACGTAGTCTTTTCAAGCCAAGTCAGTGAGGAAGAAAAAATCGCCCTATACCAAAGCGCCAAACTTTTTATCTTTCCCTCTTTTTACGAAGGTTTTGGTTTGCCGCCTTTGGAGGCCGCGAGTTTCGGCGTGCCTATTATTGCCTCCACCGTCTCATCATTGCCCGAAGTTCTTGGCGATGCCGCGTTTTATGTAAATCCTTGGAATGTGGCGGAATTAGCTGAAGCTATGGACTTTTTGCTTCACAACGAAGAAATGCGCGCTAAACTCTCCCAAGCAGGTAAACAACAAGCCGCTAAATTTCAAAACCAAGAAAGCGCTGCCAAACTATTGCGCATATTTGAAGAAGTCGCTACAATCAAAACATTATGAGAATTGGAATTGACGCGCGGCTTTGGGGCGAAGAAGAGAATCGCGGCCTTGGCCGCTATGTCAAAGAACTAATTTTGAATCTGGAAAAAACTGCCAACCAAGACAGTTTTTTTATTTTTTTAACTAAAAACAATTTTGACGACTACCAACCAAGTGCCCCCAACTTTCAAAAACGACTCTGGGATGTACGTTGGTATACCTTAAAAGAACAAACGAGTTTCCAGCCGCTTTTAAGAGCAAACTTGGATCTCGTTCATTTTCCCCATTGGAATGTGCCTTATTTTTTTAATCAGCCATTTGTCGTGACAATCCACGATCTAATCCTGCTTGAATCCAATCGTCAACGACAAGCTACTACTTTGGGACATACTCGCTACGCCCTAAAATTCGCCGGCTTTAAATTTATCTTAAAAAATACTCTCGCCAAAGCATCCAAAATCATCGCCATATCAGAAGGTACTAAACAAATTATTCAACAATTCTATCCATTCACCGCGCCCAAAATACAAACCATCTATGAAGGGGTAACCTCATTACCAGCCAACCGCGCTATTACCATGACCGACCACAACATTACTAAACCATACTTCCTTTATGTCGGCAGTGCCTATCCGCACAAAAATTTAGAATTCTTAATAAAGGCATTCACTGAATTCAACCAAAAACAAAATAATGCTTATCAACTTGTTCTTGTTGGCCGAGAAGATTTTTTCTATCAAAGGCTTAAACAGACGATGAATCCCATTTTGTCATCAATTATCTTCTGGGGGCAGGCAACCGATATCGAACTAGGCGCTCTTTACCAAGACGCCACGGCTTTTGTTACTGCCTCTCTGCAGGAAGGTTTTGCCCTGCCAGCTCTGGAGGCTATGGCCGCTGGCCTCCCAGTTTTAGCCTCCAATATCCCTTGTTTTAGAGAAATTCTCGGTCCAGCCGCCCTATATTTTAACCCAAAAAATACAAACAACTTTACTGCCCAGCTTAACAACCTTCTCGCTAACCATGACTTGCGCAATCAGCTCATTATGGCCGCTCAACATCAAATACAAAAATTTTCTTGGTTAAAATGCGCTCAAGAAACTTTGGCGGTGTACAAAAATGTGTTATAATATATGAACATATGCACTCCGAACACAAAGCCAAGGTTTTTTCTATTAAAGTTCAAAAAACAAATACCCAACCATCGCCTCATTTGCTTGACTTAAAGCCAAAAAAGGAGGTTTTTTTAAATTCTAAATCATCGAAACAGTCACCCCAATTATCTTTCAAAACCAAGATACAAGAATACACGGGCCATATTTTGAGCTCTTTACCTAAAATACAAGCTAGAAATCAGACTTTGTTGAAAAACTACTTAGAAACTATATCTCAACTGTTGCCCAAACACGTGAAAGTTAAAAAGAATAGACTTGGACAACCCTATAGGAATTTTACCAAACGTCTACAGCCAATTCTTACTCACCACTACAGCTTGCCAAGCCTGCTGGCTCTTTTACTCATTATCTTTATCCCCATGCAAACAATCGGCGCTTATGAACGCGCCAAAAGCGCTGACTTAAAGTTAAAAAATGAAACCCAAGAGTTACAGCAAAACATCAATTCACTTCAGGGGGCGTTTCAAGGCGGTGATTTAAATCAGGCAAAGACAGCCCTTCAAAACTTACAAACTAATTTTCAAGAAATCAACCAGGCGACAGGAAGCTTTTGGCCCCTCACTCTCTACCCGCCTATCCATGCCATGCGTTCTTTGTTGAACAATGGCGATGAGATAATTAGCTCAACTTTAAATATTCTTGAAGAGACAGAAAGAATCAAAAAAAACGAAAGAGATTTAGCTTCTAGTTTGAGCTTGATCCAAAAAGAAACACAGACTATTTTAAAAAGTATCAAATCGGCGCAAAAACAGGTGAACAAACTAGACACGCCACTGCTTCCCAAGGGCAAAAAATATTACCAAGTGTTAAAGCCTGCCCTAGAAACCCTACAAAAAGATGGGGAGTATTTATCGGATGCTCTTAAACTATTGCCAGAAATTTTGGGCATTCAAACACCCAAGAAATACCTCTTTATTTTTCAAAACAATAATGAACTGCGGCCAACTGGCGGCTTTGCTGGCTCATTCGCGGTTATGGAAATTAATCAGGGACAAATTAAAAAATGGGAAATCCCCGGAGGAGGCACTTATGATCTCCAAGGATCATCTGTTTCGCGCCTAGTCGCGCCCCAGCCGCTTTGGTTGTTAAATCCGCGTTTTGAATTTCAAGACCTTAATTGGTTTCCTGATTTTCCAACTTCAGCCAAAAAAATTCTCGCCTTTTATGAACAAGCCGGTGGTCAGACAGTTGACGGCGCCATGGCTGTCACGGCCAGTTTTGTGGAGGATTTATTGAAAATTATTGGCCCTGTTACCGTGACTAGCTTCAATAAAACTATTACTGGTGACAATTTTATTACAGAAACACAAAAAGCCGTGGAGCTAGAATATAACAAAAAGCAAAATCGCCCAAAGCAATTTTTGGGTGCCTTATTCCCTGCTATTGTTGATCGCCTGCAAAACGCTTCTGATAAAGAACTATCACAAATTATTGGCCTCCTACTCAAGTCTCTTTCGCAAAAGGACATTCAGCTATATCTGGCAGATCCGTCAATTGAAACTAAAATACAAGCAATTAATTGGAGCGGCCACCTCAAAGAAACACCCGGCGACTACTTAATGTTAGTCTCGGCTAATTTGGGTGGCAATAAAACTGATGGCGCGATTAAACAGGAGATCGCCAAGGAAATTTTTTTCACTTCTGAAGGCCAGATGATCAACCGAATTAAAATTACCAGAAAACATGAAGGGATAGCGGGGGATATTTGGACAGGTAAGGGTAACACTAGCTTCCTGCGGCTTTACGTTCCAAAAGGCAGTAAACTTCTTTACACTGAAGGTTTCGAAGCGCCATCAGATTATCTTTTTAAAAAACCGACCACGGATCTGAAGCCAGATCCTGATGTGCGCGCCGTCGAAATGACTACAGAAAAAACTAGCGATGGTACTTTAATTATGGAGGAAGCAGGCAAAACGGTCTTTGCTAATTGGTCAAAAATAAAACCAGGGGAGACTAAGTCTATAGTCTTGACTTACAGCCTGCCAGATGATTTAAAAATTACCAAACCGGGATTATATTCTTTATTAGTACAAAAACAGGCTGGCCGCAACGCTGATATTTTTAAATTATCCATTCAAGGCGCGATAGCGGAAAAAAGTAAAATAGATTTAACCGCTATGGCTACTGATGGACAACTTTTAGACTCTGATCAATTTTTATCATTTATTATTCAATAGATTATGTATCCGTATCGCAAAAAAAGAGCTCGTCCAGCTGTTAAAAAAGACACACTGCAAGCTATTTGGAGAGAAAACGGGCGTTTGCCCAACATGAGCCGCCTGGAAAGACAAAATGGAGGCCGTCTTATTCGCTTTTTTTTAATTTTAATTACATTTTTTGGGCTACTAGCCGCCATTTCTTGGATTGGGTTGTATTTAACAGGTAGCGGCGGCCAAAACGAAGGCGTGGAAGTTTCTATTGAAGCGCCCCAAGAGGCCAACAATTTTGACCAAATAGACATTAAAATTCATTATCAAAATAATGATCGCTTGCCTCTGGCCAGCGCTTCCTTGAGTCTGCGCCTGCCACCAGAAATACAAGCCCTCTCTAGTGAACCAACAACAGAGCTGGGCAATTTGCCGGTCTGGAATCTTGGCACTGTCGAAGCTAAAGAAAAAAACGTTATCACCCTCAAGGGTCAAGTCGTCGGCATTCTAGGAAGCACGATTCCCATACAAGCAACCTTAACTTATAAACCAGCCAATTTTAATTCCGACTTCCAGACTGTCACTGACGCGAGTGTCACAATCAAAGAATCACCACTGGAGCTCGCGATCAACACTAAAGAAGAAACTGTTCCAGGTGAGACCGTTGATCTCGAATTAAATTATAAAAATACCGGCCTCGCGCCAATCAATAATATCCGTCTCAATTTCATCACCCCGCCATCTTTTCTTATTAAAACCGCCGAGCCGCCCCTACAAGACGACCAATCCGTAGAAGTAAAAGAGTTAGGCGCCGGCGAAGAAAAAAAGGTCAAAATAAAAGGCGCTTTCTCATCAGAAGCGGAAGGTAATTATGAGTTTGCCCTGCAAATTAAAGCTATTGCTGACGAAAAAGACTATCTTCTCAAAGAAACAAAAAAAAGCATCACAGTCGCGCGCGGCAATTTGACTATTCGACTATTTGTCAATGAACGCGCTGAAGATCAGCAAGTCAGACTTGGGGATGAATTAAAATTTCGCCTGGATCTAGATAATAAAGGCAGTGGTTCAGTGTCGAACGCGGTCATCCAACTAACCACAGATTCCCCTTTGCTTGATTTTAACAAATTAACAGGCGACAAAAACAGTGGCCAGGAAGATGGTTTATTAATCTGGGGCAAGAAGGCTAAGCCTCAATTAACCAAAATAGAAAGTGGCCAAAGAGTGAGCTTAAATTTTTCCGCCCCAATAGTTACTAAAGTCAAAAATGAAACCGGCTCCGCCCTTAAACTTGTCGCCAAAGCGGTTATTCCCGCCTTGAACGATGGCGAACCTCCGCGAGAAATTTCTAGTCAAGAAATTACTCTCAAGATAGCGAGTGATTTGCAATTATTTAGTTCGGCTCGATATTTTGCTGATGATAAAACTATCTTGGGCGTTGGACCATTGCCACCAACAGTCGGCAAAGAGACTCGTTATCGTCTGATTTGGCAACTGACCAATAGCTTTCACGATCTAACTAATCTGAAAGTCTCGGCGACTTTGCCTGACAATGTCCAATTTGAAGGCAAAAAAACCGTCAGCGTTGGAAATATATCTTTCAATCCTGAAAAAAGAAACGTAGAATGGCAGATTGATAAACTTTCCATAGGAAGCAAAAAACCAGAAGCCCAATTTGAGGTTTCTGTCACGCCTGTCGAATCCCAACGCGGTCAGATGATCTTATTACTAGGAGACAGTCTAGTGGAAGCCACTGACACAGTTCTAAAAACAACCATTGTCAGCCGCGCCGGCGCTTTGAATTCCAATCTGGAAGGTGATAAATACGGAGAAGGAAAAGGGATTGTAAAATAGATTTTTTAAAGACAAAAAACGCTCGAATCCACTCGAGCGTTTTTTTAATGAAAAAAGACGCCGTACCCGAAGGTCGTGCGCCTGTTGTAAGCCTCCCGAACGAAAGGACGCCTATGCTACTGCGGACTGTGGAGCGCTTGCTAGTGCTCCGACGAATCCTGGTTGAGCGACCAACATACTCCCCATGTCCACAC